>VFQN01004080.1_pt1 | contig 19751 bp, 21 predicted proteins | sample 3512371 | NCBI WGS metagenome assembly VFQN01 (sample SAMN10412370, study PRJNA504923) | tailings metagenome | isolation source: Replicate 2 from Balatoc abandoned mine | place: Philippines: Itogon, Benguet | collected 2017-08-28
ACCGACAGGTCCTTCGGCAGAACCGCCTGAGCCGGCGCACCGCCCGGCACAGCCGTAGGAGGCGTCACGGCCGGCGCCGCCGCGGGTTCCGCAGCCGGCCCCGGCGTGGTCGTGGCCTCGGACGAGGCCGCGGGACCGGCCGGTGCGCCGGCAACCGGGCTGGCCGGCGGCATGGCCGATGGCGCAGCAGGCGCCCCGGACGCAGGCGCCGGAGTCGGGACTGCCGAGGGCGTGGTCGGCGGTGACGTGGCCGCTGGCGGTGTGGCCGCTGGCGGCGCAGGTGCCTGCGCAAAGGCCAGCGACGGGAAAAGCAGAAGCAGAACCAAAAGACGACGAAGCAGCATTACGCGAAACCCTGAAGAGTGCGAACGACAGGACGCAGCCAGCTGGCGCGCCAGGTGAGAGTGCAGGTCACGGCACTGGCGCCGACACTGAGCATGGTTGCCCAGACGAGCGACCCGAAGCTCGGACCGTCGCGCCACAAGGCGAGGGCGAGGGAAGCCAGCAGCAAGGCATAACCCGCGATCCGCAACGGAAGGACCAGTCGCGGCGGACAGTCTCGCCCGCCGCCGGCGCGTTCCCAGTGGCGATCCTGGCTCAACGCCAGCAGGGCAAAACCGCAATAGCAGGCGAGTGCCAGGGCGATCAGGAGAGCGGGCGCCATCGTCACCCGCCCGCGGTCAGACGCAGGAGGCCCCAGGCGCCGCCCCAGGAGGCGATCCCTGCAGCAGCCATGACGAAACAGAGGCGCGCCAGCCGCCGGTCTGCGAAGGCCCAGATCAGCAGCACCAGATAGACGAGGAATGCCAGCATCGAGGCCAGGACGACGGCCTCGCTGCGTACCATCAATCCGGCGGCCGGCAGGGCGACGGCCGCCAACGCAGCCAGACCAGCGGCCACGGCATAGCCGCCGCCGATGGCCGCGACGACGCGGACAAGGACGGAAATACCGGTCATCATGAAAACACGCTGCGATTACCTCTCATTCATAAGACGAATGAGACGCCGCGATTTCTCCCTGCCGGGCGATTCGGCAGGCATTTATTTTTGCGCCGGAGTTTGGCGGGCTGCTCGGACGTTTCACGATGAGAAACCGCGGGAGCGATCACGGCTTCGGCGGATGCTCCATCAGCTCCGCCTCTTCCTCCATCTCGAAATCGAAGACGCGAAGCTCCACGATTGCGAAGCAGCCGATCCAGAGCGCGGCGTCATAGGCGCTGACCAGGCTGTCGGCGTCATCCTCGGTAACGCCTTGCCAGCCCCACAGCCCGACCAGGCCGACCACGACCGCGTACAGGACCACCTTCGCCACGTTGCGCAGCCGCCATTCGAGCCCGCCATACTCGCCCGGCGCATAGACGTCGTATGCCAGCAACGCACAGATCGCGAGCCAGGCGGAGGAATTGGCGAAGCTCGACGTATCTCCGGCCGCCCAATAGCCCCAACACGTATAGACCGCGAGGCCATAGCCGACGGTCTGGGCGGCGTGAATCCCGAACTGCTCGAACCGCGACGCGTAGGCCTCGTCGAGATCCCGCGATTCATAGAGAAAGGTCGCGAGCAGTATGAGCCAGGCGATCTGCTCGAGAGCCTCGTTCGCTGTGCCGTAACGCAGGTAAAGCCCCACATCCACCGAGAGCAGCACGAAGAAACCGGTCTTGACGAAACCCATTCTGCGTCATCGCCTGCCACGATTACGCAGATATGAACCAGCGTGGGCGGGGGGTTGTCGGTCCGGCGCTCCTCGGCTGGCCGCATCAGTCGATTGCCGCTCTCTCTTGCTCGTTTCTGCTCCCGTCCCTCAGGTGGACCTCTCCTTCCGCAACGAGCTGCCGATAGGACTGTTCGAACCAGCCGACCCGTTCCTCGAGGGCGGCGAGGTAGGGCGGCCTCTCGATCTGGTGCGCGACCGTCTGCACGCTTTCGCAGATCCGGTTGTCTTCGCGCATGACGCGGCGGGAATAGTACAGCACCAGTTGGCGGCGGACCGGGTCGCTGAGGTGCGACCACAGGCGCGCGCTCCAGGGGCCCTCGAGCGGAACGGGCGCGGGATAGAGCCAGGCGCGGAACAGCGTCCGGTCATGCGCCACGGGAACGAAGTGCTGTATGCAGCAACTGTATTTGTCACTGTCCGTCTTGAACAGCGCCACCAAAAAGTGGGGCAGGATCTGCACGATGCAGTAACAGGTCGGACGGAAGGAGCCGTCGGCGCAGGCTGCCGATATCTGCTCGAAGACCTGCGGCCGGTCGCTGGCGATCAGCGCGCTGTGGGTGCCGAAGCGGGCGTAGGTGAGCTTTTCGCGGTCGAGGTAGCCGGATTTCCCGAAGGTCGTCGGATGGACGGCGACAGTATGATAATCGTCGAAACTGATCTGCAGGCCGAGCTTCCAGTTTGCTTTGAGCGCATGCGATAGCGCGAGCGGCTTGTGGTCCGCCCGTGACAGGAACTCGAGGATCGCAAAGCTCGGCCCCAGGAAATCCTCGAGCGGCTCGCGCCTGCCCGGTGCGGGGAACCGACCGAAGATCAGCGTCCCGCAGGCCGCAATCTCGATCGGGGACAAATGCGCACCCAGCGCACGCGACACCGTGCCGAAGTTCTCCTGGCATTTCGGAATGCCGATCGCGAAGCCGTCCTTGTCGTATCTCCAATGATGGAAGCCGCAGACGAGGGGCCCGTTCCCGCGGTCCGTGGTGCGCAGGGGATGGAAGCGATGGGCGCAGACATTCTCGAAGCCCTTCAACTCCACTCCGAATCGCTGGACGAATACCGATCGCGTCGCCAGCGAGGCGCGAAACCAGTCCCCGTCGTTCGCAACGTCTCCGGTGAAGCCCAGGAACGTCCACGCGAATCCAAGACAGCGCTGTTCATGGGCGAAAGCGGAAGGGTCGGTGAGCGTCCGCGCCCAGTCCGCGGTGAAGGCAACGTCTCCTCGAAGAGCCATGTGTTGCTCTCCCGGGGAAGAATCCGCAAGGAATCCTGCAGAGCAATTCCCGATACTAGTAAGATGTCCGAAAACCGCGGGGGAAGCGGCCGCCATCGGACCGGCCACGCCATCCAATCTTAAGTGTCATCTTCCGCAACGTGCCCAATCGCACGAGCGATGGGCGTTGATAGGGCTTCTTGCGGGACTCGCGCAGCTCGTCAGGCTCGCGCTCATTCTCGTCCGTCATCGCTTTGCCTCCCTGCGACCGGTCTTCTCTCCGGATTCACCTCCACCTCTCGCGTCTGCGAGGCGCCGATGAGATTTTTGATGAACGAAGACTGCGTCAGGTTTGTGGCAGCACGACGCCGTCGTCCGAGAGCGACGGCAACTGTGAGATCACCGCAATGGCGGCTCAATCGATGTCTTCTCGATCTGGCACCACGAACATCGGAGCGGAATCGACCCACTGACGCGGTCGGCCCGCTCGGTGCCGATTGCGCTGTTCAGGTTCGCCGCCAAGGGACGAGTGCGGTCATACGGCGTGCCTTCGCCACCATCGACCCACCAGCCATGCTGGCCGAACACGGCACCCGGGGCGATCCCCGGCACCAGGACGGCCCGGGCGACCACGTCGCCGCTCGGCGTCCGGATGCCGACCCAGTCGCCCTGAACGATCGAACGGGCGGCGGCATCCGCCGGCGAGATTTCCACGATTGGATCCGGCACCAGCCGACGCAACGAGCCGATGTTGCGATGCTGGCTGTGGCAGTAGGCGACGCTCTTGGCACTGCCGAGGCGCAACGGGTATCCCGGTTCCGGTGGCATGAGATCGCCGGCGTCGAGCTCGGGTATCGGACGGTAGCCGGCGAGCAGCAGCCGCTCCGAATAGATTTCGATCTTGCCGGTCGGTGTCGGATAGCCGCGGGGACGACCGTCCTGCAGGATCGACTGGGCATCGAACTGCGCCGCTCCCTCGACCGTGATGCCCTCCGGCGAACGGCGCAACATCTCGACGGTCAGTCCCGTCTTCGCAAGGACCGCATCGTGGCCGCGGTCGGCATCGAGATCGAACATGCGATCGGCGAAGCCCAGCGCAGCTGCGAGCCCCATCACGATATCGGTGTCGGAGCGTGCCTCGCCAACGGGCGCGACGACAGGAGGTCGTAGCTGGACGCGTCGCAGTCCCTCGAGGCTGCCGTCGAAACCGGTCCGCAATCCTTCCCGCTCCCACGAGGTCGCGACGGGCAGGATGATGTCGGCGTAGCGGGCCGTCACATTGACGAAGAAGTCCGCATGGACGTGGAACTCGAGCGCCGACAGCGCCCTGCGGGCCGTCTCCGTATCCGGCTGAGACACCAGGAGATTGGTGCCGAACGACATCAGCATGCGCACCGGATAGGGCGCCTTCGTCAGCACCGCCTTGTAGACGTCGCGGGCCGTCACCCAGCCGTGAAGGCCGGGACCGAGCGGCCGCTCGGCAAGGCCGAGCGCCTTGTCGCGCTGCGCCGCCGGCAGCAGATCCAGGCCGGAGATGTCGACGAAGGGCGCTGCCCCGCCGGGCACGTTGCCGCCCGTCCGGCCATAGCTGCCGGTGAGCGCATAGAGGATCGAAATCGCCCGATCGGTTTGCGTGGCCGTGACGCTCTGCCCAACACCGTTCCAGGCGTAGTAGGCAACCGACCCGGCGCCGCCGATGGTGTCGGCGGCCTTCGCGAGGTCGCCGGGCTCGATGCCGCTGACTTCGGCGACTCGCTCTGGCGGAAATTCGGCGGCGGCCCGCGCGAACAACGCCAGCGCGGTGTGACACAGGATGGGTCCGGACAGTGTCTCGACGATACCGTGCCAGCGCAGGTCTGGCGTGGCGTTTCCTGGACCCCAGGTTCCGCGAACCGCATCGAACGGCAGGAGGCCCCCGCCCTGCTCGACGCGCGAAAACAGGATGTCCGTCCGGCCGTCGGCCCGAAGATCGCTCTCACGCAGGAAGCGCCCGTTATCTGAACGCACGAGCAGGGCGGCGTTCGTCCAGCTCGCCGCAAAGGCCTGATCGAAGCGTCCGTTCGACAACAGCAGGTTGGCCAGCCCGAGCGCGACCGCCTGATCGGTGCCAGGACGCACCCGCAGCCACTGGGTCGCGCGCTTTGCCAGTGGCGTCGGCCGCGGATCGATGACGATCAGGCGCGCGCCGCGCTTCAGGCCCTTCTGGATCTCCACCTGCCGGGCCAGCCAGGTCGCTGCGGGATTGTTTCCCCACAGCACGATGCAATCCGTGTTGGCGAAATCCGGAGTTCCGATGTCGTGGCCGTAGGTGAAGCGCGAGGCGTAGTCCTTGTGCCAGTTGCAGATCTCGGTTCCGTAGATCGTGTTCGGGCTACCATAGGCGCGGATGAAGCGTTCAACCCATGAGATCGAATCGGAGATGTGCGAGCCGCTCGGCGTGGTCACCGAGAAGGCAACCTGTTCGGCCCCGTGTGCGGCCCGTATATCGGACAGGCGCCCGGAGATCTCGGCCAGCGCCTCGTCCCAGCTGATCGGCTTCCAGCCGGGATCGGAAGCACCCTTCGGCTGCGTGCGGCGAAGCGGACGCGTCACACGTTCGGGATGATGGACGAGTTCCGGCGCCGCCCGCCCCTTGGGACAAAGGGCCTGGCCCGTGGGATGATCCGGCAGCGGCTCGATGCGCTGCAGCCGCCCCTCCTCCACGATGGCGATACAGCCGCAGCGGGACCGGCATTGCGTGCAAAAGGCCGCGATCCTCTGCGCTTCCGACATCTGCACTCTCCTTGCCAGCACCAGAACGAAAAAACCCCGCGCCGGGCCGCCGGGCGGGGTTTCCGGGGTATTCGCCCGCGCTATGCCTTGAGGTTCGCGGCGGCGTCCTTGCCGCGCTCGTTCACGACATCGTACGTGATCTTCTGGCCCTCGTTGAGGCCGTTCAGGCCCGCGCGCTCGACGGCGCTGATATGGACGAAAACGTCCTTGCCGCCATTGTCGGGTTGGATGAAGCCGAACCCCTTGGTGGCATTGAACCACTTAACCGTGCCTGAAGCCATCGAGCATATCCTGACTGCGAGTTGTTTGCCGCGATAGGGCGACACGCTCTAATGCACCCCATCGGGCGGAGTGGCAAGGCGAGGCCATGGTTCGCGTCAATCAATGGTTTACCCCAGGAATGATGGTTGAACAGTGGCGACCGACCCGGCAACATGCCCGCCAAGCGGACGCCAAAAAAACAAGGCGCCGTGTCCAGGGAGGACTTCATGTATCGACGCACCCTTGCAACGGGCGCCGCATTGGCGCTGCTCGTCGCCGCCCCGGCCTTCGGTCAGGCCATTCCGAAAGAGATGTCCTGGACCGCCTACGATACCGGCTCTTCCGGCTTCAACATCGCCGTCGCGATCGGCCAGCAGTTCAAGAACGTGCTGGGCACCGACGTCCGCGTCCTGCCGTCGGGCAACGACACCGGACGCCTCGCGCCGGTGAAGGCGAACCGCGCCGTCATCTCGCAGATGGGCATCGGCACCTACTTCGCGCAGGAGGGCGTTTTCGAGTTCGGCACCAAGAGCTGGGGCCCGCAGGCAACGCGCCTGATCATGGCGGCGACGGCGTGCAACGGCCTCGGCCTGGCCGTGGCCAAGGACACCGGCGTCAAGGAGGTCAAGGACCTCAAGGGCAAGCGCCTCGGCATCGTGGTCGGCTCGCCGGCGCTGAGCCAGGGTGTCATCGCCCTGATCGCCTTCGGCGGCCTGTCCGAGAAGGACATGACGCCCGTGCAGTTCTCCTCGAACAACGCCATGTGGAAGGGCCTCATCAACAACGAGGTCGACGCCGTACTGACCTCGACGATCTCGGGCCAGTCGAAGGAGGCGGACAATTCTCCACGCGGCATCATGTTTCCGCCGATGCCGGCCAGCGACAAGGAAGGCTGGGCCCGCGTCCACAAGAAGGCACCCTACTTCGTGCCCGTGAAGGCGACGTGTGGCGCCGGCGGCCTCTCGCCGCAAGCGCCGGTTGAGATGGCGGGCTACGCCTATCCGATCTTCATGACGTACGCCGATCGCTCCGCCGACACGATCTACGCGATCACCAAGGCGATGATCGACACGTTCGACGCCTACAAGGGCGGCGCTCCGGGGGCCGAGGGCATGGCGTTGTCGTTGCAGAACCTGACCTGGGTCGTGCCCTATCACGACGGCACCATCCGCGCCTTCAAGGAGAAGGGCGTGTGGACCGACGCGGCGCAGAAGCACAACGACAATCTGGTGAAGCGCCAGCAGGTCATGATCGATGCCTGGAAGGCCTACACGAGCGGCGCACCGTCGGATGACAAGGCCTTCGCCGAGGGCTGGCTGAAGGCACGCGGCGCCGCTCTCCAGAAAGCCGGGATGGACGTCGTGTTCGAATAGCGGGCACGTCCATCATGACCGATCAGGCCGTGCGGGTCGTCCTGGACGACCCGCACAAGACCGGTCCGGCCGAAGCCGAGACCCTGCGGACCCGCACGCTCTCCGGCGTGTGGCGATGGCTGCTCGTGGCATTGACGGCGGTCACCATCTTCCTGTGTATCAACCAGCAGTTCACGCTGCGCTTCTTCGTCGGGTTCACGCCGCTCAACACGGAGTATTTCTACCTCCTGATCCTCTGCATGCTGCCCTTCACCTTCGTGATCTTTCCGGGCGGCGCCAGAGCCTCGGTCGACCGGGTCGCCTGGTACGACGTGGTGTTGTTCGCGGTCACGGCCGTCGCCTCGTTCTACCTGATGATCAACATCCGCAAGGCCGCCGAACTGGGATGGGAGTTCGGCGATCCGCCCGAACCCGTGATCTGGGCGGGCTACCTGATGTGGATCGTCCTCATGGAGGCGCTGCGCCGGACGGGCGGCTGGAGCCTGCTGCTCAGCATCCTTCCGTTCACCGTCTATCCGCTGTTCGCCGGCGCCTCGTGGCTGGGGCCGCTGAAAGGCAACCAGTCGACGCTCGACCAGACCACCGCCTACCACATGCTCTCCACGGAGAGCCTGCTCGGCATTCCGATCCAGGCCTTCGCCGATGTGGTCATCGGGTTCCTGGTGTTCGGCACCGCCCTCATGATGACCGGCGCCGGCAAGTTCTTCATCAACCTCTCGTTCGCGCTGTGCGGCACGTTCCGCGGCGGCGCCGCCAAGGTCTGCATCTTCGCCTCGGGCCTGCTCGGCATGATGTCCGGCAGCATCGTCAGCAATGTCCTCACCGCGGGCACCATGACGATTCCCACCATGAAGCGGACCGGCTTCAGCCCCTCCTATTCGGGGGCCATCGAGGCCTGCGCCTCGACGGGCGCGGTCCTGGCGCCGCCGGTGATGGGTGCCACGGCCTTCGTGATGGCCCAGTTCCTCGGGACGACCTACTCCGAGGTCGCCCTCGCGGCCATCATCCCGGCCTTCCTCTTCTATGCCGGCCTGTTCATGCAGGTCGATTCCTATGCCGCACGCCGCAATCTTAAAGGACTGGAGCGGCGCGAACTTCCCAGCGCCTGGCAGGCCTTCAAGGAAGGCTGGTACTACGCCTTCGTCATCGCCCTGCTTATCATCATGCTGCTGTACTTCAAGCGCGAGAGCCATGCGCCGTTCTATGCGACGGCGCTGCTGCTGGTCCTGAACCAGTGGTCGCAGCCCGGCCGATGGCAGATCGCCAACACGATCAACGTCGCGATCGCCGTGCTTGCCGCCGCCGTGATGACCGTCCGCAGCGAAAGCTACCCCAAGGCGCTGGCGGCCTCCGGGCCCGGCACCTTCGACGCCTGGATGAATGCGACGCTCTTGCCGGCGCTGGGCGGGATGGTGCTGTTGCTGGTGCTGAACGAGATCTGGGGAGACAAGCGCTGGGGTCTGCGCAAGTACATCTCCTTCCTCGAGGCGAACGGCCGGACCTTCGTCGAGCTGGTCGGAATCCTCGCGGGCTGCGGCCTGCTGATCGGCGCCTTCTCGCTGACCGGCGTCATCGCCTCGCTGGCCAACGACCTGCTCAACCTCGCCGGCAGCAATGTCCTCCTGCTCCTGGTCATGTGCGCCTTCACCAGCCTGATCCTCGGCCTCGGGCTGACCACGACTGCCTGCTACATCTTCCTCGCCATCCTGATCGGGCCGGCGCTGGAGAAGCTCGGCCTCAACAAGATGGCCGTCCACATGTTCATCTTCTACTGGGGCATGCTGTCGTCGATCACGCCGCCGGTTGCCATCGCCTCGTTCGCGGCGGCCGGCATCGCCGGCGCGCCGGCGATGAAGACGGGATGGGAATCGATGTGGGTGGGAAGCATCATCTACTTCATACCGTTCTTCTTCGTCGCCAACCCGGCTCTGGTGCTTCAGCCGGCCGGTGGCGGCGGCATTCCTTATTTCGAGGCGATCTATCTCGCCGTCACAGCCCTCGTCGGGATTTCCTTCATCTGCGGCGGCATCCAGGGCTATCAGGTCGGCGTCGGGGATCTCCGGCGCGCCGGTGCCCTCGAATGGCCCCTGCGCGTGGCTCTCGTGCTGGGCGGTCTGGTCCTCGCGACGCCCGGCGGCGGTATCATGCCGTTCAGCAATACGACGATGGAACTCATGGGGGTCGCGATTCTCGTTCCCGCCGTCCTCGTCGCGCTCCTGCTCGTCCGCCGCACCCGCATGTCCCAAGAGACAGGACAATACAGCGCCGATGGTTAGCTGGACGGCGCTGTAGCAGTCTGGCGCGTCTCCGCGGGCAGGCAGGGTGCCGTTACGGCATTCCCTCCCGCTGGTCGGTCCCTGCCTGAAAGCCACCCGGACCGCCGGCAGCGAGGTGGATTTAAGTCCAGCAGCGCCGGTCTTGTTGGCCGAATTGGCCAACGTTTCGGCACAGACGCGGGCCACATCGCGATCGGCTTCGGTGCTGCCCGCCAAGGCCGCAGAGCCGCTCTTCACGACGATATCGGTGCGCTCCCAAAAGCTGGCGTCTGCCAGCCTTGCCAGCTCGGCGCCCGCATCCTCCTGGTTTCGGAAGCGGTAAACGCAGATGTTCGCGAGCGCGCTTACCCGGGCTTCGCGGGCCGCATCTTCAGCATCTTCACGTGCGGTCGCGCCCGTGACCCAGCCGCCCCAGATGAAGCCGACAAGCGCGCACGCAACGGCGCCCGCGACGGCGCCCATGACGGTGGACTTGGCTGTCGGCGGCATTGTCAGTTTGTTCAGCATTGTGAGCCTCCTTGGATGTTTTGGGTGCGACATGGCGCGAGAGCGTTCTCCCGCGCGTGAAGCACCTCTTTGTTTGATTCACCCGGTTCTTCGACCGACGTGTAGAGGCCGCTCGAGAGCCGGATCCGCACCTGCGCGTCTCCGGCGTCCTCAATTCAGGCGACAGCAGGAGCAACAATCCGCTTCGCGGATCTCCGCCTTACGGCAAGCAGCCCTTTCAGGGCCATGAGCTAACGTCGAACAGACGCAAACGGTTGCAGCGGCTGCGGCCGAACACCGATTTGCTTCAGAAACCGTTCATGCGGCCCTGGCGTTCCTAACGTGCAAGCACCCGAACCAGCCCTCAGCCTCGAAAGGACGAACGAATGACCCATATGACGACGAATCATCTCTCCCGCGCCTGCAACGATCGGCGCCTTGGGCAGCGTGCGCGCCACCTATTGCGCGAAGTAGCGGGACGCCCGGCCAGTGAGCAGCTTCGGCTCTACGCGTCACATCTGGAGACGGCGGGTCGAACGCTCGTGCAAACCTTCGTCGCGACCCGCCCCAGAGAACATGAACGGTACGAACCGATGTGTGAACGTGCGAACGAGGCGGCAAAAGGAAGGCGGCCCGTGCGGGCCACGTTTGCCAATTAAGCTACCATCTTGGGAAAGCCGAATGGTGCCCAGGGGCGGAATCGAACCACCGACACTGCGATTTTCAGTCGCATGCTCTACCAACTGAGCTACCTGGGCACATCCTTCGTTGGCGGCGGGGCTTATAGGACGGGCTAGCCCCGCTGTCCAGACGCGCCGCCCCTCTCATCGAGGTCTTCATCGCCGGGCGCCTCTTCGGTCGGCACGCGATAGCCTTCCTTCAGCCAGCGGCCGAGGTCGATGTCCGCACAGCGCTTGCGGCAAAAGGGCTTGTACCCGGGATCCGCGGGCTTTCCGCAGATCGGGCATTTCGCTTCGATGCGCACGGCGCGCAGCGGCGGGGATCGGTCAGTCATCGTTCTTTTCCAGCGCTTCGAGCTGGGCCGCCAAGGTCGGACCCCGCCGGGCGCGGGTCAACTCGAACAGGCCGAGCCTGGTGAAACCGTAGATCTGGGTCGGCACCGGGTCGCCCGCCAGATGCTCGGCCAGCATCGCCTGGACCTTGTCACGGTCGTAGGCGCTGCGCATGGTCACGAAGTCGATCACCACTGCGCCCGCGATGTTGCGCAGTCTGAGTTGCTGGGCGATCGCCGGCGCCGCCTCCAGATTGACGTCGACCGGGCGGCGGGGCGCGCGGCCTTGGCGGCCGCCGGCACTGGCACTGTCGACGTCCACGGCGCACAGCGTCTCGCCGGGCTCGAACAGCACCTCGACGCCGCTCTGCAGAGCGATGCGCGGCGCCAGCGCGGTGTCGATCTGCCCCGCGACGTCGTCGATATCGAAGGCCGGCATGGTCCCGTTGTGCCAACGGACGCGGATCTTCTCGCCCAGCCGGTCCATCTTGTCCTGCAGCGTGCGTGCCATGGCGCGGTCGTCGAGGATCACCTCCTCGAGGCCGGCGCCATGATCGCGCAAGGCCCGCGCGATCGGATCGCGCTCGCCCGGGATGCGCGACGACAAGTCGGCCGGCGGCTCGACGTCGAGGGCGAGGCGCCGGATCTTCTCCCAGCGTTCGAGCACGCGGTTGGCATCGGCCTGCAGCACCTCGGCGGTGGCGCCCGCCGCGGCGGTGCGCAGCACGATACCGCCGTCCAGCAGACCCTCGACATGGCCGCGCAGCCGGTCGCGCTCCAGTTCGCCCTCGATGCGGCGGGAGTAGGTCACGCCGGCGCCGTTGGGATGGTAGACGAGATAGCGGCCGCTGATGGCGATGTTCGTCGACAGGCGCGGGCCCTTGTCGCCCTCGCCGTCGTTCCGCACCTGCACGAGGATCGGCGCACCGAGTGGCGGCCAGCCCTCGATGCCCGACAGGTCCTCGGCCCGCAGGAACCCGGCGCGCTCGATGCCGATGTCGACGAAGGCGGCATCGAGATCGGGCATCACGCGCTCGAGGCGGCCGAGGAAGATGCTCTCGACCCTCGACGGCCTGTCGCGGCGGACGACCTGAAGCTCCAACAGGCGGCCCTCGCCGACCAGTGCCATCAGGAAGGCCTTGGGCAGCACGTGACAGACGAGCCGATCGGCACGGCTCATGATTCAGCCTTCAGGAGCGCCACGGTTTCGAACAGCGGCAATCCGACGACGTTGCTGTAGGAGCCGGACAGGAAGGCGACGAAGGCGGCGGCCCGACCCTGGATGGCATAGCCGCCGGCCTTGCCCCGCCACTCGCCGCTGGCGACATAGGCATCGATCTCGGCCGCCTCGAGCCGCTTGAATCGCACGATCGTCTCGACAAGGCGCGTCCGCACAGGGCCTTCGGGAGCAGCCAAGGCAACACCGCCCAGCACGCGATGGCGGCGACCGGAGAGTTTGGCAAGGCACCGTCGCGCTTCGGCTTCGCTTTCGGCCTTCGGCAGGATGCGACGTCCGCAGACCACGACACTGTCGGCCGCCAGCACGAGAGCACCGGCGTGGCGCTGCCGAACGACGGCGAGCTTTGCCCGCGCCATGCGCAGCGCATAGGCACGCGGCAGTTCACCCGTCCCGGGCGTTTCGTCGATGTCGGCAGGATCGATCGTCGCGGGCTCGAATCCGACCTGCCGCAGCAGGTCGAGCCGTCGCGGAGACGCGGAGGCCAGGACGAGCGGCGGGATCGGCGAGGCGCGCAACGCCTACTTGAAGCGGAAGGTGATGCGGCCCTTGGTCAGGTCGTAGGGCGTCATCTCGACGGTGACGCGGTCGCCTGCCAGAACGCGGATGCGGTTCTTGCGCATCTTGCCCGAGGTGTGGGCGAGAATGACGTGGTCGTTGTCGAGCTTCACGCGGAACATCGCATTGGGCAGCAACTCGGCCACGACGCCTGTAAATTCGATCAAGTCTTCTTTGGCCATCCGGCCTCCGGCTGGGGTGAATTTCTGGGAAAGCGGGCGGAAAATGGGCCGCAGCAGGGGGTAAGTCAATGGCGGCGCAGGCAGCGGCGGGCACCGCCGGCCTTCTCAGCGGAGCCCGCCTCCCCTATACAGGGCGCGGCTATGGACGCCCGGGAAAGAAGGACCAGCAGAAGATGAAATCAACGTGCATGTCCGGCCTCGTGGCCGCCCTGCTCCTGACGCCGGCGCTTGCCTTTGCCCAGCCATCACCGGCACCTGCGCCCAACGCCATTACCCATCCGGCCCAGAAGACGATCGGCAAGCCGGCCAAGCGGCAGTATTCGACGGCCCTGATCGTCATCAATTCGCGCTCGGCGAAGCTCGACGGTCAGAAGCTGGTCCTCGACGGCGTGTTGCCGACGGCGACCCTGTTCACCAGCCGGCCCAAGCGTTCGGTCGGTCACATGGTGACGCCGGACATGGCCGACATCTGGCGCACCGGCAGCTTCGCCAAGGATCCGCCCAACGCCACGGTCTCCGTCTTCCACAAGGATGGTGGCAACGTGTCGGACCTGGTGGTGACCCTGAAGACGGCCAGGCTCGAGGGCGAGAAACTGACCTTCGATGTCGACGTGCTGGAAGGCAGCCTCGGTTCCGCCGACGGGCCCGCCTCGGTGTTCATCGACACGATCTGGTTCGGAATCGGCTCGCACGGGGCCCAGTACTACGGCCAGAACCAGACCACCGGCGGCGAGACGCCGGCGATCGGCGATCCGGACGGCACCAGCACGTTCAGCGGCTGGTCCAATCCCTCGCCGACGGAGCCCGTCAACCGGCAGTGGAACGGCGGCGGCTACAACAGCGGCGCCGGTGCGCCGCCCCCGCCCGATATCGATCCACGCTATCAGCAGCGCTACAATGCGCCCAGCTGCGGCAAGCCACCCCTCCTGCCCTGCTACTGAGCCGCCCGGTGACCCTCATGAAGACCTTCCGACTCTCCGTCGCCCTCGCGACTGCCGCCGCAACGCTCGGCCTCACCTTCGGCGCCGTCGCGCAGACCCAATCGGCCACGCCCGCCCCCTCCTCGGTACAGGGCCTGCCCAAGGTCGTCGGCGCCGCGCGCCATCCGCGCCTCATCCCCTCGATGTTCGTGCTGAACGCCCGCGGCGCCAGGTTGCAGGACAACAAGCTGATCCTCGAGGGAATCGCGCCCAGCGTCATCGTCTTCGCCGACCGCCCGGTGCGTTCGGCTGGCCATGCGATGCTGGCGCACGTCCTCGAGGAGTGGACGCTGAAGGCGCCCAACTCGTTCGCCAAGGATCCGCCCAACGCCACCGTCTCGGTGTTGAACAAGGCGAAGGCCAGCGTCGTCGATGCCGTCGTCACGCTGAAGTCGCCGAAGCTCGAAGGCGACAAGCTCACGTTTGACGTCGACGTGCTCGAGGGCGACCTCGCGGGTGCCGACGGCGGCGCCTCGGTGTTCATGGACCTCATCAACCTGCCGGTGCCGCGTCACAGCTCTCACCGCGCGGCCTGGTACGCGGGGTCCGACAGCACGCGCTGACGCCGAACTGTCTCAAACCGAGGGCGTGATCGGTGCTCCGAAGCGCGCCTTCAGCCGGGCCAGGACCTGATCGCGGGTGTGACGGTAGGCATCGAGCCGCGCTTCCCGCGATCCCTCCACGGCGCTGGGGTCGGGCATCGGCCAGTACTCGACCTCGGTCGCCGTGCCCCGCGTGAACTCGAGCGCGCTGTGATGCGCTTCCGGTGACAGCGTGACGATCAGCTCGAACGACGCGGCATCGACATCGTCGAACGTCTTGGCGTGGTGGCGGTGGACATCGATGTCGATCTCGTCGAGTGCGGCCACGGCAAATCCGTCTACCTCGCTCGCGCGCACGCCGACCGAATCGATGAAGACCCTGTGCCCGTAGAGCCGCTTGGCCAGCGCCTCGGCCATCGGCGACCGGACGGAATTCTCGCTGCAGGCGAAGAGCAGGCTGGACGGCAGTCCGATCATCGCCCGTGCCCGATCACGATTTGATGTGCAGGGCGCAGATGAGGGTGAACAGCCGCCGCGCCGTGTCGTGATCGACCTCGATCTTGCCGTCGAGCCGCTCGCGCAGCAGGTCCGAACCCTCGTCGTGCAGACCACGCCGGCCCATGTCGAGCGCCTCGATCTGCGAGGGGCCGAGCTTCTTGATGGCGGCGTAGTAGCTCTCGCAGATCAGGAAGTAGTCCTTCACGACCTTGCGGAAGGGGGTAAGCGACAGGACGATGTCGCGCAGCTTCTCGTCGGCCTCATTGCGCACGTCGAACACCAGACGCTGCTCGAAGATGCCGATGCGCAGCCGGTAGGGACCGGGGTGGCCGCCGACCAGGCGGAAGTCGTTCTCCTCGATCAGGTCGAACAGCGCGACGGCGCGCTCGTGCTCGACTTCGGGCGTGCGCCGGGCGACCGATTCCTCGTCCAGCACCACGTCGACGATGCGCCGTGTCTTGTCGATCGTCCCGGCCGGCATGGTTACCGTCCCAGCCGGAGCGAAACCGAACGGCCATGGGCGGCCAGCCCTTCGGCATCGGCCAGCGCCACGGCGGACGGGCCAAGGGCGGCCAGCGACTGCGGCGTGCAGGCGACGAGCGACGTCCGCTTCAGGAAGTCGGAGACGCCCAACCCGCCGGAAAACCGCGCGGCGCGCGAGGTCGGCAGCACATGGTTGGTGCCGGCGACATAATCGCCGATCGCCTCGGGCGTGTGACGGCCGAGGAAAATCGCGCCGGCATGACGGATCTTCTGCGACAGAGCCTCGGCCTCTGCCATCTCCATCGCCAATTCGACATGCTCGGCGGCGATGGCGTCGACGATCGGCGGCGCGGCGGAGAAGTCCGGCACGAGGATCACCGCGCCATTGTCGCGCCAGCTCGCCGTGGCGATCTCGGAACGGCCAAGGGTTCTCAGCTCGGCAGCGACGGCGCGCAGGACGGCATCGGCAAAGGCGGCATCGTCGGCGATCAGGACCGATTGCGAGGACGGGTCGTGCTCGGCCTGCGAAAGCAGGTCGGCGGCAATCCAGGCCGGATCGTTGTGCCGGTCCGCGACCACGAGGATCTCGGAAGGGCCGGCGATGAGGTCGATGCCGACCTGCCCGAACACGCGGCGCTTGGCGGCCGCGACATAGGCGTTACCGGGGCCGGTGATCTTGTCGACCGGCCTGATCGATTCCGTGCCGTAGGCGAGCGCCGCCACCGCCTGCGCACCGCCGATGCGCCAGATCTCGTCGGCGCCGGCAATCCGGGCCGCCAGCATGACCAAAGGATTGAGTGTCCCGCCTGGAGTCGGGACCACCATGACGATCCGGCGCACGCCCGCGACCTTGGCCGGCACGATGTTCATCAGCACCGAGGACGGGTAGGCCGCCGTGCCGCCCGGGACGTAGACGCCGGCGGCATCCACCGGCCGGTAGCGCGCCCCGAGCCGCGTGCCGGTGGCGTCGGTGAAGTCGACATCCTTGGGCATCAGCGCACGATGGAAGGCCTCGATGCGCCGAGCCGCAAAGATCAGCGCTTCGCGTTGCGCTGCCGGCACCTGCGCCGCCGCCGCATCGCGTTCGGCCTCGGAAATGCGCATGTTGGTGGCGGTGATCCCCGCCCAGTCGAACCTGGCTGTGCAATCGACGACGGCCGCATCGCCGCGCGCGCGCACGTCCGCCACGATGCCGGCGACGACGCGGTCGACATTCTCGTCGGTATCCCGATTGCGCCCGAGGAAGGCCGAAAATTCCTTTTCGAAACCCGGCGCCGAGGCGTCGAGCCTAAGCGGCACGGGCGGCCCCCGCGGCGACCTCGCGGAAACGGTCGATCCAGTGGCCGACCCGCTCTGGCCGCGTCTTGAGCGCGGCGCGGTTCACAATGAACCTGGAGGTGATGTCGGCGATGTGCTCGATCTCGACCAGACCGTTCTCCTTCAGCGTGCGGCCCGAATCGACGAGATCGACGATGCGGTGGCTGAGGCCGAGCGACGGCGCCAGTTCCATCGCGCCCGACAACTTGACGCACTCCGCCTGCACGCCGCGCGCGGCAAAGTGCCGGCGCGTCACCTCGGGATACTTGGTGGCGATGCGGACGTGGCTCCAGCGCCTGGGATCGTCCTTGCCCGCCATCTCGACCGGCTCGGCAACGGCCAGCCGGCATTTGCCGATGCCGAGATCGATCGGGGCGTAGATCTCCGGGTAGTCGAACTCCATGAGCACGTCGGCGCCGGCTATGCCGAGATGGGCCGCGCCGAAGGCCACGAAGGTCGCGACGTCGAAGGAGCGGACGCGGATGATGTCGAGATCGGCATGGTTGGTCGCGAAGCGGAGCTGGCGGGCATCGGGATCGGCGAAGGCCGCTTCCGGCACGATGCCCGCAGCCGCGAAGACGGGCCCGGCCTCCTTGAGGATCCGCCCCTTGGGCAGCGCCAGGATGAGTTTCTCGTTAGCGTCGCTCGACACGACTTTTCTCCAGTAACGAATGCCCGCCCCTGATCGGAGCCGGAAAGGCTATTCGACCGGATGGGCGGGCTTCCACGGGGTGGGCCAAGGCTCCCCGACATCTCCCAAATGGCATGCGAGCCGGCCGATTTCCAGCCGTATGGCCCGCCCGGCCGAAAAGCGCAGCAGGACTGAACGGTCGTTCTCCAGCACCACCGCGAGCAATTCCAGCATCCGGTCGGGCTCGGCCGTGGGGATGTCATGGTGCCGCACGGCCGTCACCTCGTTGAAAACGAGGGCGGAATGGGTCCGGGTGTGGCCGATCTCCTGCTCCGGCTCGGCTTCCCACCGGAACCGGTTCAGCAGCAGCACGAAGCGGCCCTCCTCCTTCAGAAAGGCGCAGTCGCGGACCGCCACCAGCGCGTCCTGGACGGCGGCCGAAATGATGGCCAGGTCGTCGGCATCGAGGGCGGACAGCTTCAGCTTGGCCGTCATGCGATCAGCCTTTCAGCCGCTCGATGTCGGCGCCGCAGGCGCCGAGCTTCTCCTCCAGCCGCTCGAAGCCGCGATCGAGATGATAGACGCGGTGCAGCATGGTGTCGCCCTCGGCCGACAGGGCCGCGATGGCGAGCGACACCGAGGCGCGCAGGTCGGTGGCCATGACCTCGGCGCCGCGCAGCTTCGGCACACCGCGCACCAGCGCCGACTGGTGATGGATGGTGACGTTGGCCCCCATGCGCGCCAGTTCCGGAACGTGCATGAAGCGGCTCTCGAAGATCGTCTCGGTGATCATCGAGGCGCCCTCGGCCCGCGTCATCAGCGCCATCATCTGCGCCTGCAGGTCCGTCGGGAAGCCGGGGAACGGCTCGGTCATCACGTCGACGCCGTGCAGTCCGCCGTTGGTCCGGTGCACCCGCATGCCGGTCTCGGTGTTCTCGAGCGTGACGCCGGCCGCGCGCAGGCTGGCGGCCACCGTGTCGATCAGGTCGACGCGGCCGCCGATCAGCTCGACATCGCCCGCCGTCATGGCGACGGCCATGGCGTAGGTGCCGGTCTCGATGCGGTCGGGAATGACCGCGTGCTCGATGGGCTTGAACGACGTGACACCCTCGATGGTCAGCGTCTCGGTGCCGATGCCGCCCACGGGAACACCCATCGCCGACAGGCATTCGCCGAGGTTGGCGATCTCGGGCTCGCGCGCGGCATTGTCGAGCACCGTCGTACCCTTGGCCAGAGCCGCCGCGATCATCAGGTTCTCAGTGGCGCCGACCGACACTTTCGGGAAGGTGTAGCGTGCCCCCTTGAGGCCCTTCGGGGCGCGCGCGACCATGTAGCCCCCATCAATGTCGATCTCCGCGCCCATCGCCCGCAGGCCGGCGATATGGAGATCGACGGGGCGGGCGCCGATGGCGCAACCGCCGGGCAGCGACACCCTGGCCTGCCCCTCGCGCGCCAGCAGTACGCCCAGAACCAGCATCGACGCGCGCATCTTGCGCACGATGTCGTAGGGCGCGGTGGTCGAGGTGATCTTCGAGGCCTTCAGCACCATGGTCGTGCCATGGCTGTGGCCGTTCTCGCCGGCAGTGGCGGTGATTTCGACGCCATGCTGCCGCAGCAGCTGCATCATGGTGGTGATGTCGGCCAGCCGCGGCACGTTATGCAGGGTGAGCGGCTGGTCGCTCAGCATCGACGCCACCATCAGCGGCAGGGCGGCGTTCTTGGCGCCGGAGATGCGGATCTGGCCCTTGAGCTGGCGGCCGCCCCTGATGCGAATTCTGTCCATGGTCGCCTCCGCTCAGATTTTCGGCAGGGTGACGCCGCGCTGGCCCTGATACTTGCCGGCCTTGTCACGGTACGAAACCTCACAGGGTTCGTTGCCCTGGAGGAAGAGGAACTGGCAGGCGCCCTCGTTGGCGTAGATCTTCGCGGGCAGCGGCGTGGTGTTGGAGAATTCGAGGGTCACGTGCCCCTCCCACTCCGGCTCGAGCGGCGTCACGTTCACGATGATGCCGCAGCGCGCATAGGTCGACTTGCCGACGCAGATCACCAGCACGTCGCGCGGGATGCGAAAATACTCGACGGTTCGCGCCAGGGCGAAGGAATTGGGCGGGATGATGCAGACTTCGGTGTTGCGGTCGACGAAGCTCTGCTGGTCGAAGTCCTTCGGGTCGACGACCGACGAATTGACGTTGGTGAAGATCTTGAAGTCGGTGCCGACACGG
>VFQN01004081.1_pt1 | contig 19750 bp, 29 predicted proteins | sample 3512371 | NCBI WGS metagenome assembly VFQN01 (sample SAMN10412370, study PRJNA504923) | tailings metagenome | isolation source: Replicate 2 from Balatoc abandoned mine | place: Philippines: Itogon, Benguet | collected 2017-08-28
AATTTCTGGGTGAGAGGGTCCAAAATTGTAAGCGCTTAGGATTTTGCACCAAATACGACCGGAACACTGCCAAACGGCATGCAGCCGGACCGCCTCTGCACCTACATGAGTACCGGTACATCATGGCGGCATGAGCGGAGAGCCACTTGCAGCGTGCGATACCAGGGCAGATTTTGCGAGGTGCGAATCTGCTGTGCGGTGATTTGGAGCAATCGGAGGGGTGCTCACGACTGCTCACAACGCCGTGTGGGGCGTGTGTGTCGGTAGTACATGCCCAAGTGTCGCACCAGGTCTCCCGCTCAGACCTCACACAACACGACTGTGCACGGTGCGTGTGGTGCCCCAGACCTGCTGGCCAGAGCGGCTTCAGTTATGGGCTTCATGCTGTACGGTGTGTTGCGCATGTACCGTATGTGCGTAGTGCCCGTAGTGGTGGTACTGCCTGGGTGGAAGCAAGTAAGGGGACTCCCGTGGCACAGGGCGGGCCAGAATGCTGCAACCACTCTGCAGCGCATAGGGCTGCACACACCGCTAGGCACGGCAGCTGGCCGGCAGTGCCTTAGATGACTAACTTGCCACCTGTAGCGGGACTGTGGACTACCTGCCGCCCCAAGAGCTGCATGCGCTGTACTAACAGCGCTAGCCCGCTGGCTAGAGAACAAGGTAAGGGCCCGCCGCTACTGAAGGATGGGCTCAGGGGTTGCACCCACTACTGCTGCCTCAGCGACCCACTGAGCGTTGACGAAACGATGCGCCAGAAGCATCAGGCGCGTTCCCCAACGCCCATTCTCTGGTATGTAAATTTACACACCGGTGCATGGCTGGAGCCCTGGCCACCGCTCCCTCCCGCTACATACAGGTACGTAACATCGTGATACCGGAACACCTGAGTGTAGCACCGTACCGTTGACCCACATCGTTACCAGAGCGCACATCATGGAAGCAACATGCAAGGTCAGCCATCCGTTCACGCAGTTTTTTTTTCAGGAGAAGGGTTATGGGATTATCGGAGACATATTTTTTGCGGGCACGCAGCAGTCGTACAGCGTACGTGCCAAGGATACGGCAAGCAGCCGTTTCACCACAGGCCTGCTCCGCTGCACTGCCGTCATGCAGGTCGCCCCGAAGGACTCTTTACAGTAACGCACCGCGGCACATGATGACAGCAAGTATGGTTCCCATGAACTTTTACCATCCCATTGCCTCATTCCTGTCCGGCATAACGCCATGCCGACGGGCAACAGATGCAGCAACATACCGCAGTGTGCTTCACGCTCGCTTTCTTCGTTTAGAAACAGGCACCAATTGCTGCAGCTGCACAACACCCACGCCCAAATGTTACGGACCGTCACACCTTGCCGTGTGACGAGCCGTCATTCATTGTCCTGCCACGTGCATTTGCCACATGCTAACATCGCTCATGCCAGATGCTTAGCCCGGCGCAAGGCCGCCAACGGATAGATCGTAATACACATCGCCTTCTCCGCACAGGGTGCAGCAGCATTCAGCACTGTGCATCATGCTCGCATTACGCCATCATGAAAGTACCATCCGCTTCAGCCGCACAATGTCTCCGTCCAAGGCCAAACAACTACTCAGGGTCCTGGAACGCCTTCGCCATTATGTCCTTGACCATGCCTGGTGCTAGGCCCGGCGCAGGTCCGCCGACTGTGGTGTGGATAATGTTTGATGTGCTGCCATAGGTCAACAATTCGCCGTAGAGACTTGCGTCCTCAAGCGTCTGGTCCACAGTCTTGCAGAACCAGCTGGCAGCCGCTGTCGTGCATACTGTCACCACCGCCGCTTCCGCCTCCACTGCTACGCCTGCAGGGTTGTCGATTAGGCTGTCCCGCACCAGCGCCTCGTACAGCAGCTCCCGCGGCATGCACTCCAGCACGCGCCGACTGAAGATGCTGGAGAAGGCCGGAAGGACTATAGATAGTTCAGCGGGAATACGCTGCAGCTTGACAAAGCCCATGAGCGCCCTGCACAGCGGCACCATGCGCAGGCGCCCCGCCAGGTGCAGCCAGGACTCCAGGGCGGAGCACACCGCGGAGGGGAAGGCAGCGACGTGCGGAGCGAAGTCCTGGGCCCGGCAGACTACCCTCTCGGATGGCAGGCAGCTGATCCACAGCGCTTCAACCCCGGCATGGATGTAGTACAACGAGCTCAGGGCCAGCTTCACAGTCAGCTGCTGCTGTCCCTCCCCGGCCTTGACGGCGAAGCTGAGGTCCGGGTTGTCCGCCAGCCGGCGTCCGATATCGTCTATTAGCACCTGGCTGGCACCAACTGCATCGGCGAAGGTAAGCAGCGGCCGCGCCTCGTCGAGGTCGGTGATGCGACGCACGCGCCGAGCGGCATCCACGCGGCAGTAGACCAGGTCCAGCCAGCGCTGCACAGTATCCGCTTTTACAGGACTGGTCTCGCCCTCCAGCACAAGGTCTCGCAGGTCCCAGACCAAGGGCTCGCGGCTAGCCCCGTCGCGCGGGAGATCGCGAACGTTGGTTGAGTATTGCCTCAGGACGTGGTAGTGCGCTGGCTGCGGCTGCTCCGCGCCTGATATGAGGATGTGCATATCAGGCTCATCAGCGTATGCGGGGAACTCAGCACTACGACTGCGCTTGAGAGCCATGATGTCACCGGCCGGTTGTGTCTGGCTAATCGCTTACCCTGGCAGTAGGCAGGGTAGTGGGCACGGCAATGGGAGCGCTTACAGACGCATTACTATGCAACTGCAAGAGGGCAGGTATCAGGCGTTGCCGCTACGACACGGTCAGACCACGCGGTCAGGCATGGTCAGGCCCATGGTGTCTCCCCAACCCCGCCCTGTCCTCCGCCGTGCGTTCCTTTGGACCTGCCAACCATACCGCCCCTGACAGTGTTGTCTGCAGCCGTGGCAGAAGCCCGTGTGGGACGCGGCATCGGCCTCGCTCTCTTGGGCGCAACGCCGGTAAAAGCAGGTGCGTAAACCTAAAGCAATCTGAAGCCACCCACTACAGCCTGGAGCCTGCACACGCTGGCCATGTGCGCGGGGCCCCTGCTGGCGGGCTGGGCCGCATCCGGCCACAGCCGTTTAGACGGTTGGGACAGTTGGCAATCCTCATGAGTACCGGTAACATTGCCTGCTGGCCAGCATCAGCCCTGTGACCCGCCTGGACCCGCCTGTGAGCTGTGACCCAGGCCAACCGAGGTGGGTGTTAAGAACGTCGAAGAGCTATTTCTGTCTGTACAGCTGCCGTACCCAGCACGGCCTGCCGAGCTAGGCGTCAGCGTAGACAGTATCTACAGTATTTTCTACTGGCCACCCCAGGCCACCCCGTCCGCCACGTGCAGCTCGCTCCCGACGGTGGGCACGGAGGACACTCTGTCCGCTAATCCAGATCGACCAGAAGCTCACGTGGCCCCAAACGCCCAAGCAAGCAGGCCAGCTACACGTATGGGCACTGACGTGGAAAAACGGCAACTGCCGTACACCTATCTGACATCTGCAGGCTTCCGGTACCCTGGCCAATAGCATCTGCATTCCTTGGCACGTGTTCATGCAGTGCTCATAGGCCTACGTAGGCCTGTCCCATCCCCCTTCCAGCTCCCAACAGCAATGTCATGACAGGCCTATCGACGCACCAAGATTACGGCATTGTAGTACTGTACTGCCGGGGACAACACCCGTATCACCCCTGCACGCGCCCGCCGCTACGGACCACCCCTTACGTTTGTGAGCGCTTTCATGGGGGAGTGGGCACCAGCACGCCCGCCCGTCCAGCAACCTCCCGATGACCTGCCCAGCTGCTACCTCATGCAAATCACACCAGGTCACACCGCAGGGCGTGCAGGCCTGCCCCAGCTGCCAGCAGGGCAGCTGGCAATGCCAGTGCCTCGCTGGGGCAAGGAAGAGTACCGTACTCCCCTGGTACCGTATTGCCGGTAATGACACCACTGCACATGCCAGTTGTGCAGACCACACTTGTACACTTGCACTGCAGCCTGTACTGCTCCTCACGTACGGGCTTGCCCCGGCGCCTGGGTCCACGGCTGCTGCAGCACCTGCAGGTTGGCGGCCCGCACACGGACGCCCTGCGGCGGGTCGGGAAGCACAGCAACACGAGAGTGTGGCATTATGGTGAGGTGTTATCGATTCAGATGGGTAGTTGCACGGACGGTCTGGGTGTTGGCGGCCCGCACACGAAGGCCCTGCTCGCCTGCTGCGGGTGGGAAGCACAGCAACGTGGACAGCGTGGCGTGTGTTAAGCGGGGGCAGGGGGTGCTTGCACGGTGCGTCTGTGGGGTAGCGGTCCGAGTGCTGGTCCCCGCTCTGCAGGTGAGCAGTAGAGCGGAACAAGTACAGCACGGCAGGACACCCGATTACCAGTGACTGACAGAGATTTTTGGGCAGGTCTCGGTGCGCTAGCTGGTTTCGCGGGCATTAAACCTGGACGTCGGGCAGGACGGCAGGGGGCAGGGGTCCCAGGAGCCCAGGGCTTGCTGGTTGCAACGTTGTAGGCGGGGTTGGGGTGCAGGTTGGGATTTCCATTTTGTCCATTCGTGCTTGCTCGTGGGTGCGGCACGGCACAATGGAGCGAGCGCGAAGGCCTGGCCAGTTGCATTGTATCTCGTGCAGTAATGTGCGCGACATACGCCGCGGGGGGCCAGCGTCGGAACGGCCTGCTGCGAAGGGCAACCCGGGCAGCCGGGGCGTGTGGGACATAGCGCCCACAGGAAACAACGTGAGGATACTGTGCGAACCTACGAACATAGGTACCGGTATCTAGTGGGGCGGCTTAACCGTGGCCGGTACCGGCGGGCGTTCGACAACGCAATTCGGTGCGATTGGGTTGTGCGCACGTGGCGCCCACAGCAGCCCAGGCCCCCAGCCATGGCCGGGTGCCAGCGCGCGGGCGCCAGGCAACGCTGCGCGCTTTGCTCGTTACTAGGCCAGCAACCACACGCACAGTCAGCAAGTATGCAACATGCAAACACACATGTGAATGCCAGGTGCAACTGCCCCTGCCGCAGTCACACCCGCAGCCCCAGGGGCTCCCCTATCACGCCCGCCGCCCCTCCTGACACGCCACGCGGTTTGAGCCTCGGGCGACACAGTGCCTTCAGCCGTCAAATCCCCCGCCACCTCGATGCAGCATCTTGGCACACGCGCCTCATCTCACTCCGGCACCGTGTCGGCGACCACCGCTGCTGGACAAGCCCTATCCGGTAAAGGCCCCGCCCCGTTCGGTGTGCCTCCCGATCCCTGTTCCAGGATTCCCACTTCCCCCCTAATACTCCTTAGCCACACCCATGCACCACACCACACCAGGCCCTAAGTCCCGACACGAGGTGCTGCTTTCAAGCAGCACACCACCTGCCCCAGCCACGCTCCTCCCATCCCTCACCCACCACCCACCTCGGGATTTGCGGCAACTGCGGACGGCGGCTTGAGCAGCTTCACCGGGTACCGCCACGCCGCATCCACCTCCCCGCCACCACCAGCAGCCTGACCCGCAGCTGCTCCGCCCCGCCCAGCCGCAGCCCCAGCCACGGATCCGCCGCCATGCTTCCCACTGCTGCTGCTGCCGCCTCTGGAACCGCTTGTTGCCCCCGCTGCTGCTTTTGCACTGGCTCCTGCTGCTGCTGCTACCGCTGCAGGAGGTAGTGTGTGTGGTGTGGGACTGGGGCGGTCAGCGGCAGGTGGTCCGATGACGCATCCCACGGCGCCGTTGAGGTGCGCTGCCCCCGTCAGCCCCACCAGCTGCACGCGGCTGCCCACGAGGATGAGGGGGGCAGCAGCAGGAGGTGGTGTGGGGGACGCGGGGCTGTCGCCTTGCATGTGGGTACGAAGCGCAGTTTGAAGGAGGTGGAAGTGGGTTGCGGACCGGGTGGGATAAGGGGATGTCGGGGACACACTGGCGGGTGGGGTGCTGGGGGTCAGGCGGAAGGGGATACCGGTATGTGCGTGGGGCGCTCTCAGCAGGCGCAGCTTTTATCACTGGTGTTGTCCAGCTCTCATGATAGTATATTGTAACGCCCAGTGCTCAGTGTACTCGCAAGTGGGGCAGCAAAGTACCGCTACGTGCGGGTTCGCGACAAGCTAGGAATCGCTGAAGGACCCTAGCCTAAGACAGGTTGCAGGAGAGCTGACTGCATTGCAAATGCAGTTATGGCGTGCACAAGGGCGCAGGTGCGTCTCGCAGCTTCGCACTGCCAGTACTGCACCGTTATGTCGGTTGGAGCGGGAGCCTGAGGCAGTTGCTCGAACTGAAGGACCAGAAGACGTTCCACTACTGGCAGACTGCTGATAGTGGGGCCTCCATTTGAGGGCGAGGGGAGTCTCACGGCTGTATGCACCTGAGGGTCCTGATCGTCCTGGCCAGTCCTGGCCAAACTGCAGTAGCGCAGCTGCCTAGGGCCGGTGAGCTAACACGTGCTGCAGCACCGAGCGCAGCAGTTATCTAGGAAGTGCAGTCCATGCATGCTATCTGTGTACTCTTTCAAGACGGGACAAACTCCTTGATCAGCGGTAGGCTCCACCGCTGGGGGAGCTCCCCTGGTAGCTTTACTGGTGGTTGCCCGCAGAGCCGCAGTGGCTGTGCCTGTCATCCTGTTGCAAGGGCTGTTGTTCGGGCAGCGGGGCTGCACTGGGTCGTGGGTCCGTGCTGCACCTGGCTGCACTAGTACAGTACTGCACTCATGAAGCAGGGGGGAACTGAACCTTGGGGCCGGGAAGCTGCGAGTAGCCCGCTGCCGTACCATACGCAAGCCCTGCCAGCGCCGCTCATGACAGCCCTAAGGCGTGGATACAGCTGCCCCCGGCCTGTACACTAAACCTTCACATGCGCAGCTGGCCTGCTGGCGTCAATCAAGCTCACCGCCTTGCAGTGCAGCAGCTGCCGGTACGCACACCTGTGCTACTTCGTAACTGCCCGGCTGTAGCTACTTCGTAACTGCCCAGCTGTAGCCCACCAAGCGCCCATATGGCAGTTACCGGCACGCCCTCAGCTCAGTGCCCAACGCCCCTTGCCCACGCCCGTACGTCAGTGGAAAATGCGAGTGCACTCTCTCTTCCACCGCATGCTTGGTGCCCGCTGCTGGACACGGATAGCCGTGGAACTCTCGCACGCTGAAGGCATGTGGTAACTGGCAAATCACAGAGCGCAAGCGCCGCTTGGCAGCAGCCCGTCTGTCCATATTGGGGGGTCCTCACGGTACGATTTCCGCAGTACCGGCAGCACGTGTCACCAACATCACAATTGCGTGGAGTCAAAAATCCACACGACCCAGCGTTAGACCGTCAATGCCAGCGCGTACCGACATCACCAACATCACACAAGCAACAAAGGCGCGGCACCCGTTCGTTCCGACGCGCCAGCGTGCCCTATGCTGTTTAACAAGCCTACCGGTACGAACAAGGCGTGTCCTACGTCAGAATGCCGCACCGTGTGCCCTATCCCCGGTCCATGCTCCGAACTAGCATGACAGTGCAGCTGTGCAATGCGCCCTCCCAGCAGCCCACAACACCCACCATGCATGCGCACCCCACACTATGCTTTAGCGTCCCTCGGCTCAGTCATCGCACTCGTGACTATGTGCTTCACAAGTGCAGGAGCTATCTCCAACGGGATCCCGCCAACGACGGAGTGAATGGGTATGCTAGTGCCGAATCCGGATAGCAGCTTGTTCTCCAGGTCCATGTGCTCCACCGTACCTGCATGCTTTTGAAAAAAAGCAGCTGCCGCCGGACCGCTCAGCGTCACCGTTGCCCCCTTGGTCTCAACCTTCACAGCTGCTGGCCTGTCCTGCAGGCTGTCCCGCACCAGCGCCTCCAGCAGCAGCTCCCGCGGCATGCAGTCAAGCACGCGCCGGCTGTAGATGCTGTGGAAGGCCGGCCATAGAACGGACGCGGTGGAAACGACCACCTGCGTCTTGATGAAGTCCATGAGCGCCCTGCACAGCGGCACCATGCGCAGGCGTCCCGCCAGGTGCAGCCAGGACTCCAGGGCGGAGCACACCGCGGAGGGGAAGGCGGCGGCGTGGGGTGTGAAGTCCTCCGCGACAGCCAACCTGGACTGCAGTCCTTCCTTCATAATGCACAGGTTCTTTTGGGTTGGGTGTATGTAGTAGACAGCATTGCGCAGCAGCAGCTTGACTGACAGCGGCTGCTCAGGCTGCTGTTGCTCATCAGGCTGCTCGTCCTCATCCTCCTCCTCCTCCTCAGGTTGCAGCTGCCCGCCCTCAGCTGTCACGGTGAAGGTGAGGTCCGGGCTGTCTAACAGGCAGCGCCCAATCTCGTCGATGACCACCTGACTGGATCCGCAAGCATCCGCGAAGATAAGGAGAGGGCGCGCGTCATCTAGGTCTTCGACCTGAGGCGCGCGCCGGGCAGCATCCACGCGGCAGTAGACCGCATCCAGCCAAAGCTGCACGACCTCGGCCGACACCGGACTGGATTCATCCTCCAGCACAAGTTGTTGCAGATCCCATACAACAGGGCCGTCCTCGTTGCGCGGCAGGTCACGCACGCAGGATGAGAACTGCCGCAGGACGCTGAAGTGGGCACACAAAGGCTGCTCTCGTCCTGCCACAAGAATGTGAATGTCCTCTGCGTCAGCATAGGCAGTGAACTCTGTGCTGCGCCTGCGGCTAAACGCCATTCTATGATTGCGTTTCGCGCCAAAGTGCTTGTCCCTACTGCTGCGCAAGCTCTGCGCTTTCGTGTCGAGCGTCAGTGGTCATGCTATGATGAAACGAGGCGACAAGGCCAGTTCATTCGGGCGGCCGTACGGTGCCGCACAGAGCCCCTAGCCTGGGGCACAAGTACAGGGGAGCTCCCCCGCTCTGGTACCGGCTCCCCCGCTCTGGTACCCTACTGCTGCGCAAGCTATGCACTTTCTTCTGTAGCCATGCTATGTTGAAACGGGCGATACGGCCATTCCCATTCGGGCTGACGTACGGTGTCGCACAGAGCCCTGGCAGGGGAGCTCCCCTGCTCTGGCATGGCGTGCTGTCGAAGCTGTGATGTACTCGCACGTGTATCCCCTCCCAAGGAACATACCGTGTTCCCTTTCATGAGGAAACGTGCTAACCGTTCGAGGCCTTCTCCGCCGTGTTCTTGGCGTCTTGGCCTGTTGCTGACTGATTGGTTCTGAGGGCTGCGGCCCAGCACCAAGGGACAAAATGGAGGTCAGGGGAGGGCTGCGACCCGCTTCCCAGAACGGTTTGTGTCCCCACATGCACTGCCTGGGCACGTGTGTCTTTTCCAGGCTCAGCCCAATGCCCAGAATGTGCTTGTCCTTTGGCACAACACTGTACCCTCGCTGCGAGATCACTCCCGTAGCCCGCACTCGTGCCCGAGCCAGGCGAGCTATCAATTGACGCACCCCACCGCACGGCAGCCCATGTGCAACTGCGCACCCCTTGCATGGCAGCAAACGCGCAACAAGCGACAGCCATACTTGGGTTCCAGCAGGAGTAGGTACCGGTATACAGCCCTCCTTGCGGGCACCTGGTAGCTGCGCGTCCCGGCTTGCAACGTTGCAGTTGTGCTCGAGCAGGGGAGGTCCCCCTGTTCCCGTGTGCATGCCCCTGGCCCCATAGCTAATGCCCGCCCGGCGCACAACAGCAATCCCATACTGATGGCTGTAGCTGACCACCAAGGTTTTACACGGGGCTTCCTGTCCAGCTGAACTACAAGATGGGGCCGGTGCTGTGGCCGGTACTAGCGGCAGGTGCAGTAAGGCCTGCCGCTGTGCTGCACAAGGGAGGCCACCGTTGCTGCGCCGCACAAGGGCAATACAGCCTTTACGGTTGCCCAACGCACCGGTAACACCACCCGCAATCAGTCGCACGGGCCCGCACGACGTTCATGCCGTGCTGCCATGAGCCGGTACGGCACCCAATCCCCCCTGCCCAAACCTCGTCGCCATCTTCGTTGAACGCCAGCCCGGCGCCATAACAAGGCCATGCGGATAAGATGGTAGGTGCAGCAGTGTGTAGAGGCCAGCTGAACGAGGACATTAACCTTGGCCACGTACGCTTGTACACAGTATTGTGACATACCCGTGTACGCATGGAGTGTTGGAGTCCCGGCAAGCACTTGAGAGCTGCGCCCCAGCACGCGGTTGGGCTTGCAGCAACGGTGCTGCCGCAATGTTCCACAGCACACACGGCACAGGCGGCATAAGCATAACACGTGGAGGGCGACGACCAGAACAGCATACGGTAATGCGCTGGCACCGTTCTATTGCCACCCCGCCACCCTTCCTAGCAGCCGCGTGCCCATGGACACCCGCCCAAAGACGTTTCAGCTTCCGTTGCTGCCTGCCCCATTTGCCATCCTGTCTTTTGTCCAGGGGCACACACAACCCCGATGTCGCACAATGAAGTGAAGGACAGGAGCCAAAAGCACCGTGCAAGAAGGCCAGATAGAGCGCCATGCACGTGGACACAGGCAACAAAGGCAGGAGACAAAAGACAACGAAGACAACATAAGACAAAAAACAGCACATTTTGTGGTCAGAGTACTGCACACTTGTACCGGTACCTTTTCCTGCCCGTATCTGAAAGGGCCCAAGGATGCCCTCCGCGTGTATCAGCAATGTGCATTCTTGGGTTGGGCAACGGTCCTGTGCATCCACGACTTTCTTATGCGGCGGGCTCCCCCTTAACCATGCAGCACAACTTTCAATACACCTGTTGTCGTTTGCCAGCACCACCCTTCCGACATTGCACGCAAGCCCTGAGTGCATGCAAACGTATCCCTTCGTGCTGCACAGTGTGGCCCTTTCCTTCTGTTGTATGTCAGCAGCATGAAAGCGGTGTGCTCAACACACCCATACACTGCGCAGCAGCACCTCTAACCAAGACATATCACTCCGCCTCCTCACAAGCTTTCCTAATCACATCCTGTACGACACGAGAAGTGGCGCTTCTCCTTACGCCACCTAGGACCACGTGCATTGGTACTTGCAAGCTGCCTAAACACGCCAATGTGCCGCCCAGATTCATGCTCTCCGTCGCATTCAGAGGCTTGTTGAAAAAAGCCGCTGTCAGGGGGCTATCAAGCGTAACTTTCGCCCCCTCCGCCTCCACCCTCACACCTGCTGGCCTGTCCTGCAGGCTGTCCCGCACCAGCGCCTCAAATAGCAGCTCCCGCGGCATGCACTCCAGCACGCGCAGGCTGAAGATGCTGGAGAAGGCCGGCCATACCGGCGACGTTGTGCCGGCGAATAGCTGTTCCTTGAGCGAGTCGAGAAGCATCCGGCACAGTGGCACCATGCGCAGGCGTCCCGCCAGGTGCAGCCAGGACTCCAGGGCGGAGCACACCGCGGAGGGGAAGGCAGAGGCAGAGGCGTGTGGCGCGAACTGCTCGCTGCTGATTACAGGCACCACCGCGCCGGCTTGCAGCCTGCAGAGGCCACCGCCTGAGTCAAAGAGATAGGATGTACCCCGCAGGGCCAGCTTGACCGCCAGGCGTTGCGGCCCCTCCCCGACAGAGACGGTCATGCCGAGGTCCGGGTTGTCCAGCAGACGGCGCCCGATGTCGTCAATGACGACCTGGCTGGTGCCACAGGCGTCCGCAAAGACCAGCAGAGGGCGAGCCTCGTCCAAGTCGTTGATGCGACGCACGCGCCGGCCAGCATCCAAGCGGGAGTACACCAAGTCCAGCCAGCGCTGCACCACCTCGGCCGACACGGGGCTGGTCTCACCCTCCAGCACGAGATTCCTCAGGTCCCAGACAAGTGGATCGCCGCTGTCAGCGGTGCGCGGCAGGTCGCGGACGCAGGTTGCGCAGTGGCGGAGAAGCTGGTAATGGGCCAGAAGCGGCTGCTCCTGTCCAGCCACTAAGATATGCATATCAGGATCATCAGTATGGCAGGGAAAGTCAGCGCTGCGGCTGCGCTTAAGTCCCATGTATGTAGCTTCTGTGGCTTCTGAACGGAAATACTACAAGGGTCACCTGCAGGAAGCAATGCAGTATCGCGTATCTATTTGTTGTCCATTGTCAAAGCAATGCCGCTGCAAAGGGCAGAGTATGGGTACACAGCTTCGCGCCAAAGCCAACTGCCGTACGTGTCCTGGGTTTCCCTGGGGCGCCTGGCCCTCAGGCATTCTGTTTATGGGAACACACCCTCCCTAGTGCTAGGATGGTAGGATTTGCGAACCGTATCGCTTCAGTGTGTCGATCTGCACCACGGAACCTAGGGGAGCACCAGCAACAGCAGGCACAGGCGACGGAACAATGTGCGTAGCAGGGGAGCCCCTGGTGCGTAAGCTTGAACGGGGCAACCGGTCATCGCAGAGGGCCAAAATACCAGTATCTGAGGCCGCACGTTTCGACCCACCCTCCGATCTTGCTCGATTCGTCTTGACAGCAACGCAGAACAGGGTACCGGTAACACTTGGAATAATGGTCCAGAGTGGTCACGCCATGCAAACTGTGCCAGGACAGTCCATGTCAATGGCCACTGGTCTCCCCTGGTACGTATCCACTCCGTGTCATCATGTTACCGGCATGTTGCTGCGTCATGTTGCTGCGTGCCCTTGCTCCCCCTTGCTGCCCCGTGCCCGCTTCGTTGCATTTTACGGGCCCTATCCTGCCCATGCCGGGGACCAGGACCCACTGACAACGGGATCCGCCCTTCAATACCTGTCAGTACTCACTGTGGCTACCGTACGTGTTGCGAAGTGCGTCGCGGGGTCGTGCACTCGTGCTGTGTGGGTTGGAGCTGCGTGCTGTGCAGGGGAGACCCTTGGCGCTGTGACGGCACAGTCAGGCACAGTACTCTAGAGTGCAATGCGTACAGAGCTTAGTACAGCATGCCGTAGCTGGGGGAATACCGGTACCGTATATAGAGAGTGTGTACCTCGCTCACGCTGGCAGCGGATCGCGACCGGCATTGCCCCAGACCCCATATGCACATTATACAAGTCACGCAGAGCAGGGGCGTCCAGCGACCGCGTCGGGTTTCAATTCGCAGTCCGCACACTGTCTTCTGCAACACGGACGGAGGGCTGCAGTTTATACCAGTCAAAAACGGAGGGCTGCAGTGTACGGTACGGTATCATGCCTCCAAGCAGCACACCCGCGTGCGCGTGCAGTGCCGGTTATTGCGGTACCGGTACCGCGTGCCACCCAGCTCAGGGGCTACCCTGCCCCACGCCAGCTGATGGGGTGGTTCTGGTGCATGCCGCACAGGATTGGAAGCACCAAACACTCAGGAAAACGAGCCGATGTGCTAATCCACCATCAAAAGCAGAAATGCGCAGCGTATATAAGCGTTACGCAGAAAGCGCAACACCCGGTGCAGCATACGGTACGTTGATTCCCGGAGGTCCCTGGGTGGTACAGTTCCACTGCACCCTGTACCTGCCCGACCAGCCATGTGCTACATACCATCCAATGAACACGCGTCCTAGTACATCTCGGCTTCCCGTGTAGGCTACCCCTACATGCCATCATGTCTTTTGCACAGGAGCACACACGATGCAGGAAACGGTTCTCGTCTGTTCCCGGGTTATTATCCATCCCGAATCTCGCAACAGCAGCAACATACCATGCATAGAAGCGCAGCCAAGCGCAGCGAGCCAGCCAACACGCCTCCGTGCACACTCCCAAAAGGCCGAAGCCCCACGCACGAGGGCACAGGCAATACTGGAGGCAGAATAGGCAACCGTCCCATGCTCCACAGTCACAGATCCCTGCCCGCAGTCCCAACGCTGCACTTGGTTCATCCTTGTCAGTGCTCAGGCTTCCTGTTACGCATGCTGCATAACTGTCTGTGCCCCACGCGTTCCCTGTTGTCATATGCCAGCAATGCCCCTTCCGACACAGCGTACACGCCCAGGGTGCAGACGTAACGATCCCCTCGTGCTGCACAGCCTTTCCTCTCTGTGCCCATGCCCAATGTCCATGGGGCATCCACGACGCGTCCCCAGGCCACCAACGGCGCACAACATGTCACTCGGCCTCTTCACAAGCTTTCTGCACCACCTCCTCTACAATGCGAGCGGCGGCGCTTTGCACTACTCCGCCTAGGACCACGTGCACCGGTGCATGGGTGCCTTGTGCGCTACGCAACGCTGTCCCGTCCAGCTCCATGCTTTCCGTCGCTCCCAGAGGCTTAATGAACCATGCTGCGGCCAGCGGGCTGTTTAGCGTCACCTTGACCCCCTTTCCCTCCACCTTCACACCTGCCGGCCTAACCAGCAGGCTGTCCCGCACCAGCGCCTCGTACAGCAGCTCCCGGGGCATGAACTCCAGCACACGCCGGCTGAAGATGCTGGAGATGGCCAGCCATGCAGGGGACGCAGTGCCCACCACAAGCTGCGCCTTGATGAAGTCGACGAGCGCCCTGCACAGCGGCACCATGCCCAGGCGCCCCGCCAGGTGCAGCCAGGACTCCAGGGCGTAGCACAACGCGGTGGGGAAGGCAGAGGCGTGCGGAGCGTAGGTGCCGGCGTCTATTACGTTCTCCACCCGACCGGCATGCACCTTGCTGAGGCCATGTGCTGCAGAAGCGTAGAAGGTTTCATCCCGCAAACCCAGCCTGACCGTCAGGCGTTGCGGCCCCTCCCCGACAGAGACGTCCATTCCGAGGTCCGGGTTTTCCAGCAGACGGCGCCCGATCTCGTCGATAATAACCTGGCTGGTGCCGCAGGCGTCAGCAAATGCGAGCAACGGGCGCGCCCCGTCCAATTCGTTGATGCGACGCACGCGCCGGCCAGCATCCAAGCGGGAGTACACCAAGTCCAGCCAGCGCTGCACCACCTCGGCGGATACGGGGCTGACTTCCCCCTCCAGCACGAGATTCCGCAGGTCCCAGACAAGTGGATCGCCGCTGTTAGCGGCGCGCGGCAGGTCACGGACGCAGGTCGAGAGCTGCCTGAGGACGTGGTAATGGGCCAATAGGGGCTCATCCCGGCTTGCCACTATGATGCGCATATCAGCTGCATCTGCATATGCAGAGAACTCAGCACTACGACTGCGGTTCAGGCCCATCTCCTGAGACTGAAGTAGTGGAACCCAAGGTTCGAAAGCCACATTTAAAAGTGCCGGTGGCCTACAGAGTGGCTATCCTATGTAATACCGCCCACATATAATATGACGTGTTAGCCGCCTGTGGGGCCTGATGTACGTCTTGTGTTGCATGGGACCCAGCACCAGGTGGGTAGCACCTTACCATGGCGCTGCCGATGACTAGAGCTATGCATGCTCAGGTGGCGCACGACGTCGCCTGCCACTATGTACCGGTAGGTAGTTACCGGTATGCAAGACTCCTGCTCCTTGTGGGTCCTGGTGGGCCGGAGTAACACGCCGGCATTCGGTGGGGAGAGACAAAGTACTAGTAGAGGGTATAAGGAACGGTGTACTGCAGTCGGGTGGTGGGGTCTGGGGTGGTGGTGGCGTGGTGCTGAAGTTACCAAGTAGCCAACAAGGGAAGCTACACTGGTGGCTGGTGCCAGGCTGGCCTGGCCAGGCCTGGCTGGTGCTGTCCATTGCCAAGGGCCGTACTGGGACGTGCGGGACTGGTCACACCACATGGTGGCAAATGGATGTGCAGCTTTGCCTAGCAACTCCTCTGAACATAGAGTGCATGCGGGTGCAAGTTACCGTACACAACCAAGGACTGATTGCCTGTGCACCATGCAGCGGTACCATGCAGCGCAGGGTCCTGCTTCCAGCCTCCTTCGCTTCCGGTGGGTCAGGGCAGGCCAGGGTATGCGCCCGCATTGAGGGCAGGTCACAGGCAAGCCACCCTGGTCATTGTCAGATGGTGCCTGGCGCCGCCAACTGCCGGTAGGACACGCTAGGACGGCCAAATCACGTACGGCAGGGGCCTAGGGCACTGGGCCAACGGGCCAATCGGCGGCCAGGGATATCCTGCCCTGCGGCAGGCCATGCGCTGGCCATACTGCGGACGGGGTGGGCCCTGAACTTTGGGTTCAGGACAATCCGACGTCTCGTGTTGGCGCCTGGATGAGCGGATCGTCCTGAAAAGTCTTCTTGGTGATTGAGGTGAAACCTTGGCAACGTTTGCAAGCAAATGGCGGGTTGAGCCAGGTCGGGTTAGGAGGGCAACAGTGGTGCTGTCTAAACACGTGTCGAGACATGAGAGGGCGGGGGCCGGGGGGTGCCATGGGGGGCATATGGCGGTTATGGCATCAGGGCAGCGTTTTGTGCCATACTCTGCCATACCTCGGGAGTGTCACCATGTGCTGCGTGCCTATCCTCGACCGCACTCCACAGCCATTAGCGCTAGGGCCAGGGTGGAGCGGGCGAAAAGCGGATTGCGTGAATGTTTGCCGCTTTGCCCCAATGGCTGAAGTGGATAGTGAAATACACGGAGAGGGCTGCCAGTGAGGCAATTCGTACTGGGGAGGATACCAGGGACTAACAGGAGGGCATAACATCGGCAAGATGACGGGGTAGAAGTGTGGGGGGTACCTGGTGCCAGGTGCCTGGTGCTGCCTGGTGCGGTTGGGGTTGGAGCAGGTTGGAGTGGGAGCTTGGAGGAGACATGGGTAGGGAAGGTACCGCAAAGACGGTGCACCTAGTGCCACAAAGCTGGACACGGCGCTCAAACGGACTTGCAATTGCAGCTGCCCCCCTCGTGCGGCCGTGGCCTGTTTGCCGGTTGCACGTGCCAGCCCACGGGCCTAACCACCCCGCACGGCAGGAACTGGGCTGGAACTTCCGCAACCCAGCGGTTCTGCCGCCGCACTCTCATACGCTTGCTGTACTTGGTAACCTACGCTGCCATACGTAGCTGTCAAGACGCCTTGATCGCTGCTTTCCTGCCATCACCCTACCTATCGCGCCAACTGGCTCCAACACCATGGGTAGAGACCTCTGCGGCCAACATGTTGTTATTACCGGTGGATCAGTAGGAATAGGGCTTGGCCTTGCAAGGCAAGCAATTAGACTCGGCGCGGAAGGGGTGACAATTATGTCGCGAACGGAGGCAAAGCTTCAAGAAGCGCAGCAGGAGCTCCAAGATCTTGCGCGATCCCTTAAAAGCTCATGTAGAATATCATATAAGGTCACAGATGTGACCGACGCTGCCAAGGCGAGTCTCTCTGGGCCCTTGGGCACTGGGCGGGAACCCGGGCGGAGAAGACTCCCTGCCCGCTTACCCCGTCGCCCTCACCACTACACAGATCAAAGCCAGCCTAGCAGCCGCAGTGGAGGACCTCGGTCCCATTGACCTGCTTATAGCCAACGCGGGGTGTGCAAAATGCGGTGAGCGTCAAGGGTTGTTGTGGGGGGAGGCAACTGCATGCCGGAAAGGGGACCGTGGCATGGGGAAGCACGAACACGTCACTCGTGCTCCGTCCCCGGCCTTGGCCTGTTGGCCACCCAGCGAGCTCCCACTCTATAGCAAATACGTACGCCTGGCATTAGCGCCAAAACGTCGCATTCCTTCCCACCATGTGCTCCCCTTACGCGTCGAGGGGGACCGTGCAAACCCCCGCCCCCGGCCCCCTCGCCCTGCCCCCCGAACCCTTGCCGACCCGTGCCGCCCACCTGAACCCCACGCCCGTCACCGCACACCCACCTTGCACCACCGCACCCTTCCTCGCCACTCCGCTCCGTGTTTGCCACGATCGGCACGATCTCCAGGCCCCTACGGCCTATTGCATTCCAACCCGTGCCTGCCAGACCATGACAGCGGTCGGTCCCTGGCCTCCGGGCACCATCCATCCACAGCACCCCCGACGGGTCCGGCGGGACTTTGTAACGGCACGCTCGTCCGTCGCTGTCGCTGCTGCATGCTGAATCATCAATACCAGATATGACCACACCCTCCATTCGGCCCTCAGAAACCAAACCGCGCCCCCAGGCTACGTCCTGTCCGCCTTGGAGTCCCTTTCCTGAACCACACTGACGCACCAACTCATCCTCCACCCCTGCTTGTTCTTGACCTGATACATACCGGACGTACGCAGGCCAGCGGGATCGTCCCACGGTTAGCCCCACGCCACACTTGTCTGCCCTGGCCGCCTGTCCTCACCCACCCTACCTCCCACACTCGTCACCCCCTGCCCCGCCCGCCAGGCTACTTCCACGAGATGGACCTGTCCGCGTTCGAGGCCCAGATGCGCATCAACTTCTTCGGCGTGCTGCACACCGTGCACGCCGCCTACCCCGCCATGGTGGCGCGTGACAGGGGCCACCTGGTGCTGGTGGGCAGCGCGCTCAGCACATTCGGTGGGTGATGAACGTGGGTCACATGAGGGGTGTGACTGTGTCCCTGGAAAGGCTTGCACCCTGTGCACTGGACAGTGGCAGAGAGGGGGCCGTGGGCCCGCTCCCCCTGAACCCGCTCTTCAGTCTGGTGGGGAGCGGGTTCAGCACGTTGGGTGGGCAAAGGGGTTCCCTGCGTTTTAGGGGCCAGGTGGAAGGATAGTGGTGTTGGTGGGCAGCACGCCAAGGACCGTTGGTGAGTGTTGCTGTGTGTGTTATGGGTTGAGCGCAAGGCTGCAGGTGTGTGATAGAGAAGGAGACGCGAAGAGAGACCCGTGATTAGCACCGTTCGAGTGCGGTACTGTACGTCTATATGCACCACCAGAGGGCCGCTGATGACATATGTTGGTAGGGCATGTGCCGAGGGGGCACTGGGCCAACATAAATGCCAACTGAGCCGACGGAAGTCCATTATCCTGCACGCATCACCCCTGTGCTCCTGTGCTGGCACTGGGGGCGGCACGGCGCCGGCTGCACCAGCCTGTGGGTAACCCGCCGCCGAACCCCGGTCGCTAGAGCCTGCTCGACCGTCCCAGGTTGCTCTTGTCTTGCTCGTCTCCCTGAACTTGCCATACACGCGGCACCGCCCCCCTGACCCTTCCTGGCACCCACGCTAACCCCGCACCCGCCAGGCATGGTGGGCTACTCGGCCTACTGCCCCTCAAAGTACGCCGTTAAGGGACTGGCGGACTGCCTGCGGAACGAGGTGGGGCCTGCATGGCGGGAAGGCGGGGGCGGGCGCTGCCCGCATGCAGCGTGCAGCCGTGGCATCTGATGGGGGTGGGGTTCCGTGACTCATGCCTCTTGCCTTACAAGGTTTCACGCGTTTCACGCATACCCACATGGGCGCTAAGCCGCTAACCCAAGGTGTCTTCCTCCTCCAACCCCCCTCATTGTTTCGCAGCTGCTGGGCACCAAGGTCCGCGTGTCCCTGGCGATGCCGCCGGACACCGACACGCCGGGGTTCGCGAACGAAAACCAAGACAAGGTGAGGGTTGGGTTTGCAGGCCGCACACGAGTAACTTCCTGACAGATCGGAGCTCATACCATTTGGCATGCCAACACCGCATGATGGTGATTATGCCCCTGCCAGTAAGCTGCGCTGCCGCTGTCTCGGCCTTGCAGCGCACGCAGCCGGCAACATGGCAAACCGTACGGTAGCTACTTTCCAATTGACTCCATACCGCGGTGCTGCTGCCACCTCCAACGAGCACAGCGGTGCTGCTGCTGCTACCCCTTGACGAGGGCCGCCAATGACGTTTATATTGCTGCCGGCCTCTCCCCACACGCAGCCGGTGGAGAGCAAGGAGATCTCCGAGACGGGCGGCAGCTTGTTCACGCCAGACCAGGTGACCGGGGGGCCACGACCGGGATTGAGCACACGGGATGGAGCAGAGAAGAGCGGGGGGGGGGGGGGGGGGGGTGCGGGGGGGGGGGGGGGGGGGGTGCCAGGCTGTTTTTCGGAAGGGGGGTGTTTGCTGTAGGACCCAGGACAGGGTGAAGTCTGGGGCCACG
>VFQN01004082.1_pt1 | contig 19745 bp, 21 predicted proteins | sample 3512371 | NCBI WGS metagenome assembly VFQN01 (sample SAMN10412370, study PRJNA504923) | tailings metagenome | isolation source: Replicate 2 from Balatoc abandoned mine | place: Philippines: Itogon, Benguet | collected 2017-08-28
TCGTGGCTCCTTCTTCTCACAAGTAGGAGCCTCCGGGAAACCCGGGGCGCTTCAGATCGCCGCAGTCGGCTACCAATATAGAAACAGCGGCGAACACGCTTCAAAGTCCTAGCCATCAATCTACATAGTCAACGCGCGTCCGTACTGAGCTCGTCAACGCACCGATCTTCTTCTTGCGATTCTGAAAGCAAGAACGGCCATTCGACACGTTCGACAAACCGCGCACCTACGGAACTTTAATTTCCCTTGGTCAAGCATCGTCGTCTGTTGTCGCGGATTCTGGTTCTGGACGAAAAGTTTCCCAACCAAAGACCCGTCGAGGCGGGAGCGGCGCCTGTCTGGACGCAGGAGGCAGATAATTGGATTCAATTACGCGCCAGTTGGCAAGGACCTTACTGACGTAATTCCGGGTCTCGACTATGCGCGGGATGCGACGACCCTTTCGGACGCGCCCTGGGCCAGCGTTGTAGGCTGCAAGGGCCAGGTCGACCCGGCCAAATTCGCGCAACTGCCAGCCAAGGTAACGCGCGGTCCCGCGAAGATTACCGCGAAGACTATAACGATCTACGCCGAGTTGCTTCGCAGTGCCGGGCATTAGCTGCCCGAGACCAAAAGCACCTTTAGGGCTGACTGCGACAGGATTGTAGCGACTTTCTTGCATGAGCAAAGCGTCCATTAAAGCGACCGGAATGCCGGCTTCGCAGGCGGCCTCGCGCACGAGGGAATAGAGAAGTTTTCGGCGTCGCTCGGCGTCACGTGCAAGGATGTTAGATGGGAGATAGGGACGCGGCCTACAGCGGCCAAGCAACTCAATCTGATTGTGCCTCATGCTCGCGGACCGAATTGATCTTTCGGGCTGCATCCACGAAGGTACCCGTATGCGATCGTTTGGAGGACTTGATGATGCCGCGCGTGTCCGCAGTTGCAATACAATGTTGGGATTGGGCTCCACAGTATCGACTTTCTTGCCAAAATCCATGCTTATAACGCTGGAAATCTGAGGAGCGTCGCCGCGAGGGAGCGGAGGTTTTGCAAAATCGATCAGTTCGGCTCGACGATGGGACGTCTCATTGGCGCTGACGCTAGTGCAAAGCGCATAGAAGGGTAACCCGCTCGCGAGCATAACCTTGCGTTTCATCGACCTAGCGCCAGAAAACGCTCTTTGATCTGCTTGTTGGTTTCCAATCCTTTGCAGATCGCCTGTTCGGCTTGGTTGATGATCGCTTCAGTTTGCCAACTATTCAATTCTTCGTCGAGCTCATTGTCGGGACGCGAAATGGCCTGGGCTAGGCGAGGTACGAGACGCGAAACGAGTATCGTACCGGGGGAGTAATATGATTCCGCGCAACCCAACACCTCGAGAGCGATCTGGGCTCGTAGCCGGTCGATCCGCAATGCATCACTGATCGCCAGCAATCGATCGTAGCTGGGCGTGCCACCGCGCGCCAAAAAATGATCGATCGTCCCAGGGCTTAATCTGGCGGTACTGGCGACCTGCCTGATCGATAAGCCCGTCCGTGATTGCTGCTCCTGACATAGAGACCGGTAGAGATTTGACACTGACATTCTGCGCCCCGAAGAAATGAATAAATTCCATGATATGAACTAATTCGTTCCTATGCAGGCGAGCGGCAGAGCGCTCCAATGTCAAGCAGAGAAGGCCTCAATTCTGGCTTGAATATTATGCCCCAGTGATGATGTAGAATGCGAGCCGGTGTAGCTGGATATTGGTAACGCGGGTTCCCGACGATTCAGAGAGGCGCCACCGGACCCTCCTAAGACGATCGTTGACCCATTTATCTACCCCGATGTTGATTGGGATATCACCACAAACCAGGTCCGTTCTCGCAAAATAGAGCAGGTCCTTCGGGGTGAGTTTTCCCAATTCACCAAGCTTTTTCTCGGCCACGTGCGCTAGCAGGCTTGGCAGGGAGTAGGCCCGTCGTTCGCATATGGATAATTCGCATATCGCGCGACACTGTATCTCCCAGAACGCCTCGCTAGCCCTGTAGCGCAGGGTCACTGTTTGTGTCTTTGGCATTCCATAAGCTTTCGATGGCCTCGTAACTATGCACTTCGATCTTCACACACAGTCTTCGAGTCCAAAGTGCCTGAAATTTTCGTTGCCGCGAGCAGAAACTTCATCCGAGTAACGAATTTCATGGTCAAACTGACGAAAAATTCATTCGCAATCTTTCAAAATATTGAGGCAAAAATGCCCATTCTGATGAAATTGGGTAATAATCGGTCTGCATTGGCTTGACCAGCATTTGCCACGGTTTCCCCTTCTGACCGGCGCCCGTTCGGGGCGTCGTTCACAAGATGGGAAAAGAATCATGCAAACCATGTCACTGATGAGAGACCGGGAGGGGGCGTCCGGTCGCGATCACCTTCCGCTTCTTGCCGCGGTAACGTTCCTTGCGTTCGTGTTGCTCGCAGGGCCGGCGTTCGCCGGCACTGATACGACCTTCGACACCGCGTTTAACAAATTCACCGCGTTTCTCGAAGGCTCGGGCGGCAAGATCATCACGATCATCTCGCTGGCGCTCGGCCTCGCCGGCATGGCCTCGGGCCGCTTCAGCCTCGGTCAGATCGCTCTTCCCGTCGGTGTCGGCATCGGTGTCGGCACGGGCGTTCCGATCGTCACCTCGGCTGTGACGGCAATCATCTGATCTGGGCGCCCCGGAAGCGCACCTCCTGTGCGTGACCGGGCAAATGGGGCGGGGCGGTTATGGATCGCTATGTGATTCCCGGGAAGCTGGATGAACCCGAACGGATCGGGCTCTGGACCATGGACGAGTTCGTCGCGATGGCCGGGCCCTTTTTTATCGGGATCCTCGTACAGCATATCATCTGGGGCATATGTTTCGGAATTCTGGGTTGGTGGGTCTTGCGAAAGGCAAAGGCAGGCCGCGCTGGCTCGTGGCTCCTCCATATGGCCTATTGGTATCTTCCCGGCGGTGTCATGGGCATCCGGGCCGTCCCGCCTTCATATCTTCGATTGATGGCGGGGTAAGCGATGGAAGCGGGATTTAGCCAGGCGCAGGCGCAGCGCGTTCTCAAACAGCGCAATATGCTCGTGATGGCGAGTGCGGGCCTTGCGATCGTCACCATCTTCTCTCTGATTGCGGCCTCCGAGCGTGATCGGGAGATTGTTCTGCAGCCGGTCCTGACGCGGCAGCTCGAGCTCAGCAGCGCGGGGGTCAGCAGAGAGTATCTGGAGCTCGTCACGCGTGACGCTGCCGTGATGATGCTCAATCGTAGTCCGCAGAACCTCGACTACTGGATGGATTCGGTCCTCAAGATCGTTCATCCCTCCGCCTACGGTCGGATCAAGGGCGATTTGCTCAAGATCGTCAACGACCAGCGCGGCTCTAGTGTGTCGCAATATTTCACGATGGAATCGATGCGGGTGGATCCGCAGAGCCTGATGTCGGAAACGACGGGCACGCTCCACACTATGGTCGGCCGTCAAGAGGTTGGCGCGGTCAAGCGCACCTTCCGTTTCGACTGGAATTACACGGGCGTCGAGCTCCGATTGATCGGCTTCGGCATCGTGGTCCCGAACAAGCCGGGTGAAGACGCGCCCATTGGCGCCACCGAACCCGCTTCCCAATGATGGAGATGCTCATGCCTTTGGCACTCGGCACTGGCGGCGTGCTCTTTACGTCGCGCCCAATGGATCGGCTTCAGCGCGTTCTCGGCGTGACGATGATTGGCGCGGCGGTCTTAATCGCGCAGAGCGCGCGCGCGGACGAAACCGTTATGGTTGAGGATAATTCGCGCGTGGCGTGCGTTGCGTCGGAAAAGGATCTGACGCGCATTAGCTTGATCGGCGACGAGTTCGCGAGCGTGTCCAAGGTTCAACCGACGAACCCGCTTGACGATTTTTCGGTCGTCAACGAGCCGACCCGCGGCGACATCTATTTATCGGTGCCGGAGGGCTTTCGCCTGAAAGTCCTATCGTTCTTCGGAACGACGAAGAAAGGCTATGTCTACAAGTTCGGCTGCCGGATCGAGGCGATCGAGGCGCAGCAGATATTCGTGTCGAACCCGCTCGCCTTGGCAAAGGCTGATGCGGTCACGGAATCCGAAGAAGATGCACCCGACGCGGACGAGACGGCAGTGCACCTCATCCAGGCGATGGCGTCGCAGGAAATCGTTCCGGGCTATCGTATGCGGCGCTCCGCACTCGTCCCGGTACAGGCCGGTGACCTCACCGTGCAGCTCGTAGCCGAATATGAGGGCCTCGATGTCGTCGGTCGTGTGGTCCGGATCGAGAATAGCTCGGCCGCTCCCTTTGAAATCACTGAGGGGCGGATAGCCCCCGCCGACGCGATCGCGGTGTCGATCGCCAACCCGAAGCTGGCGCCGCGACAGGAGACGTCGGCCTACGTCGTCACCCGGAAACAAGGGAGCTAGTCATGGCAGGTCTGGGGTCATTCCTGAAACGCGGTTCGCCGCGCGGTGAGGCGGCCGCAACGCCGGCGGTTCCCGAAGGCGCAAGCCTGTCGGTCAACGAGGGCGTCGAAAAGCGTCAGCGGATGCTGTTGTTCGGTGTCGGCGGTCTCCTCCTGACCGTCGCGGTCTACTGGTTGTTTTTCACCGGCATCACGGACGAGGGTCCGAATGCGCCGGGCAAGGATCTGGCATCGGAGAACATCAAGGTCTCGACCGACGCTCTCGCGGCGCGCAACCTCTCGGAAAAAGAATGGCTGTCTATGTCGGAAAACCGGCTGAACAGTCAGGATAACCAGCTTCGCCGCATGCAGGGGCAGGGCGATCAGCTCGAGCAGATGCAGGCGCAGATTGATGCGCTGCGCTCGGAAAATTCCAACATGGCATCCGAAGGTACGCGCGTTCTTTCGGCCTATGATGATGAAAATCGCCAGCTGAAGGAGCAGCTCGCGGCGGCGCAAGCGTCGTCGCGGCCCTCTGCGGGTCCGACGGCGCTTTATGGTGCCGGTGGTCCTGCAGCCTATGATGCAGCCGGCGGCGGCGCGATCGCGGCGGCGCAAGCGCGGCGCGAGCTCAAGGTCATCAGTTTCGCGGCAACGACGGCGTCGACCGGCGGCGGGAGCAAATCTGCTCCGACCGGTAATCTCTTCGCGTCCGACAGCCCAAATTATCTCCCGGCGAACAGCTACGCCAAGGCTCGGGTGATCGTCGGGGTCGATGCAGCGTCTAATGTTCAATCGCAGTCGGATCCGCTTCCGGTTGTCCTCCGTATCGTGGGGCCCGCGCGCTCGGTTGCGCAGAACGGCAAGGTGCTCACGACGCGCATCGATGGGTGTTTGGTTAACGGCGCAGCGCGCGGCGATTTGTCCTCCGAGAAAGTCTATGTGAAGCTTGCCAAGATGACCTGCCCGCAACCCGGCGGGCGCTATGCCGAAAGCGAGGTCAAGGGCTTCATCGCATTCGGCGGCAAGACCGGGGTCCGTGGCCGCGTGGTCAGCCGCGAAGGCAGTTTGACAATGCAGGCTTTCTTCGCCGGCCTCGTCGGCGGGATCGGCCGCGGCTTCTCGGCCAACTCGAACAGCTTCCTCTCGGGCCCAACAACCGTCGTCAACGGCGAGCGCCAGAAACTGTCGACGGGCGACATCGCCAAGGGCGGGATCGGCGAAGGCGTGAGCCAGGCCGGCGACGTGCTGTCCCAATATCTGATCGAACGCGCTGAGCAATATCAGCCCGTCATCGAGATGCCCACGGGCGTCGAAGTCGAGATCGTGTTTCTCGACGGCGCCTTCATTCGCAATTGAAGAAAGGGCTGAACATGAAGCTCAAATTTGGTTTGGTCGCCGCTTTGCTCCTCGGGGGCGCCGCGACTGCCGTCTATGCCGCCGATCGGCTTGGGCCGACCCGCGTTTCTGCTCTCCTCAAGACGCGCCTGCCGAAAACGCAGGTATCGGCGATCGACTGCGACAAGGTTGCGGGGCTGTGCGAGGTCGTCGCGGGCAAGACACTTTTCTACGTCGACGGAACGGCGCGTTATCTGATCGTCGGCCGCGTGTACGACATGGAGTCGCGCCAGGATCTGACGGCAGCAAAGCTGCTTGAGATGAATCCGGACATGCTCCTCGGCGGTGCGGCGAAAGCAGGCCTCGAGGAGGAGAGTGAAACGCCGGTTCGGCAGTTGGCGGCCGCGGGTCCGGCTGGACGGGCGGCGGCGCCGCCCGCTGCCGCGCAGAAGGTCGACCTTTCCAAGCTTCCCGCGACTGGCGCGATCGTCTGGGGCAATCCGTCGGGCACTCCGGTCACCATCTTCACCGATCTTCATTGCGGCTTCTGCCGCGCGCTCGCGGGCGAGCTCGAGCAAATGCACGTCCGCGTAATCGAGCGGCCGATTTCGACGCTTGGGACGCGCGATCTCTCCAACCGTGTCTATTGCGCCAAGGACAAGCTGCGGGCGCTGAGAGCGGCCTATGCCGGCGCCGACGTGGCCCCCGCAAGCTGTGACACCAGCGGCCTCGACGCGAACGAGAATTTTGCTCGCTCGCATGGATTCAGCGGCACGCCAGTTCTCGTCCGGTCTGACGGAACCGTTCTCGAAGGCTATCGCCCGCGCGCGGTACTGGAGTCCTGGCTGAAGGGCGCAAAGTGATGCGCCCGCGCGATCTCCCGGAAGCCCTGTTGCTGACGCTGTGCATGGCGGGTCTTGCCGGCGCGGGGTTCACGGCTGACGCCGGTTTGGCCGAATTCGGCGGCGGGGGGCGCTACGCGCTTCTGTTCGGCTTCATTCGCGCGGTCGCGGTGTGCGGCGCGCTCATGGTTGTGCTCGCAACGGGCGGCTCGGCGATCGCCAATTTACTTGCCAAACGCCGTCGCCGCGTGGCCGCCGTTCGTCTTTGGAGGATCTGAGACTATGCGTCGCTTTGGTCTGCTTGCCGGTGCTTGCCTAATCTCCCTCAGCTGCTGTGCGTCGCTGGGCGGCAACGTCAAAGGCAATTTCATTTGCCGTGCGCCCGACGGGATCTGTTCGCCGACATCGAATATCGATGACCAGGCGATCGCGTCGATGACCGGCGGCGTGGCTTCTGGTGCGGTTGCCGGCGCAGTGACGGCCAATCCCACTGCGCCGCGCTCGGCGGGTTCGCTGAAGGTTGTTCTGCCCGCACGAACCGACCGGTTCGGTCGCTGGCGCGATGAAACGGTCGTTTACGTCGAACCGCAGCTTGCCGGCGTCGCAAACGACGATCGCCAATTGGCAACGTCGGTTTCCTCGGCGCCGGCACGGTTGTCGCTGGTCGAGCTCGCGGCGGGCGCGCCAGCGCCTGCCGAGATAGCGAGCGCTTCGGGACCGACGTCGGGCAAGCCCGTGTCGGGCGAGAATTTCCGAGCCGAAGTTGAACGCCGGTTGGCTGCAGGTCGCAAGGGGCCCGAGCCGGTGGCGGTGCCGCCCTCCGACAGCGAAGCCACGGCGGCCGCCGCCGACCAGGCGGTCGTGTCGGCGCCTGCGCTCGCTGCTCAACCCGCGCCGGATGGTCAGTAATGGCGGGCTGGTTCGACAAGCTACTCGGTGACCTGCTCGGCGGGCCGCGCAAGGTCGATAAGGCCGTCCCGTCGACGTCGATCCCGATGTTCGCCGACTGGCTGCCCTATCGGAGCTTCGACCAGAAGAACGGACTCTATTACAACAGCGCATCGCGGGGCTGGATCCTCGAGGTGTCTCCGCTGGTCGGTGCCGACGACAGGACGAGCGAGATCATTTCGCAGTTTCTGTCCGAAGGCATCCCGGACAAGACGTCGATCCAGATCCTGCAATGGATGAGTCCGCGCATCGCGGAACGGATGGTCCAGTGGTTCATCCCGCGCCAGATGGCGAAGGGCGTCTATGAGCGGATTGCTCAACATCGCGCCGATTATCTCGAGGGCGGCGTGTGGTCGAGTCTGTCGGCCGACGCCCCCTTTCATCTCCGTTCGCACCGCGTCTTCATCTCGCTTGGCGTTCCAGAGGGCGCGAAGGTCAGTGACGAGGAGCTGATCACCCTTCGGGAGTCGATGGCGTCGATGCTTCGCTCGATCGACGTCGAGGCGCATATTCTCGATCCCGTCGGGCTTCTGAAACTCGTGGACGATTTGACGTCGCCAACCACAGTGTCGGGGGAGGATGTCGTCGATTACAATCGCTTCGATCCGATCGCGGACCAAGCGGTGCGCCGCGACATGGAGATCGTCACCGATCCCAATCGCATCCTGATCCGAACGGAGCGTTTTCGCGCGCTCGGCGCGCTGCAGGACGGCGTGCCGGACATCGGGGAGATCGTGCCCGATCGCTTCGATATACGTTGTTACGCGATCCGCAACCTGCCGCCGCGCTGGGCGCCGTGGGACACGGTGAAGCTCATCGGCGATCCCTATTTCGACAAGCTCCGGATGCCCTGTCCGGTGGCGACAATGCTCACCATCACCTATCCCGACGAACAGGCGGCGACGTCGCGTGCGGCCTTCAAATTCATGCGCACAACGAGCCTCGCGAATTCGCAGAGTGCGAAGTTCACGCCGCAAGTTCGTGAACAATCGCGCGAGTGGGAATATGTCCAGGACCAGCTTCGGCAAGGTCAGAAACTGGTGCGCGTGTTCTACAGCGTGATGAGTGTCTCGCCTTATGGCGAGGGCGATCGGCACGAACGCAATCTCAAGGCGGTCTACAAGGCGGCGGGTTGGGAGCTTCAGGACGAACGCTATCTGCAGATGGCCGGACTGATCTCGGTGATGCCGCTGACGATGGCCAACGGCCTCGCGAAAGACTTTGAGCGGCTGAAGCGCTTCCGCACGATGCTGACGACGACGGTTGCCAATATCGCGCCGTTGCAGGGTGAATATAATGGCGGGCCGATACCGCATCTCTTGCTTCTCGGCCGCCGCGGTCAGCCCTTCTTCTGGTCGCCATTCGAGAACAGCGCCGGCAACCATAATGTCGCGGTGTTCGGCAAGTCCGGTTCGGGCAAGTCGGTGGCCCTTCAGGAAATCACCTCGGCGCTTGTCGGCGCCGGCGCGAAAGTCATCGTGATCGATGACGGCCGCAGCTTCGAGCATAGCTGCAAGCTGCAGGGCGGGTCATTTGTCGAGTTCACGATGAGCTCGGGCTTCTGCCTCAATCCTTTTTCGATGATCGACGCGGCGGAGGCGGAACGCGACGAAGATTATCGGCTCGATTGCATTGCCATGCTGAAGGCCATCATCGGTCAGATGGGTCGCCACATCGACCGTCTCAACGATACCGAGCGCGGCCTGATCGACGCCGCGGTCAACGCCGAATGGGAGAAGAACGGCGCGGAAGGTTCGATCGACGGCGTGATCGAGGCGCTGATTGCAAGAGAGCACATTCAGGGCGAAGAGCTCGCGATCGCGATGCGGCCATTTTCCAGTGCCGGCACCTACGGCCGTTTCTTCACAGGCCAGTCCACGCTGAAGATCGGGGCCGATCTGACCGTGTTCGAACTGTCCGATCTGTCAGCGCGCGAAGAGCTGCGATCCGTCGTCCTGACGGCCATCATGTTCCTTTCGAGCCAGGCGATGCGGAAAGATCGGAGCACCCGGAAGGCGCTGCTGCTTGATGAGGCGTGGCAGCTTCTCAAGGGCGGGTCGATGGCCGACTTCGTTGAGACATACGCCCGCACTTGCCGCAAATATGGGGCGTCGCTCATTACGGCGACCCAATCGCTCAACGACTATTACAAGTCCGAAGGGTCGATTGCCGCGCTCGAGAACAGCGACTGGTTCGTGATTCTCCAGCAAAAACCGGAGACGATCGCGGACTTCAAGAAGCTCGATCGCTTCGACATGAATGATGCGGTCGAATCGATGATGCGGTCGCTCAAGCGGAACGGCACCGAATATTCGGACATGCTCATCAAGGGGCCCGAGATGCTCGCGATGGGTCGTCTGGTGCTCGATCCCTATTCGGCCACGCTCTATTCCTCGAGCCCGCAAGTCTTTGCCGCAATCGATGCGAAAACAGCCGCTGGCATGAGCATGGCTGAGGCGATCGAAGATGTGGCCTTCCCGGGTGCGGCCAAGGAGCGCCGGGACCGCGGCGCCGACTATGCGGAAGCGGCAGAATGACGGCGTTGGCAACCTCGCGGAAGCAGCCGCCTGCTATCGCGACTCGGCGGCTGCTGCAGGACATCGCCTTTTCGTTCGTGTCGGTCAGTTGCTGGCTGGCAATAAATTGCCTTGCTGCTGCAGGGGTGATGCTCGGTTTTTTCGCTCTGATGGCGAATCTCAGCGTCGACCAGTTTTTCGCCGAAACGGCCAATCTCTCTAACCACTATCTCGCGGCCGACGGCGCGCGCCGCTCCGAATTCGCGGAGATCCTTTTGTATCTCTTCGGCGGGCTGGTGCTGTTCTTCTGCATCACGCGGCGCGCTGCGCTGCTCTCGGGCACCGCAACATCCAAGGGGGACATGTCCAATGACTGAGCAACCGGCTTTGACCATCGGCGGGGAACCGCTTGTTCCTCCGACTGAGGCCGCGGCGGCGCCCCCTTCCCGTCGCCGCGGTTTCGCCGGCTTCTCTTGGGGGCAGATTGCGGGCGGCACCGCCCTTGTCGCTGCACTCGTCTGGGGCGGATGGGCCACGCGCGAACTCATGATCCTTAAGGAACGACGGATCGTGTCGATCAGCCTCGCGGGGATGGCGAATGATTTCATCATGGCCGAAGCCCGATCGGGCGCGAGCCCCGAGCAGGTCGATTCCGATACGCGCCATTTCATGGCCGCCATGCAACGGACCCTTCAGGAGCGCGCGGCCGCCGGCGAGACGATCGTCGTGAGCGAGGCGGTCGTGGCGGCCTCGATGCCCGACATCACGCCGGAGATCCGCGCGGCGGTCGGCGAGTTCATCAAGCGCAACCCGCCGCCGCGCGTGGCGGCCGCCGCTCCTGCGCCGGCACAGGCGATGCCCGGGATTATGCCCACGGCTCCGATGCAGGCGCCGCCAGCGGCGAATCCGGTGTTCGGCGGCGGCGGTCTGCTTCCCGGCGGCGGGCAGTGAGATCATGGGACGCATTCGCTCGCCCTTGCTGCGAAATTCGCTGATCGCGGTCGGCCTGGTTGCGGCGACCAGCGCGTGGTTGTCGCTCGACACCTACGCGCAGCGGCATGGGTTCTTCATCAATCGCTCGCCCTCGCTGCCCAACTGGGCTTATTATTTCGAGCGCGGAAAGGCCGTGAAGCGCGGCGAAGTTGCGTTTTTCGCACCACCGTCAAATGCCCTCGTCCACGCCCATTTTGGCGCGGAGCCTCCGGTGTTCGGCAAGATCGTCTATGGCTTGCCGGGAGACATCGTGTCGCATCGCGGTGCCGACGTGATTGTGAGCTGGGCCGCGGGTGCTGATAACGAAGCGCCGTCGGAGCAGCTCGTAGCCAAGCTCAAGCCGCTGTCGTCCACGGGCGAAGCATTGGAGCCGGGGCCGACCGGCGTCATACCCAATGGCTGCTATTATATGGGCAGTCCGCATCCTGACGGGTTCGACAGCCGCTATGCAGCCATTGGATTCGTCTGCACCAAGCAGATTGTCGGCGTATCGAAGTGGTCGCTGCTGTGAACCGCGCGGCCACCATGTTCGTCGCGGCGATCGCGGCGATCGGCATCGCGCCGATCGCGAGCGCCAAGGATTATGGTCAGCAAGGGGCCGTGTTCCGGATCTCCGAGCCGGATCTTCTTCGCACGATCGAACAGAAGCTTCGGACGCTGGAAGCAAGTGGCGGCATCGAGCGGATGAATGCCGAGCTGACCCGCAAAACCGAAGCCGGCGTACGTCGGCCACGACCCGTCGCCGGTATCAGCCTCGCGGTGCGCGATCGTAGCTGGATCTTTGATCCGGCGATCCGTGTCGAGCAGGATATTCTCGACAACAAGGGCAATGTGATCGCCCGCGCGGGACAGCGGGTCAATCCGCTCGATTTCGTGACCGTGCGCCACAAGCTCGTTTTCATTGACGGGGACGACAAGGATCAGATGAGCTGGGCCTTGCGGCGGTTCGACGATCAGTCGGCGAAGCTCATCATGGTGAAGGGCGCTCCGCTCGACGCAATGACCTTGCACCAGCGCCGCTTCTATTTCGACCAGGGCGGATTTCTTGTCGGGCGGTTCGGGATCCGCGCGGTGCCGGCGGTCGTGGAACCGAATGGGAAAACGATGAAGGTTTCGGAAATCCCGCTCGGGGTCGGTCGGAAATGATCGGCCGTATTCGCGCCTCGTTCCGGTCGGGCTTGCGGCGACTTCGATCGGCCGCATTCTTGACGCTGGCGGCCGCCGGCGTCGCAATGGCGGCGCCCACTATTGCCAGCGCCGCCGGCATCGATGGCACCCCGGGGAAGTGCACGGGCAAGTTCGTGAATCCGGTGACCGACGTATGCTGGTCATGCCTCTTTGCGCTTTCTGTCGGCGGGCTGAAGATTTTTCCCTCCGATCGGCCCGACACCGACAATCCCGATCTGCCGATATGCGCTTGCGGCTCTCCGCTTCCGCGCATCGGCGTTGCGATGGGCTTTTGGGAGCCGGTGAGGCTCGCGGACGTAACAATGAAGCCGTGGTGCTTCGCCAGCCTCGGCGGCAAGAAGATCTCGCCGGGTTTCAAGATCGGACACGGCCGCGCCGCCGACAGCGTCGATGGTCATGATCGCGGCGCCAAATGGCATGTCCACTGGTATGTCTATCCACTGCTCTACTGGATGGAGATTCTGACCGACGTCGCCTGCCTCGAGCAGTCGTCGTTCGACATCGCCTATGTCACCGAAATCGATCCGCTGTGGCAGGACGATGTGCTGACCGCGCTCATCAATCCCGAAGCCGCGCTGTTCGCCAACCCACTCGCGCAGACGGCGTGCGCGGCGGATTGCGGGGCCGCGACGCTCAAATTGCCGCTCGACCCGCTCTTCTGGTGCGCGGGCTGTCTCGGCTCGATGTATCCGATGAACGGCAATATCGCCGAGCATATCGGTCATGTGCAGTCGAGCCGGCTCGCCTTGTCGCGCTTTGCCTACAAGCTGCATCGGCAGGGGATCGCCTGGGGCACGATGGGCAAGAAGGGGCTGTGCGGCAAATATGTCATGCCGATCCTGAGGAAGCAGCAATATCGGTTCCAGGCGACGGTGCCCTCTCCGATGGTCAAGGGGCGCTGGGCGTGCCCGCCGATCGGCGCATCCGACATGAAGCCGGGTTCCGGCAACACCTATCCCGCCGTCGGCGAGGACATGGGCTATCTCGTGTGGAGGAAACGCAATTGCTGCGTTCTCTGAAAAATCTTTCCAGAAAAGGGAAGTTTGTTTCCGCGGCCGTGCTTCTGGCGGCTTGCGGTGGCAGCATCGCGCTCGCGCAGAATGTCGATGGCCTCGATATTCAGCATATCCTGAGCCGCGGTGAAGCGGCCGATCCCGACGCGGAGGCGCTCATCCGCGAAGTGGCGCGCCGGGGTGACGAAATGCGTGCCGATGCGCGCGAGGCGGCCGACGGTGGAAACCGCAACCTCAGCGAAAATAGGGGTGTGCTCGGGGGAGGGCCAACCGGGGCGATAGATTTCGACCAGATGCTGGCCGCATCCAAAGACCTTGAGGCCAGCGACAAGGGTGCGCCTCAGCTCATCGTTTTCGCATCGCTGTCAATGCCGGAGCAAAGCCTGAAAAAGCTTATCCGCGAGACGGCGAAAGCAGGCGGCACTGTCGTGTTCAACGGTTTCCCCGGGAACTCCATGAAGGCGTTCCAGCAGGGGATCATGAAGGTCGTCGACAACCAGGACGCATACGGCAGCATCGGTATCGATCCGCGATTGTTTCGCGCCTTCGACGTGACGGCGGTGCCGGCGATCGTCGTCGTGACATCGGAATTCGAGCTTTGCGACGGGTTCAATTGCCGGACGTCCGTCCCGCCCTATGATCGGATGAGCGGCAATGTGCCGCTCGAATATGCACTCGAGACATTCGTCGACGGTCGTGGCCCCGGTTCGGCGATTGCGGGCCAAGCGCTGGCGCGGCTGAAAAAAGGGCAGGGGTCATGATCGACGCCAGCTCTGGACTAGCAATTTCGATCGAACCTGAAGGCGTTGCTGGCGCCGGCGTTCGGCGCTTGGGCCGTTCACTCGTCGCGATCGTCGCGGCGGTCGCCATGGTGGTCGGTCCTATCCCGGTTGGTCAGGCGCAAACATCGCAGCCATCCGGAGAGATTTCCGCCGCTGGCAAAGATGGTGAAGCGTTCGCCAAATCAGGGAAAGAGGGCGCCGCCTCGATTCCCGGTCAGGAAGTCACCGGCGACGTCATTCCGGGCTATTCGACGGCGCCGAGCGATCTTTCGAACCTCTTCGGCACCGATGATGGGGCGCTCAATTCCGCGGGCGGCAATGCGGTCGGTAACGAAGCCTGGGAATTCATGATGGGCGCGGACGCCAATCGCGCGACCGTCGATCCGTCCTCGTTCGAAGACATCATCAAGAAGGGCGAGGAGATCAACGAGAACGCCGGCAGCTCTGAGCTCGGCGAGAACATCAGCAACACGCCCGGCACCTGTGAAGAGGTGAAGGTTGGCGAAAAGCAGGATTATTATGACGCGACCTGCGACGTCGGCGTCACAGTCACGACGCCCGATCGCGTCGAGGAGCTGAGCTGTCCCGACGGTTATACGCTGGTCGGTCGGACCTGCACAAAGAGGGTGACTCAGCCCGCGGACGTCACCTATACGTGCCCCGACGGCGGTGTGCTGCAGGGAACGACCTGCGTCGTGACCCAGCCCGCTTCGGTCTCCAGCCACAGTTGCCCCGCCGGATTCACGCTGCAGGGCACGAATTGCACGCGCACGACAACCGAGCCCGCGGTAATTACCGGCTACAGCTGTCCGGCAGACTATATGCTTGACGGGACAAGCTGCGTGCGGACGCTCGAGCAGTCGGCGACGCCGAACTATAATTGCCCCGCCGGTTACCTCCTCGAAGGCACAATCTGTCGGTCGAAATCGACCTATGCCGCGACGGCGAGCTATAGCTGTCCCGCCGGGTATAATCTTTCGGGCACGACCTGTTCGCGCACGCTGTCTCAGCCGGCTGACGTCTATTATACTTGCCCTGCGGGTTACGATCTGAACGGCACGACCTGTACCCAGACGGGCACTTATACGGCAGTCCCGAATTATAGCTGTCCATCAGGCTATACTCTCGTCGGAACGACTTGCACGGCAACCGGAAGCTATGGGGCGACACCCAATTATAGCTGTCCGAACGGCGGTACGCTGCAGGGGACCGAATGCGTTTCCTCGGGGAGCTATGCTGCAACGGCGAGCTATAGCTGCCCGAACGGGGGTACGCCGAACGGCACCAACTGCATGACGACGACTCAGACGCCGGGGACGCCGGTCTATCAGTGCAGTGGCTGGGCGTTGCCGATGGATCTCTATACCTTCGAAAATGCGCCCTACTGCGGCTTCGCCAAGACGGGCAAGACCTGCCCGACCACCTGGACCGGCTTCTATAAGGAAGGAAAAGCGCAGGGTTACAGCGGGACGAAGTGCTTCTTCCATCCGAAGGTCAATTATACCTGCCCTGGCGCTTATGTCGTCGAGGGATCGATGTGCACGATGGTCACCGCGACGCCGGGGACCGTCAGCTATAGCTGTCCGAACGGAGGAACGCTTCATGGCACGCAGTGCCAGACGAGCTCGAGCAGCCCAGCGACGGTCACTTACAGCTGTCCGAGCGGCGGCACGCTCGCCGGAAACATCTGTAACACGAGCAGCTCGCTGCCGGCGACGGTCACGCATACTTGCCCGAGTGGCGGCACGCTCAACGGTACGACGTGCACGATCGTCACGTCGACGTCTGCCACCCCGGTCTATTATTGCCCGTCTGGCTATAATCTTTCGGGAACGACGTGCTCGCGGACCGATGAGACGAGCGCGACGGTCACCTATAGCTGCCCCAATGGCGGCTCGCTGTCCGGTTCGGTTTGCACGATTGATCTCGCGCAGCCTGCTGAGGTGACGTACAGCTGCCCGACCGGATGGGAAGTCCAGGGGGACAAGTGCAGGTCGGTCCTCTCGCAACCGGCGACGCCGATCTATACCTGCCCCTCTGGGCACAGCCTCAGCGGCAACATGTGCAGCAAGACGGAAACGCAGCCGGCGACCCCAAATTATAGCTGCCCGACCGATTTCACCCTTTCGGGCACGACCTGCACCAAGACCTATCCGGCGCAGCCCAACTATAGCTGCCCGGCGAATTACACGCTGTCGGGCACGACCTGTTTGATGACGCTCTCACTGCCGGCGACGGTCACCATGGTCTGCCCGCCCGGCGCCACCGAACAGAATGGCACCTGCTACGGCGAGAGCGCGGGGCAGAGCGAGTGCGCCGAGCTCGAGTCAAATCCCAAATGCAGTCACGTGCGGGACAAGTGCCTTGATGAGGAGCCGAACGGCCCCTGCAAGGTCACCGAGCGCACGTTCAAATGCCCGATTCCGAATTCTCCGCCGACGGACGTGAAGGAATATGTCTGCGGTGGGTCGATGTATTGCATCAACGGGAGCTGCAGCGAGATCGAGGACGAGGCCTCAAACGAATTCAAGGATGCGCTCGTTGCGATGGGCGCGATCGATCAGGTCGGGAAGGAATTCGATCCCGACACAATGGGTTTGTTCAAAGGCACGCGCGAGACGTGTCACAAGCCCGTGTTCGGGTTGGTCAATTGCTGCGCAGGTAAGGTGTCGGGCCTGTTCTCCGGTGGCGTCGCCGCGGCGGCCGCCTGGGCGGGGCTCAGTGGCGGACCTGCAGCGCTCGCAGGCGTTGCCACCCAGTTTCTCACCACGTTCCTGTGCTCGAATGAAGAAAAGCAGCTCGACGTAAAGGATCGCCTCGGTCTGTGCGTCTCGATCGGCAGCTATTGTTCGTCGAGCTTCCTCGGCGTCTGCCAGACGAAGCGGAAGGCATATTGCTGCTTTGAATCGAAGCTGACGCGGATCCTGCAGGAGCAGGGGCGGCCGCAAATCAACAAGCCGTGGGGCAAACCCAAGGAAGAGCAGTGTGCTGGTTTCACCGTCGACGAATTCTCGCGCCTCGACCTCAGCAAGATGGATTTTTCTGACATCTACGCGGACTTCCTCGAGGCCGTGAAGCTTCCCGAAGAAGCGCAGATGGCGAGCGACATTCAGGCGAAGATCGACGCCTATTACAAACAGCATGGACCGGGAGGGATTTGACGAGATGATTCCATCTGGACGGCTTTCGGTCAAGGTCAGAGCGGTGGATCACGATAGGCGAGGAGCGCGAGGCTCAGACAACCCTGGTCGGCCGCGAAGTTCTCGCAATGCACAAACCGCCGCTCGCCAGGGCGGCGCTGCGGTCGCAGCGAAGCAGCCTTTCAAAACGGAGAAGAATGATGAAGACGGCGATCCGTAACGCGATTGCTCTTGCCGGCGCACTGCTCGTCGTTTCCGGCGTACCTATTCGAGCACAATCTTCGGTCGAAGATCGCTCTCCCGATGCGACTGACCCCTCTCCCAACCAAGATTTCTACTGCGGCGCCCGCAAACTCGGAACCTGGTTTTATTGCGACAAACCGAAACCGCGGCCCAACACAAAGTCAGCGCCGGCGCCGTCGTCGACAGCCGCCAGCGAACGGCTGGCTGCGATCGCCAAGGAGCTCGACGAGCTGAAGGCGCGGGCAATCCTCGAGCCGTCGGAAGAGAATGTAACAGCCTATATTCGTTTCCAGCGCGAGCAGCTCGATCGGGCCTCGATGTTCTCCGATGTCTGGCAGCGGTCGATGTGGCAGAACCCCGAGCTCGACTATACACTTCAGCGTCCCGTTTCGACGCTCGCCAAGCGTGCCTGGATCGACAATCGCAGGGCCGAACAGGAGCAGGCGCTCCGGAATCTCTCGAAACGCTACGGGATCTTCTATTTCTACGCGCAGAGCTGCGGCGCGTGCGAGATCTTTGCACCCATTCTGAAATCGCTTTCGATGAACAGCGGCTTCAATGTCGTTGCCGTCTCGATGGACGGCGGACCGAACCGCGAATTCCCGAATTACGTGGTCGACGTCGGGCAGCACGCCAAGATGGGCCTCACCACGAAGGCCACGCCGGCGCTGGTGCTCTATGACACCGTGACTCGTCGCCCGATACCGATCGGGACCGGTATCTTGTCGGCTGACGAAATCACCGAACGCATTTTCACGCTCACGAGTACCAAAGTGGGGAGCGACTTCTAATGGCCGACATCAAATTCATCGCGCGGATCCGCGTGGCCGTTTCCCGCATCGGGATCGGCGTCATTGCGCTCTCCGTCGCCGCGGCGCCGGCACAGGCGGGTGTGGGCGACGAAATGAGCAATTTCTTCAACGATATGGGCGCGTCGGCAAACGCTACCGGCGCGACAGCCTATCAGGGCCAGTCCGCGGGCTATTATTCGCTCGGCTCGGTATGGGCCCGGTTCCCGCAAAAAAGCGTCTATCCCGCCAACATCCAGCTTCCGAAAGTCCGTGCAGGCTGCGGCGGCATCGACATATTCTCGGGCTCCTTTTCCTTCATCAACATGTCGGAATTCGTCGCCAACCTGAAGGCGATCGCGAACAACGCCATCGGCTTTGCCTTCAAGCTCGCGATCGACAGCATCAGTCCGCAAATCGGCGGCGTGATCGATCAGATGCAGGACATCGCCAATAAGGTGAACCAGTTCAACATGCAGAGCTGCGAGGCGGCGGCAGCGGCCGTCGGCTCCGTTTGGCCGAAGGTCGACGCGGCAGAGGATCGAATCTGCCAGTCAATCGGCACGTCTGCAGGGCGCTTCTCCGACTGGGCGAAGTCGCGTCGCGGATGCGGCAATGGCGGAGAGCGATCGTCGACCATCAATTCGAATACCGATCCGGCACTTGCGGCAATGACCCCGGGACCGAAAAACTATGCCTGGGACATGATCAAGCAATCGCCGCTTGAAAGCTCCGATCGGCAGATGCGCGAGCTGGTCATGACGCTTACGGGCACGATCGTCGTGGGCAAGCGGCCGTCCGACAATGATCCCCTCCCGATCATCTACCGGGGCGAGGGCGATCCTGCGATTCTCGATGCGCTGCTTGACGGCGACAAGGCGATCGACGTCCTCGGCTGCGACGAAACCGACAAGTGCCTCAATCCGGGCAAGCGGACGATCCCGGCTCTTGGGGCTACGGCATTGCGGCCTCGTGTTGCAATGTTGATCCAGTCGATGAGCGACAAGGTGCGGAGCAATGCCGCACTCACGACCGAAGAGAAGAACCTTCTCGGTGTTGCCAGCATCCCGCTCTACAAGGTCGTCGCCGTGCAGGCGGCCTCGGGCTTCAACCTGTCGCCGGGCGAGCTCAACTCGCTGGCGGAAGTCACTGCGATCGACCTGCTCAACTCGATCGTCCAGCGGATGCTCGATCAGGTGGCCTCGGGCCAGTCGAACAACAGCAATCAAGCCGATTCCGAAAATTTGCGCCAGTTCAACGAACAGCTTGCGCGCGTACGCCAACGGCTGTTCGAGCGTGAAAGCACGGTGAACCAGCGCGTGACGCGGACCTTCGAGATCGTCGATCGCGCGATGATGATCGAAAGCACGCTGCAGACCCGAATGGCGCCAGGGATGGCGGCATCTCTCAATTTCTCCCGCGCTTTGTCGGCGCAAGGTTTGCGGCCCTGATTTCGGGCTGAAGGAGCGCGTGCGATGATCGAGGTCTTCACGGTCGGCGGCGGGGAGTATCTCGTCAACGTCTTCAACGCGGTCGCGTCGTGGGCTGGCTCCG
>VFQN01004083.1_pt1 | contig 19744 bp, 15 predicted proteins | sample 3512371 | NCBI WGS metagenome assembly VFQN01 (sample SAMN10412370, study PRJNA504923) | tailings metagenome | isolation source: Replicate 2 from Balatoc abandoned mine | place: Philippines: Itogon, Benguet | collected 2017-08-28
ACCGAGCAGGGGCAACCTTGCAACCCCCACGGCACGAGCGGCCGGACTGGGGCACCGCGCCGGAACCCGATACCTCAACCACCGGCGGCCGCCGGACCGCGCATCGCTGCGCGGCCGACGGCCGCCGCGTGGGCGTTTCGGATTGCACGATCGAGGCGGGGCTGGCCACGGACGAACGCCGGCCGTTCGCCGGCCCGGCACCAAGCGGCAGACGGGCCACTACGAAGCCGAGCCCATCAGCGCAGCCCGAGTATCGCGAACAGGAACGGCTCGAAGCCGATGAACTCCAGCGGCAGGCTGAACGAGTCGCGCACGTCGACGCGGACGGTGCGGCCGTCGTCGCGGGTGAACGTCAGGTTCGGGAACAGGTGGCCCGAGAGTTCGTGCCCGTTCGGGATCAGCCCGATCTCCGCGGGGTTGAACTCGGGGTTGTTCCGGTCGCTGAACATGCCGATCTGCCCGATGAACAGCGGCGCGACGCAGCACAGGTTCTGCACCGTGGACTTCGGGTGGCAGTACTGGATGCCGACCGAGTCCGAGGGCATCCGCGCGAGGCGCGTCGCCGTCTCCGAGTCCGGTACCCACTTCGGCAGCCGGCCGGCGTGCCGCAGCGCGAAGCCCTGCACGCACTGCGGGGTGCCGCCGACCACGAGCCAGTCGCCGATGACCGCGTAGGTCGGCGTCACGATGCCGAACTCGCGGTTGTAGATCTCGCGGGTGTCGGCGCCGGCGGCGACGCGCTTGCGGATTTTGGTGCGCCCGCCGGCGAGTTTCTCCAGCCCGCGCGTCAGCTGGTCGGCCACGGCCCGCACCTTCCCCGCGTCCTTCACCGACACGCACACTACCGTGCCGAATACGCTCAGCCCCTCGGTCGGCGACTGGAAGACGCACACCTTGTCGCCGAGGTGCGGGAGCAGGTCGGCCCCCACGTCCACGCCGAGCATCTTCGACACCTCGCGCTCGAGCTCGCGCCGGCGCTGCCGCTTCAGGTCGGCGGCGTCCTTCGCCTCGGGCACGTCGACGTCGCCCGGGATCAGCGTCTCGTAGGCGCCGAGGAGGGCGTCGTAGGTGGCCCCGTAGTCCACGCGCAGCAGACTGAACCGGCTCACGTCCGGCGGCAGCGGCGGCAGGTCGGCGGTGGTGACCGGCGACTGCTTCAGGACGCGCGCGAGCCCCTTCCGCTCGCCGGGCAGGTCGACCTCGTACAGCGCCCGCGACTCGCGCCCCTGGAACCCGGACGAGAACACCACCGCCTTCAGGTTGCCGATACCGACCGCGTCGATCTTCTCGCCGAGGCCGGGGACGAACGGGCCGGCGAGCCGCTTCGCCAGCGACACGACCGCGCCGGCGTCCACGAACCCGCGGGCCACCGACTCGAACTCGCCGGTCTTGAGGCAGCGCTGGAACAGCGGGTGCCCGGTCACGCCGCCGGCCTTCGCGTTCGCCGCCAGCCCCGCCGCCGCGGCCCGCGGCTCGGCAGTGCCGGCGTAGAAGACGACGTGCCTCCCCTCGACCCACCACGCCACCCGCACCGGGTTCCCCTTGTCCGCGTCGGCGACGAAGAAGCCGGTGCGGCCGACCGCCGGCGGCAGCGGCTCGACCGGCTTGCCGCTCTGCCGCACCAACAGCCGCAGCGTGCCGAACAGGACGGGCGCCTGGTCGGCGGCGTCGGGGACGATCACCAGCACCCGCGCGTCCGGGAGGAAGCTGGTGGGCTCGGGCACCTTCCCGCCGAGGAGCCCACCGAGCGCCTTACCAACGCCGCTGAGCGTGGGCCGCGGCTCGGTCACCTCGGCGGCGACGAGCACGCCCTTGTCGAGGACGAGGTCGAGGACCTGTTCCGCCGCCTTGAGGTCGGCGTGGACCGCCTTGAGCTCGTCCGGCGACTTCCCTTCGAGGAGCGGCCCGGCAAGGAGGTCGTTGCCAAGCATCTTGGGGAGACGGGCGACGAGAGCCCGGACCGAGTCGCCCGTCGGTCCCTTGAGAATGGGGCCGAGGACGGAGCCGGCGTAGGCGGCCTTGTGGGCGCCGACGCCGTCCCAGCGGATGAACAGTTGCGTGGTCGGCGAGAGGAGCTTTTCCGGCTCCTGGGCGCGGGCCACACCCGGCGCCGCGACGAGGACCAGGGCGAACGCGGGTGCCAGGCGGGGCATGGGGCGGCTCCGAGGAATGTGCGTGACAAGTCACCCGACGAGCCGCGACCGAAAGGGAGTGGCTGCTACGCCGTACACTTCGCCGATCGCGGTCCGCAATGTACGCCAGCCACTCCCTTTCGGTCGCGGCTCGTGAGGCTTACTCCTTCGGCGCCGACATCGTCAGCGGGGCCGGCGCGGTCGGCGGGCTGCCCGGACGCGGGGCGGGCGCCGGGGTCACCGTGCCGTCCGGCTTCGCCTTGTCGATCAGTGGCAGCGCCTCCCACGCCCCGCCGAGCACCAACCGACTCTCGACGCCGAGCCACTGGTCGAGCAGCGTCGCGTACACCCGGCGGAAGTCAGTGTGGTAGCGCACGTCGCCGTCCACCAGGTCGTCCAGCCGCGGGTGGCGGCCGACGAGTCCGCCGTTCACCTTCGGCCCGGCCACGAACAGGTTCGACCCGCTCCCGTGGTCGGTCCCGCGGCTGCCGTTCTGCCGGACGCGGCGGCCGAACTCGGAGTACGTCATCAGCACCACCCGGTTCGCCTCCCCGCCGAGCTGCTGGAAGAACTGGCCGATCGAACTCGACACTTCGCCGAGCAGGTCGGCGTGCGCGTCGGTCTGCCCGGAGTGGGTGTCGAACCCGGCGAGCGAGGCGTAGTAGATGCGCGTGCCGAGCCCCTTCTGGATCAGCCGGGCGATCAGGCCCAGCTTGCCGTTCAGGTTGGCGAGGTCGTTCGACTGCTGCGGCTGGTCGGCGCGGCGCGGCTGGTTGTTGTTCGTCGGCCCGATGTCGCGCAGCGCTTCCTCGATCTTCTGGAGGCTCGTGTACGTCTGGAGCTGGCGGCGGCGGACGAACGCGGCGAGGTCGGCATCGCCGCCGGCGGTGCCGCCGTTCAGCTCCTCGATGAGCCGCCGCCGCGCCGGGGCGTTGCCGGTCAGTTGCAGGCGGAAGCTCGCGCGTTCGGCGAGGCTTATGACCCCGCCGTCGGCCCCCTGCAGCGCGACCGGGAGGCGGTCCTGGCCGACGAACATCCCGGGCACGCCGGCCTCGCCGGCGCGCATCGCCGGGATGGTGCGGCCGAGCCAGCCGTTGGTCTGGGCGCGGTTCGGGTCGGCGAGCTGCCAGATGTCCATGCTCTCGAAGTGCGAGCGGTCCGGGTTCGGGTAACCGACGCCCTGCACGACGGCGAGCTGCTTGTTGTCGTACATCCGCTTCAGGTCGCCGAGCTGCGGGTGGAGGCCGTGGTAGTCGTCGAGTCGAAGCACCTCGCGGCGGGTGAGCCCGAGCGTGGGGCGGGCGCGGTGGTACAGGTCGTCCGCGTACGGAATGACGGTGTTGAGCCCGTCGTTCCCGCCGGCGAGTTCGACAACAACGAGGATCGTGTCACGGTCGCGCGCCCGCGGGCCGGCCTGGGCCGCGGCGGCGGTCTGCGCGAGGAACTCGGGGACGGCGGGGGCGGCGGCGAGGAGGGCAGACCCCCCGAGGGCGCGGCCGAGGAAGTCGCGGCGGTGGAACATGCGAGCGCTCCTTCGGGATGTGTTGGGGCTTTCGTAGGTCGGGTCGAGTCTTCGAGACCCGACGTGGGAGAACGAGTGGATGACACGGTTGATTGCGACGAGAACCCACGGGGTCCGCGCTCACGATTCGGCGGCTTGCGTCCTTTGCTCCGCCGCGTCGGGTCTCGAAGACTCGACTCCGACCTACGAAACCCGGGCTGAGTCGGTTTCAGTTCAGTTGATACTCCGGCAGGCACATCAGCGCGTGCAGCGCCTCGCGCGCCCGCGCCTTGAACGCCGGCATCTCCAGCTCCGCCGGGGGCAGCGTCGGGCGGCCGCCGAGGAGGAAGGAATGAATCTTCGCGCGGGCCGCTGCCGGCGCCGGCTCGCCATACAGCAGGTCGCCCATCCGCGCCACCAACTCCGGCACGCCCGCGGGCTTCGGCTCGAACAGCACCAGGGTCGGGTCGAGGCGTGCATCCATCGGCGGCGTCGGTGCGCCCGGCGCCGGCGTGCCCACCGCCCCACCGGGCGGCCCGCCGGCCGCGGTACCGCTCACCACGAGGAGCATCTGGCCGTCGGGCGTGTTCAACGTCTCGAACCCGGCGCCGTAGGAGGCCGGCGCTCCGAGTGCGGCGGCGGCGGCGGTCGCGTTGACCGTCTCGGCCGCGACGGCCACGTCGGCACTCTTCGCCACCACCGCGTCGGGCTGGCCGCTGGTCTGCCGGGCGGAGCGGCGCGGCCACGTGCCCATCGCCACCGTCTCGGCAAAGTTGTTCCGCGCAAGGAGTGTCGCGCTATTGAGCCAGTCGGTGCCCGTCCGCCACCCCTTTACGTTCGGCGGGGCGAACAGCACCTGCCCCATCCTCGCCAGCGGGTCGATCAGGTCGCCCAGCGGCACCCGCTCCGGCGCCACCGACCGCACCGCCCCGACCGCGTACTCGACCGGCCACTTCACCCGCTTCCGGTAGGCGTGCGCCGAGAAGAACAGCCGCGACCCGAGCATCGTGCGCACCAGCGAAGCGATGTCGTAGTCGGACCGGCGGAAGGAGTCTTCGAGCGGCGCGAGGAGCGCCGCCGGGGGCGGTGTCTCGCTCACGAAGAAGGCGTACAGCTTGCCGACGAGGAACTTCGCGCACGCCGGGCGGTCGGCGCACAGCCGCAGCACGTCCTCGCCGCCGAAGTTACCGGTCTGGGTGAAGATCGTCTTCGCCCCGTCATCGTGAACCGCGGCGTTGAACTCGAACGCCGTCTGGTCCGGGGTGTGGTGCCAGCCGGTGAACGCGCGGGCGGCTTCCTGGATGTCGCGCTCCGTGTAGTTGCCGACGCCGAGCGAGAAGAGTTCCATCACCTCGCGGGCGTAGTTCTCGTTCGGCGCGCCGCGGACGTTCTGGTTCGAGTCGAGCCAGATGAGCATGGCCGGGTCGCGGCTCATCTCCAAGAGGAACGGCCGGAACCGCCCGAGCGCGAACCGCCGCAGCGTCCGGTTCTGCTCGAACATCAGCCGGATCGAGCCGACCTTGGCGTAACTCGTGGCGAAGTGGTTGTGCCAGAACAGCGTCAGCTTCTCGCGGAGCGGGTGGCCGCCTTCGAGGATCGTGTACAGCCACCACCCGCGGACCGGTACGGCGGGATCGACCGGGTTGTTGTTGAAGTCGAACCCGAGGCGGATGCGGGTGCCGTCGAGGAGATAGCGACCGGCGTCCTCACACATGGCGAGGCGATCAGCGGCGTCGGGCTCACCGTCGAGGAGGCGAGTTAACGTGCGCTCGTAGCCGTCGGCGAGGGCGCGGGTGGTGTCGGCGGGCGACGGGCCGAAGGCGGCGCGGCGGAACAGGTGGGCGACGCGCTTGCTGTCCCACGGCTCGTCCGCGGCCGGCGCCCACGGCCGCCACGCCTCTACCGGATCGACCTTCGCCAGCTCGGCCGGGAGCGGTGCGGGCATGAGCGTGCCTCCGTGGGGGAGAGACCGTTCGACGGACCGACGGCGTAACCGAGGTGCGACGCATTATCCCGCGTCGCCGGGCGGAATCAAGGAGTCGGACGGCGGTTCCGCAGTTCGGCGACCGACCACACCTTCACCGCGTCGCGGCCGACGCTCAGCAGCCGGCGCCCGTCCGGTGAGAAGGCGACCGAGTAGACGAAATCCGTGTGCTCGCGGGCGTGGGCGAGCAGCCGCGCCGTGTCAGCGTCGTACAGGCGCACCGTCTTATGCTGGCAGGCGGCGGCGATCAGCTTCCCGTCCGGCGAATACGCCACCTGATACACGCACCCATCAGCCTTGTCCCGCGAGGCGATCGGGGCTCCGACCGCAACCTCCCCCGCCTCGCCGAGCCGAATCGGGATCACGACCAGGGGCGAAGCGCCGCCCCCGTCCCCCTCGGCGCACGCGAGCGCCCGCCCGTCCGGGGCGAACGCGGCCGACATGAACCCGTCGGCCGTCCGGCGCTTCAACGCGGTCGCAAGGGATTTCCCGGTCGCCGCGTCGAGAACGAGGACATCTCCGTCCAGGTCTGCCCCCGCTAGAACCGGATGCCGCGGGTGGTGGGCGAGGCCGAACGCCCAGCGCGTGGCAACCTTCGCGCGGACCACCTGACGCCCGGTCGCGGCGTCCCACCCGTTCAAGTTGCCGCACCTGCCGGCCGCTAACAGCCGTCTCCCGTCGGGCGAGAAAGTGACGCCGGTTACAAGGGCGTCGAACCCGCCGAGCTTGGCGCGCGGCCGTTCCGCCGGCCAGTCCCAGACCTCGACGAAGCAGTCGCGAGTCTGGCCGTCCGGCGTCACGATCATGCCACCCGCCGCGACCGACTTCCCATCCGGGCTGACGGCGAGGTGACCGGCCCGGAGCCCATAGCTGGCGGCTGTGCCGCGGAACGAGCGGACGTGCTTCCCGGTCGCCGCGTCCCAGACTCGCACCTCGCCGGCCCACGTACCGTTCATCGCCGACGCGCCAGCCGAGAGAATGTGCTTGCCGTCCGGTGTCCAGACGGCAGTCGTCGCGCTGAGTTTGGCGTCGTTCGCCGCACCGCCGAGTAGTGTCGACCAGATCACCAACTGTTCGGGCCGCCCCGCCGGGATCGGAGCGGCTACCGGAAGCGCGAGGAGCACGGCGGTGGTGAGCATGGCTCCTCGCGAAACGCAGTGCGCCTACTTCCCGTCCTTCGCCTTGCGGTCCGCTTCCTTCGTGTACTTTTCGGGATTCGCCTTGAACTCGTCGCGGCACCCGGAGCAGCAGACGTAGTAGTCCTTGCCCATGTAGCCGACCTTCGACGTGCCCAGTCCACCGCTGACAACGCACTCCGGCCCCTTCGGCACGTCGGCGAATGGAACGCCCTCTTTGGTGACACCGACCTGGAATTTTTTGCTGAACGACAACGACGAACCGGCCGGGCGCGACTCGAAACGATACAGGTGACGGTTGTGGTGCAACAAACTGTACACGAGGCGCTGATCCTGGTCAGCCGGCCCACCGACGCGGTCGAATGTCAGTGTCTTGTCAGTGAGGCGACCGGAGTAGGTGTGCGTCGCCTTGTCCGGCGTCCTCAGAGTGAGTCGGAATGGTGCAGCCGGGTCATTTGAGAAGCGGAGTTCTCCGCGATCGTAGTGCTTGCTCTTAGCGAATTCGACCGTCAGCCACGCATCGCTCCCCTTGAACGCCCAGCCCCATGTGACGGTTTCTGTCCACATGCCGACGGCGCGTTCGTCCTTCGACACACCTTCCGGGTAGCCGGTCCCCTTCCACATTCCGATGAGCCCATTGAGTGACTGCAACCCCTCGCGCGGGTTGAGAGATCCTGTGGGCGGGTCGGCACCGATTGCCAGAATGGCAAGCACGATAACGGGCCAGCTTCTCATGGTGCGACTCGCGCCGACTGATGGAGTGTGTCCGATCAGTCTCAACGAGAACGACGCCGCTGGGAAGGGATTTCAACGCGCGGACGGAAATGATGCGCCTCAGAAAGTCGCAAACCCACCCTTCGGGTGGGTTTACGGTGCCCCTGCGGGCCGTAAAAGCGAGCTCAACCGAATCTCCTCTTAGCGGGCCTTGCGGACACGGGGCAGGCCGATTTGGGCCGGTGTCGGTTCGGTGGCGGAAGGCGTCGCATCGGTGGGCGGGAGTTGCTCGGCGATGCGGTTGTGGAGCTTCGGCGACGTGTCGCCGGACGTCACGATGGTCGGACTCGGCTCATCACCAGTCACCCCGCGGGCGACGGCGTGGAGCACGTCAGATGCTTGTTCCTGCTGAATTTTTTCGAAGACTTCCTGGCGGTCGATGCGGACATCGCTCGGGGCTTCGATGCCGATCTTAACCCGCCCGGGGCCGATACTTACCACCGTCAGGCGGATGTTTCCTGCGATGACGATTTGTTCCCCGGGGCGACGCGTGAGCACGAGCATGGGTTCCTCCGTGATGCTGCCGGTGCGGCGGGGGTGTGAGCGTTCCGCAAACCGCGGGCCGCCAGTCCTTCGGCGCTCCGTCTGGTCAATAGTACGACACGCGAGAGTCGAGCTTACCTCGGATTCGGTTTTTTTTGTCAACTCCCGATTAGCCGCTGTCGATAGTAGCAAGTCGCGCGCCACAAAGAAGGCGTCAACTCTCCGACGAACGCTGCTGGCCGGTATGGAATAATAGACGGTACGGGTGTTGCCCGGCACTGGTCAACTCCCACGCCGCCGCGTGACGCGATTTGACCGCGACCCGATGATTCTGGACTTCGACGTGACGTCAACTCACGCTTCGCCGCCCGCCTTGGCCGACGCCGGCGGGCTCGTTCTTGCCCCCCTCCCCTACGCGCCGCTCCGCGTCCTGTGCGTGGACGACAACCGCGATGCCGCCGACTCACTCGGCGCGCTGCTCCGGCTCGTCGGGTTCGAGGCACGGGTGTGCCACGACGCGGCTACCGCGCTCACCGTCGCCGCCGGGTTCGCCCCGGAGGCGTGCGTCCTCGACATCACCATGCCCGGAATGGACGGGTGCGAGCTGGCCGAGTCGTTCCGCGACGGCCGCGGGGGGAGGACGCTGTTCCTCGTAGCGGTCACCGCGCACAGCGACCCGGAGGCGGTCGCCCGCACCACGGCCGCCGGGTTCGACCTCCATCTCGTAAAGCCGGTCGCCCCGCAGGCGCTCATCGACGTGCTGTTCGGGTTCGAGCGCCGGCACCGGCAGGCGGTGAGGGGCGAGGGGTGAGGGGTCACGAGTTGCCGAGGGGAGTTCTCACGGCCTCCGCCGCGTCCAACTCCCGCGCCAGCCCCGTCACCAGATCGACCGGCGCCCCCGGCAGCACGTCCCATGTGTACGTCTCGACCTCCAGGTGCGGCGCCTCGGGCAGCGCCGCGACCGCGGCGAGGCACGCCGCCACCGCCGGCTTCGTCGTACCGAGCGGGCCGAGGCGGTCGGCGTCGATCGGGACGTGAAAGTGGACCCGCCACCGGTCGGCGTTCAGAAACTCGGCCGGCGGGTCGGTGCAGAGCGTGTCAGTGAGATCGACCGCCCGCGCGACCGCTCCATCCGAACCGCCAGCGAACACCTGATGGAGATACCGCGGCTCGGCGTAGCGCCGGAGCGTCTCACGCCCGGCGGCATCCGCGCGCGGGTTCTCCAGTTCGACCGCGCAGCTCACCTGCACCTTGTTCACGCGGACGCCGGCCCGCGCGAGCGTGCGCACCGCCTCCCCCGCGTCCTCGAACTCGACCGCCTGGTGGCACACGTCGTAGCACACGCCGACGTGGTCGCGCACGATGTCTTCCTGACCCCCTGCCGCCGCCCACAGCCGCTCGAAGAACCCGACCGTCTCCGCTGTCGTTTCGATCAGACAGAACGGCTCCGGTTCGATGGCGAGCCGCACCGTGCGACCGGTGAGTTCGCGCAGGTTCCGGAGTTGTCGCGCCAGTTCTACGAGGTTACGGGCGCACGCCGCGACGAAGTCCGCCGGGTGGTCGAACCCCTTGAACCCGAGCGGCAGCGTCGAGATGCTGCCGTCGGTGCCGTCCGGCAGCAGCGCCGCGAGTACGGCGGCGCAGCGGGCGGTGTACTCGCAGCGATCGGGGGAAGACCAGTCCGGGCGGTAGACGTGCTCCTTCACGCGGGCGGCGTGGAAGTCGCCGTAGGGGAAGGCGTTCAGCGTGTAGCACGGCAGCCGGCGGTCCGCGAGCGCAGCGGCGAACGCACCCACGCCGTCGGGAGTGGCGAGAAGCTCATCGACGACCGGCCGCGCCAGCCACAACCCGGCGGCGACCGGCCGCCCAAGCCGCTCGCGGACCGGCACGGTGTACCGGTCGAGTCCGGCGAGCACGTCGGCAACGGAGCGGCCGGGATGGACGTTAGCGCAATACCCGAGCGGCAGGGACGACAGGGCCATCAGCGGTCCTCGGCGGAACCGCCATTCTACCGCAGCGGCGGGTCCGGGAAGGTGCCGCCGTCGTGGGCCATCACCCCGCCGGGGTAGTCAGCAGTTCTTTCAGCAGCGCCGGCAGCTTTGACCACGCCTCGGTGTAGGTCGATTCGAGCGGGCAGGGAACGTGATCGTTCTCGGTCAGGAACAGCGGGATGTCGGGAAGCCGGTCGCCGACGCCGACCGACTCGACGTAAGCCGTCGGCAGGTCGCCGCCGACGTACGACGCGACCGTGAGCGGCTTGTCCGGGAGGAAGTCGAACGGCATGTCGCCGAACTCGTCCCAAATTGCCTTGTGAACGCCCTGCGGGTCGCGCGGGGTTGGCGGGAAGAGATCGACTACGACCAGATGGATGCCCTGGGTCAGAATGTCGGCCGCCTTCTCGACGAACGACCGGATGGCGTTGCGACTGTCCTTGTTCCCGGGCGACACGATCTCGATGATCGCCACCACCCGCCCGCGGCCGTGGCGGATCACCACCCGGTCGGCGCGCCTGGCGTAGTCGATCCGCTCGAACTTCTGGACGACTCGCGCCGACGGGGCTGGCGCGGGGGGGAGGGCGACGCCGACGCCCCCACTGGACTTCGGGTTACGGGTCTGGAGAGTGACCACGTCCGGGATCGGCCGCCCGGTCACCTGTTCGGCCAAAGCCATGAACTCGGGCGGGAGCCCGCCGCCGTTCAGCGCGTCGGTGACGGCACTGATCCACCGCTGGTGGAAGTGATGGAAGTCACCCGCCTCCAGGCGGGTCCAGTCGTGGACCGGCATGCGTCACCTCCTGTCGGCATCTTACCACGGCCCGTCACCGCTTCCCCGCCCCGAGACGGAAGTCCTGGTCGAGAAACGTTACACCCTCCACCACACCGTTCGACCCGAGACGGAAGCGGGCCTCCAGGGTGCTCCGGTCGAACGACACCACCTCGTCCGGCGGCCCCACCGGCACCGCCGTGAACGTGTCGTAGTGGTAGTGGTCGAGGCGGAACGTCAGCCGGCCCCACGTCAGCGTCAGTTTGCCGTCGGCCTCCGCCACGGTCGCCGTACCGTACGCCTTCTCGGAGTAGTGGCCGGCGTACTTCTCGGGCGGCAGCGACGGCTTCGTGTCCGCCTTCCGCTCCCGGTCGCGCTTTGCCCGTGCGGACGCCACGTTCAACTCCTGTAGCGCGAACGCCTGCTTGCTGAACGCCACCCAGTCCTCCTCCGGCAACCCGAGCGCCCGGTCGAGCACGGTCTTCGCCACCGCCTCCGTCACCAGCGATGGCCGCAGGTTGCACGTCACGAACACGCCGACCTTCTTCGCCGGGACCATCATGCACTGCGCCCGGAACCCGGTGAGCGTGCCCCCGTGCGACACGCACACGTGCCCGCGGTAGTCGTGGACGAACCACCCAAGCCCGTAGTTCACAAACGCCGACGCCTTCGGCGGGAAGTACACGGCGAACGGCCCCTCCGCCTTCACGATCATCTGCGGGGTGTGCGTCTCGCGCAGCGCCATCTTCGGAATCACCGGCTGCTCGCCGAGCGCCCCTCCGGCCAACTGCGCCCGGAGCCACTGGGCCATGTCGCGCGTCGTCGAGTTGATGCACCCCGCCCCACCGGCGTGGTCGATGTTGTCCCAGACGACCGGCGTGATCGACTTGTCGAACCCGCGGTAGTGCGGGGTGGCGTGGTCCTTCGCCGCCTGGCCCCCCTTTGCCGTGGCGGTCGTGGACGGCATACCGAGCGGGTCGAACAGGCGGGTCTTCACTGCGGTCGCCCAGTCGGTGCCGTTGAGCTTCCCGGCGACGTACCCGGCGGTGGTGAACGGCACGTTCGAGTACTCCCACGTCGAGCGGAACGAGGTGGACGACTTGGCCCGCCCCCAGCGGCGGATGAGGTCGGGCGTGTCGGCGGTGAAGGCGACCCAGAGGAGGTCGTGCCGCGGCATGCCGGTGCGGTGCGAGAGAAGGTCGCGGAACGTGACCTCGCGGTCGGCGAACGGGTCGGACAGGCGGAATGCGTCGAGGTGATCGGACACCTTGTCGTCCCACTTGAGCTTCCCCTCAGCCACGAGCTGCGCGAGCAGCGCGGCAGTGAACGGCTTCGTGCAGGAGGCGATGGGGAAGACTGTGTCCGGTGTCACCGGCGCGTCGCCGCCGAGTTTGCGAACTCCGTAGCCCTTCAGGTGGACGACCTTGTCGTCCCGCACGACCACGACCGCTGCGCCCGGCGCGTCGTACGCCTTCAATGCTGCCTCGACGGCGGTGTCGATGGCCTTCGCATCGAGCACCGGCGGCTCGTCGGCGCCCGCGGGACGGGCGCACACGAGGACAAGTGCGAGGACGACGACGATTCGGGCGGACGGGCGCATGGGGGTCTCCGGGTGGCGGGGATGCGGCCCAGTGTACCACCCGCGACGATACCGCGAACGGGGTTGTCGGCGCGACCGGCGGCGGGGTACGCTCGCAGCGCCCAGCACCCGGGGGAGCAGCGGATGGCGACCGACTACGCGCAGGAACGGGCGTTCTTCGACCGGGTGGCGGCGGCAACCACGGTGTCGCCGATGGGCCGCGACGTGTTGGAGCGGTACGCGGCGCCGAAGCACCCGCACCTGTTCGCCAAGGAGATGATGTTCCGCCTCGCCGGCAACCTGCACGGCAAGCGCGTGCTGGAGATCGGCTGCGGCGAGGGCGTGGCGTCGGTGCAGTTGGCGTACTGCGGCGCGGACGTGGACGCGGTGGACATTTCGCCGGTGTCGGTCGACGTGGGCCGCCGCCGCGCGGCGGCGAACGGTCTGACTGCGAACTTCCGAGTTGCTGACGTGACGCGCGACGACGTGGCGCCGCCCGACACCTACGACGTGGTGTGGTGCGACCTGATCCTGCACCACCTGACGGACTCGCTGGGCCGGATCATGGACGGCGTGCGCCGCTGGCTGAAGCCGGGCGGCATCTTCATCGCCCGCGAGCCGGTCGCGTACGCGGGCTGGTTGAAGGCGACACGTCGGCTGGTGCCCGTGACGGTAGACGCGACCGACGACGAGCAGCCGCTGCGTAAGGAAGAGTTCGACGTGATCGCCGCGCGCTTCCCCGACCTGCGACGCCGGTACTTCCGCATCCTGGCGCGGGCCGACCGGCTCGGCGCCGGCCTGCCGGTACTCCGCGGTCTGGCGCGGCTCGACAACGCACTACTCATGCTGCCCGGCACGAAGGGAATGGCCGGGAACGTGGTGTTGTGGGCGCGGAAGCCCGAGTAGTGCGAGTGTGGGTGTGAGTGGAGATCCAACCCAGGGACAAATGGCTTTGGGTTGGGTCTCCACTCACACCCACACTCGCACTACTTTGTCACTTCTTCCCGTTCAGAATCTCTCGTACCTCGGCGAGCGAATCTTCCAGGTGCGCCGCCGTGGACGGGTCCTTCGCCTTCGGCGCGGCGCCGGCGAGTTGCGTTTCGAGCCGCCTTAGTGCAACGCGGGCCACGCCGCGGAGTTCGCTCGTCCGCGGCCCGGCGTCGCCGATCAGCGGCAGACGGGGACCGGGTGTCGTCGTCGGGGCCGCAGCAGCGTTCTCGAACTCCTTCTTCATGACGTCGAGATACCCGCGCTGGAGCTGGCGGCGGAGCGGGTCGACCTTCGGCTCGGGGCTCTTCAGCTCGGAGAAGACCCCGTCCTGGATCTCGTTCACCAGCTTCGACGCGGTGTACGCCTTGTCGCCGTCCTGAAGCTCGGCGTCGAACAGGCGGGCCATGCGCGTCGAAGCGAGGAGCGACCCGAGCAGCGCCCGCTGCTGCGAGGCCACGTCGGACGCGACCCCGCTGTAGCGGAACTGGTTCACCACCTTCGGGTCGATCAGCTTGGTCGGCGTGGTGAAGGCGTTCTCCAGCAAGAACTTCACCGACGCCGCCTGCTTGTCGGCCGGGACGCGGTTGAACGTGACCGTGCCGCGGCCGGCGAGCGTCCGCGACTCGACCACCCCGCCGACCTGCTTGGCGACGGCGTTGAACCACCGGCTCCGGTGCCCGAGCACCTCCTTGTAAGTCTCCTCCAACAGCTTGTAGTCCTCGCCCTTCGTGGTCGTCGCCTTAACGAGATGGTCCATCACGCGGTCGAGGTTCTTGAGCCCGAACGCCGTGGCCTCGATCGGGTCGCTCCCGATGTTCTCGGTGAGCACCGTCGGGTCGACCGAGGCCGCCCCGTCCTCGCCGCCGAAGCGGAGGAACGGCTCGTCGATCTGCTTGGCCGCCCACTCGTCGAGCGTGCCGCGCTCGGCCTCCGGCGACGAGGCCGCCGGGATCGGGCGGTAGCCCCAGTTGATGGCGAAGAAGTCGTACGGCGCGAGGATCGGGATCAGGTTCTTCACGTTGTCGCCCGGCTGCGCGACGTAGTTGTAGCGCCCGTAGGACATGATCGACGCGACGCTGCCGTGCTTGGCGGTGAACGCCGGGTCGCGGAGCTGCGCGATGCTGTACGCCTGGCTGGCCCGGTGGTTGTGCCGCAGCCCGAGCGTGTGCCCGACCTCGTGGGCGCAGATGTAGCGCAGGAGTTCGCCGGTCAGGTCCTGCGGCAGCGGGAGCTGGCGGGCCTTCTCGTCGACCCCCGAGCACTGCACGAAGTACCACATTTGCGCGAGCTTCACCACGTCGTGCCAGAAGATGATGTGCGCAGAGATGATCTCGCCGCTGCGCGGGTCGTGGACGTGCGGCCCCATCGCGTTGGCGACCGGCTCGGCGACCCAGCGGATGACCGAGTGGCGGGCGTCTTCCGGGTCCCAGTTCGGGTCTTCCGCCTTCGTCGGCGCGTCCTTGCAGATAATGGCGTTCTTGAACCCGGCCTTCTCGAACGCCGGCTTCCAGTCCTCGACGCCCTTCTTCATGTACGGCCGCCACTGCTCGGGGATCTCGTTGCTGAGGTAGAAGACGATGGGCTTGACCGGCTCGCTCACCTCGGCCATCGCGTCCTTCTTCTCCAACCGGTAGCGGGTGATGAACTCCTGGCCGTGCGCCCAGCCGCGGGGGTGAGAGAAGTCGGTGAACGACTCGGTGAAGTAGCCGACACGCGGGTCGAAGTACCGGCCCATCATCGGCGTTTCGGGGAGCATCACGAAGCTCTGGTGGACGAGTGTCGTGGCGCTCTTCGCCCCGCCGCCGAGCGGGCCGCCCGGCCCGAGCAGGCCGCCCCCCCCGCCGCCGCTGAACGTCAGGAGCGACCGCGACTCGATGTTCGTCGGGAACGCCTTGATGTCGCTCAGGTAGGAACGCATCTCGTCGATGCTCCCGCCGCCGGCCCGCGACAGCGACAGGTCCGGGAGCCCCTTCAGAACCAGACTGCTGACGGTGATGACCGCCGACCGGTCCTTCCCCTCGGCCTCGACCGGGAAGACGGCGATGATGCTATCGGTGCTGCTGGCCTCGACGGCGGCCTGGACCGCCTTACCGGTCGCCCGCTTCTTGAACCCGACCTTCCACAGGTAGACCTTGGTGCCGCGGCGCTCCCACTTGATGACCTCGTCCCCGAGCGCCGCCCCGCCCCAACTGTTTCCGCCCGGCCCCTTCGCCACCTCGGCGGTCCAGAGCATCAGTTTGCCGAACGCGTCCTGCGGGATCTCGAAGTACACCTTCTCGCCGACCTGGTGGACGGCGAACACGCCGGCCTGCGTCTTGGCCTCCTTCGTCACGACCTCGTCGTACTTCTTGAGGTCGCCGGCCTTCGGCGGGGTGAACGGGGTCTTCGCCTTGGGCGGGGGCGCCTCCGGCGGGCCGCCTTTCTTCTCCTGTGAGTACGCCACCGGGAGCGACGCCATCGCCGCAACGAGGGCTGGCGCGAGGAACCGTACGCGCATACCGCCTCTGGGGATCGGGTGAAGATGTCAGAATGGAGAGACTGGGGGCATTGTAGCGGGCGTACCAGCGGTTTTCCCACTCCCAATCCACACCGTTGGCGAAGGCCCGGCCGCTACAACCGGACCAAGCCGGTCAGCTGACACGAACGGCTTCGAGCATCGCCGCCCGGACCGCCTCGACGCGCTCCACGCGTAGGCGGTCGAGCCACGGCCAGTCGACGAGGCCGTCGAGGAGGGTACGGCGGCGGGCCGGGTCGGGGACCGATACCAACACTTGGCCGCGGACCTCGTTGAGGAGTTCAACCCAGGCGGCGAACGCCGGATCGAGCTGCGCCGCGAGCCGGTCGCGGACGCGCCGGGCGAGCGCCGGGGCCGCACCGCCGGTGGACACCGCGACGACCAGAGAGCCGACCGCGTGAACGGCAGGGAGCGTGAAGTCGCCGGTGGCGGGGTCGGACGCGGAGTTGACCCAGATGGCCCGCGCCCGGCAGTCGGTGACGACGCGGGCGTTCACCTCGGGCGGGGCACAGGCGAACACGAGGGCCGCACCGGCGAGGTGCTCGGGGCGGTACGGCTCGTTCACCGCCGGGTCGATCACGACGACCCGCGCCCCGGCCTCGGCGGCGGCGGCGGCCTTGCGGCGGCCGACCGCACCGTGTCCGACCACCACCACCGTCCGCCCCGTCAGGTCGAGCGCGATTGGGAACATGGCGCCCCTCCGCTCGGTATTCTAGCGGGGTCGTCCCGGAGGCCCGCCGTGTCCCGCGTCCGCTTGCTCCTGCTCGTCCCGGCGCTCCTGGTCGGCACCGCGGTCGCACTCACCTTGACGCGCAACCTGCGGCTGCCGGTCGTGCCAGAGGGGCCGCCGGCCGAGGTGGACACGGCCACGGTCGGCGGCGTGACATTCGAGTTCGAGTATCGTGAAGGCAGCGAACGCTACCAGTCGGCGTGGGGCACGGAAACCGCCGCCGCGATCCGCGGCGCCGACGTGTTCGACTACCGGTTCGGTATTCCTACCGTGAACGGCACCGCGTTCCCGTCTCCGAACCCCGGCGACACGGTCCGCTGGAACCGCACGGGGCCGCTTCTCATCAACGGCGAGCCCGTCGAGCCGCACCGGTTCCAGCCGAAGCCACTCGACGCGCCGCCGACCGAGTTGAAGTGGGACATCCTCCACCCGTCGGACGCGCCGCGCGACTCGCTGAGCGCCGACTGGTCGCGGGTCGGCCGCGTGCTCGTCACCGCCCACGGCGATGGCGTTGCCCGCGTCTGGGACGTCGAGAAGCAGACCATACGCACCGTGATCACGCCCGAGGCGCCGACCGACGGCCGCAAGCGCTGGGGGCTGAAGGCGGCGGTGTCGCCGGACGGGAAGACGGTCGCCACCGCCAACGTGCAGGCGCCCGCCGTATCGCTATGGGAGGCGGACACCGGCAAGTTTGTCGCCACGCTCACCGAACCGGCCGGGAAAGTGACCGACCTGCGGTTCCTGTCCGACCAGGTGCTCCTCGAAGCACGCGGCGGTATGCTGTACACCCGCGACTTGGGCGGCGACCGATCGAAGGTCACGAAACTCGCCACGGTCTACGCGGAGGCGCCCACCGCGTTCGCGGCCGGCGACGGCGTTCTGGCAACGAACGACATGAGGCGCATCACCCTGTCGCGCCTCACGCCCCCCGGCACTACCCCTGTGCCGCTGACCGTCGTCGAGGGCGTTGCGGACGAGGTGGTACTCGCCATCGCGCCTGACGGTACGCTCCTGGCGCTGGCCGACGGGACAGGCAAGCTCGCGTTCTACGAAACCTCTACGGGCAAGCTCGCGCGGAAGATGTGGTGGCGGAAGCGACCGGACGGCAGCATGCCGGCGATTGGGGCGCTGGCGTTCCTGGCGGACGGGAAGACGCTCGTCGTCGGCTGTGCCGACGGGATTCGGCTCTACGACGTGGAAACGGGCCGTGAGCGAGGCTGGGTGACAACGCACGGCCTCCGCTCGCTCGCCGTGTCCGGCGACGGCGCGTTTCTGGCGGCGTCGGCCGAGCGCGGATCGGTGGTGTACCTCTGGCCGGTCGCGTCGCTCCAGCCCCGGTAATCGGCGTCAGCCGGCCGGGTCGCGGCCGTTGCGCCACTGACCGGCGAGGCGCTGGTCGGCGGGCGGGTGGAGCGTCCGACCGGTGTCGCCCGCAGACCATCCCGCGATCGACCCCGGCTGCAAACGAGCAGCACTGCGTTTCACCCAGCGGTCGGCCCAGTCGCTCCCGGCGGCGGTCACTTCGCGGCGGTCGCGGTCCCAGTAGACGGGGACGTTCCCACCCCACACGCTCTGTTCGGCCATCGCGCACACGGCGACACCGACTGCGGCGAGGTCCGGCGGGCAGAACGTGCTCTGGCGGCGCGTACGGACGCTTTCCAGGAAGTTCTCCCACAGCGTCTCGGTCTCGTTCCGCGGGGGTTCGACCGACACCATCGCCGATGGTTCCGGCGGGCGAGCGGCGCGAGCCGGGAAGCTGGCGCCGCGGTGCGGGTCGTCGCGGAAGAGCTGGTAACCCCCGCGGAAGAACCGCAGCGCCCCGAGGCGACCGCGAACGAGCTCGTCGGTCGGAAAGCCGGCGACCGTTGCCGCCGTCGCCACCAACTGACAGCCCTCGTCGAAGTCGGCGACGACCGTCGCCACGTCGGGCACGCTGCGGCCGTCGAGTTCGAGCGAGATGTTCCCACCGGCGGTCACGCGGGCCGGCTCGCACACGCCGAGCGCGGCCACCATGTGCGTGACCGGGTGGGCGAGCAGGTCGGTGAGCGGGCCGCCGCTGAACTCGCGGAGGCAGCGCCACTGCGCGAACGCGGCGCGGTCGAACGGCAGATCCGGGCCGATCGGGCGGCCGGCGAACTCGACGCGGCGGCCGAGGAAGCGGTCCCAGTCGATCGTGCGCGGGGTCATCTCGCGGGCGAGGCGGTAGAAACGCCACTGGCCGCGGGCGTCGTTGCGGAACGTGCCGGTCTGCGCGTGGGCGACATGGCCGATGGCGCCGGTGCGGAGCGCGTCGAACGCACGAACCCAGACCGGGTCAGCCATCCCCTGCACGCCGACGGTAACGACACGCCCCGTATGCCGCCACGCGTCGACGACCGCGACCGCCTCCTCGGCGCGGCGGACGAACGGCGCCTCAACGAGCACGTCTTTCCCGGCGTGAAGCGCGTCGGCGGTCATCTTCCCGTGCCAGTGGTCGGGCGTGGCGATCACCACGACGTCCACGTCGGCACGGTCGAGAATCCGCCGATAGTCCTTCGTCACGCGGGCGGTGTCGGCAGGGTCGAGGCCGCACCTGCGGGCCGACGGGTAGAGCCCCTGAGTGTACTTGCGGCGCGTCGTCTTCCCGCCGAACGCCACGTCGTACTCGTCGTCGAGCCCGTCCCACACGTCGCACACCGCAACGGGCGCGACGCCCTTCCCCTCGCGCGCGAAGCGATTCACAAGGTCGATGTGCGCCTGCGCCCGCCCGCCACAGCCGACGAATGCGACGCGAAGCCGGTCGTTGCTGCCGGCGACGTTCGCGTAGCTCGCCGCGGGGAGCGACAAGGCCGCGGCGGTGCCGAAGAATTTGCGGCGGTCGAGGGAATTTGCCATGCGCGTGTTCAGGTTCGAGTCGAACCGGCGGGTGGGCGTGGGGGTCTTGAGCCCGAGAGGGCAGGAACCAGGACTGCGACTAACGACTACGACGGCCACAGACCCCACGGGTTCCATCTTATCCGAACCCGGCCCTCGTCGCACCGCCTCAAACCCCTAAGATTTATCTGATTTGCGCCCCGCACCCCCCCGAACCCCCCCCCCCCCCACAGGCGGAAACTCGCCCGTAAAAAGCGCACCCCTCCCCCGGCCCGGCGGTCTGGGGCCCCGGCGCGTCCGCCCG
>VFQN01004084.1_pt1 | contig 19739 bp, 11 predicted proteins | sample 3512371 | NCBI WGS metagenome assembly VFQN01 (sample SAMN10412370, study PRJNA504923) | tailings metagenome | isolation source: Replicate 2 from Balatoc abandoned mine | place: Philippines: Itogon, Benguet | collected 2017-08-28
AAGGTGCATTCAAATTATTCGGACTGCGTCCACCCAAAGTGTCTATTTTATTCTCTATAACAGTAGCCATGATTCAAAACTTATTGAGAGAATGATCAAATCTATTGATGTTTAATCTGATTCTGATTTATCTCAAAATCCTGTGAAAACTCTTCTTTCTCTTTCTCTTGTCACACCGGCGAAATTTCCTTTATTTACGTTACCCCCCTTATCTTCGTTGCTAAATTATACGCTGCTATTATTAATAAGAAAAGATTGAAATGAAAGGGATGTTTTATGTAATAATTGCTATATTTCTCTTAGTGATACAGCTTTCAGAAGGATATTTTCCTAGAAATGAATGGAATTCACTTTATGATTTATATAATTCAACTGATGGATGGAATTGGATTTGGCAAGATTATTATGGAGCCTTAGAATGGAATTTTTCGAATGTTAGTGTTAATCCTTGTTCACCAATTTGGCAAGGTTTAGATTGCACGTATAATAATATCACTAATGAATATTCTATAATTGGTATTTCACTATCGTTTTATAATCTTGTTGGAATGATTCCAGACTCATTGAATGAGTTCACTAACTTGGGAACTCTTGACCTTTCAGAGAACTCTCTCCATGGTACCATTCCAGAAAGCATGTATAACCTTTCATATTTAACAACCTTAAAATTAAATAATAATATGCTCAATGGTACACTCTCAGAATCTTTTTATCGTTTGAGATCGTTAGAACTCATTGATATTGATCAAAATGAACTCGCCGGATCTTTACCAGAAAGCATGTATTCGATACCAACGATACAAAAAATTGCACTTTCTTTTAATAATTTTAAAGGTAGTATTTCAAGTTCGATAGGTAATTTAAGTTATTTAGGATATTTAGATTTTTCCTATAACATATTCACTTTCTCTTTGCCTAATAGTTTCTATAAATTAACAAGGTTAAAGTATATCTACCTTGATCATAATGAATTAACTGGTACGATCTCAAGTAATATCTCGTTATTTAAGAAGTTATATGGGATTAATCTTGGTAATAATCGTTTCTTTGGCTCGGTCCCCGCCGATTGGATCTGCGGAAGCTTTAACTACGTTGATGTTGCAAACAATTTATTGACTGGAACATTGCCGAACTGTAGTGCTACTATGGTAGACTATACAGTGTTGCAAGGGAATAGCTTCCATGGTACAGTTCCTTCCGGTTATTGGTTGCCATCATCAGGATTACAGTTGATTAATCTTGGTCTGAACTTTTTAGATGGTTCAATAGTATTTACTAACTCCATTCTAACAGGATTTGTATTAAATCAAAATCAGTTTACTGGGATCATTCCTATTGCTCCCGAGGGTACCTATATTTATTCGATTCATAATAATTATTTCTTTAGTGAATTATCTGAAGGGGTTTGGGATTCATTGTATTATGCTTTATTAGATATAAGTGAAAACTATTTATTTGGACCTTTTCATCAAGTGAATTTATCAAATTCCATTTCAACAATGAATATTTCCATGAATTTATTTGATAGTTATTTCTATTTCCCAATCCCAAGCAAAGGAAATACATTATTAAAAAATTTAGCATTATCCAAGAATCAATTTACTGGTACTTTACCAAATAATTGGACTGTTTATTCTGTATTAGAGACACTTGATGTTAGTGATAACCAATTTACAGGATCGTTACCTGAAGTTCTTCCTCAGAGTATTCAAGTCTTTTCCGCTTCTTCCAATTGTTTTCATGGTTCATTTCCTGTACAATTGTGTGAATTAACTCACCTTGAAACTTTAATTCTAAACGGTCTTTCTTCGAGTAAACAATGTCAAAATCGATTATTTCCCGATACAATCGTTAAAACTTTCGAAACGAAATATGGAATGAGTGATGGTATTCCGACTTGCTTTTTGACCCTTCCTTTATTAAATTCATTATATCTATCAGGAAATGAACTAACAGGTTCACTTCCTTCTTATTCGATCACAGCACCTTTAATAAACCTCGACCTGTCACATAATCAATTTAGAGGAATTATACCCCCTTCCTTCCAGTCAAGATCATGGAAACAACTTGATTTATCATACAACCTAATCGATGGCACTTTATCTTCTTCCATTTATTCTTTCTCAGGAAGTCAATCTTCCTTACGTTTGCAAGCTAATCGCCTATCCGGTTCGGTTCCTTCTCCATTGATTGACGCACAGAATATTAATATTCTCGACGGAAATCTCTTTTCTTGTAATTTTGATTCTTCTAAATTACCTCAAAATGATCCAACAGTTGATAATTACTCATGTGGTTCGGATTCTGCGAACGCAGCAATCTATCTATGGGTAGCATTGATTGTCGTAGGAGTCATCACTCTATTAATAGGATATTACTCCATGAAACACAACACAAAATGGTTTTTAGAAGATTTAATCTCTTTTAGCTTGAATCGTTATCGAATATATGAAGAATATGTCAGATATCAAGTCACAAAAGAAGGAGAGAGCAATAATGTTGTTAGTAAGGTGAATGACTATAGCAATCTATTACTACTGAAATTATATAATCAAAAGATTCGAAAATTATCATTTATGATTACTTTGTTTAGTGTATTACTTCTTTTACCATGTTTTAGTATTTTATCGAATTATTACTCGATTTATGAACAAAGATATAGTTGGATATTATCAGCATTATACCTCGAAGGAAGAATAAGTGCAATGATCTTATCTTTGATTTTATTCTTATTTTTGTTTTATTTTTTAGTGTTTTGTTATCAGATATGGTCGAAAGGTATCGCTTCAGCTCAAATAAAAGGAGATGAAGGAAGAGAAATTGAGAATAACCATCTCCCAACTATTGAAGAGAGCATCACAAGAGAGGAAAGAACACTGCGTCGAATGATTTATGCTCTTGGAGGATTCCTGAACCTAGTTGTTATGTTATCTGTTGATTTATTGTATGTTTACATCGCTCTGAACTATAATACCACAGTGATCACCCTGTCATTAATTATGATGGCATTAGGGAAGATCTTATGGAATAGTTTCTTCATTTGGCGAGGTTTAGCCTGGTGTCGAAAGATGATCCTTCAACCCTATGATACATCACCATCAAAGAAAGTCTTTGAAAAGTTTCGTCGCTTCTCGAAGGAAGACATTGCATTTGTTTCTTTCACATTAGGTCTGAATAACCTCATCTACCCGGCAATGGCTTTATTGATCTTAAGTACAAACTGTTATCATAATGCATTCTTCCAAGCGTCAGATGATGTGTATTCCTATTCCTTTAATACAACATGGACAACTGCTTTTGATTCTTCAACTTACTCCACTTATAGCAGTGTATACACTCCTCCTTTCACCTATAGCTATAAGTGTTCATCAGATATCTATGCTTATTACTGTCCATTGTTTATCTTTATCTTTATCTTTGAAGGATTATTAATGCCAGCGGTACAATTAGTATGGATGCATCGTTATGCGAAGAAGAAGTTCAACGATAACAATGAGAAGAAAGCAGTCGAACTGAAGAAGATCGAATCAAAAGGAAGTGAAATAGAGGATGAGAAGATAAGCGAATCAACGACAACAACCTCTTCATCATCGTCTATTGCTGTATTCGTCGATCAAATTCGTATACTTATGAACGGAATTATGTTCTTTAGTGATGCGAATGATGTCACTTCTCATTCTATATTATTCCATAAACATCGTTATGTTGTTCGCTTTCATTCGTACTTATTAGTCTTATTAATCTATGGTATTGTCTTCCCTCCTTTAGCATTGATTGGATTTATTTCTATTGTTGTTCGAACATTATTTGAGGAAGTCATCTTTGGCCATCTGTTAGAACTATCCCGACGACAAAGATTTATTCATCATGAGATCGAGAAGAAATTAAATAAAGATTGTCAAGGATTATTAGATAGTATGGAATATTTCTTATTAATTTGTATTCCTATTCCATTGTTAATTTATTCTTTCTTAATTTTTGATACCTTTGGAAGGAATACTGAGATTGTGATAGGATTACTACCTGCTATGATCTTATTCTCTTTATATATTATTGTGGTGATATTATTATCATTCTATCGAAGGAAATTGAAACAGGAAAAGAGTAATAATAATGATCATAAGCAGAAAGTAGAAGAAGGTTTTACAAGTACTGATAATCCTATACACAATGGGATTCTGGTATAACTTATCTAATTATTCCAGTTATTTCGATTGACCGATTGCACTTTGAGAGAACTTATTTCAAATTAGAATCTTTTTACCATTTGTTATTGGATTTGGATTCGAGAAGCAGTGAACAAAAGATCCTCGCTGTTGCTGATCCCTTTGAACTGAGCTAAGTTTCAGAGCCTCGATACAGCTTTGTCACGCACACAGAAGCAACTCTGTCTTTTCAATCATCTTTGTTTGGTAGAAAGAATCTTTCCCTTTATTATGCTCTTTTTTCTTTTGTCTTCTTCAGACTTTTCTCTTTTGACATCAATCATCATCATCATAATAATAATATGTATCGAGGATTACAAACAACAAGGAAAATGAAAGCACAAAAAACAAAAGCTTATTTCATATGACTACTACTAGTACTTGTTTGTGAGGGTCTAAGCTACCATTTCCCATTCCAAGTGAAGACTCTTCGGGGAACTGTAATTTAGTTGTTAAATCGTCCTCTTCCTCTACCACCACCTCTGAATCCACCTCCACCACCGCTTCCTCCATCTGCTCTTCCTCCTCCACCTCTGAAACCTCCGCCGCCTCTTCCTCGTCCTCTTCGCCTCTCGAAGTTACGATGCTGTCCTCCTTCCTCGTCAAAGGATCCATTGTTATTATTATTATTATTACCGTAATAGTCATTGCCACCATACTGTTGCTGTTGATTTCCATTGTTAGAATAATGTCCACTGTTATAGTCTCCACCTCTCATTTCACCGCCAAAGCCATTGCCACTGTCATAGGAGCGATTAAACCCATTATCAAAGCCTTGTTGGGTTGGAGGTGGTTGATATATTGAAATGTCGGGAGGACCATTCCCTCCTCCTCTCCCTCCACTCGATGGACCAAAACGACTCTTCCTCCCAGCTCCACTCGCCCCTCCACCTCCAGGGAAGGATGGATTAGCTACATTTCCAAAGAAAGGAGGCTGGTCTTGATGTGACATCGGATAATTCATGTCTTGGTCATCATCATCGACTTTTCTTAACAAATCTTGAAACTGTTTCTCATAATCACTCATAACATTTCCATTACCTCCTCCCGGGACCTCCGTTCCAATTGAAGGGACTGTTAGTGTAGGAGGAGGTCCGAAGAAAGAGAATGGTGGTTGGTTTTGTGTTGGAGACATCAAGGCACCTGTGGCTAACTCGTTTGTTGTTAAGTTAATATCTTCATTTCCCTCTTGGTCTTCGTTATCATCATCATCTTCCTCCTCCTCATCCATTGCCGCGGCATCTGCCTTGCCATCGTTTCTCTGAAGCTCATCATCATCTCCTCCGCCTCTTTGACCGTTCTTTAGTCGGTATTGTTGTTGGAAATCCCAGTAGTCGTCATTATCTTCCTTTGGAAGTGCGTAAAGGCCGAGGTAATGCTTTCTTCTCTTAAATGTGAATGAAGCTGCAATATCAGCTCTTTCTTCAATGGAGGAGCCAATCGAATAAACATGTTGATAGATATGTTGATAATACTCCTTATAAGTCAGATATACTCTATTCTTCTTGCTGTATCGACTACTTCCAACCAGTTGGCTCGTTGCTGTACTTGCAGTATTTGCAGCATTCGTGGTGGTTGTAGCATTGTTGTATGAATAGAATAAAGCGTTTCTTACATCATAACAGAGTAATTTTTCAGCAGGGTGTATTAAATGAGGTGTAGCACCATCAAGAAGATACTTTCTTTGTGTTAATGAAGCGTGAGCAAAGGGATGAGGTGTATCTAACTTCTTTAAGTACTGGAAGAATAGATTGTGAATAAACTCATATTGCTTTCTTTGTTTCGTCTCTAAACCAGTGACTGCATTAATATGACTCTCAACAAACAGATCTGCTGTGAAAGGCTTTCGTCGCATGACAACCTCTTGTTGCTTTAACTGGAACCAAGTTGCTTCAGGGATCATCCACTCTCTCATATTCACAGTGGACGAAGTCAACTTCTCTTCTTTACTTAACTGATATTTAGAGAATTTTGCAGTGATTTCGACTAAATGCTTGAGGTATAAAGTAATCGTAACTTGTCTTGCATGGTAGAGATCGTGTACTGCTTTAGGGAACTGAGTAATGAAGTCAACTGTCAGTGTCGTCATCCAAAGGGAAAACATCCTTTGATAGCGTAGAATGACTTTTCTAGGATCAATTAATGCCATTCTCATACATTTTGCCAAAGATGACAGTGTGAGTTTATTGCTTTCGTAAGCAAAGACAACTAACTCTAAAACAATCTTCAGGACTGACGTCGCAGTTGCCACTTGTTCAAAGCTTTCTAATAAGAGAGAATGTAGTTCATATTCACTAAACATAGCTCCAGTGTTATTGTTGTCTCCCGATGGAGTAGTCGAGGTCGAATAGAGATAGAATTGCTTCTTAATATCAATCATTTCATAAAGATACTGGAAGGCTTCTTCAAATTGAACCCAAAGTTTAATACATAAAAACTCGATGGTAAATCCTTCACCCACAGCAAGAAGATTTGCAAGGTATTTCACCCAGTAGTATTGATTGTGACCAATAATCTGATAAAGGAAGAAAAAGGATTGGTTCAGCAAAAGCGGAAAGGCAACGTGTTCTCGATAAGTCTTCAAGAGGGAAGGTAGAAAATCAATAACTTCGACGGAAAGATACTGTAAGAGGTGGAGAATGTTTTGGTTCCAATGATTAAAATATCCTGCCACTGGGTGATTGTGATCAATTGCATCTTCGCTACTTCCTTCAGCGAGGATTAAATTGGACGGAATCCCTAAAGCGGTAACTAATGACGATTTTTGGAGAGTTTGTTGGATCTCCTTGAACACAATCCATTGATTCGACGAGGAGGAAAGATGATACCAACGATCTAACGAGGAATAAATCAATTGAATGAGCTGCAACGAAACAAAGACAACATCGAAGAAAGCAGCAGAGGAGCTCGGAGATTGTTGTTGAATCAAGGAGAATAACTCGGTGAAGAGAGATTCTTGGAGGAAAAGAATGATGGTGGATGTGGAGGATTGTAAAAGTGATTGCAACGAGAAGAGTAATCGCAAGAGAATTGTTTCATAATAAACCACTGTTGGTGATACAACAGGTTCATCTTTACCAATAGGGGCAGTGGATGCAACTAGATTAGCTTTTGTTTGTGTATTCGCTTCGACAGTGAGTTTGATAAACTTGCTCAGAGTTTGCATGTATGTTGGAATACAAGAAAATCTCAAGTCTTGAGGGAGTTCTGATGTTTGCTCTAGCAGTGCGAATTGGTGAATGAACTGAACTAATTCATTATGCAATCGCTGAGACGAAGAAAGTAGGGAATAATTCAATATATCTTGGAAAAATTGAACATTCAGCTTTTGCTGATGAGCACTGAACTTCTTTGTCTCCTCGAGCACTTTAGAGCCATCTTCTATGGCTTCGTTGACTAATGTGTTAAGCTGCTTTAAAGAATTTGCAACATACTCCGTTTGATTGGTCTTGTACAGAGGGAAGATTTCTCGCATAAAATAATTTAACAGTTCAAAAGAATTCTCTTTATCATCGTAAGATAATTGAACAGCGAAGTAAAGAAGAATCGTCCAAATTGTGGGAGGATCAAATAATTCATTTTCGACTTCGAGGTCTGGGCTTTGACTAAAACTTGAACTACTAAGATCGTATATCGGAGACAGTAGTTGAATTGCTTGCAAAATTAACTTCTGGAATAATGCAAGGTAAGATTGAATCTTTTTTGAACAATATTGATCAACTACAAGGTTATTCACCACATAAAAATAATTAAAACATAATGAGACCAGAAGCTTGAAGAGAACAGATTTAGAAGAGAGAACTGCCTGGATTCCACTCGCAACACTTTCTTGCAGGATTTTCACTATAAATAAAAGTTGATGTTCCAGCAATATGAATAATCGCAACAATCCATTCTCAATTTGGGCGACATTGGTCACTGTTGGTAATATGACTGTCTGGTATTGTCCGACCACTTTCTCAAGTTCTGGGAATTTGACGCCCGATTTTTGCAGGAAGAATGCCCAAACGTTGCACAGCGAGGACTTCTTCGGTGCTCTAAACTTCGAAGCGTCGCTTGGTAAATCAAGTGAGCTAATAAACCTTAAAACTGTAGCATCAATCAACACCGCATAGTAGAAAAGACTCTCGCTTCTTTCTTCAATTGTCTCGGATAAGGCAGTAGATAGCTCTTTATCATATTCCGCTCTGTGGATTGCACTGAAAATCAATTTATTCGATCGTTCAAAGAATCGATAGTGCGATTTCTTGAACTCATCGTGCGTCAGCTGGAGCTGAGTGATTATCTCATGGCTATTGCTTTTATCTTCTTTTTTCCTTTCCTCATCACTTTTATTCTCATTTGAAGTCTCAGAGAGAGCCTCTTCATTCAACATCGAATAATTCTTCCAACTTCGAATAAATTTTAATATCGCAGCAACTTCCTCTCGAATAGTCGAGGCAAACCCAAAGCCATTTTCATCTTCGCTTTCATTTTCCTCTTCGTTCATCTCATCTCTGGCTTTGGGAGCAATTGTTGGCAAAGAAGTCAAGAGAGGTAGAAAGGAATCAAGTGTGCTAAATAATGATAAAATCTGCTTATCAGATAAAATCAGCAAGGCATTATCATGGAGGCAATTGGTAAAGATTCGAACTAATACCGTTAATACTCGCTCAAACAGTAGTTTTTTCGAATTTATTCGTTTAGTTTTCTGGTTATCCTCAATAACATCCCTGTAATAAGGACTTAATTCTTCGATTAAAGAAGTGAGCATTTGATAAAGGTCCTTCCAGTAATACTTCAGTAATATCCACTCGACACCGTACTTTAAATGATGTTGCTGATTTACGCTTGGAAAGAATTCATAAAGAAAGAGCAAATTCTCTTCAAACAAATTTAATGTGAGCTCATTCAGTTCTGCTGCCTTTGAGGAGTTGGTAGGATTTAATTCCTCATACACCTGTGACCATGAAGTAAAAAACGAGTGACAATGTTGAGATAGAAGAACGAAAAACCATGAAGATAACAATGTCGTTTGAATTGCACGATCGTTTACTAATTTTTCATCAGTGCGGTGACCTAAAGAAACTAAAGGGTTTTCTTCACCCTTTTTTACTTCAGTGAGCTGATATGATAATTGGAACAACTTATACAAAAAGAAAGAGTTCATTTCCTCTGTGAGATAGACGAAAGCTCCTTGGTGATGGTAATAATGATAGTTTGTATGAATAATTTGATCGACCAATTGTTGCAAACCTTCCATCTTCATCGATAACAAATAAACTTCCCAATGTTTATAATTTGTTATAATCTTTAGAAGAGAATTCATCAACCGATGGAAAGAGTCCTGATAATGGATAATTTCAAGGTAAAAGGGAGCTTCCCAATCTAACATCACAGCTAATTCAATACTTAATAATCGAAGAGAATTTAAGCTAAGCAATGCAGGAAAGAAGGAGAAATGATTCAAATAAGGGATTACATAGAAGGCAAATACATCATCATTTAATAATGTAGAAGTTGAAGAAGAGGTTGGTTGAGAAGAGGATGGTAATACAGTTGCTTGAGAGTCTGGAAATGCAACAAATCCAAATTTATCATCTAACGAAGTAGCTTGTTCTTTCTGGTAATTAAGTAATTGCTTCCTGCTATTCTCAACTTCCTGATATTGTGTTATAAGTTTATGAATCATCTTCGAAATTTCTTGATAAATCTCCATGAACGCCTGACTCGGCAGATGCAACAGATTCCTGTCATTTTCACTCTCTGTCGCTAAGGTAATATTATTCAAATCATTTCCCCCAGCTTGATTCGTTGATATTTCACCGCCAGCGTTATTACTACCGCCAAAGTTCTCACACGCTGCATGCTTCCAGTTAATTGCCTCAGAAATCTTTTCAATATCTAAGAGAATATCAGACATAAAAGAAGTATAATTCTTTAATTCATCAATAAAAGCAATAAAATTAACTAAATAACTCAAGTAAGTGGTGAGAGAAGAGGTGGCAGATTGCTCTGATAACATATGAATTAATTGCTGATAATTACTTGAAATCGAATAATAATTCATATCTCTATCTTGATCATAGCTTGAATCAAACTTATCTGATTGAAAAAGTTTATTATTGAGGAATTGATCCAATGCTGCGGGATAAGCAGTGAGGCGGATTAAGACTGAAAGGTAAGATTCTAATAAGGAAGTTGGTAATCGTGGCTGTAAGTACAATAAAGAGAAAAGAGATTCTAATCCATTACAATCTATAAACTCTTGAGCGATAAATTCATTTTCCTACAAATATTCAAACATAAGTTCACTTATTCAAACAATTAGTGTCAGAAAAGCCCTTACCAGTGAGATTTGAAGACATTGAAAGACTTTCTCAGCAAATTCTATATAAAGTGTATAAAATCCTTCATGCTCTTTCAATAATCTCTGATGCTCGCTAAGATACATTTGGTTCGTTGGTGGTAGATATTTCACGAGTTCCATAAGAAAAGATACCAACACATTCACCGCATCCGCTCCTAGAACATTTTGTATGGTATCAACTTGCTGATTTCCAACATTTGGGTAGAGATTAGACCTCTAAACAAGAAATGGGCCAAAAGTATGAGGAAAAATCAGAAGAAGAAAAAACAGAGGAGAGGTAGGTTACCTGATGGAGATTCAACAGAATCGAGTTTAAAGAAGAAATTTGTCCAATAATACTGTCATAGTCTTCTTTAACTCGTAATTGAACGGTTGTTGGAAGTGTAAATACTTTTTCCACAAGTTCTGCGAGCAATTGGACAGGTAATAAGGAATTACTGCGAGTTGTACTGACTTTGCTAGCGAAATAATTACTCGGGATATCATTTGTTAGAGGTAGAGCGAGAATTTCCTTTAATGTTTTCGTTCTGGTTTGTCTATCATACTGCTTTAGATTCTCAAAAGCCTTATTTTCATGAAATCGTGATGAAGTTGGTAAATATCGTCGAATTTCTAAAAGATCTTGAGAACTCGCTACCATATCATCAAAATAGAAAGGGTATGGCGGCAATGGCTTTGGGTGCTTTGAAAAATCATAATTACTATCCACATTAGGTAAATTTGGATATCCATGAAGAATAGTCGTGATCTCTTGGTAATCACCAGAGAAGGCGAGATAGTCAAAATCTACTGTACAGAGAGGATGTGGTACTGGTATCCATTGCACACCCCCTTGAATTGTCAATGCTAATACTAAAACAAATTCACCACTTGAAGAAACTCGACCATGAATCTGAAGTTGAAAGGGTCTACTGCGAATATCTGGCTTTGTTCTTCCCATAATGTTAAACCCCGGAGGAGTGTATTGATTTGGAACAATATGAATGCCTTCAAATTTAAATGAATGACCAAATTGAATTTCTTGTAAGACCTCTATTTCTTTTGAACCAGTGTTGGTTAAGTGACCTTCAAAGATAACAGGTTGTAGAGGGCCTACGGGCATCATAGGGGCGGCTGGCATAAATCCTGCTGGTGGCAATGGTTGTTCAGCTGCGGTTGGGATAGGAGGAGGTGGAAAGGATGACATAGGTCCGCGATTTGGAGGCATTGGAGGCCTTGGCATACCATGTGGAAAAGGTGGAGGACCTTCCATCATTGGAAATTGCCCCATAGGAGGTGGCGGTGGCGGAGGTGGAAATTGTGGCATCATGATGCACTACCAAAGACAATTTTTCAATGCAAAACCTGTTCAAAACTTCAAAGCTTGTTACAAATCTTTGATAAAACTACAATCCACGAATAGAAGCAAATTCGATTCAAAAAACCAATTGTAAAAAGCGCTTCTGAAACAGGTAAAAGTGCTTCTAAGTAATTAAGCAATTCCTTATTTCGGTCAGTTAAAAATGGAATTATTCCGATTATCTCTTTACCTTGCTCTCGTGCTGCAGTTATTCCTTCTTACGAGTTCCAATATCCCAGGATCGAATATTTATGACCGGGAAGAATCGGAGGAACATCGAAAGTTGGCCGGGAGAATTTCTATAAGTGAAAATAATCCAGCATTGGCTGGGACTCACCATATCCGTCTAAATCTTCTTCTTGAGAGGATCAATGTAACTCTAGATTCGGTAGTGGACGCAAACCTTGAACAGCTTGCAACGGCCTTTCATCATGGCAATCTCTGTCCTTTCAAGAAGAGAGTAATCGATAAAATGAACTACGGAGAAACTGTTAAAATTCTAATTGTTGGGGGTTCTGTCACCTATGGGGCCGAGTTAAAGGATAGATTAAAGCAAAGATGGTCCAATTCGTTTACTGAAATTATGAATAGTGGTTGGTATTCTGGGAAGTTCGATATCGTGAATCTTGGGGTTGGTGCATGTAACATCGATGTTTGGATCTATAAGGTGAAGCAACTGCAGTCAGCAGATTTAGTGATTGTTGATACCTCAGTTAATGATCAAGGTTTTGATCTGCAAGCTCTCCCGTACTACTATGAAACCTTTATCCAGTTAGTTGATAATTTACCCAATCATCCAGCGATCTTCTTTAACCAGGCATTTCGAGGTGCAAAGCGCGACATGAGGGACATTGATTCACACTGCCCGACTGATTATATTAAATGTTGTCAAGGTGAAATGTTTTGTCATCGTTGGTGGGAGATGCAAGACTTTGTTAGTATCGCACTGAAGAAATATCACATTCCATTCGTCTCTTATCGAGACCTTGTTTGGCCTGATTACAACCACCCTCCTGATACATTAAACCAGTTTTGGAATGGAATGTCACATCCTGACGAAAAAGCTCATGCTCTTTTAGCGAAATTGTTTGCGTATGGGATGATGATGCAGCTAAAGGAAAGTCACCACTACGACGTCAACAATCATTGTTCTGACAGCAAAGAAAAATCCCGCTATATGGCGAAAGATAGCAAGAAATCTCAATTTAGTTCTTCTTTGTGCTCCGAATATGCGACTCAAATGATGGCAACAGATGAAATAGGATCAAAGAGTAACTTCCATCTCGACAACAATCTTCAAGATGACAAGTATCATCGATGGTCGTTCTTCAATGATAGTCAATTAAAATTTGGTTGGATATTACAAACCAATAAAACAGATATAACTTCTACTTGCGGCTCGGATGTTTTAACAGAGAAAACCTTTCTTCCTTCTTCTCCTGACTCATTCATCTGCTCAAAGGCAATTGATGAGCATACGTTAAGCATCCCGTTAGACTTCCATGCCTCTGACAACCCTAAAATTCAATTAATTTTCCTCATTTCCTATGCTGAGGAGATGGGCGATGTTATTCTATGGTTAGATGATGTGAAAACCGAGTCTGTCACGATAACAGGAAAGTGGAATCAAGAGTATTCCGTGAGTCATGTTGCTACGATATCAAAAGAGGAGATATTGAATGTAAGTTCGTATATTCGAGGAGATAGTTATCAGATGAAATCATTATCACCTGGAAAGCATACATTACATATCTCTGTCGGTCATTTCACGCACACAGAGAAGTTTAAGTGGAAGCTATTAGGTATCTCTTCCTGCTGATAGATTTAATTGCATAAGATAGATTTTTTTTATAAGTTTTGTTTTAGAAAAAATGTAAATAAATTGACTTGCAGACTATCTTTTCCTCTTAAAGATACAACTCTTGTCCCCTAGCGAGAGGTAATTAAACCTGTCTTTACACACCAATTTTCAAAATTAACTCTTTTATGTCGATCATGACCAATGTCAACTTCATTCATTACCCAGAGCTCTTTCTCTGAGACAAATACTAATCTCATCATGTTCATCACTGCTTGCTCTTGCCATCTTCCTTCAATATCGCGACCTGACCTGATGACAGTCTTTAAGTAATCTTGAACCTCCGATGAGAACCAAAAAGAAACTTTGACAATCAAGAAATAACCAGGATGGTACATTCTATCCCAAGTATCAGAATTAAAGGCTTGGAGGTTATTTCCTCGAATATGTTGAAGCAGATTGCCTTTTGGTTGATATTTATTAATTTTAAGCCAGTAAGAAGTCAATTCAGGTAAACCTAATGTAACATGAGCAACTTCTCCAATATGATCAGAGAAGACGCCCATTGAAGTCCCTCGTTTATCTAATTCGGTGATAATATTAAAGGGTATGTTAGTGTTTAACATAGCATCGTCGTCGAACTGTAAATGATACTCATAACCCATTTCCTTTGCAAAATCTAAGGAAAAAGTTAATCGCCACCGTCCCATGAGATAATAATCAATGTCAAAGTGTTTTCTTGTGACCCAAGAACGTTCTTCTGATAGGCCGCAAGGAATCTTCCAAGCTTCAGATGGCAACTCTATTACGTGGGTTCGAGGAAAGGCTTGTGGTGTTAACCAAGATGGAACTGTAATCGGACTTTCAGTGGAGTTTAGTGCCCAGATGAAGATATCTGCAGGTGTTGAGTTCATCAAATGTTTTTGTAGTTTTAGTAAAGCACAATGAAGGAATTCTAATCGATTGGAATTCACATTTTTACTAGAAAAGCCCCGAGAAAATAAAATCATTATTAATAACCTCTTTTGAAGTGGAACATCTGAAGGTTGTAAGAAGGTTTTCGCGACTTCAGCAGCTTTTCTTACAGGTATTTGATTCCTTGGGTTGACTTGACAATCTGGTCCATTTTTATCATCAAGAAATCCGCTTAAAGACTCCCCCGATAAAAACAGAAGAAATCCAACTAAACTTACAAAGAAAAGTCCAATACCTCTCCAGAGTTGTCTCATCGATTTATGATTTACCGATAAAGGGTATGTATGATTAATGAAGTATTTACAAGGGATGCAAGGGATACCAAGGATAATTGAAAAGATCTGCAACAGCAATTAAAACATAAAATATCTATCGCATATGAATGATTAATCGACTAATTTACAGCTGATTCAATGATTTATTTCTCTTGCTTTATCAAACACACACCAAGACTGATTGAAGTGAATCCACAAATATACACTACACCCTACCACTTTGAACGTTATATTTCCCATGGATGTTGGTCGGTCCATAAATAATATGTCGTTGACGTCCTCTTATTGTACTAGTACCATTGGAAGGAAAAGAAATAATCGTGATGAAGATTTTCCTTCATTTTCAACGTCTTCATTAAGTTCAGAGCCTCTTTCTGATCATCTCAGGAGTGAAAATAGCAAGCCAAGCATTACTTCTTATTTCCCCCGTCAATACAAGCGAATGAAATTTTCTGATGAGTATAGTATGGATCAAATTGAGCAAGAAATTATTGAAACTTCGAATTCTCGTGAAGTAAAGTCTGAAGAAATTAGTGTAATGATGGAACTCGCTTTTTCTCAAGGGCCTCACTTAAGCGATATGGAAGAAGAAACTGACTCAAAAGTCCAGAATACGATCTCTAACGAGAAAAATATTCGAGGATACTTCTCTATGATGAAGAATCCAGAATCAATACCGACACTTCAACATTATTCAAATCCTCCTTCACAACACTCTTCCTCGCGACATTTTCCCTCATCCTCTTCAACCAATCAGATCTTGTCTCCTTCTTCACAGTGCCGTAACATTGCCAGTTGTTGGTACTGTAAGAGGGTGGAAAGTGTTTTACCTTGCCGATCTTGCGATCGCTCGACCTGTGAGAGAAATTGCCTGCATATCTGTGATCACTGTCAGATAAACGTATGTAGTACCTGTTCTATGATAGATTATTCCTTCCGATATGAAAGAAGAGTATGTATAGATTGCTATTATCAAAATCATCATAATTGAGATAACTTCGCTTTGTTTATCACTCTTTTGAATTCATTTATTTTCTTCTTCTTTCTCCTTTAGGAATTTATGTCATTTAAGTTTAATGTTAATGCGACGATGCTTTTCATTGGGAGAGCTATATGGCTATCTGATCTTTCTGGATTTGTACAGATATCCAGAAAATTCCAAAATTTTAAAGAGGTATTGAGTTCTATTCTCACCACGTTAAAGAGCATTATGGTCAGCTAAAGCTTCAGCTTGACCATGGATTTCAGTATATCGATTCTCCGCAACACCTAAATCATGTAATGCAGCCTCTAAATCTCTCATCTCTTCTTCTAAAAGACGTCTTCTTTCCGCATAATCTTGTCTTGGGTTAGGATTATTAGTCCAACGCTCGGGCCCGAAAACATTGTCTCGAATATTATCGCGCTCCCTTAATTGTGGATTTAATCTCTCAAAGACTCTTTGCCGACGCAACTCAGCTTTTTGTTTGAATTCACTTAGCTTTGCTTCACAATGTTCAGTTGCGATACTTAAACCATGTGCCATTTCAATTAATTCATCATAATCACTATTTGCAGCATCATGAACTTCAAAAGTGTAAAAGATGTGAGTTGATGTCAACTCTAATGCTTCGCCAAGGAATCCACAAGACTTGGTAAAATACTCTGCACCTTGAGACCACGTTACATTATGCTGACGACGAATAGTCCCAGCTTTCATCGCATACAGTTCACCCAAATATGTAAGTAGCTCAATTAAGATAAGGAAAATCTTTCTTGGGGAAGTTCCGTTCGCATTAGGTGGACCCGAAGGAGGATCGCCCCGACCATTGGGAGCGCCGGCGCGAGCACCAGGAGTAGGATTGGTATTTGTGCGAAAATCAAACTCATTTGCTGAGAGAACACCATCACTATCTTCTTGATTATCATCATTTCCATCTAATTCCTCCAAAAATGAAAAAATGGTTTGATGGATATTTGGGTTCCCTCGAATACCTCCGTTTCCAGTGCGAGCAGCGGTATTGACAGCAGTAAGAGTTTCCTCAGTTAGCGGAGGAGGTGGAGGAGAAAAGTTAATATCATGGTTAAAATTGGTACCAGCAATATTTCTTAAGAAAGAAATGAGTAGGTCAAGGTAAGCGATCGCCTCATCAATGTTCTCAGATTGCACTAACGTCTTACAGACTTCATAAGCGCGCTCCCACTGTCCAGCATAGTTAATCTGTGGGACTGCTGCATCTTCTCCATCCTTCTCTTCTTGCCTTGGAGCACCTCGACGTCTTCGGCGAGATCGTCCAGTAGTTCTCGGTCCTGTTCCTTCAGCCGCAAGATCAGAATTTCCTCTGCCTCCCCTTCCTCTTCCTCGGCCTCTCCCTCTTCTTCCACTCCCATTGTCTTCTCGAGTTTGCTCTCGTTGAACCAATGGATTCTCTGGAACTTTAGCCTCATTTACAGAGTTATCCTGTCTCAAAGATCCTCCTTGATTTTCCTGTTGTCGACCTCCTCTCGCACCTCGTCCACCACCCACTGCTCTAGTATTTCGTGATCCACCCCTTCCACCCCTTGAAGAAGCTCTTCCACCGTGATTTCCACCCGTCGGTTGCTCCATTTTGAAGAGTCGAGGAGAATTTCTGAAGTGTGCGAAAGTGCGAAATCCGAGGAAACGTGAAAGTTTTTGTGCAAATCCAGCCAAGTGAGGAAAAGAAAGTAGCGTAAAATAATGAAAACATGCAAAATTCGTTGCAGTTTTGGTTGTGTGATTCCCCGAGATTCGTTGAATCTTCTCCTCTTTCTATTCAATGAGTCATTCTAGTTACTTCGTTACTCTTAACAATCCAAAATATTCTCAAGTGATTCCATCTTGGATCAATCGATGGGTCGAAAATGATGATGAATGGATTTGGAAAGTTGTTGGAATAGCGGGAGGTAGTTTATTATGTTATCATTTTTATCAGAAATATTATCAAGAAAAACAAGAACGCGAGGATCTTCAGGAAAAGTTAAAATTGGTATTTTTATTTACATTTACTCCCTAAAGATGTCTCATTTAATCTTCTTTTAGGCGAATAATACGATAGCAAACCTTAAAGAGAAGCTGCTAGAGACTGAAACCAATGATCTGCAAATCGGCGACGCATCTGGAGATGGAAAAATCTCTAACAAACCGAAGAAAGAGATCCGTATTTGGTTGGACGGTGTCTTTGATATGATGCACTATGGTCACATGAACGCCTTCCGACAAGCGAGATCTTTAGGAACCTACCTGATTGCTGGAGTCTGCTCTGACGAAGATACTACCCGGGCAAAAGGCAGTCCAGTTTGTTCAGAGCAAGAAAGAGCTGATTCAGCACGTGGCTGTAAGTGGGTCGATGAAGTTGTGACTGATGTTCCCTACGATATCCCGGATGGATACTACGCTTCCATCATCGAAAAGTATAAGATTGACTACATCGTTCATGGTGATGATCCATGTATCGTGAATGGAAAGAATGTCTATGAATCAGCGATTCAATTAGGTAATAAGCAACTTCATGCGAGCGATGGTGTGCCAAACACTCCATCCCAACCAAAGCCTTCCGAATGTGAGATTAACGGTGTTTCATGTACTATTTTAGGGAAATTCTTGACAATTCCACGTACTGAAGGAATCTCCACAACTGAAGTTGTTGGAAGAATATTATCTTTTTCTGACACAACGGCGAACACTCAAGAGAGTGTGCATCACGTCACAGAAACTCACGATGAGAAAACAGGGACTCTTGCTACTTCCCAGCATTTCATCGAAAGAAACACGAGCTATTTAACCACTGCTCGTATTATTCGTCTCTTCGGAGCTGGAGTCAAGGTCAGTGTCTTCAGTTGTTCAGCCTAATCTGACTCACTTCTATTATAGCCTCCAAAGCCTACAGATAAAGTGGTTTATATTGCAGGTACCTTTGATATGTTTCATGCTGGACACATAGAAATCTTAGAAAAAGCCAGACAGTAAGGTCCATACTATTTGGAAAACATTTTTTAAAAAATAGATTCCTTCTATAGATTGGGTGATTATCTGATCGTTGGTGTCTATAATGATCAAGTAGCGAATGAATTAGGAGGAGGTGCCAACTTCCCACTCTTGGGGATGTTCGAGCGAATCTTAAGTGTATTGGGCTGCAAAGTAAGCCCGATAATTATTCTCTTACACCAATTAACATCGTTGAAAGTTTGTGGATGACGTCTTATTCAATGCATCGTACGGAATTACCCAAGAGATGTTATCTTCACTCCATATCCAAGTGGTTGTGCAAGCGGTGCCTGAGGGTGTAAAGCCTCATATCCCCGGTCCTGATGAATATGATCCGAATGCCGTGCCCAAAGCGCAGGGATTGCTGCAAACTGTAACCTTCCATCATAAGATTTCAGGTAAAAGCTAGTATCCATTGTATTAAGGTGTTTTAATTTTGTTTAATGACGAAAAGTTCACGATTACATTGAGAGAATTCAGAAGCAACGTGATCGCTTTGCCAGCAGATTTGCTAAAAAGATGGAAAAAGAGAAAGAATTCTATACAACAAAATACCATTTATAAAGCTCACCCTGCTTAGGGAAAGTTAGCAGAGACTGGAGCTACAAATATCTTATGTTAGAGTTCCAACATCTCTTTCAAAATCTTTTATGTTAGTGATATTGAAATGCCTCTTGCAAAAATACTCATTTCAATTAGCGGCATCATAGCTGATCATCATCTTGTGGTTCTAGAGGAGAAAATAGAAATAGAAACAAAAAGAAAAATAATAATAACAATAAAAGTCAGTTTCCAGGGTGTCTACAGTGTTAT
>VFQN01004085.1_pt1 | contig 19736 bp, 19 predicted proteins | sample 3512371 | NCBI WGS metagenome assembly VFQN01 (sample SAMN10412370, study PRJNA504923) | tailings metagenome | isolation source: Replicate 2 from Balatoc abandoned mine | place: Philippines: Itogon, Benguet | collected 2017-08-28
AAGCATCAAATGTCGATTAGATAGAATTTGCGACGTGTTCAGAAGTATTCAGCATCATCTCCAATAACAATGGATGTCTTCTGTAAAGCTTGTTTCATCTCTTTCGCTCGCTGCATCTGAAGAAAGGTATCATTCGCTGAGTTACCCTCAATTACCTTCAATGCTGAATGGGTGTTCGATAAGTAACGAGGTTGATCATTTCCCAAGGAAAAGTGACACTTTCTCTGATCATCAATGGTTTCCTTCATGCTAGTTTTGTTTGCTTGAGCTGATTTATATGCTTCTAAAGGTACCGAGCCATAACCAGCATGACTATCACTGACATAATCTACCTTCTCATCGCCAAAGTTAAAATTATGTCTTCGTAATGTAGCAGTCATAGTTTGCACCTCTTCTTTAAGCTTGGAGAAATTGTTCTCATTACCACGGTATTTCATAGCTTGATGAGCGACAGTTTCGTAATTCACTTTCTCATTACCAAAGTGAATCGATGAACGCTTGATTGCCTCTTTTAATTCATTATTTCCTGAGGGTCGCGCTGATTTTGGGTTGACACCTTCAACAATTGCCATGCTCTGATGATTGACTGAGAGATATTCTGGGCGCTCATCGCCTAACTTAAAGTTCGTAGTGGTGAGATCTGCTTTCATTAATCGAATTCTCTCTTGTTGTTTCAAGCGCTCCTCTAAAGGGATAATACCTGATGATTTCAGCTGGCTTTCGATCGTATCACTTAAATACGTCACCTGATCGAACAAGAGTAAGTCAAAGGAGCAACGTGACAAAATCAATTTACCTTCTCATTACCAAAGCTAATTGAAGTTTTAGTATTTGCTGTTTTACGATTCTGTAAATCCCTAACAGCTGCAGCACGATCATAACTTCCTGCAAACTGCGCTGCTGTTTCCTCAAGTGCTGATTTCATTGTCGTCTGCCATCTTTTACTTGGAGAAACACTTCTATTTTTCCCTGAATTGATATAATAATTCGTAGTTGGCATCTTAACGAGTGTTTTAAGGAGGAATGCTATTGATTGATGATAACAAAAACGATAAACTGAAACGCTTTGATATGGACTTTATAGGATTTAAACCCAATTGGATTGAATTCGATCGACCTTAATCCTCAAAAGTCTAGTTGTACAGAGACGTAGATGTCTTATTTGAACTCAAATTCAAAACATTTTTTCTCGTGAATATCTCGAAGATGGAGGTAAATATGATCTATCTGTTGCCTTTTGGGTTCGTTTATTCATCTTTCACTGGACTTTTAGTTGCCTATCCCTAGAATCAATGGAAAATTGCTCGGTCGCTACATGAACCGAGTTGTCTTTATTGTAATTGATGCCACCAGTTTAAGACGAGATCAATACGGAAGGATGGTGGCAAAGACAACAGATGGTATCGATGTCACTGTCAGCTTACCTGCAGGAGAGGTCTTTGAAAGGTACAAATCTGAACTTCCTCCATCTCTATGGTGACTCTCTCTTTAGCTCTTATGTTCATATCGAAGGAAAAGTCAATCCAAACAATTTGATTGAAGTCATCAGTTTACAACCCATGAATAATAATTTCGATGTTGGAAACTACAATGCAGCCGTTGATTTAATGACGGGAAAGTTCTCCTATCTCTTCGCTTAATTATCTATCCCTTATGCCATTGTACATTACTATCCCTCTTTATCTATTTCTTTTAAGTTAACGTAAGAGATGAATTTATTCAATTAAATTCTATTCTATCTCATGTGTTCAAAATTCTTTTGATTGAGATGAAAAAATCGAAAAATGATTTCGCGATGTTTTTATATATTTACATTAGTTACAATTACTCAGCGAAGTTGTTTGCACTATTTCGGCGGAATAAACTCACCAATCTTCTGCAGAGACTTTTCGAAAAAAATAGGAAAATTTTACGCGAGTTCGAGGAATGTGTGTTAGAAGGATATTCTTACCTTGACTAACTCCTTTTCGAATGTGTTAGCGTCTCGATATCCGATGAAGCGATCAATGATTTCTCCTTTGTAAAAGAGAATCAGTGTAGGTAATGCCTCTACTTCATACTTGGATGCGATATCTGCTGCTTTATCCGCATCAATCTTTGCAATCTTCAGAATATTATCAAATCGTCCTGCCATATCTTGAAGAACAGGAGTCATCATACGACAAGGTCCACACCACTCAGCATAAAAATCCACAAGAATAGGAGCATCCATGCTATCCAAGAATTCATTAAACGATGTTTGTATGTGTTGGTTTAATTTTGTTGGAACGCGAGAGGCGACAGCATTAGCTCCAGATACAGGGTTTTGTTGGATTTTTCGAATCACAGGGAAATGAGAGTGAAATGCTCCAACAAATGACAACAGAAGAATGCAAAACAAGAAGGTAAAGGTCAATGAAATCATCATTCTATTGATTTGATTAGATTGATTATGATGACGCAGTTCGTCAGCAAAATCTGCGAAAATAGGAAAAAAGACAAATGCGTCCTCAAAAAGAAATCGTATAAGTTTAGATCATATTATCTTCAGAAGTACTACTATTACCACCTTCATTTAAATTACTACTACTATTAACGTTGTTTGTGACTTTAAGTTTTACTTGACTTTGGGATAGGAATTTCTAGAAAACGAGAAGTATGAGTGTAATTCGAAATTTGTATCTGCCACGCTTACCTGGATTCCTCCTGCCAGATTTCTCTTGCTCTTGGCTCCTCCAGTGTCTACTGCCGCTGTAGTTGGTGATATTGGGTTGGAAGAATTTAAATCTTGTTGACTTAGAGACTTTATCCGCGCAGAGTCGCTAGAGTTACTCTTCAAGTTAAGATCCGCAACTATTTGCTCATCCTCCTTTTTATTACCTTCAATGAAGAAGAAGAAAGAAGACAAGATAAAATGCATTGTTCATAGTCTTAGGATCTTACCAATAGGAACTGATGGAGTTAATACCGGGGCAGGAGTAGAGGTGGAAAAGAAGTCTGCAAGGCGATCGATCTCTTCCTTCTCTGTTTCTAATTCTTTCGCATTCTCGCTCTTTGTTTCAACCTCAAACTCTAAAAGATTTTCATCTACTGCATCATCTTCGTCTCTACGGTCTTGCCTCGACTGTTGGAGAGATGTTTGTAGGATGATATCGTCAAGCCTTTCTATCTCCTCATTAATCTGTTGTTCTATCATCGTTCCGTTGTCAGTCTTGATGGTCTCACGGTTGATTGTAGGAACAGCAGCAAATGGTCTCTTTGGTTTATAACGCAGCTCAAATAGTCTCTCCTGTAAGTTTTCATCAGTGTATGCCTTAGAAAAGATACAGCGGTGGAAATACCTGTAAGAGCAATTCCAATAGATCATAAACTCGACGGGAAAAGTCCGGTGTTAATTCCGAAAATCGAAGGATCGTTTGTTGACCAGAAATATCGGTAATCACAATTACATCATCATAACCTGCGGTGGAATTTGATGAATTAGTAGTCGAGGATATGTCACTAGTCGGAGAGTTAGCTTGAATAATGGATACAGTGCCTGCAAGAGCTGATAAAGGCAAAACAATCGGCTTCTGCTCAACCACAGGCGCAACAATAGGAGGGCTTGCTTCAGGAGCCACTGAGCTAGGAGGAAGAGGAGGAGGAGGAGATTGCTGGTGAGAAGCGATGAGCCGCTCTTGTTTGTAGAGTTCAATCTTTTGAATGATCTTCATAGGCATAACAACAATTACAGGATTGTAAAGCAGCGTTGAGACACTATAGAACATGACGTTTCCCAAGGTAAAGTAGAATGATCCTTTTCGATTCGAAGTATTGCCGTTGGAATTGGAAGTTGTCGCTGGGCCCTGATCCGACGATGATGTCGCGGGTGACATTAGGGGCAAAGCGAGCTGTGTGATGAATCCTTGGCACTCCACAATGATCGGCTCATCAACATCAAGGAACGCGAACTTTTCCCGTAAACTAACGTGCAGTTGGTAGTCAGCTGTGAAGAGAATTGGTGGTAGCTTTCCTGCACCACTTCCACCATTCCACGAAGAGAAAGTCCACAATGAAGAGATTGCTGATGATGATTGTTGCAGTTGTTCCTGGTATTGAATGATGCTATTGACGTGGTTCTCGACAAAGCGATTGTGCAGTGTGAGAAGAAGTTGAATTGAAAATTGCTTCAACGTATCAAGACGATCTTGCACAGATAACATCTTACGTTTCATCCGAATTGAGTACTCTTCTTCACTCCAGTCATTCAGTTGCTGAACTAACTCTTTCGTCAAGAAGGATACCTCATACTCGTGCGTCAGATAATCTGGATGATCAGTAGAGTTGCCGACGTCAATTAAATTAACGGTAGAAACCTTCTTCATCTCTTGATTGACAAAGGTGCGATAGTTCTTTCTCGCTTTTAAGAGCAGGAGACGAGCCGTCTCAAGAGTCGGTTCTTTGATTGTATCTCTCTGTAGAATCAGCGGGTAAGACGTAAGTGCTCTAGATGTTGGTACCACTGGGAGCGCAATGCCCGCTTTCTGATAATAAGGCTTTAGTAGAGTCATGAGCTTGGCGCATTTCATCTCATTGAGTTTGATGACCTGGGTATCTAGATAATTGACTTCTTTTAAGATTCGCTGATTCATCAGTTGCGACGATGTCAACTGCAGATCACGAATGAACGAAAGATCTAATATACCTTCACATATCAAACTCGCAAGTTGGGGAGTGCCGTTGAGAGTCTGGTTGCGTGCGATAGCATCATTGAAGACGGTGATATTTTCAGCATAGTAAGCTTCACTAAAGTGACTAATCACTTGTTCACACCATTGAATAAACTCACGGTTACGATGGATGAAGGAAGTCAAGGTTTTAACAATTTGCTGAGACGAGGAAGTAGAGGGATTGCTTGACGAGGTAGTAGAGAAAGACGTTGATGTAGCAGCATTCGCTTGAGATGTATTTGGAGGAATCAAGAGTAAGAATACAACTCTCTCATATTGACAATTACACCCTACAACAATGAGGATTTCATTCCAGACTCTTTTCGCGTCACTTGAATCATTAAACACGTGGATCATGGGAGATTTAGGACCTTTCCCTCCTTCAGTCGAAGTGACACTCCGACTCGGTAAATGCTTCATAACTTTAGCAGAATATGATAGAGTTAGTTGCTCAGTGATCTCCAAAATTTTTTCTTCATAGACATCGTTACGTACGATTATCTCATAGGCGATCATTTCAGGGAAGATTTCGACCGCTTGCTGTCCTATCCAAACCATTTGATTACCATCACTACCTTTGCTTGGCGAAGAAATCTCTCGATAACATGATTGAACACCTATCAAGGAACTGAGTAGTAAATCCTGTTGCATTCTTCACTTATTTCTTTCGGTTTTTGTGATCTTTCGAGGATTATTTCTATTATACGCGACTAAATTGAAGAGGGTAGCGTGTTATTTAAATACAATTCAAAGTCTATGCTTAAAGTAGATGAAAGCTCCAAGGGTTAATGCAACAATACTAAAGGTAAATAAATCATTCACTCTAGTTTCTGATACAATTCTGGCTTTCTCTGCCTCTCTTTCCTTCGCTTCTTTCTCTTTGGTCTCTGCTTGTGCATCAACCAACAACTTAGGGACATAAGTAAAATTTGGCAATGATTGCAAATAGTCTCCTAAAATCTCCTTCTTAGCAATCTCAGTGACAATAGCTTCCACGTATCTTCCAGAAGCATCGACAGCCTCCAAAACCTCTGCGTGAGAAGCTGGAACTGCATCACTGTTCTTGTCCATAACCACGATATTGGTGACCAAAGACAAACCTAAGATCTTCATACCACAATGCTTTGCAGCAATAATTTCTGGGACAGTAGACATGCCAACAGTATCCCCACCTAATAATTTGAGGAAACGACATTCAGTTGGTGTTTCGTAAGTAGGACCTGACAAGAAGCAGTAGGTACCATTAGGACGAATTCTATCACGAATACTTAACTTTTCTGCTGCATTTAATACAAATTCTTGAAGCTTCTTATCGTAGGCATCACTCATCGATGGGAAGCGAGGGCCCAAAGCATCATCATTCACACCACGAAGAGGAGTCAATCCTGCCATACATGGGAGACCGAAGTGATCTTGAATCACCACAATATCACCAACAGAAAAATTTGAGTTCAATCCACCCGCAGCATTGGTGACAATCAAAAGCTTAACACCAAGCAATCGCATAACACGAATTGGTAGAACCACCTTAAGCATGTCATTTCCTTCATAGTAGTGGAAACGACCTTTCATGCAAACGCATTCAATATTTCCAAGTAAACCAAAGACTAATTCTCCAGCATGACCAGGCACAGTTGCTTGAGGAAAGCCTGGGATTTCACTGTAGTGGAAGGTTTCTGTATTGTGCAAAGTTTTACTCAATCCTGAAAGACCAGAACCACAAATAATTCCAATCTCTGGACGATATCTTGTCTTTTGCTTCAAATATTCTGCGATCTGTTCGTAACCTGACATCCCTAGTTCAACTGAGTTAAATTGAGTTTGATTGGTAATTTTCGACTTTCGAAAATTCATAATTTTACGTCACCATGCACAAAAAAGAAACAGATCGAAGAATTTTATAGTATTTACAATCGAATGATTCTCTTTCAAATAACGGTCATCGAGCTATTAACGTTTCGAGCGTCGATCTTTTGCTTTGAGCGCTCTCCGATCCTTTTTCATTCTCTTGTCAACAAACTTTAACTTTCCCTAAGATAATTAATTTAGATCATGCAAATCAACTAGAACGTAGCGATCTCACCTTGGTGCCCTCCCCTCCCAGAGTTTGTCCAACTGAACCTGATTTCGTCTTTTTCGTTGTTACATAGATCTTTGAGGTCTTAACATCCTTCGTATTTCTAACTGCCTTTGCAATCGCCTAGTATCGAAACATAAGAGTTGAAAGAAATATTATACACAATACTCTCACCTTAAGTTTTTGCTTTTCTGAAAGCTCTGAGTTCTCCGCCATTACTGTAGCTTGCTTCTTAGCAGCCTTCAGCTTGAGCATTGCTCTCTTCTTCTTTCTCGCTCGAGCCTCAACTTCCTTCTTAATCACTTTAGTTCCAGTTAATTGATATTTATTCTTAATTTGTTCAACAAGTGCATGAGGCACAGGGACTTGAGGCTTGTTATGACGCAACTCGTCGTCAAGAAACCATGAAGGAAGACCCTCAGGATCATTCCAGGAGTAACGGTTGTAGGAAGCATCGATTAATGCTTTCTTCTTCGAGTTGCGTAGCATATAGGTTCCTAATGCCATTGTCATAATACGGTCGTGAGCATCGTATTCCTCATTGTCAGAATCATAAGAACGCTGATCTACACGAGGGAAAGACTCCTCAATCATCTTGGTTGATTCTTCTTGAGATACGACTTCGAATTCCTTCTGATTGTTAATCTCAGAGTTAATTTCCTCCTTCCCTTTCTTTAAGATCGACTTTGGTGCGACAACGATAGAGCCATCAGCGTTAGTCGCGGGAGTTTTAGAAATCTTTGCTCGCTTCTGTTTTATTTCTTCTGTCGTTTGTTGAACAGACTGTAAAATATCTTGTGGAATGTCAGCTGCAACAATCTTGATACCACCATCAATACGCATAGCTTTTTTCCCTTTACCAGCACGATCATCGTCGTCATTATCTTCATCTTCTTGTGCAGCTAGGAGATCACGATTTCTTTTCAAATTCTTCTTCTCTTGTCTTGCTTTATCCTTTCGCCGCTTATCTTGTCTTTTCTCTTTGTCAGTCTTAGGCATAAAGTCAAATCGGGAATCGTCTTCTTCACTATTGGCATCCGCATCCTCTTCATCATCTTCTTCGTTTTCGAAGCTCACTACCTTTTCGTTAGAAGAGTTGAAGATTGGATTAGCAAACCATTTTCCTGTTCTGGCACGGATAGACGCAATGTCCTTGGTAACCATTCTCCCGTTATCCTCATCTTCTTCCTCATCATCAGAACTATCACTATCTTCACTTTCACTTTGATTTTCTCTCTTTTTCTTTTGGCTTTTATTCTTCCCCGCTAACAATTCCATATAATTTTGCAAATCATCTTGAAGCGAGGTTAGCTTCTCATCCTTATCTTTTCCCTTCTTTTTAACGACTTGATCTTCCCTCAAATCATCTTCATACTCATTCTCATCTTCATTTTCAACAGATGCTAATAAGGCTTCATCGTTATCTTGAAGTTGTTGAAGCTTTGCAGCGGGGGTTTGAGCCTTTAAGGCCTTCTTCATAGTGAGAGTTCTTTGTTCTAATTCCTTATCCTCTAACTTCTTCTTTAACTCCTTTTCCCTTAAAGCATTCTTCAAACGGCTCTTGGTTGTATGAGTCAAATAATCTTCCTCGAGCTCATCGTCCATATTATCATCGGGAAGGAAGATTGTTTTCTTTTGCAAGAGCTTTTTTCTCTTCTTATCAACTTCAATTTCCTCTTCTCCTATTATTCTTCCTCTTAATATTCAAGAAGTCATTACTCCTCTGCAAGAGCTTGGATGTAGAGATTATCGGATGCATCTAATGGTACTTCATTCATTTCTTCAACATCTTTCTTCGTAACATTCGAATTGAGAGTGAAGAGTTCAGTATCCTCTGTCACTTCAAAAGCGTTGTGATGCATCCCCAAAGATTGTCGTACTCGCTCCTTGCGCTTCACCTTTCTTTCCTTCTTGACTTCTTTACGTTTTTCCTTCTCAGACAACATTCGCAAATGATCTATCTCTTCAAGGATTGCTTGCTCAGGATCCCTTTCCTCTTCCTCCTCTTCATCCTCGCTTCCTTCATCCTCCTTATCATCAATGTCCTCTTTCTGGGAGTGAAAGTCGTCAATCATTTGCTGTCTCCATTTTAGTAATTTTTTAAAGTCAATTTTTCCCAACACTTTGAGGTCAGATAAGGCGAGTTGAATCTCTTTCGTAGTTTTTTCATGTTCAAGGTATTGCTTGCATGCATCAGTCGAAAAGGTAATTTCATGGACGTCTGTCAATAATCTGACTGGCTCTTTAGAATGAATAAAATCTGACACAGACATCTTCGAATGAAGAGTGATTCCAAGATTTTCATCGTAGCCGCTACGCTGTCGTTTATAGGAAGAGTCGTACTTCTTGTGCAGAACGTCAGGTCCTTTGAGTCCAGGATCCTGGACTTCCTTAAATACAAAGTTTGGATCAAATAGCTTAGGATCGATTGAGTTTGGAGCAGTATATGCTAAACATATCAAGAAAATTTCAGATGACTGAGAACGCGAAGAATTGGGCTTCATTGTCTGAATATCGGAGAAGAGTTGTTGCAAAGCCCAGACCAACGAATTATAATCCACTGATCGATATACTTTTGTAATAAAAGTACCACCCTTATTTAAATGTTCTGTGGCTGTTTTCAAAGCTGCTAAAACTAACTCATTCTGCACAAATGCGTCCTTGTTATAGGCTGAACCGATCTAAGAAGAAACCATCACGTTTGCAATCATTCACAAGAATTTACTTACATTTGGTGCACCGTCACATAATACCACATCCGCTTTCCATCCTTGAAGTTCTGAAACTATAGCTTTGCGTGTTGAAGCAGTTGTAATATCTCCAACGATTGTCTTTACTCCCCGAAGCGCTTTGATTGGTAATAAATCTACGCCCAATACAAGTGATCCTTGAGGCATATATTTTGCCGCCACTTGACACCAACCACCGGGTGCAGCGCAAAGATCAATACAAACCTTGGCCTTACGAAGAATATCATATCTCTTGTTTATTTGAATTAATTTGAAAGCAGCACGGGATCTATAACCTTGGTCCTTTGCAAGCTGATAGTACTTATCACGATCTTGACCTTTCTTGTGGGTTGGCATTGTCTAATAGCTTGTAAATTGATATAATCGACAATTGCTAAATGAATGGAAAGGATGATGAAAAATCAAGGAGCGTGTGGAACTTAGAAAAACGCTTTTTCACAGGATTCCGAATTTTCGAACTTTCGAATTTCGGGAAGGAGGCGTTTCAAGTCGTTGTTAACGGAAGGAATGAAGTTCACCAACAACAATCCTCATTGTTTTGAGTGTTATTTCTCCGAAAGAAAATAATATTTAACTCATTAACTGACACCATCTCTTACCAAATTTCTTCATCTTTTTCCTTTAAGCTTTCCCATCCTCCTTCTCCTATTATTTTTTTGACACGAAAATGGCCGACATCGCTGAAAGAATTGCTGCTGCAAAGAAACAAATTGAAAGCTTAAAAGCTCAAGTTGCTAAAGCTCATGAACAAAAAATGAGCGGTTATGCTGGCATGAAAGCTGTAGCAAACGGAAAAGCTCAGCCTCTAGGACCTACTCCTAAAGTTAGAAGAACATTGAAGGGGCATTTCGGCAAGGTTTACGCTATGCACTGGTCGGGAAATAATAAAGATTTAGTGAGTGCTTCTCAAGACGGAAAATTAATTGTTTGGGATGCTTTTGCCAACGTTAAGTTACAAGCAATTCCTTTACGTTCGTCCTGGGTGATGACATGTGCTTTCGAACAATCGAAGTCCGGTATGGTTGCTTGCGGAGGTTTAGATAACCTTTGTACAATCTATCAATTAAATCAAACTCCAGTCGTTCGTTCATTCCGTGAATTAGCAGCGCATGACGGTTATTTATCATGCTGTCGTTTTCTCTCTGAGAACACAATCCTGACGTCTTCTGGTGATCAGTCTTGTATGCTGTGGGATATTGAGTTAGGATCAGCAAAAACTACTTTCACCGATCATGAAGGCGATGTCATGTCTATCTCTATCGTCCCTACAGTCGATGCTAATGTCTTTGTCTCTGGCTCTTGTGACAGTATGGCAAAGATATGGGATGTTCGTACTGGCAAATGTACCATGACTTTCCGAGGGCATGAATCGGATATTAATTCAGTTTGTTTATTCCCTGATGCGAAAAGCTTTGGTTCAGGCTCTGATGATACTACTTGTCGATTCTTTGATATGAGAAGTTGCGGACAAGTATCAGAATTCCGATCAGAGAAGATTGTTTGTGGTATTACCTCTGTTGGTTTCTCAAAGTCAGGACGTATTTTATTCGCTGGTTATGATGATTATAACTGTTTAGGATGGGATGTCTTAGGCGCAACAGATAACCATACTTATCAGTTACAAGGCCACGAAAATCGTGTTTCTTGTCTTGGAGTATCTCCGAATGGTGAAGCTTTATGTACTGGATCTTGGGATACCTTCCTTCGTATTTGGGCATAAAAAACTCTGGTGAAGTGAAGATAATAGAACGAGGATAGAAAACGCTTCTTCTTCGATGGTGTTTGATCGTAAGATTATCCTGTCGTTAGAAACATACTCTACCCTTATTTTCCATACCCACCATTCGTTAGTACTTTCACAAAACAAAAATTATTATTTCTTCTAGCTCCTCTCTTTGTATATTATGATTATGCGTCGTTTTGTTTGTTTTCTCTCTAATTAACTTTATCCCTGATTAAATTCACAATTGAAGGTATACCACTTTTACTCTTTGCACACTCTTCAGGGACTATAGTATGATCAAACATTTCAAAACGTCAGCTAATCACCATCACACGCACTCTCTTCCTTTTTTGCGCTTTATTTTGTGTTGTTTTTTCTTATGTGTAGTCAGTCATCATCTTTGTGTGTGTTGCTCTACTAAGGATTGTAGTTTTTTCTTCTTTCTTCTTCTATAGTGTCTTCACAATTGGATTCTACACAATGAATTATAAATTTAAAATTGCCTAGGTCTAAGCAAAAAACTATCTCCTCTCCATAACTTCCGATCATTCAACACCACCTCATTCACTGTAGTAAAGTTCGTGTGTAGTAACCAAATTTGGATTTATTAATTGATTTTTCATTTTCAGATTTCTCCCTGATTAATTTTACTTGGTGTAAGGGAGTGAAGGATTTGGCATAGATATTCTATTCTTTCTGGTATTAAATTTAGTTTAGACGGTCGAATCATTGTCGTTTTTATATCGTTTTCTTTGCCTCCATTCCATTTATTTCTATTTCCGATTGTGAGATGACAGATATTGATAATAGAAACATGGAGGAAGCCTCCAAGACCAAAGAGAGAACTAAAAATCATAATAAGTATCGTCGAGATAAACCTTGGGATTCAGAGGAGATTGATCATTGGAAGGCAGATCAATGGACTGATGAAGATAACACGAAGTCGAAACCCTTTTTAGAAGAGTCTTCCTTTGCCACCTTATTCCCAAAATATCGTGAAAAGTACCTTCGAGAAGTTTGGCCGATTGTGACAAAGGCGTTGGAGGTATGAACGTTTCTTTCTGTTCTTGCATAACTCATTCTCTTCCTTTCTAGAAACAAGGTATAGGTTGCGAATTAAACCTAATTGAAGGCTCCATGACAGTTCGAACAACTCGAAAAACACGTGATCCATATATTATCATTAAAGCTAGAGATTTAGTAAAACTCCTCGCTCGTTCTATCCCAGTTCAGCAAGCTTTGAAGATCCTCGATGATGATATGTTCATGGATATTATTAAGATTGGAGGTCTTGTAAGAAACAAAGAAAGATTTGTGAAAAGAAGGCAGCGCTTATTAGGTCCTGATGGAGCGACTTTAAAAGCTTTAGAGTTATTGACTAACTGTTATATTTTGATTCAAGGAAACACCGTCTCTGCCATGGGATCACATAAAGGATTGAAGCAAGTTCGTAATGTTGTTATTGATTGTATGAAAAATATTCATCCAATCTATCATATTAAGACTTTGATGATTCGTCGAGAATTGGCGAAGGTAAAGCTATTTAATCATCTTCAACTTTTATCCTTAATCGTCTTTAGGATCCCAACCTTGCTCAAGAAGATTGGAGCCGTTTCCTACCTAATTTCCAGAAGAAGAATTTATCCAAACGTCGTAAACCTCATATTGTTCGAGAGAAGAAAGACTACACTCCCTTCCCACCTGCACCAACTCCTTCAAAGGTTGATCAACAGATTGAAAGTGGTGAATACTTTCTCAACGAGCAATTACGCAAGGATAAGAAAAAACAAGAAAAGCAAACATTAGCAAAAGAGAAAGTTCAAGAGAAGAAATCTAAACATGAGGAAGAGTTTGTTCCTCCAACTGAGGAGTTACCTCAGAAGTCAAGATATGAAGAGACTCATCACCTCTCACTTCTACAGACGGAGGGGTCTTCGTTAGTCACTGGAAAGAAATCCAAAGCCAAAAAGAGAAAACATGTCGAGTTTTCTGATGAAGACCAAGTGGAAGCAAACGCTTCAGTGATGGAAGTAGAAGAGGAAAGAGAAGAGAGTGAGAAGAAATCTAAGAAGAGAAAGAAGAAGAGTGAATGAAAATAGCCTCCTTTCTAAAATCTCTTCGGATAACGGCGCGTTTGTTGTAATATATCATACTCTCACTCCTTGCTAAGAATCTACACTCTAAAATGAAAAAATTCTAAACTATGCTTTCATGTTATTAAAGACATGGACAATACATAAATCAAAATACACTACTTATATATCTACTAATTCTCTTCTTCTCAACAATTATGACGGAAGACAGCCTTCAGTGGCTTGCTTTGACTTCCTCCGTTGATGGTGATGCGAAGTAGAAGATGGTGGATTCTCTGCCTCGGATCTTTGTTGCTGTTTCTGTTTACCGTTACTCCCTGCCTGGGACGTAGATCGTTGCTGATGACTATTAGACTGCTCTTTCGCTGCGTGTTGTCTTTCTTGCTTCTGGCGTTGACTTGGGCTATTCTGTAAACTAAGAAGAAGAGATGCTTCTTGCTTAGAAGAAACTGAGACTCCTCTCTGCCGTGTCATTGCCGGACTGCCACCACCACTCTCTCGACTTTGCTTTCTCTTTGTTGCCTCCTCTTCCCCTTCCTCAGCGATGGCGACTAGATCACTTATGTTATTGGAACTCCTATTCTTCCTGATCATTGACGACGTCAATGTTGGAGTGATATGTCCCGCCGAGAATGTTGATGCGTCAGGACTTGTGATACTACTAAGGAGAGTTGCATCAGATGAACTCACAAGTGGTGCATAATGGTAAACATACTGTTGCGCAGTGATTGGTGCAGGGATTTTCGCTCCAGAAATCTTGTTCTTGGTCCCTCCCAGGGATCTGCGCATCTTACTCCACATACTACTACTCCCACCAGCGCTACTTCGCGATCCCGAAGAAATGGTCGAATGGTCGTCTGAAGCGAGGCGAGTGCGATTATTAGTGTTGGTGGTTAGGGTGCTCGTCGTTGTAATGGTCGCTGTGCTGCCGACAGTAGAATTTGAAACCTGGCGGTAATGCTGGTAGAAAGTGGAGTCAAAATGAATGATATCGTCCTCTGGATCTACTTCACACTCTTCCATCATCTATAGTGTTGTTGAAGATGTGACGACTGCAATAGATATTTACAACTTACCTTCTTCCTCACTTTCTCATACTGTTTGACAGGAATATGAATCTGAGAAATATAGGTAAACAACTCTTCCACCTTAATTCCCTCTGGCAGGTGTAACAGGAAGGGTGAGATTTTCTCTACTCCGTAAAGCGACAATCTAATGAACAAGGATGAGAACAACAAAACCCAGTATTCAGCGGAACAACTTACGTTGGCGCATACATCTTTAAGATTCCTAAAGCAACACAGAGCATGTACACCTCCCCCTCACATAAATACATATCCCAAACCTGCGCCGCAACTTCTAATGGCAACGCCTTAGTGAAAACTGACAGATACCAATCCATCAAAAACATCTCAGACGTTACATCCTCTGTTCGTAAATGTTTGTATAAAAGCGGCAGAAACTTCTTAAAGTAATGGTCAAAACATTTGACATACGCATCAATCGCTTTCTTTTTCAGACCATAAAAGTGACAAAATAAACGCCTTGACATCAAATTGGCTAAACATTTGAAAGCCTCGTATTCATCCATATACAAGAGTAAAGTTGCAACCAAAAAACTCATTCCCTGAAAACATTCCATAAAGCAAATATATAAAATAAGATTACTTCACTTACTTGCACATATCCAATGTCTGGACGATAGAGTGCAAAACAGAGTAACACTCTCTCTAATCCAGTATGCATGGCGCCACCATCGTGGAAGAAAGCTAAAGTTGGGAAGGTTCTCGGCAAATCCCATTCAATTAATGATACCGCCGTATAAGCCTTTTCCAACTACCGCAGAAATTACAAGGTTATATGAATCACAAACAAACAATAAAAATGCTTACTCGAGGGTCAATAATCTCTTCTTTACACTCTTCTTGATTTTCAAGTTGATCTTTCTCTATTTCTGCTTGAAGGAGATGCAATTCGGCAAGTTGAAATGTGAGGTCGGAGGAAAAGTTGTGAGCAGAGGAAGGAATTCTATCCCGCGCTGACGAAGTAAAAGTTGATTCAGACTCCGATTTGCTCATCGTACGATGACTATCAGTCGTTGATGTGATATGAATATTATTGGCTAAGACATCTGAAGCGTTTGCGATGTGCGAAGATGATGTAAGAACAGGTGTAGTGGTTGGAGGAGGAGGAGGAACTGAATGAGGAGGTGAAGATGATTGAAGAATAGATATTGGTTTTATGGGAGTCGTGCCAGTACCTTCTAACAACAATCCTGCTTGAATCAGGTAATCAGCTGAATGCTTCTCTCGTCGAGGTGGAGTTTGCACAAGACTTGGTGATTGTAAGAGAAGAAGTTCCGCGGCTTCAGCAGCGGTTTTCTTAATAATAGGCTTTGAAGGCTCGGGAATCGGAATCGCTCCTCTAAGTCGTAAAGTGAAATCATCCTCGTCATCATCATCTTCATCCAAATCTTCTTCCTCAGCGACCTTTTCGTCATTCTCAACCAACCCATTCTCTGCATTCAGTAACGTTCGTGCAGCTCTCTCTTGCTTGCTTTCTGTGCTTCTCAATTCATTTTCTACTTCTTGATCGTCTTCGTTCAAACTCTGATCGTCAGTCAGAGGAATCTTATCACTCAACTTATTACTATCAGTCAATCCTCCATCATACCCAATCGTAGAATCGTCACCACCTTTTGCAACCATCGCAAAAGGTTTTGCTGAAGAAAGCAAGTTCTCTGAACTGCGCTGCCTCTCACCGACTGGATGTTTCGGATCAAAATTGCTCCTTTCGTCTTTTTGCTTATCCTGTTCTAGCGACTGACGATCATCGTTGTTCCTTTTCACTGGTGTCATAACTCCATCTTCATCCATTTCTAGCTCGAATGGCATATCCAAACTAAAACCACGCTTTAATGCCTTGAAGTTTTGAGACGAAGGAGGATTACTATTTTCCCCGAAACTATTTGATAAATCAATTTTTTTGATGGGAGTTTCCTGGACAATCCTTAAAGTATGATCATCCCCAATCACTACTTCTCCCCTTCGAAGTGAAGAGGAAGGTTTAATCTTGTTAGAAGGATTGGATGAGGAGACAGACGAGGAGGTAGCAGTTGGGTGATGACGTATCGAGGAAGCTGCAGCTCTCTCCTCACTCTTACTCTTTCTCTTGGGGCTGTTCATCATTCTATCATAGAGGTAAGTATTCTGTTTACCAAAAAGTTGTCGTTGAATTGTATCGAAATCTTCTTGATCCAAAGATCCCTGTCGCTCATTCTCAAACCAAGTTTCCTCTGTGACGTCAGCCACATTGTTCTCAAGCTCCTCGGTGACATCTATTGCATGGCTTCGACGGGGAATTGGAATAGCAGCGGTATGATCAGGATTGTTAGTTGAGTGAGTTCGCTCACCCGCGATGGCTATGCCTGGAGTGTTTGGTGAAGTTGCGACAGAAGAGACCTGATCACCTATAGACTCTGTATAGTACTTTTCTGAGTCAGTGTATGAGTTAAGAGGATTATTCATTTCATATGAGGATCGGTTATGTGATTGTTTCGTATTAGCATGTCTGGAAGACAAGAAAAGAGTCAGAAGTAGATGAGAAAGCGAACAGAATAGATCTCACCTCTTCGCAGTCATCTTATCATGGAATAAGTTGTGAACTTCCTTTAACAAAGCATCGAAAAGCTGCTCATCAATCTAACAAAGCTGTCACATTAACGTCAAGGAAGGAATAAAACGAGGATACTCACATTTAACTGATTCTCTATCAGTAAAGGCCAGACTTTTCCACGAATATTTGATGGAATACCTTTTGCACACAACTCTTTAAGTTTATTACTGTGCTGAAGTTCATTCCAGCGTGGTAAAATTTGCTCCTTCCAAACTTTTATTTTTTCATTATTTTCCTTTTGTATACGATTTGCAGTTTCTTGTTTATGTAAATCATTGCGGATTTTTTGTCTGATTGCGGCGCGCTCAGCTTGTTGTCTTTTTCTATTTTGATGAGAGTTTGGATTGCTTGTATTGTTCGGATTATTGGAGCTGTGGTGATGATGTTGTCCTGGTCCTGCTGGAGTGACTGCTGGATTTAGTGGAAATGGGTTTATTGGGGGAGCAGGGCCGCCTGAAGTACTCGCAGGACGTATTGGGGTTATATTTTGTAAGGCTGAATGCTTTAATAACAGATCATTTCCACTCATGATCCAGAACTACCACTGTGCTTCTCTTTCTGAGCAAGGTTCAATTACAAGGATCAGTCAGACAAATTAGCGCTCCTCTAAATTCAATAGTACTACACTAGAGATTCATATCAAGTATTTACCCTCACGAAGGTCCGAACAACTGGAGAAATAGATAGTGAAAGTTGATTCGCAATTGGTTTTAGATGCAGAAAATTTTGGATGAACGCAGATCTAGGTAACTACGTCAATAGGAGCAGTCATAAAAAAAAAAGCTTACGATTAGCTAACTAACTGAATACAAAATACAAACACACATACAAGAGGTAACGAAGAAAGAGATGAAGAAAAAAATGTAAAGACACCCAGCTACATGAAAATTCTATAAAAAATTGTTGGCTTCCTAAGAAAAAATCATCCGTGTTTGAATAGCGCGCAGATGGTACCAAATACATCGAGAAAAGGAAATGATAATAAAACCTAATTCAATGCACAAAAACTTGAACGAGGGTTTTTAGGAGGAACCTTCGGTTCAATATGAGGCATCATCTCAGTGTGAGGGGCAGTTGTTTTCAAGTCCAAAGTGTTCTTCACAGCCACTGTCATATTTATTTGAGAGGACGAAACTTCTTTTCCTTCCACAAACTCGACATGAAGAACCTGCCCATTACGATAAGTAATCTTACCTTTGCCATGCTTTTTATCGTCTTTATATTCTCCTTCAAATATATCTCCATCTTTTGATGTGTATTTTCCTTTGCCATTAAAATGACCATTTTGAAACTGACCTTCATAGATATCCCCATTAACATAAAAGTATTTTCCGTAACCATGACGATGATCCTCATTGAATTCTCCTTCGTACTTACAACCGTTTGGATAGAAATATAATCCTTTCCCATGTCTAAAATCATTTGAAAATTCTCCTTCATAAAATCCTCCTCCACAAAATGTATATCGACCTTGACCACATCGTTTCCCTTCCTCATAACTTCCTCGATACATGTTTCCATCCGAATAATAGTAGCTGCCTTCACCATGAAATAGATTATTCATAAATTGCCCTTGATAAATATTTCCGTTTTTGTAAGTAAGCTTTCCTTCTCCTTCGATACAATCATTAACGAACTGACCTTCAAAAATGTCACCATTCGGAAAGACATAAATTCCGTTGCCTTCTTTCGTATCATTTTTCCAGTCACCCTCATATGATGAACCATCTTTGTATCGTAATTTCCCTTTACCATGCTTCAATCCTTTGCTCAGTTCGCCTTCATAACCCATAGTAAGTTGAGCAAGGTAATTCTTTAGAAAAATAGACTCGGTGCAGATAAAAATCCTATCCTCTTCGCGACTAAGATTTCCTTCTTCTGGGCTTAGTGATTCAAACAAATCAGGAGATACTCTAGGAAGCAAAAATAAATGCATAACTCCTTCTTCATCCTTTGCGAAAAGGTAATGAGGCCGATGATTAGTCATTAGACTATCAGCGAGATTTCCTTTAAAACCATTAATACGTTCAGACGTAAAAGACTCAAGATTATTATTAATATTAGATGGTAATATCATTCCATACCAAAATTCTAATAGACACCAACTCCTTGAAAGGTAAGAGGAAGGTGAACCAATCCAACTTCGATACACGCCACAGCTAAGTTTATCATACAAATTATCAGACTCAAAGAAAAAACTATCCACATTCAATAAAGGCGTCATGATGCAATCACAACAGCTAATTACTTCATCTAAATTTAATTTCTTCTTCATAAAAGAACCATCGGTTATATCCATACAAGCACAATCTATCCACACGTAACTTTCCATGATCAAAGAGGTCGTCAGGTTCTCAACAAGTATTTCGATCCCATCTTCAATTAAATGAAAAATTTTCTGTGTTTTAGGATCGTCCGGTGCATACAATGAAGACGGAGAAACCATCTCGGTGCTGTAATTAGAATACCAAACATAGCTAATGAATATAACAATGGAAGTATTACGATTAATTTTTGGATAATCTATTAGTTTAGACTGAATATCCGAAAAGAATGGAATCTTAGCATTGCTCTTGAAGTCTGAATACCTCAATACTTTCATCGAAATAATATGAAATCAAACACAAAACTGATTGACTTATTTACCGGCGTACCGAATAGCCACCGATGAGAAGCAGTTACTTCCAATGTTCATTTATTTGATTTTAAAATTGGAGTAATTCGAAGGCA
>VFQN01004086.1_pt1 | contig 19736 bp, 17 predicted proteins | sample 3512371 | NCBI WGS metagenome assembly VFQN01 (sample SAMN10412370, study PRJNA504923) | tailings metagenome | isolation source: Replicate 2 from Balatoc abandoned mine | place: Philippines: Itogon, Benguet | collected 2017-08-28
TGACCTGGAGCCCCAGGAAAAGCGAGGGGTCGATCGAGAACGTCGGCTCTCCCATCGACGCCTCGACCCGGAGGCCGGCCAGGCGTCCAAATGCTATCTCGGCCTCGTCAAGCAGGCGGTCGCCCGCCGCCCGTGGAATGCCGAACAGGAACACGCCCACCGGCAGCGCCAGAACCAGCATCAGGAGAAAGCCGGCGCCCCAGCCGATTAGGGGCCACAGCCGCGACCGGCGTCGGGAAGACGCCTCCGCCGACAGAGGCTCACCCGCCGACGGCAGCTCGCCGAGCCGTACGATTTCGTCGCGGCGGAACCTGATTCTCTCGTGCTTGGGTGCCGTTTGCTCCAACGACCTATCCGCCCGGTTTCCCGGCAATCACCGTCATGGACGAATCCTCCGCGATTTCTATATGCGCGAAAAGCGGCGCATAATCACCAACAAGGGCACATTCATGGCTTACCTCGACGCAGGCGAAAAGGCTCCCGCCTTCGAACTCCCAAAAGCCGGCGGAGGCAGCGCCCGGCTGGAGGACTATCTCGGCTCTCCGACCGTGCTCTACTTCTTCTGCAAGGACGGCGGATCTGCCTGCGAACAGGAGGCGAAGGACTTCTCCGCCCTGAAGGGTCAGTTCGACGACCTCGGCGTCAAGGTCGCCGGCATATCCCCCGATGGGCCGAAGACGAAAGAACGCTTCCGGGCCAAGCACGCGGTCACCGTGGATCTCCTCTCCGACGACACGCGCACAGCGGCCGAGGCCTATGGCGTCTGGAAGGAAAAGAGCATGTACGGCCGCAGCTATATGGGGGTGGAGCGGACGACCTTCCTGCTCGACACGGACGGCCGCATCGTCCGCGTCTGGCCGAAGGTCAAGGTCGCCGGACATGCGGAAGAAGTCTTGGCAGCCGCCCGCTCCCTGCTCGGCCGCAACTAGCTGAACGCCCTCTTTCGCGCCTCTCCCGGCCCGCGAGAATGCTTTGTTAACCCTAACGAGGTGTAATCGGACCGTAGAGTGTCTCTGCGGAAAGAGGGAGAGTCGTGACCCAGACCCGGCATGCGGCGATCTTCGGAAAGCGCAAGGAACCCCACACTGTCATCATCGCCAGGGGCGATCAGATCCACCATTTCACGGTCCGGCCGTGGATGGCTGCCGTGATCGGATCGGCGCTCGCCGCGGTCGCGATCGGCTATCTCCTTGCCACGTCCTACCTCGTGCTGCGCGACGACCTCTTCGGCGCCGCCGTTGCCCGGCAGGCACGCATGCAGCAGGCCTACGAGGATCGCATATCCTCCCTGCGTTCTCAGGTCGATCGGATCACGAGCCGGCAGCTGCTCGACCAGCAGCTGATGGAAGAGAAGGTCGGCGAACTGCTCAGCCGCCAGCAGGAGCTGGCGGATCGGCAGGCCAGGATCGGGCCGCTGCTGGACGGCGTCCGCGGCATCGACGGTGAAGCAGAAGCCGTTCCCGTACCCGCGCCGCGTCCCAACGACCGCGCGTCGCTCGACAGCACCAAGACCGCGGCCATCGCATCGCTCCTCCCCGGCATGCGGATCGACAACGTAGAGCTCTCGGACGCCGACGAGGCCGACCGGCTTTTCGTGTCGATCAACCAGTCGCTGCGCACCATCGAGAGCGATCAGGTCGCCCGGCTCAGGAAGCTGACCGAGAACGCCTATCGGACCGCCGACACGATACGTGTCGCCTTGCTGGACGCTGGGCTGTCGATGGCGAAGGACTACGGAAAGAAGTCCGTGGGCGGACCCCTGGTCCCTGTGGACGGCACCATGAAGTTCGACACCGTCGTCGAGGAACTCGACGAGGCACTGACGACCCTCGATGCGGCCAAGGAGAAGGCGCGACAGCTGCCGATCTCCAATCCCGCACCGGGCAAACAGGTCTCGAGCGGGTTCGGTGTGCGGAAGGATCCGCTGCTCGGCACGCCGGCGCTGCACGCCGGCATGGACTTCCGCGCCACGACCGGTTCGAGCGTGCGGGCGAGTGGCGAAGGCACCGTCGTCTCCGCCGGATGGAATGGCGGCTACGGCCGGATGGTCGAGGTGGACCACGGCCATGGCCTGACCACGCGCTACGCCCATCTCAGCAAGATCCTCGTCGCCGAGGGCGACAAGGTCAAGGCGGGCGACGTCGTCGGGCGCGTCGGCAGCACGGGCCGCTCGACCGGCCCGCACCTTCACTACGAGGTGCGACGCAACGGCGAGCCGCTCAACCCCCTGAAGTTCATCCGCGTCGGCAAGGCCATCGCCGGCCTGCTCTGACCGGATCGCTCAGTCGATGTCGGCCACCGCCTCGCCGGGGCTGCCGGAGATCCTCTGCGCGAGCGAAGCCTCCATGAAGTCGTCGATGTCTCCGTCGAGCACGTCCGACGGACTCGTGCTTTCGGTTCCCGTGCGAAGATCTTTCACGAGCTGATAGGGCTGCAGCACGTAGGAACGGATCTGGTGCCCCCATCCGATGTCGGACTTGGATGCTTCCGACGCATTGGCCGCCGCTTCGCGCTTCTTCAGCTCTTCCTCGTAGAGGCGTGACCGAAGCATCTCCCAGGCCTTGGCCCGGTTCTTGTGCTGCGAGCGCTCCGCTTGGCCCGCAACGGCGATGCCGGTCGCTATGTGGGTGATGCGGACCGCCGAGTCCGTCGTGTTGACGTGCTGGCCGCCCGACCCGGACGCCCGATACGTGTCGATGCGGACATCGGATTCGCTGACCTGGATGTCGATCGAATCGTCGACGACCGGGTAGACCCAGACGCTCGCGAAGGAGGTATGCCGACGCGCGTTCGAATCGTAGGGGCTGATGCGGACAAGGCGATGAACGCCGGATTCCGTCTTCAGCCAGCCGTAGGCATTGTGGCCCTTGATCAGCACGGTGGCCGACTTGATGCCGGCCTCTTCACCCTGGTGATCCTCAAGATATTCGACCTTGAAGCCGCGCCTTTCGGCCCAGCGGGTGTACATGCGCAGGAGCATGGAGGCCCAGTCCTGGCTTTCCGTACCGCCGGCGCCGGAGTGCACTTCGAGATAGGTATCGTTGCCGTCGGCTTCGCCTGACAGCATCGCCTCGACCTGCTTGCGCGTGGCCTCGGTGCGGACAGCCTTCAGGGCGTCCTCGGCTTCCTTGACGATAGCAGCATCGCCCTCTTCCTCACCAAGCTCGATGAGTTCGATATTGTCCTTGAGCTGCTGCTCGATGGCCTTGACGCCATTGATACCCTCGTCCAGCTGCTGGCGCTCGCGCATCAGCTTCTGGGCTTCCTGGGCATCGTTCCAGAGGTTCGGATCCTCTGCCTTGTTGTTCAACCAGTCCAGTCGTCTTACCGCCTGATCCCAGTCAAAGATGCCTCCTCAGCAGGCTTATGGCCTGCTTGATTTCGTCGACGACGTTCTCGATTTCCGCGCGCATAACCGCCTTCTTCTTCAATGCTATTTCGGTGGCCGTGAAATAGAGAGGGTGGGCGCGGATGTAAAGCCCCGCGCCCGCCCTCGCTCGCTCTCATCCCGTGATCAGAACAGGCCGCCGCTGCCGCCCGTTACCGCCTGATTGGCCTGCGGCGAACTTTTGAGGATTTCCTCGGGGCTGGCAAATTCCTCGCCGCCGATGACCGAGAAGACATCTGCAGGGCCGGTGCCGGGCTTGAAGGCTTCCATGATGGTGTCGGGCTCGCCCTCGGAGGCCTGCATGCCTGTCTTGCGGTTGACGGCGATGAACTGCATGCCTTCCGGCACGATGAACTTGGTCGGGCGCGTACCTTCGAGCGCCGCCTGCATGAATTCGTTGAAGATCGGCGCAGAAAGCGAGCCACCGGTCGCACCGCGGCCAAGCGGGGCCGGGTTGTCGAAGCCGATATAGAGGCCGGCGACGAGATCCGGCGTGTAGCCGACGAACCAGGCGTCCTTCTCGTCGTTGGTCGTGCCGGTCTTGCCGGCAGTCGGGCGGTCAAGCTTGATCTTGCCGGCCGCGGTGCCGCGCGTCACGACGCCTTCCATCATCGAGGTGATCTGGTAGGCGGTCATCGGATCCAGCACCTGCTCGCGGTTGTCGACGAGAACAGGCTCCTCCTGGTTTTCCCAGTCGGTCGCATTGCAGTTCTCGCAGGTACGCTCCTCGTGGCGGAAGATCGTCTTGCCGTAACGGTCCTGAATGCGGTCGATCAGCGACGGCTTGATCTGCTTGCCGCCGTTGGCAAGCACCGAATAGGCAGAGACCATGCGCAGCACGGTCGTCTCGCCCGAGCCGAGCGACATGGAGAGCACCGGATACATCTTGTCGTAGATGCCGAAGCGCTCGGCATATTCGGCGACGAGGTTCATGCCCATGTCGTTGGCAAGGCGCACGGTCATCAGGTTGCGCGAGCGCTCGATGCCGAGGCGCAGCGTCGACGGGCCGGCCGCTCCGCCGCCGTAGTTCTGCGGACGCCAGACCTGGCCACCGGCAACGATCTCGATCGGCGCGTCCATGATGACGGAGGCCGGCGTATAGCCGTTGTCGAGCGCGGCGGCGTAGACGAAGGGCTTGAAGGACGAGCCCGGCTGGCGCATGGCCTGCGAGGCGCGGTTGAATTCCGACTGGCCGTAGGAGAAGCCACCGACCATGGCGAGCACGCGCCCGGTATGCGGGTCCATGGCGACGAGGCCGCCCTGCACTTTCGGCGGCTGGCGAAGACGGTAGGTGCCGCCCTCCAGCGGTTCGACATAGACGACATCGCCGACGGTGAAGACACCGGCCGGCGACTTTGCTGTCTTGCGGTCGCCCTTGGCCGAACGATAGGCCCAGGTCATGGCCTTCGCCTCGATACGGCCGGTCACGCGCTCCTCGACGACCTTGCCGGAGGCCTCCTTGCTCGGCTGCAGGCCGATATCGGCGCCGCCGTCATCGACGGCGAGCACGACGGCGAGCTTCCATTCCGGCACGTCCGAGAGCGCTTCGACCTTGGCCAGCTCCACGCCCCAGTCGCCGCCGATCTCGATGGTCTTGATAGGCCCGTGAAACCCGCGACGCTCGTCATAGCTCAGCAGGCCCTTCTGCAAGGACTTGCGGGCGGCGACCTGGATGCGCGGATCGAGCGAGGTGCGCACGGAAAGGCCGCCTTCGTAAAGCGCATTGTCGCCGTAACGCTCGATGATCTGCCGGCGGACCTCTTCGGAGAAGAATTCCGAGGCAAAGAGATAGGAGCCGCGATGGCGCGGCGTTACGCCGAGCGGCTGGGCCTTTGCCTCTGCGCCGTCGCTCTGGGTGACGTAGCCGTTCTCGACCATGCGGTCGATGACCCAGTTGCGGCGCTCGATGGCGGCTTCGGCACGGCGGAAGGGATGGTAGTTCGACGGTCCCTTCGGCAGGGCGGCGAGATAGGCGGTTTCGGCAACCGTCAGCTCGGTGACGGATTTGTCGAAATAGGTCAGCGCCGCACCGGCGATGCCGTAGGAATTCAGGCCGAAGAAGATTTCGTTGAGGTACAGTTCGAGAATGCGGTCCTTGGAATAGGCCTGCTCGATGCGGAAGGAGAGGATCGCTTCCTTGACCTTGCGGTCGATGGTCTGGTCCGAGGAGAGAAGGAAGTTCTTCGCCACCTGCTGGGTGATGGTCGACGCGCCGACCGGGCGGCGGCCGGAACCCATATTCTGGACGTTGACCACGATGGCGCGGAAAAGGCCGGTCACGTCGACACCGGGATGCTGGTAGAAGTTCTTGTCTTCGGCCGAAAGGAATGCGGCCTTCACGCGGTCGGGAATCGCCTGGATCGGCAGGTAGAGGCGGCGCTCGCGGGCATATTCGGCCATCAGCGCGCCGTTGCCGGCATGCACGCGCGTCGTCACCGGCGGCGCATAGCTGTTCAAGACCTCATAATCGGGAAGATCCTTGGTGACACTTCCGAGATAGAGCGCAACCGCGCCCGCCACGCCGAGGAAAAAGACGGCGCCAATCCCGAAGAAATATCCAATCAGTCTGATCATGAGCCAGTTACCGATGCCTTATGCTTGTCATGTCATCAGGCAGACCTGCTGCCCGGCCTTGCACGCCCCGGCTCATCCGGCCGCTGCGCTCTCCCGTCGAGGACGAGTCATCCATTTTCTCGATCCCGTCTAGCGAGCGGAATGTGAGGAAAATAGGGCTTACAGCATGCATCCCAGCTTCGCCACCGCACAATGGCGGCTGCTGTCACTTTTCCGGCACAGGCGAGCCTAGCACGTTCCGCGTCCGCGCGCCGAGAAACCTCAGCCGCCGTTGGCGACGACCGTCGAGCGATACTGCTCCACCGCCTTGGCGACGAGGGCCGCGACCTTCTTCTGCCATGCGGGATCGACCAGCAGCTTCTCGTCGTCCTTGTTCGACATGAAGCCGAGTTCGAGCAGGATCGAGGGCACGTCCGGCGCGGTCAGCACGCGGAAGCCGGCATGGCGGTGCGGATTGTTGATCAGCAGCACCTGATCCTTGAAATTGCTGACGATGCTCTGGGCGAGATTGATCGAGAAGGCCTGCGTCTCGCGGCGCGTCAGGTCCAAAAGGATATCGGCAACTTCCGCCGGTTCGTCGACGAAGGAGATGCCTGCGATCTGGTCGGACAGGTTTTCACGCTCGGCAAGGCTCGCGGCCAGGCTGTCGGAGGCCTTGTCGGAGATGGTGTAGACCGTCGCGCCGCGGATATCCTTCTGCTTCAGCGTGTCGGCATGGATCGAGATCAGCAGGTTCGCTCCCTCGTTGCGGGCAAGCTGCACGCGCTGCGACAGGGAGAGGAACTCGTCCTTGTCGCGCGTCAGGATGGCGCGCGTGCCGGGCAGCGCGTTCAGCGCCTCGGTCAACTGGCGGGCGAAGGCGAGCGTGACGTGCTTTTCCTCGGTCTTGGTGACGCCGCCGCGTGCGCCGTTGTCGATGCCGCCATGCCCGGCATCGACCGCGATGACAAAGGGGCCGTCCGCCCGGCTGCCGGGCAGCATGACGGGCGTCTGCTCGGCGCTGGCCGGGGCAGCAGCTTCCTGCCAGCTCTGCTTTTCCATGAGCGCCTGGAAGGCCTGGTCGGTGACGATCGCCGTGTCGATGACCAGCCGGTAGCTCGCCGCCCCCTGCTCTTCCTGCACCTCGGCCAGCACGACGCCGACGGGACGCGATGCCGTCAGGACGATGCGCGAACGGCCGGCGGCCATCGTGCCGTAGCGGATGTCGGAAAAGATGCCGCGCGCTTCCAGCTCCTCCGCCTTGAGGCCGAAAGCGGTCTCCGGCAGGTCGATCAGCACGCGATAGGGATTGGCGACGTAATGGACCTTGAAATCCGGCTTGCGGTCGAAATCGATGATGAGACGGGTGCGCGCGTCGTCACCGGCGATCCGCGCGGAAAAGGCGAGCAGCGGTGCAGCCGTGGCGGAAACGGCAAGGGCGGGCGTGACGAGCGACAGGCTGAGCACGGCGACGATCGCACCGGCGGCAACGCGGAAAAAGGTTTCGGTCAGAAGGCGTAGCATCACCACTGGCAGTCCGTTCAAACGCGTGGAAACCGCGCGATGCGGCACAGGACGAGGTCCATAGATGCCCCCATATGGTTAACCAAAGCTTGCCAAGGGGCGTTGCCGCAGCACTTGCGCAGCCATAGGGGCAAATCGATCAAGATTATGACGCTTTTGGCTTTTCCCTTGCCATTGTGACATATCCGCCATAAAAGCAAAATCAGGGAAAAAGAATAGACGGGATAGAATCGCTTAGAGCAGGCAGCCACTCCTTCGGGGCTTGGCGCCGAACCGGGCCTTCATCCGCCGTCGCACCGCTTTTTCCCGGCCGATAAGATCGCGTAAACCGGCGGTGGCCGGGACAGTCAAGGTGGATTTCCACCAAACGCCCTTACCCAAGGGCAATTTCATCGGACCGCTCAGGTCTATGGCACAGGCATTCTCGTTGGACGTTGATGTTGTCACAGCGGATACTACCAGAGGGTAACAGGCACCGGGGCGCTCGCGCACCGGCCACCCTCCGTCCGCTAACCCCGCACCGGGGCCCGACGAGAACTTACATATCCGGCGCATCCCCCTCCTCCCCCGGCACGTCCCTAGATGGGAACGGTTCGCCGCCAGGATCGCGGCTGCGCCGAGGAGCTCAATCTACATGGCAGAGAAAATGCTTATCGATGCGTCTCACTCTGAAGAGACGCGCGTCGTTGTCGTGCGCGGAAACCGCATAGAAGAATTCGACTTCGAATCCGAACACAAGAAACAGATCCGCGGCAATATCTACCTTGCCAAGGTCACACGCGTCGAACCGTCGCTCCAGGCGGCCTTCGTCGATTACGGCGGCAACCGCCACGGCTTCCTGGCCTTCGCCGAAATCCACCCGGATTACTACCAGATCCCGCTTGCCGACCGACAGGCCCTGCTGAGGGCCGAGGCCGAGGAGCACCGCCGCGACGACGACATCGAGCATGTCGAGACCGCGGGCGACCGCTCCGAAGACGCAGCAACGCCGGAAACAGCCGCCGTTGAAGAAGAAGTGCAGGCCGTTGCGCCCGTCGAGGCAGAAACCGCCGAGACTATTGTCGAGGCCGAAGTCGTCGAAGCCGCGGCCGCCCTTGCGGAAGAGGCACCGGCCGAAAAGCCGAAGAAGCCGCGCCGCCCGCGCAAGCCCAAGGCGAAAGCCGAGGATGCACCGGCCGCCGAAGAGGCCGCCGCCCCCGCCGAGAGCAGCGACGACGAGACCCCCGGCGGCGCGATGGCCATGGCCGTCGACACCGACGAGGTTTCCGAGCCCGCCGAACGCTCGCGCGGCCGCCGTCGCCGCGATGACGATGATGACGAAGACGATCATCACGGCGAGGAAAAGGAAGTCATCGAATCCGTCGGCGCCGAAGACGCGATGGAAGAGGTTCCGGATCGCGTCGTGCGCAAGCCGCGCAAGCAGTACCGCATCCAGGAAGTCATCAAGCGCCGCCAGATCCTGCTCGTGCAGGTCGCCAAGGAAGAGCGCGGCAACAAGGGCGCGGCGCTGACCACCTACCTGTCGCTCGCCGGCCGCTACTCCGTCCTGATGCCGAACACGGCGCGCGGCGGCGGCATTTCGCGCAAGATCACCAACCTGCAGGACCGCAAGCGCCTGAAGGAAATCGCCCGCGACCTCGAGGTTCCGCAGGGCATGGGCGTCATCCTGCGCACCGCCGGCGCAAACCGCACCCGCGTCGAGGTCAAGCGCGACTTCGAATACCTGATGCGCCTGTGGGAGAACGTCCGCACGCTGACGCTCGCCTCCACCGCGCCCTGCCTCGTCTATGAGGAAGGCTCGCTGATCAAGCGCTCGATCCGCGACCTCTACAACAAGGACATCAGCGAGATCATCGTCGCCGGCGAGGAAGGCTACCGTGAAGCCAAGGGCTTCATGAAGATGCTGATGCCGAGCCATGCCAAGGTCGTGCAGCCCTATCGCGACGTGCACCCGATCTTCTCGCGCTCGGGCATCGAAGCCCAGCTCGACCGCATGCTGCAGCCGCAGGTAACGCTGAAGTCCGGCGGCTACATCATCATCAACCAGACCGAGGCGCTCGTCTCGATCGACGTCAACTCCGGCCGCTCGACGCGCGAACACTCGATCGAGGAGACCGCGCTCCAGACGAACCTGGAAGCCGCCGAGGAAGTGGCGCGCCAGCTTCGCCTGCGCGACCTTGCCGGCCTCGTCGTCATCGACTTCATCGACATGGAGGAGAAGCGCAACAACCGGTCGGTCGAAAAGCGCCTCAAGGACCACCTCAAGAACGACCGCGCGCGCATCCAGGTCGGCCGCATCTCGCATTTCGGCCTCTTGGAAATGTCGCGCCAGCGCATCCGCGCTTCGGTTCTCGAATCGACCATGCAGACCTGCCCGCATTGCAACGGCACGGGCCATATCCGCTCGCAGTCGTCGGTGGCGCTGCACGTCCTGCGCGGCATCGAGGAATACCTGCTCAAGAACACGACGCACAACATCGTCGTCCGCACGACGCCCGATATCGCGCTCTATCTGCTCAACCACAAGCGCGGCACGATCATCGATTATGAGACCCGCTTCGGCGTCCAGATCATCATCGAGGCGGATGCCCATGTCGGCGCGCAGCATTTTGCGATCGACCGCGGCGAGCCCGTCGAGAACCCGGTCAAGATCGAGCAGATACTGCATTTCGAACCCGAACCGGAAGATGACGACATCGTAGTCGAAGACGAGATCGACGAAGACGAGGAAGAAGCGCGTCCGGCCGCGGCCGCGCAGGCTTCGTCCTCGTCGGCGACATCCGATGAGAACGGCCGCAACAAGCGCAAGCGCCGCCGCCGTCGTCGTGGCCGCCGCGAAAACGGTGACGGCACGGACACCGCATCCTTCGGTGGCGAACAGGCCGGTGATGACGACGCGCTCGATGACGACGAGGCCGATGGCGACGAGGGTGCGGAAGACACACCCCAGGCGCAGGCTGACGACACGTCCGATCGCCGCAAGCGCCGCCGCCGCGGCAAGCGCGGCGGCCGCCGCAACCGTCCCGAGGACGGCTCGCTCGAGGCTGGCGCCGAAGGCTCCGAGGACGGCGATAGCGATGCGGACGACGCCGAAGAGGCCGTCGCCGTCGAGGTGGAGGTCGCCGAAGTGATCGTCGCGGCCGAGGAAGCGCCGGTCGAAGTGGTGGCTGAAGAGCCGCCGGCCAAGCCGAAGCGCGCTCGCCGCAGCCGTGCCAAGGCCGTAGAAGAGGTCGCCACCGATGAAGCTGCCCGCAGCGAGATCGAGGCCCAGCCGGCTTCTGCCGCCGAAGAGGCAACCCCGGTCGAGCCGGAAGTCGAAGCAGCCTCTGCCGCTCTCGACGAACCGGCCAAGCCCGGGCGCGCCAACCGCGACATCTCCAAGATTGCCTCCGAGCCGGTGGTGAAGTCTTCGACGACGAAAGAAGCAGCGCCGGACGACGAACCGGAAAAGCCCAAGAAGGGCGGCTGGTGGCAGCGCCGCGGCTTCTTCTAAGAAGCCGCTAATATCCAGGAATTGAGAAAGGCCCGGCATTGTCCGGGCCTTTTTCGTGCGCGGGTTTCGGGTGGCTCCCGTCGCTCCCTTCTGCGACATCCGGGCCGCAGGAAACCAGCAAGGGAGAAATTCATGCCCCGTCTCGACAACAAGATCGCCATCGTCACCGGCGCCAGCTCCGGCATCGGCCGCGCCGCCGCGCTTCTCTTCGCCCGCCAGGGCGCACGGCTCGTGCTCTCCGCCCGCAGGCGCGAGCAGCTCGAAGAGCTTGCCGACGAGATCCGTGGAACAGGCGGCGCCGCCGTCGCGGTGCCAGGCGACGTCAGCGAGGAAGCCCACCACCAGGCGCTGGTCGAGGCGGCGCGGGCCGAATTCGGCGGCCTCGACATCGCCTTCAACAATGCCGGAACAACAGGTCCGGTCGGCCCCCTCACCGCCCTTTCCCTGGCCGAATGGCAGGACGTCGTCGCCATCAACCTGACCAGTGGCTTTCTCGCGGCCAAACACCAGCTGCCGGCCATGGAAGCACGCGGCGGCGGCAGCCTCGTCTTCACCTCGACCTTCGTCGGCTACACGGCCGGCTTTCCGGGGCTCGCAGCCTATGCCGCCTCGAAATCCGGCCTCGTCGGCCTCGTGCAGGTGCTCGCCTCGGAATACGGGCCGAAAGGTATTCGCGTGAACGCGCTACTGCCGGGCGCGACGGACACGCCGATGGGGCGGGCGGTGGCAAACACGCCGGAGGCGCGCGACTTCATCGCCGGCCTCAATGCCTTCAAGCGCATCGCCGCGCCGGAGGAGATTGCCGAGGCCGCACTCTTCCTGTGCTCGGATGCCGCAAGTTTCACGACCGGGACGGCGATGCTCGTCGACGGCGGTGTGTCGATCAACCGGGTCTGATGCTCACGAGGCGATTCAGGGGCTTGCGGGATTGAATCCGGTTCTCGCCACAAGCGCCTGAAACGGTACCGCTTTCCCCGTTTCAGGCGAGCCAGCGCGCGAGGCGGTCGACCGCCTCGCTCATCTCCTCGTAGGCGCCCGCATAGGAGAAGCGCATCGTATGGTGTCCGTCCTGCGGATCGAAGTCGGCACCCGGCGTCGCCGCGACGTCGGTTTCCGTGAGCATGCGGCGGGCGAAGGCCATGCTGTCATTGGTGAATCGGCTGACATCGACATAGGCGTAGAAGGCGCCGTCCATCGGCGAGGCGATGGCAAAGCCAAGTTCCGGCAGCCGCTTCACCAGGATGTCGCGATTCGCTTTGTAGGCGTCGCGATAAACGTTGAGTTCCGCCTCCGCCCCGAGCGCACCTTCCGCCGCGATCTGCGAAAGCTCCGGCGCGGAAATGTAGAGGCTCTGGGCGATGCGCTCGACGGGGCGCACCAGCGCCTCCGGCAGTACCATCCAGCCGATGCGCCAGCCGGTCATGCAATAGTATTTCGAGAAGGAGTTGATGATCACCGCGTCATCGCCGAACTCCAGCGCCGTCGCCTCTTCGCCGACGAAGGTGAGGCCGTGGTAGATCTCGTCGGAGATGAAGGCGATGCCGTTGTCCCGGCAATAGGTGGAGAGCGCCGCGAGATTGGCACGGCCGGTCACGGTGCCCGTCGGGTTGGCGGGGCTGGCGAGCAGCACGCCGTCGATGCGGCCATGGGCAGCGGCGGCGGCCTCCAGCGCTGCCGGGGTCAGCGTGAAGCCGTTTTCCGCATTCACATCGATTTCCACCGTCTCGATGCCGAGCGCCGCAAGGATATTGCGGTAGGCCGGATAGCCGGGACGCGCGATGGCAACGCGGTCGCCGACATCGAACAGCGCGAGAAAAGCGAGGTTGAAGCCGGCCGAAGAGCCTGTCGTGATGGCGATCCGGCCCGGATCGACGGAGACGCCGTGATGGCGCTTGTAGAAATCGGATATGGCGCGGCGCAGCGAAAGGAGGCCGAGCGCATCCGTATAGCCGATGCGGCCGATCTCGAGCGCCCGGCGGGCGGCGTCTCGCGCCGCTTGCGGTGCGGGATGCACGGGCTGGCCGACGGCCATGGAAATCACCGGCCGGCCGGCCGCACGACGCTTCGTCGCCTCGGCCAGCACATCCATGGCGTGAAAGGGTTCGACGGCGCCGCGGCGGGAGAGTTTCATGGGACTGCCTTCCGGTTCTTCGGGTCGCGTCTTCCTGCCGCAAGATGCCCGTCTTCACAATCCCGCGAGGGCCGAAAATCCGCCGCTTTTACCCTATCGTTTGCGCCTGCCCGACCATAAGGTCGTTGAAAGCGCCACGACCCGCATTGACGTTGAGGGGCCGCCAATGGCACTTCTCCGGCGCATCACGACGAGGACAGCAAAGACATGACATTCAAGACGAAGCTCGCGGCCACGGTAGCACTTGCCCTTTCGGTCGCAGCCCCCCTGCCCGCCCTTGCCCTCGATGATGCGCAGAAGAAGGAAATCGGCGAATTCATCAAGGAATACCTCGTCGAGAACCCGGAAATCCTTATCGAGGTGCAGGAGGCCCTGCAGAAGAAGCAGGAAGAGCAGCAGCAGGCGAAAGCCCAGTCCGCCATCACTGACAACGAAAAGGCGATCTTCTCCTCGCCCTACGACATCGCACTCGGCAATCCGAAGGGCGACGTCACGATCGTCGAATTCTTCGACTACAACTGTGGTTACTGCAAGCGCGCGCTCTCCGACATGGATGCGCTGCTGAAGGAAGACAAGAACATCCGCTTCGTTTTGAAGGAACTGCCGATCCTCGGCCCCGATTCGCTCGCCGCCCACAAGGTGAGCGCAGCCGTGCGGGATCTTGCCCCTGAAAAGTACGGCGAGTTCCACCGCGCGCTGCTCGGCAACGAGGGCCGCGCGACGGAAGAAAGCGCGATCGCCCTTGCCGCGACGATGGGCCTTGCCGAGGCTGACGTCCGCAAGACGATGGCCGACAAGCCGCATGACGAGGCGGTGCGCGAAGCCTATTCGCTGGCCAACGAACTCGGCATCACCGGCACGCCGTCCTACGTGCTCGGCCAGGAGATGATCTTCGGCGCGGTGGGCGCGGACGACCTTCGCGAAAAGATCGCCAATGTCAGGGCGTGCGGCAAGGCGACCTGCTAAAACCGCCATCTTCCTGCCACGCTGGCCGTGTTCAGCCGTTGCTGCTTGTGGACATCGCCCCATTCGACCGGCAAAGCCCCTGCCCTTGGGGCTTTCCCTGTGGAAACCGCCGGTCTATAGGTAATTGTCTTTCCAGCATGCGGAATTGTGAATGGCTTCCACCCTTTTCGTGCTCAACGGTCCCAACCTGAATGCCCTCGGCAAACGTGAACCCGGCATCTATGGCGGGCACACGCTTGCGGATATCGAGGCGCTCTGCAAGGCGGAGGGTGAGAAGCTGGGCTTTGCGGTCGATTTCCGCCAGTCCAACCATGAAGGCGATCTGGTCGACTGGATCCACGAAGGCGGCGATGCCGCCGCTGGCATCGCCATCAATGCCGGTGCCTATACCCACACCTCGATCGCCCTGCACGACGCCATTCGCGCCATCAAGGTGCCGGTGGTCGAACTGCACCTTTCCAATGTGCATGCCCGCGAAGAATTCCGCCACACGTCGATGATCGCGCCCGCCGTCAAGGGTGTCATCTGCGGTTTCGGCGCGCACAGCTACATCCTCGCGCTTCACGCGCTTTCGTCCATCACGAAATAAGAAAAACAAGAGGCTCATTTCCATGGCTGACAAGAAACACGGCATCGATCAGACGCTCATCCGCGATCTCGCCAACATCCTCAACGAGACGGACCTCACCGAGATCGAAGTGGAGCAGGACGACCTGCGCATCCGCGTCTCGCGCGCCGGCACGCCGCAATATGTCCAGGCACCGATCGCCGCACCGGCTGCCGCCTATGCCGCACCGGCCGTCGCAGCCACGGCTGGCGCAGCCCCCGTTGCCGACGCCCGCAACAACAAGAACGCCGTCACGGCGCCGATGGTCGGTACGGCCTATCTGTCGCCTGCTCCGGGCGCCCGCGCCTTTATCGAGGTCGGCGCCACGGTCAAGGAAGGCCAGACCATCCTCATCATCGAAGCCATGAAGACGATGAACCAGATCCCGGCGCCGCGCTCCGGCAAGGTCACCGAAATCCTCGTCTCGGATGCAAGCCCGGTCGAATACGGCGAACCGCTTGTCATCATCGAATAAGGCGGCCCCCATGATCTCCAAAGTCCTCATTGCCAACCGCGGCGAAATCGCCCTTCGCGTCCTTCGGGCGTGCAAGGAGCTCGGCATCGCCACGGTCGCCGTGCATTCGACGGCGGATGCCGATGCCATGCATGTGCGCCTCGCCGACGAGAGCGTGTGCATCGGCCCGCCCCCGTCGCGCGAGAGCTATCTGAACATCCACCAGATCGTCGCCGCCTGCGAGATCACCGGCGCCGACGCGGTGCATCCCGGCTACGGCTTCCTGTCTGAAAACGCCAAGTTCGCGGAAATCCTCGATGCGCACGGCATCACCTTCATCGGCCCGACGGCGGAGCACATCCGCATCATGGGCGACAAGATCACCGCCAAGCAGACGGCGCAGGAACTCGGCATCCCCGTCGTTCCTGGCTCCGACGGTGAGGTGAAGCCGGAAAACGCGCTCGAAGTCGCCCGCCAGATCGGCTTTCCCGTGCTCATCAAGGCGACCGCCGGTGGCGGTGGCCGCGGCATGAAGGTGGCCAAGACCGAGGCCGATCTTGAAGAAGCCGTCTCGACGGCCCGCTCCGAGGCGCTCGCCGCCTTCGGCAACGACGCCGTCTACATGGAAAAGTATCTCGGCAAGCCGCGCCATATCGAAATCCAGGTCGTCGGCGACGGCATGGGCAATGCCGTGCATCTCGGCGAGCGCGACTGCTCGTTGCAGCGTCGCCACCAGAAGGTCTGGGAAGAGGCCAACTCTCCGGCCCTCAACGTCGAGCAGCGCATGAAGATCGGCCAGGTCTGCGCCGACGCCATGAAGAAGCTGAAATACCGCGGCGCCGGCACGGTCGAGTTCCTCTACGAGAACGGCGAGTTCTATTTCATCGAGATGAACACCCGCCTTCAGGTGGAGCACCCGATCACCGAAGCGATCACCGGCATCGACCTCGTACACGAGCAGATCCGCGTCGCCTCCGGCGCCGGCCTTTCGGTGAGCCAGGAAGACATCGTCTTCTCCGGCCATGCCATCGAGTGCCGCATCAATGCCGAGGATCCGCGCACCTTCGTTCCCTCGCCGGGTACGATCACGCATTTCCACGCGCCGGGCGGCCTTGGCGTGCGCGTCGATTCGGGCGCCTATCAGGGCTACCGCATCCCGCCCTACTACGACAGCCTGATCGGCAAGCTCATCGTGCACGGCCGCACCCGCGTCGAATGCATGATGCGCCTGCGGCGCGTTCTGGACGAGTTCGTCATCGACGGCATCAAGACGACGCTGCCGCTCTTCCAGGACCTGATCGCCAATCAGGACATCGCCAACGGCGATTACGACATCCACTGGCTGGAGAATTATCTGGCCGGCAAAACCGACGCCTGAGGGGCGTCGGTCATGGCAGGGCGGCGCAGCCGGCACCCGGAAATCACCCCGGACCTGCTTCTGCGCGCCTATTCCATCGGGCTTTTCCCGATGGCTGATTCGGCCGACGACCCGGAACTCTTCTGGGTCGAGCCGGACATGCGGGGCGTCATCCCGCTCGATACGTTCCACGTCTCGCGCAGCCTCGCCAAGACGATCCGCAAAAAGCCCTTCGACATCCGTTTCGACACCGCCTTCGACGCGGTGCTGGCCGCCTGCGCCGAGGCCGCGCCCGATCGGCCCTCCACCTGGATCAACACGAAGATCAAGTCGCTCTACGGCACGCTACACCGCATGGGCCATGCCCATTCCGTGGAAGCATGGGAGGGGGAAAAACTCGTCGGCGGCCTCTACGGCGTCTCGCTCGGCGCGGCCTTCTTCGGCGAGAGCATGTTTTCGCGGCGCACGGACGCCTCGAAGATCTGTCTGGTGCATCTGGTGGAGCGGTTGAAGAAAAACGGTTTCCGCCTGCTCGACACGCAGTTCACCACCGAGCACCTGAAGACATTCGGCGCGATCGATGTGCCAAAGATCGAATACGAGGACATGCTGGCCAACGCGCTGGCGTCGCCGCATTTGCCGTTTTGACGGAGAGGATGTGGCGCGGGGCTTGGCCCGGAGATCCACAAGGGCAGGCAAACGTCCCTGGAGAGCGATTTACTGGGTCTTCGCCTTCGCGTCTTCCGGCGGCGGCACGTCAGACTTCGCCTTGCACTCGGTCAGCCACACGTCGTAGACGGCGTGTTCGACGGCGTTGAGACCGGGGCTGTCGGCAAACATCCAGCCGGTGAAGATGCGACGGATCTTGCGGTCGAGGGTGATCTCGTCGACCTCGACGAAGGACGTCACCTTTTGTGCTTCGGTGTCGTCGCGGCTGTAGCAGACCTTCGGTGTCACCTGGAGCGCGCCGAACTGCACGGTCTCGCCGATATAGACGTCGAAATTGGTGATGCGGCCAGTGATCTTGTCGATGCCGGAGAAGACGGCGACCGGGTTCTCGACGCGGGCGGCTTCAGCAGCCACAGGCAACAGCGCCACGCCTGCGGCGGCCACGGCAAGCGCGGCGACAAGAAGCCGCCGTCCGGCGTTTGCCGAGAAAAACCCTGATGTCATGAATGCCGTCTCCTGCGAACCGCTCCGGCGTTCGCCGGTCGCTTGGAGCTAGCGGCGAAATGTGGCCAAATCGGTATCAGTTGCCCGGCGTCCAGGCGTCGTAGTCGCCCGTCACGCGCGGACGTTCGCCGGCGGCGGCAAGCGAGCCCGGCGGACGATAGGCCTGGGCGGTGCCGGTCGGGTTCTGGCGGTGCGGCTTTTCCCAGTCGCGGGCCTGATACTTTTCATCGGCCGGGGAAACATCGGTGCGATGGTGCATCCAGCCGTGCCAGCCCGGCGGGATGGCGGAGGCTTCGGCATAACCGTTGTAGATCACCCAGCGGCGCGTGCGCCCTTCGGAATCCTTCGCGCCGCCCTGGTAGTAGACATTGCCGAGTTCGTCCTGGCCGACCCGGGTGCCGAAGCGCCAGGTGTGAAAACGGGTGCCGATCGTCTGACCGTTCCACCAGGTAAAAATCTGCTTGAGAAGGTTCATGGGCTGGCGTCCTTGGCAGGGCCGTGCCGGAAGCGCGGCCCGAGACTGTTGGGCCGCCCGCAGAAAGCGGGCGATCTTTCTTCCGCTTATGGCGCGGCAGCGCTGGAATGTCCAGCGATTCCCGCCCCTTCGCCCACGGCTTTTCGCCGCGGATCAGCCGCCGAGCGGCTTCTCATAGACATCCAGCGGCACGCCGGAGATGTTGTCCGCGGTGTGCTGCGCCTCGCCGACCTTGGCAAAACCGTGCGCGTAGTAGAAGGCGACCGCCGCATCGTTGCGCGGGTCGACCTCCAGCAGCATCGTCGTGGCATCCGGGAAGCAGGTTTCGAGTTCCGCGAACATGTCGCGGCCGATGCCCTGGCGCTGATAGCGCGGCAGCACGTAGAGCTGGTGCAGAAACGCCACCTTCGGCCGATCCTTCGCCATGGCGACATAGCCCATGCCGGCAAGCTCCTTGCCGTTGTCGGCGACGACGAACTCGCTGTCCTTGCGCTCCAGCCGGGCCTTCAGTGCCGGCACGGAATGCCAGCGCGCGGTGATCTCGCGCACCTTGTCCGCGCCGTAGAGCGCGTCATAGGTGGCGTGCCACGTCTCGGCCAGAAGCGCGCTGACCTTGGCCAGGTCGCGTTCGGAGGCCGTGCGGACGAAGAACATGGGAAGTTCCTTTGTTTTGAAGCAATTCCAGACGGAAAACCGCTTCACACTTTTCCTGGAATTGCTTCCTAGTCCTCGATGCCCAGCTTGGCCTTGACGAGGGCCTGCACGGCCTGCGGGTTGGCCTTGCCGCCCGTCGCCTTCATCACCTGGCCGACGAACCAGCCGGCAAGCGTCGGCTTGGCGAGAACCTTGGCGACCTGATCGGGATTGGCGGCGATGATTTCATCGACGGCCTTCTCGATGGCGCCGGTGTCCGTCACCTGCTTCATGCCGCGGGATTCGACGATATCGGCCGGGTTGCCGCCTTCGGTCCAGACGATTTCAAAGAGGTCCTTGGCGATCTTCCCTGAGATGGTGCCGTCCTTGATGAGATCGATGATGCCGCCGAGCTGGGCGGGCGAAACCGGAGTCTCTTCAATGGCTTTGCCGTCCTTGTTCAAGGCACCGAGCAAGTCGTTGATGACCCAGTTGGCGGCCGTCTTGCCGTCGCGGCCGGCAGCCACGGCCTCGTAATAGTCGGCGATCGCCTTCTCCGAGACGAGCACCGAGGCGTCGTAGACCGAAAGGCCGAGATCCTTGACGAAGCGGATCTTCTTGTCGTCGGGCAGTTCCGGCAGGTCGGCGAGCAGCTTGCCGACGAATTCGTTGTCGAATTCCAGCGGCAGCAGGTCCGGGTCGGGGAAGTAGCGGTAGTCGTGCGCATCTTCCTTCGAGCGCATGGAGCGCGTCTCGCCCTTGCCGGGATCGAAGAGGCGGGTTTCCTGGTCGATCGAACCGCCATCCTCCAGAATGCCGATCTGGCGGCGGGCTTCGTATTCGATCGCCTGGCCGATGAAGCGGATGGAGTTGACGTTCTTGATCTCGCAGCGCGTGCCGAAACCTTCGCCGGGGCGGCGCACGGAGACGTTGACGTCGGCGCGCATGGAGCCCTCGTCCATGTTGCCGTCGCAGGTGCCGA
>VFQN01004087.1_pt1 | contig 19726 bp, 28 predicted proteins | sample 3512371 | NCBI WGS metagenome assembly VFQN01 (sample SAMN10412370, study PRJNA504923) | tailings metagenome | isolation source: Replicate 2 from Balatoc abandoned mine | place: Philippines: Itogon, Benguet | collected 2017-08-28
TGTTGCATTGCTTCACACCTGGTCTGATGGCATCTGTGGCGAACGTGGACGGGGAGGGCGCCTGCAGCAGCAGCAGCAGCAGCAGCGCAGCTCAGGCTCAGCAGCATCTGCCCGCCGCCCTGCAGCTGCCCACCGCCCTGCAGCTGCACATCGTGTCCCTGCTGCCCCACAACGAGCGGGTCTTAAGCGGCCGCCTTGTATGCCGCGACATGTGCACCGACCTGGGCGGCGGGCCCTCCAACTGCACCGCCTACCTGTCCCAGCCGCTGCCTGCCCACGCCGTCCCCTGGGCCCTGGAAGCAGCGCAGCCATACCTCCGGCGCCGGCCCTTTAAACACAAGCTGCAGCTGCTGTGCACAGCTGCCACCAGCGGGAGCGAGGTCAACCTGGAGGTAGCTCTGGCGCTGCTGAAGCCCAGCATATTCCCCGAAGTCCTTCAGGGCTGTGGCAAGGCGTTCGGGGAGCACGATGTCCTCCAGGACCCTGGCATCGCGGCGGTTAAGACTGGCCACCCGCAGCTGCTGGGGTGGCTGCTGCGCAGCTGCCCGGCTCTGATGCATCCGGAGCCCGTGCTCACAGCAGCTGCGCTGCACTGCGACGTGTCAGGGCTGCAGGCGGCGTGCGAGGCGATGAAGGCGTGGCGACACAAAGCAAGCAGCAGCGGGGATGGCGGCGGCGGCAGCAGCAGCAACAGCAGTGGCAGCAGCAGCAGCAACTTCCCTTTCCCACGCAAACGGCGTCATGCACTCAAAGCTGCGGCTGCGTCAGCCACACCGGACGCCGTGGCCAAGATGGAGTGGCTGCTGGCCGACGGCGGCGAGGGCTGCGACCTTGGGGGAGGCATCGCGGGGGCAGCAGCCACCTCGGGAGACCTGGACCGCCTGAGGTGGCTGCGCGACCGCGGTTGCCCACTGGGAGGGGGGGCGCTTGCGGGCGCCCTGGAGCACGCACCTGTGGCCACCGTGCAATGGCTGGTGGACGAGGCGGGGTGCGAGCTGCCGCCGGCAGGTGGCAGCGAACCTGCATGGGAGACCCTCGTGCGCATGTCAGCCAAGAGCGCGGACGCGGTGGCGAAGCTGCGGTGGCTGCAGGAGCGGGGTGCGCCAGCGCTGGTCAGGGACGGACCGCTGCTGCATTACGTTGCACATGCAGCTGCGTCGCGCGGGCGTGTGGAACTCATGCAGTACTTGCTGTCGCTGCACGGGCCGGGCGCGCTGAGAGGCTACACGGAAAGCATTCTGGTGGCTGAAGCGGCGGGCTCGGGGAGTATTCCCATGCTTGTATGCCTGCGGCAGGCAGGGTTCCGCTTCACGCATGACGCATACACGAGGGCCAAGGGGCCAGCCGGCGTGCCAGTGGTGCGGTGGCTAGCGCAGGAGGCAGGGGTTTCAGCTGCAGGGCTGAACCACCTGGAGCTCAGTTGGATGACCTCGGTGTGGTCACGGAGCAGGCCTTCAGACAGCCGGGCCCTGCTGGAGGTGCTGCAGCTGTTGGTGGGCGCGGGGTGTAAGGGCTGGGACGCCAAGGCCGTGCTGGACGCTGCGGCCAGGGGAGACCTGGAGCTGGTGCAGTACCTAATCCGGCAGCTGCCACGGTACCGGCTTGACGCGCAGCTACTGGCAGCTGCAGCGAACGGTTGTTGCGAAGCGCTTCTGGAGTGGCTGGCGGAGCTGCCGGGAAGCTTGGCGGTGCAAGAGGGAGGAGCTGCGGCGTACATTGGGCCAGCTGTGAAGGGAGATCGGGCCACGCTCGAGGCCCTGAGACGGCTGGGTATGCCGTGGGGGTCGGAGAGGGTGGTGGTGGAGGCTGTGCACGGGGGGTGCGAGGTGTCTGTGCTGCGATGGCTGGTGGAGCAGGGTGCACCGGTGGGCAGCGCGACGGACTTAGAGGCGGTGGTGGCGGCAAGGGTGCGGAGCGGGTCGCTTTGCGCGCACGACGCGGAGTGGTTGAGGGGCCTGTTGGCGGTGGAGGGGGCTAGGGTGGGACTGAGGCGCGGGTGAGCCAGTTGGGGCGGGTCAGGGCGCGTTGGGCAAGTGCGGGTGCAGGTGAGGGGCGTAGGGACGTGTGGGTTGGGGGAGACAGAAGTAGAGCTGTGGCCTTGTGAACCGCAAGGGGGGACTGGTGATGTATAGCGACTGAGCTCTTTACAGCTCGGTGTACACGACGGACAGGTCGTTGAGGGTGTGATCCTTGTAGGTTGCAGGGAGTCTCCGTTTGCACCAGGGGTGTAGCAGGCTGCAGTGCACCAGGGGTGTGCACCAGGGCGCCCCTGGTTTGCACACGTTTGGCCTGGTTTGGCGTACCGTACGCTGGCATGGAGAGCGGGGCGTCGTGAAGGGTTGCACTGTGCCTATTTTCCGCGGGAGACAGCGTTGGTTGCATGAGCACCAAGTGCAGTTCGGGCTGTCATGTTGGTACGGATTGCCACGATTCGGTGGTTGCTCTAGTGCTCTACACCGTCGGCACGTTGCGGTGCTGGATGAGGCCCAGGTGCGTGCATGTATGCGATTAATTCACTTGGTTAGGTATGTGCTGCGCCTGATTGCAAGCACCCCTGTTCCTGAGTGTCCGGTGAAGCACGTGTTCGAACACATCGAACGCAGGCCCACCGTGACGTAGACACGTGTGGCTGGGAGGCCTGTTTCGCCTTGGACCAAGCAGTTTGGGCGTGGAGCATGGAGTGCCAAGCATGCCGCCACGCGCTAGCTGCTCGTGAAAGGGTTCAACGACGCGCTTCCACTTCTGCATCCAGGTTTTTTTTCAGGTGCGTCCTGCCACCGGTTGCAGACAAAAGCAGCGGCAGGGGGCTTCCCTCCAACTGCCTCCGTCGAATATTGTGACGGCTTGAGTGTGTGCATAAGGGTCCTTGTGGCTGGAGTACGGGTAACCCCTGCAAAATCGTCACTGCTTGCGGAGCACAGCCTGACCGCTCAAGATCGTATCGTTGGTGTCCTGCTGCGTGTGGCCGCTGTTGGCCCCTGCCACAGCATGAGTTGGCGATGAAGGCTGCACGCCAACGGCGTAAGCCTGTTGCAACAACTCACAAGACCGCTTGAACGTGGTGATTTGGAGCCCTGAGGCACTGGCATAATGCACCGTGCGGCGTGCGCGCTGTGACCGTACGGCACCCTTGTTCACGCCTCGTTTAATCTCGTTCAAAGGTCTCTATTTCGCATTGTCAACATTTTGTTCAACACTATGCCAACGTGAATAGCTATAGTCCTTCGGCTTCCACCAATTTGGGCTTCCGTGATGGCCGTCGACAGCAAATGGGGCCCCGGGTGCGTTCCGAAACGGGTCGCTGTGGAGTATTTCAGAGCCACAAAGGACATCGCATTGTCCTTAGGGGAAGAGGTGTACCTGCAAGCCGTCGCCGCGACTGCCTGTGCAGCGATGGCCAACGCGCTCTCTGCTTCCGCTGCGCTTGACGAAGACGTGCTGGCCAAATGCGACACCATACTCGCGGTTGCTCAATACGTACGGAAGTTAGCGCGCCAACATATGTGCAATGAGAAAGCGGAGGACGAAGGGCGGCCTAAGGAGGCCCAGAGCGCTGACAAGCGCGCGCCTTCACCCCTGGCCGAGATCGCACACGCTATGAGGTCCCTGCGGGGAAAGTACGAACGCCAGCAGCAGCAAATGCAGCAAGCAACACAGGCGAGAACCGAGGCGGCCAGCACCCCCGGTTCCGCCCCCACCAGCACGCCTGCGACCAGCTCCCCCGGCCTCCCACTGCCCCCCGCCGTCCTCCCCGCCATCCTCTCCCACCTGGACGCCCGCTCCGCAGCAGCAGCGGCAGCCAGCTGCAGGGAGCTCCGCGCCGCATACCTGGAGCAGTTCTACCACCTGCTCCCGGAGCTGTTCACGCTGTACGTCGACAATGCCCTCGACATCTTTTACCACCCGCGCAGTGGTAGGGAAGGCGACTCCTGCGAGGCAGCGTTCGCGGTGCTGTGGCCCCTGGACGGCAGCACCGCGTGCGGGGCGGACCTGGTCCGGTCTCAGCGCGAGCGGGGTGCCCTACGACTGCTGACGCTGATGCGGAAACGCATGCCCCACGTCACCATGCCCGAGGCGCCAGACAACACCAGGTGGGAAGCACACGTACCCCACCAAGCTGAGCACTACTTTACGTCCTCGTAACATGTGAAAAAGGGCTCTTCACATTACGATGAAGTCCAATGAAAGCCCATATTTGCTCCTTACGTCGTATCGGACAAGTGCACACCAGGGGATGGAGCCAGCCTTGCTTATGGCTTGCTAAATTACCCACACGCCCCGGCTCTGCCGCCAAACCCCCGCCCCCGATGCACCCCGCACCCCGCAGGCCCACCAGGTGTGGCCCACCAGGTGTGGCCTAGCGCGGTAGCACACACGGTTGACACTCCCGCTGCCGCCCACCCCCGACGCACCCCGCAGGCCCGCCCCCAGCTGCTACACCTCCTCCCTCGCCGCCTTCAAGGAGAGCGCGCCAGTGCACCTGCCCACCTCGTCCTCCGGGCTCCCACCGTCCTCCTCCTCCCCCATCCCCTCCGACCCCAGCCCGCGCACCACAGCATCCCCCATCAGCCCTCCCGCGGCGGGCCCCGACACCGCCGGCCCCTCCACCTCCACCTCCACCTCCACACCTTCCACCACCCCAGCTCCTGCTCCCTCCTGCTCCCACGAGGCGCTAACCCACGCCTGCTGCGACGTGCGTGTGCAGCGTTCCGTTGCTAATGGACACGCGCTGCACGTGGACGGGGACCTGCTGGCTGTGGCTTACCTCCAGGCATGGAAGAAGCAGGACCCGGGGTTGTTGCAGGGTTGCGTGCTGTCGGGCGAAAGCGGCATAGGCATTGGACGTCACAAACAATACGCGACGGGCTTCTATGACCACGTGACACGTGTGCGTGCCGACGAGGCGCGCGGGCTGGTGTGGGCGGCGGCGGACAACAGGTGGGGTCGGGGGCGAACCGTGCGTCCTCCTCACATGCTATCCAGCGTTCCGCTAGAGTTCGAAGCGTCGTGTAGCATACTCGGATGCGGGAATGGAATGTATAGAGTCTCCGGCAAGCAGACATATGGGAAAGTGTCACTCACTGCCATATCCTGGGAGAAGAAGGCATTTCGAGACGTCGCTCTACGCGTCGTGTGTGTCTGTGTGGCTTGACTGCTAAGGCGTGGCGGTGGTTTGAATCACAGGCCAGAACACACACACACACACACACACAAGCCATGCATCTTCGTGAGTTGCGTGCTTGTCCTTCGCCCATGAGGAGGATATGTGTGTGTGTAATACACATCCCGCTGCTTGCCGCGTGCCCTGCCCCCAGGCGCGTCAAGGCGTTCAGAGCCCCTGGCTCCGGCGAGAGCGGTGGTGGTATGGCCCTGCGCCACACGCTGAGCACGGACGTCAAGGGCCTGGAGGGGTGGCACGCGGGGCTACACGTGATGGGGGACAGCCTGCTGCTGGTGAACAGTAAGGCGGGACTGGGGCCGTGATGGGGCAAGATGCTTACGGACGGGAGAGAAGCATACTGCGGTAGCCATCAGTTTGCTTTGCGAAGCTAGTGTTCATTCCACGTTGCTGACCCTCGCTCTGCACCGCGGAGAGTGACTGAAGGGGGCACCCAATCTGCCACACCCCGGCCCGTCCATGCACCTGCGCGGTGGCTCGACTGCACTGAACCTTGACACCTCAACCCCAAGGCTCTACCGTCGACGCACACGCTTTCGGCTTTCCTGCCCCATGAGAGGGTTTCGCGAGCCACACGGTGTGTGCTAACGGCTGTTTGCCACGTGTGTATTGCCGTACCAGGCGTCGGCGCGGTCATGCGGTGGGAGATGGCGCGGCTACAGGAGCTGGAGGCGAGCCCCGGCGTACCGCCTCACGCCGTACACCTGCTGCAGCTGCCGGTGTACGACATGAGTAAGCGCCAGCGGAGAAATTTCGCCAAGCAGACAGCCCTCATGGCCGACCCGGCCTCGCCTACGGCCCCCGTGCTGGTGGCGGCGATGGACGAGCACTACGGCAACACCGTGCTGACGTACGACATGGAGACGCTGCGTGTACGGCAGCGGCTGCTCGGCCACCTGTACGACATCTGGGACATCGCGGTGCCGCCGCCGTCGTGGCAGGGCGCGCCGCTGTTCGCCACTACCTCGTGGACTGGCGACGTTAAGGTGGGAGGTATGAAGGTATTACGTCCAGGTTTGTCGAATTATAGCGGTACGAATGCTGCGAAGCAGCTCGGTTGGTGTCTTGAGACGGTCAGACCTGCACTACTAGGTGCTGTCTCACCAGGCAATATCTGTTTCGTGGTAGGAGCCCGACCGCAGACCCTTGAGTGGTTCTCAATGCATCACGTGAAGTCCTGGCTCAGTGTATGTTCCGCCTAGAACGACGTGCGTACGGTACGCAGCGAAATACCTTGCCTTTGATCTCATCGGCGGTTGGAGGCGCAGGCCCACTGCACATTGCCCTATGAAAACGTGCCATATTCGTGCACTCAGCCGCCTCCTTTTCTCCACTCCCTCGACAGCTGTGGGACCTGCGCTCCCGCTGCTGCTCCCCAGCTGTGACGCTGGTGGGCGGCGGGGCCCCCCTGGATGCGGTGGCGCTGGTGGCAGCGCAGGGCGGCGCGGGGCAGCTGGGGGCAGGACTCATGTGCTTTGCAGGTGAGGGAGCGTTCGCGGATGGGGGAGTATTGCATGGGTTGCCATGCACGGTGTGAGAGGGCCAGGCATATGGGAGGGGCGCGGTCGGCAGTGGGGACGTTGGACGCTGTTGCGCTTTGCCAGGTCGCTTTGCCTGCCGACGCGTTTGGTTGCGAGCGAGCCAACCGTTACCTGTTGCCACTGCCAGGGGCATGCTTGGCCATTGCCGCAACACAACGTCACACGTTCGTTCCACGCTCGCTTGCCATCGCAGGAGGCATGGGCGAGGCGGTGTGGGCGTGGGACCTCCGCGCCGGCCGCGCGCAGGCCCTGTACGAGCTATCCACCGGCAATGCACGTGTATTAGCCCTGGCGTGGCACCAGGGCAGCAGCAGCCTCCTGGCATCCTGCGAGAGCATGTATGACGACTGCCACGAGGACTGGGCGGGTGGGAGCGACGGCGAGGGGGAGGGCGGGAGCGGGAGCCGGTGGTGGCCCAAGCGGGCAAAGCACGACAGGAAGGACTTCAAGGCGTACTGGACGGAGGCGGACTCGTGTGTGGTGCAGTACCGCTTCTCGGACAGGGCGGGGGGAGCGGTGCCGGAGAGCCAGGGGCCCGCGTTCGGCTGGCAAGGGTTCGAATAGGCAGCTCTGTACCCTCATGTGGTCGTGACGCACGTGGGTAAGGAGCAATCTAGGATGGGCATGGTGAGGTGTGGCTTATCGTGAGTTACCCAGCCGTCCACCCTGCTGCACCCGCCTTCCGTGGGTGTCGGGTACTGGTACGGGGAAACGGGGCATAAGGCGGGGCACAAGTGGCGGTACGATGTGCAGGACACGCACCCAGCCGTCTGCCTTCCTTGTTGGCGCTTGGGAACGCGCCGGAACTGTGTGCTTGAGTATGCATGGTGTGAGGCGATCCAGAACGATGTGCTGATGTTGGCGGCCAGCCTGTGGAGCGCAGAGGGGCGCCCTGCTCCCTCCTATGACATCTCTGCAATGCAGCCAAAGGGGCCCCAAAGAGGCAGAATGTAACATGATCTTTCAGCGGTTGTATAGCTGCAAATAAGTATACCATATGGTGGTGCCTGGTGCGGTGGCTCCTTTCTGAGGCTATCTACAGGCGCCGGGTTGCAGGGGAGCTCCCCTGGCCTGCTGGGACTGCCTGAACACCAGCTACACAACAACAACGGCTGTGCATTTTCCTGCTTTGTGGGCTTTGGGCAGCCGCGCATTGTTCGGCAGTGGCCACGCACCTACGGTACTCGTGGTGCGCATGGGCGCCGCACGTGTAGCGCGCTGCACTCATAAAGCCTGAGCACATGAGTCCTCCCGGCTCGCCACCAGGTGTCAGGCTGCGACCTGCGCGGCACGATGTGGAGACAGGGAACGGTGGCAGGGGAGCTCCCCTGTTTGGTACGCTACTGTCGTACGGCACAGTAGTAGGTTGCAGGGCATTGCAGTAGCCTTCCGTACCAGTCCTGGCAGGACGCTCTGCGCACACGCCGTGCGCAGGGGATCCCCTGGCCGTGTGCATGGTTACAGCGTTGCGTCTGTAGTACTCACAGTGCGGTCCTTCTGACAAAAGTCAACATCTCGTTGAGTCCCCGTTTCATGCAGTGCAGAGTTCGCCCGCCAGTGAATGAAGAGAATGGACTGAAACTGCTTACCCACTGCCCCCACAGACAAACCACACACAAGCTACTCGTCATGCAGCATCACAGCAATGGGTACCCAAGTCCTGCAACCTACCGGGCACGTCACACAGTCGGCACCGACAGTGAACGACACATGTTCCGGTGCCCTGCCCCACAGCCCCTGCCTATCCAATAACGACAATCGGCTTCCCACAATATGCCGCGCGTCTCCCGCCAGCTTACACAGCAAGCGCAAGCTCACACCTATCATGTTTGTCATCATAACACGGGAGCGCGTGACCGGCTGGACACCTGGACTCGCCCCCGGGGTGGCCTCTCCTCATCAGCCATCACAGCTTAACGGTCGGGAACGGCTGGTCTCCCGCCAGCTTACACAGCAAGCGCCAGTCCACTATCATGTCTCTCAAGTTGGATAGCGTGACCTGATGGGCACTGGAACTCATCTCGGTGGCCTCTCCTCACAGCTTGTCGGTCGGGAACGGCTGGTAGCTGCCCGCAGGCTGCACCGCCGGGTAGGGCGCCGCGGGCTGTGCAGTGGCCACAGGGGCGTAGCCGGGGTAGGCGCCGGGGGCGGCGTAGCCGGCTGAGGCGCCGTACGTGGGCTGGGGTGCCGCGCCTGCGGGCATTGTACAGGGTGCCGTGCCATGAGCACGGTTCAGACGCCCTGACCCAGATCCTCGACAAGGCAAGAAGTCGTGGCCCCCCAAGCCTTTGCCACGGATTATGCAGGTGATACGCCATGCGAGCTCTGCCATGCTGCGCGGCACCTGGCCCCAACGCCAGCGTCCGGGACCTGGGCCGTCCACCAAAGATGCCACTCACCCGGGTACGGCGGCGGCGCCACGGGGTGTATCCGTGCACCGCTGGACCACACGTGCTGGGGGCCAGCCTACATGTGCTGCGAGTCAACGGATGGGTTGTCACTCACCCGGGTACGGCGGCGGCGCCACGGGGTGCATCTGCACCACCACCTGCTGCGGGGCCAGCTGCTGCTGCTGCTGCTGGTCCGCCGCGCCGTACATGACCCCTCCGTCGGGGTTGACCACCACACCGCCCGCAATGGTGGGCACCTGCACGCGACGTGGGTGAGAAAGGCGTTCGTACACAACGGACGTCGGAAGTGCTCACGGAAAAGGGTCACTGGAAGCATCTGGGCCATCGGCGACGACGCCTATGGGGACGCAGTTGGAGGAGGCAACAAAGGCACGCGGACACCTAGTTTATAGCAGCGTTATATGCGCATAGCCTCCGACCTCGGCAGCTAGTCGGCAGCGCGGGTCGAGCATGTCGCGTCCACCATCCGCGGTGCACGGAAAAACTGCTGCGCTTCCATAATACGCATGGCCCCTACCTCGTTGTAGATGGCGTGGATCTCCGCGTTGGTGACCTTCTTGGCGTCGCGGTCCATGGCGTAGCAGATGTACAGCTGCATGGAAGGGAGGGAACAGGAGGGGTAACCGCAGAGCGGCAAAGGGACGAACGGAAACATTGGGCCTGCGGAGAGCAAGGTTAGTGGCTGCAACAGAAAGGAACAGGAGGGGAGGGGAGAAAAACAGGAGGCAGAGGCTCGGTTTCGAGAGCAGCATGACGCGGTGGGTATCGGTGATCTAGCGAGTACCACCAGCACACTGGCACACACGGTAACATCTTGGCGCGCACGTAGTTGGGTAGCGGCGCGTGCAGGGCGTGTAGTGCCGCGGCCCCAAAATGCAAACTGGTGGCTTAACATGATGCAGAGCTACGGCGCAGCGCCTGCTCACCGTGTTGACGACGTCGAGCAGCAAGCCGGCCACAAACTGGAGCACGAACCACATGGCGCTGACGGAAGGAAAAAAGGAAAAGGCAGGAAGGGCGTAAGTTGGGATCGGCGTATGCCCGTGCCGATACAGGCCCTACGCAGCAATGGTGACACCACATACCAGACCCTACCGCACAGCACAGGGTGGCAGGACCAGGCACACAACCCAAAGGGACGAACGGAAAACATTCGTACCAAACCTAATTCGTACCAAACGGTGTAGCGCTGCGCTTGCGACGTGCGGTTTGAAGGCGTCCGAGGCCAGACGCTGCCTGTCACCCAGCGCACAGCCGCACGCAGTTCCCGACTCCCGGCCACGTCGTGCACTAAAGTGACCAACCAAAGCGTCCCGGACTCACAGGAAGCAGATGAATGCCACCAGGAAGCCCACGCCGACGTCCTTCTTGGCCATGTACGCGCCGAAGTACACCAGGCCGGCTGCGGGGTACGGACACGCACACGTGTCAGCTGAGCGCCAGGAGGGCACCAGCACGCAGGAGGAGGAGCAGCGGAGCACCACGCCGGGACCGCGTTGCCAGCATCACGCGTGAAAGCACAGGTGGAAAGCCATTTGCCAAAAGGTAATAGGGCATGGCCGAAGGCTGTTGCGCATCAGCTGACCGGTGCGCCACGTGCCTGGCACTCACCCCAGGCGAGGGGCACGAGGAAGGCAGAAGGTCCGAAGCCAAATGGCCAAAGCGCACGGCCACGGCTAAATCTGCTGAAATTCAGCTAGCTGGTGCCACGGACCCGTGGGTCACTTACCCCAGGCGAGGGACACCAGGAAGGCGGCGGTGTTGAGCACCATCTCGGGCACCCACCTGCACACGGGCAGTGCATGGGGTCACACAACAGCAGTGGCAGGACCAGGCACACAACCCTGTGCCTCACGTTGCCCAGGGTGACCTCGCCCAGCATGCCCGGTATAGCCTTTCAGGTACGCAGGCATCCTTGTTTGAGCGCAATTGCCCGGTGCCACCGCTGCAGTACTTGGCGCACGCATGCTCACCACACGCGGCAGGTCCTACTCGGAGGTTGAAGCAGCCGTATATGTGCGCAAACCCACGATGCCATCGCTGCAACTTGCAGTACACGCACGCTCACCACACGCTGTAGGTCTGCAGGAAGTTGCGCTTGAGGGTCTCGAACACCGAGGTGGCGGCCGCCACAAAGCTCTTGCCGGTGATGGCCACGGCGATGGTCGCGAACGACGTAAACTTCTCCTGCACATAAGGATAGACACACGCAACCAGGCCAAACGTTTACGCGTGTGGAAGGAAGAGGCTCAAACGGGCAACCTTGTGCAGTTCTGCCATTGAGGGTATCCCCATTACAGGGGCGGCAGGAGATGGAGGAAAACGCGAACCGCAAATCGCATCGGCAGCAAAACGACGTATGCTGACACTCACCGCCGTGGCCAGCAGTGGCTGCAGAATGCAGTCAATGAAAGCGGCAGGGGGTGATACGGTACAGCAGTTGATGATGAAGCAGCAGATTTGATGCAGCAAGCAACATACCACACATGGGCAGCGGGCCGGACTCACCGCCAGGGCCAACAGCGGCTGCACGAAGCAGTTGATGATGCAGCAGATGATGTTATCGCGCGCGCAGCGGCGCATGGTGTTGCGGATGATGCGCAGCGCCGTCAGGATGGCGGCGGCGAAGGCGATGCTGCCGAACGAGCTGGTCAGCGCGTGGCGCAGGGCCAGGCGTACGCTGCCGGGGGCGTTGGCGGCGGAGCCCACGGACGCGCTGCTGCCTGGAGGCGGGTGGGTAAACAGCAAGGGAGTAATAAGGAATCAGAGGTTATTTCATTGAGTGGGAAGGCGCACGCTGCCGGGGGCGTTGGCGGCGGAGCCCACGGATGCGCTTCTTCCCGAGGTTCGGCGGGATTACAGGACGAGAGCAATAAGGTTTTAAATGCAATGATACGTAATAATCAATCATTAATAACGTGGTTGGTTGGTCGCCTTCCGCGTGAGCAAGGGTTCTGACACTGGCACGGACGTGGTGCTTGCCTCGCACCGGTCTGGTGGGTAGGGCAGGTGCTTGAGTGCCGGCTGCGTACAACCCTCACCTGTTGCAGAGAAGTACCACTGGGCGGTGGTGTCGGCCACAGTGTACAGCCGGACCTGCAAAGATCATACGCAGTAAAGGCAGTACAGCCGGAGGGCACACATCAGCTCAGGGCCCCTCCATGCCAGCTCGCGCCCAACAGGCGCCTTTCTGGAGCTCCCACGGGCCTTTAGTGCAAGGGAACACTCCACGCGTTGTAAGTCAGTGGGCCTAGTTAAATGGGGAGACCCTCCCTTGCCTGCATGACGATCATCCACGTCCACAGGATGAAGATGGCGCACACGAAGCAGTAGGCGCCCGCCCAGCCGGCCGTGTTCATGCTGCAGCATGCGACCCTGTGCGCAAGGGGAGCAGCGAAAGTCAAACCGCGGATGCGACGGCACAAAGCTTCGAGCTCGCACATTGTCACCGGGGCGTGCGGACGTGGTACCCTGCTTCCATGTCATTGCCAGTGCAAGCAGGTTCTGCACCACAACGGCACCAAAGCCCCAAAACCCAGTTCGCCCTCTCCGCGCGCGAGGATAAAACGACGTGCACGGTGCGGCACTCACTCCATGCCCTGTGCGTCGGTGCACACCGCCGCCTGGCCGTTGGTGTTGGACACCACGGCGCGCGAGGCCACCATGGCGTTGGCGCCCACGGTGCCGATGTTGACGGCGCTGCCGAAGGCGGCCAGCGCGTACACCAGCACCGCCAGGCCCGCCACCTTGATGCCCAGGGAGGCGGGCACCAGCCCCACGTTGTCGCTCAGGCCGCGGCCTGCGGGCGGAACGGGAGGGTTAGCAGCAGCAGGAGCAGCAGAAGGTGAGGGAAAAGCACGTGCAGCGAACGGGCGTATGTGTTTGGAGGGAGAATCTGCACGTGAGGAGCAGTAAAGGGTTTGGTGGGCCTCGTACGCCCTAAGTATGGACATGAGCTGCTGACCTGCATGCTCCGTTTCGCATGCAGGCCGCAGCCTGAGCGACAACGTGGACCTAATACCCATCTCCCTGGGCTTGAATCCGCAGCAGCAACAGATGATGCAAATGAATGTGCGTCCTCGCTGTATGTGACTGCCCGGCGGCCCCGGTGTGCCCGCAGTATGGCTCTTGGGGTGTCTGTGGGACGGGCCATCCCACCTTGCCTTGCTCACCGTGCGTTGCGGGTGCTCGCCGGTGCGACGCACGTGCGTACCGACGTGCCCCCCAGGCCCCCGCTAGTAAGACGTGACGTTGTGTCGTACACCCCAATGGCCTACCTGCCACGGACATGAGCTTGGCGCACATGGCGAGCTGGTTGCGGATCCACCAGTAGAAGAACGCGGAAATGACGGTGACGATGAGCAGGATGATGCCGAAGGGCACTGCACCGAACGCCAGGCACAGGATGGCCCATGCGGCGGAGCAGCCCAGGCTGAAGTAGATGCTGAGGTACACCATCGTTTTGGCGTACTTGCGGAACAGCAGCACGTACACAGCGGAGCAAACCAGCGCGACGACCGCGCTGATGGGCAGCCATATGCTGATCTGCTGGTTGAACGCCTGTTAAGGGCGCACGGGCACCGGCAGACGCATGTGGGTTAGGCGTTTACCTCGTCGCTCGTGCGCGTGCAGGCGTAAAACGTTATGTGCCAGGCATGTCAGCTGTGAGCAAATCGCACGTGTGCGACATCTGTGTGAAGGTTTGGATTTGGACGGGGTGTGTTGCTGATGGCCGTCTAGAGCTGCTGCTATGACTGTACACCGTCGCACCTGACCAAAGGTGGGATCGACGATGAGCTCTGTCGGAGGAAGTGTCTGCAAGCACGACCCGCACATGCACATGTCACAACAGCGCAAGGGTGTCTGCAGGAGTCCGCGTCGGCACGTGGTGACGTGGGCACGTGATATTCCAACCCATCACCAGCCTGGCATGGCACTTACAGCCTGGTAGGCCTTCCAGTCGTCAATGCTACAGGTGGCCGAGTTCCAGTAAAAGCCGTTGGTGTAGTCGGCGGCGTTTGGGTCCTGCACATCCCAGAGAGGTGTGTACTGAGTATGGTGTGGTGCCATCCACACGGTGTAAGGTCTGGCATGCATGAGTTCCAGGTTAGATACAATGTGCAATGCAGTTGTATCGAGGGGGTCCTTAAGGAGCGGCTTCGTGCTGAACCTGCATAATAATGGTTGGTACCACCGCGACACAACCAGGAGAGCACAGTCTAATTAAGGTAAAAGCAGCAATGCCATATAGTTTTCAGCGCAAGATTCTTCTACAAGCAGAAGGATTAGCTTCGCGGGCGCAGCTTCCTCGACAACTCGCCCGCGTCCATGTGCGGGTTGCTAGCCCTTCTCAACTGGTCTGCCCCACGACTTACTGTATGAGTGAACGCTGCTATGCCCCAGAAGACCGTCAAGGCAGCCCACAGGCAGTAGGCGATAGTCCAGCCGAAGTCATTCCGCGCTCTCTTCTCGGCGTAAAAGCTTTGCTCGCCCCTGGCGAAATAAGACGATTGTCCCTGCTCAGCGTCCATTTTGGTCGAGTGCTTATGGCGCTGAGTGTGCTCAACTTGGGCTCAGAACTCTCTGGGCAAGTCCTCATGTTGTGCGAGCGGGGCGGTTGATGGTTGGTCCCCTCGTGCCAATCGCTGCAACGACAACTGGTCAGCCCCCACGCCCTCTCTGACGCACCGTCGGGATTGTGCAGTATCGCATGTGGATATCACGCAGTTGGGGCTGGTTACCTGTGTTTGGCCGAAGCTAGTGAGGAAGGTCCCTGCCAGGGCCAGGTCAGGGCGGGGCCCTCAATAGCTTTTACAGGGTGGGGAGACTTGGGGCAAAAATGGTATACACTGGCGCGTTCACCACTGCTGCCACAACCACGAACAAGGAGCCCTATGGCAAGGTACCACCAAAAAGGAGAAGAGCAGGACCGGTAATGAACCAAAGCAGTCAGCGACTAATGCAAGCACACGGTGACTTAACACGCAGACGCAGCATGCTATAGATGAGCGTGGAGTCGACACGCCGGCCCCGGCAGTCGCGGCAAAAGTAAGGCACCCCTCCGCACACGGAGGCAGCAGCCACTGTGACGCTCTAGGCCAGGAAACATAACCGGTTTACTCAACGCTCTTGCAGGCAGCAGACAAGCACGATGTTGTCGCCTATACCATGACGAACGCTCCCTTGATTGGGTTGGCGGGGCTCGTGACGGGAGCCCAGGAGGCCTACATGCACTTTGAGGTAAATGTGCTAGGCCAGGAACACCAAGGAACATCCCTTTCGCAGCACTTCACTTCGGAACCCGCTCCACCCTTATGCTCTGCAGCGCATGCCTCCCAGCCTGTCGCGGCAGCACTTCCAGCAAGCTAAGTTCCTGTTCGGTATCATCGGTAAGAAGACAGCCTACGCAACGCTGCTGGGCGCTGTGTTCTGTGCGACGGATGCGTACGTGGAGAACGCTCGCGGCAAGCACGACATGACCAGCGGCATTGTGGCGGGCCTGGTGACGGGAGGGCTGTTCGGCATGGGCAGGCCAATGCCGCAGCCGGTGGCATGGCCGCTGGCGTTCGCTGCCACCGCTGTGACAGCGGACCTGATTGGGGAGCTGCTGCCCAAATACATGAAGGACTACCGGTAAGCTGTCACCTGGCGTGCGCATGCACCACATGCGTGCGTTGTGGGGTGGAGGGGTGTACCTGGGGGTCCAAGGAGCAAGGGACTGGGGTGTGGCTTGGGCACGTGTAGGGTGGGATGAGGGGCTCGAGTGCTTCAGCGGCACCCTGCAACCTGCAGCGCAGCGGGCCTGCTGCCCTATGGGATACCACAAGCCTGCCATCGCAGCTGCACCATATGTGACATACAGCTGTAGCCACGGATGCATCCCTGTGAGATTCACGGATGCATCACGGATGCACCCCTGTGGGATTCATCCAGCGCACGGCGTTCTCGCAACACGCAGGGCCGCATAGGCCTTACCCCCTACCCGTCACCCTCGGCCGACACCACCACAGCCTAGTGCCTGGGGGCTTGGTGTCTTACGTGCTTTTGCAACTGGCTGTCCAGTGATCCGCTATTGATGGCTGATGCTGGCGTGGGGGTTTGGTGCCTTCCGTGCTGCCCGGTGTCCGCCAAAAAGTTACGAGCGCGTCCGGAGTGCCAAGGGGGCCATAAGGACGAAACATGGAGTTAAGGGCTAACGCCGGCATGCCCTTGCACGCTTGCAGGATCTACGGGCCGGTTAAGAACCGCGAGAACTGGAACGACCCCGTGCCCCCGCGGCCGCCCATCCTGGACACGGGCGCAGCGGTGCGCCCCAACGACCCCGGCCAGGTGGGGCAACAAAGGGCTAGTATATGGAGGGATATGGCAACACGGTTTATGTGGGGCGAGGGAGGGGCGGGGACCGACCTGAGGGAGGGGTAACAGAGGGCTTGTAGGAAAAGGGATATGGTAACGTAGTCCAGGCGGGACGAGAGGGCCGGGGATTGATCGTTGGCTGACTGGCAGCCCCGGTTGCTGCAGCTGCTGGCCGGGAAACTGTGTACTGTATGCATGTGGGGAATTGCGGCATCACGGTGTGCGAAAGAATGCTGGGTGCGAGGCGCCTACGCTGCGCTGTGGGCAAGGCGAGGATGTCTGGGCATTTACGCCACAGCACTTGATTCACTTCCACACGGCACGATGAGCACGGGACTCGTCAACTGCCACCGTCCGTCCGTTACGCCCAAAAAATATGTATGCGATCCCTCTTCCTGTGCTGCAGTTCTGGCGCGGGTACTAGGCGACAGCGCCCCTCGCAGGAGCGCTCTGGCGGCCACGCGGTGGCTGCAGCTTGGCTTATTGCGACCAGTAGCTTGACCACATCAGGCGTGTAGCACAGAAGTGAGGTTTACGATTTCCGCAGGTGCGCCAGCCGCATGGGCGTTCCAGCAAACAGCGTTGGCGCATGCAAGTGACAGTCGGCGTGCGGCAATTTGAGTTGTGGTGGCGTTCCGGTATAGTGTGTATGCATCGAAGGTTGCAGTGAACACAGTGTTCGGCAACCCTCTTGGCGCTGGAACACTGGGAGGCTTGGGTGGGCCAATGCCGTAGATGTGGAACATGACATTGGCGTTTCAGTTTGGTCCTGCGTTGGTGCACCTGCACTGCGCAAGGACACCGCGTTGACGGTGTGGCACCATGAGTCCGTAGCATGGCTGCATGTAATGAGAAGATGAGCTTACTGGTGACGACGTGGAGAAGAGTCGACCGGCAGCTAATGAGGATGAGTGAGGGTCTAGCAGGTATGGTGCAGCCGCATGCCCATATCAGGATATCAGCCTGCCTGCCGCCAGCCTGCCTGCCAACCAGCTCGGGCGATGTCCACCACCCTTGTGTCCATAACTTCGGCACATCGGCAGTGTACACGTGTCCGCAGCTGCCCACACGTCCGCAAGGAAAGTCCGAGAGCCATACTGTTGCTTTGCAGGTAGACAGCGCGTTTTGAGCTGCTTCTTCGGCCCCGGGTCAGTGCCCAACTCCTCCAGCTCGGCCAGTGTCTGGTGCTTGCAACAGGAGTCAACTGGCTGCGCTGACACAGCACACGGCACACGGGACACACGAACACTGCAGCGAGGTACGTGTGGGCACATAGCAAGCCTATATACTCGCATATGTTTGACTATTACACCAGCATAATCGACTTCCCACCCTTTGCCGACGCGAAGAGCGCTGCAGTCAGTTGGTTTTGAGACAGTTGCATCCTGCAGTCGCAAAACACTTACCCACGCAAAAGCATTACAAACAGAATCCCGTGACTTCCGGCGCTTGCTCTTTGTCGTTGACCAGCGCGGGTAATGAAGAGGGCCCGCAAGGCGCCTCTGCGCGTGCCGGCCTATGTTGAAGACGATGAGGATGCCGAGGATGAAGATGAGGAAGCGGCTGATCTACGGGGACGCTCCGCCACTCCAAACCTCAACTTCCTAGGGAACCTCATGTGGGTGCCTCCTTCAGCCGGCCCGGGGCACGAACGTCCAACCCTGCGGTGCCACGGCCTCTGCTCCGTCTTACCACGACCCTGACCCTTTGCTGGTGCAAGTGCAGGCGTGGAGTGACCACAGGAAACCAACGGCAAATTGACACGAACGCGACTGGGGCTGCGAACATGGTGGGTAAGCTGGACAAAAGCGACTGGAGCTGACATGTTCCCAGGGCGGACTGATATGCCTTCCGCGCCCCACGGTGGGGGATCTAAGGTGAACAGCCCGTTGTTGATGGAAGAACATGAATGAGGACTAGCAACACGATGCAGACGAAGTTGCTGCTTGGATGGAACCCCACGCACGCGTGCCCTGGCCTCGCCCCGACAGACCCTTGGCGCCACCGGAGCCGCCAGCATGCGGCTGCAGCTGCAGCGCGCTGCCGGCAAGACGGGCCGCTACCAGACGCTGCGGCGGGTGGTGCTCAGCACAGCAGCCAAGCAGCGCCTAACGCTGTGCACTGCCTTGCTTGTTGAGGTACGTGCGCCGTGAACTACTACTTCCCTGGATACTACAACACTGAGTTGACCATGCCACTCCTGCCCCACACGTGTCTGCGATGTCTTCAACGACAGATTTTGGACTTGTTGCACTTGCCGACACATCGCCTTGTGGCCTCCTGTGCCGACCAGGTCGCCCAAGGCTTTGGCTTCAGCCTCACGGTGCACCAGCCCACCGGGGACGTGGTGGGGCCACAGGCCGCACTAGACGCCGCAGCAGCCCTGGAGCGCAAGGCGCACCCACCAGCAAAAGCTGCAGCTGCAGCTGGGGCCGCGGGGACAGCGGGAGGGGAAGCCGCGGAGGCAGGGGTCGGCGGGCCCGGAGGGGACGCGGCGGGGGCCGTTGGTGAGGCCGGTGGCGGGGCCACGGCGGAAGCGCACAGCGCGTTTGATGACCTGGAGCCGCTGGACGTGGAGCTTGGGGTGGATGCCAGCGGCATGCTGGTGCAGCTGCAGCAGGGGGCGGCGGCGGCGGCGGCGGGGGCCGCGGGGGCGGGCGGCGTTGCGCGGCGGCTGGCGGCCAAGTCACCGGTGAGGCTGTGGAGGAGGTGGTGGTCCTAAGACACCGAACGGTCTCGTAGCTTCAAACGGAGGGCGCAGAAGCAAAGATGTCTGTAGGCTGCCGTTCCTGCCTCACCGGAGTGTCGTTTCGTCACCCACAGCTGCCTTGTTGTGCTTGCAGACCGGCGCGCGGCCGCGGCTAAACCTGGGGCTGCAAGGGGGGCGGCTGACGTCTGCGGCGCTGGGCAGCATCGGCGTGGCGCTGGGAGGGCAGCGGAACGCGGCGGCTGCGCAGGCGGTGCAGGCAGCGCGGAAAAGGTGCGTTTATGCCTTTAGGGCTTCCAGCTGACGACCGGGAGAAAACACCTATGGCTTGCAGAGCGTTGCTCCAGGGCCCCCATACTGTGTCGATGCGGCATGCTCGTTTTCCTCATATGGGGAAAAGGCAAAGGAGTAAGGGTGCGGTCACACGACGTTACGTTGCCGTTACGTTACCCAGGGAAACGGCAACGTGAACGGGGCGCGCGGTCACAGTCCACGTTACCCACGTCACGTTTGCACCCACGTTTCACCGGCT
>VFQN01004088.1_pt1 | contig 19712 bp, 26 predicted proteins | sample 3512371 | NCBI WGS metagenome assembly VFQN01 (sample SAMN10412370, study PRJNA504923) | tailings metagenome | isolation source: Replicate 2 from Balatoc abandoned mine | place: Philippines: Itogon, Benguet | collected 2017-08-28
ACAAAGCCTATGGACAGACCCCAACACGTACCCCCCAACCCGAACCGCATGCAAGCCCCCGCTGCCCCCTGCCCCCCCCCCCCCCCGCTAGCCCGACCCACCGCCGTGTTGGTGAACGCCTGGCTGCCGATCCAGTAGGGGAAGAACACGCCCGGCAGCAGCTGCAGCCGCGCCGTGTGCCGCTCCCGCTGCCGGTCCCGCTGCTGCTGCTGCTCCCCCTGCAGCCGCCGCTCCGCCTCCGCCGCCCCCCCCCCCCCCCCCCCCCCCCCCCCCCCCCCCCCCCTCCCCCTCCCTCCCCCCCTCCCCCCCCCCCCCCACCCCCCACCGCCTTCCCCTTCGCCTTCTTCGCCGCCGCCGCCTTCTTCGCCACGCGCTCGTGGTACTCGAGGCACACGCACGTCTGCCGCACAAGCTCCCCCAGGAAGTCGTCCGCCAGCGGCGCCGCCGACACGCAGCAGCACGACAGGTGCCCCAGGTCCATCTCCACGTGGTCGTGGGGCTTGGCCGGCAGCACGTCCTTGGGCTTCTTGGGCTGCACGCCTGCCGCCAGTGAGGCGCCGTGGCACGCCTCCACCACCGCCACCCGGCCCAGCGTGCACGTGTCGCGGGGGCAGGCAAGCACCAGGCCCGACGCGCCGGGGGGCGGGCCCTGGCCCAGCTCCTCCTGCTGCTGCAGCACCAGGGGGGTGACGCTGGGGGGCAGCGCCGCCGCCGCGCGCAGCGTGGCCGTGCCCCACGCCCCGCGCACGATGGCGGGGGGCGTGCAGGCACCAGCACTACCAGCAGCAGCAGAAGCAGCAGCAGCCGCAGCTGCCGCGCCAGGGCCGGTGGAGCCGGGAGCTCCCCCAACGTTCTCGGGCTTCACAGCAGTGGGTACGCACGTGCCGGCGGCTGACGCCGGCGCCGCCGTACCCTCGCTCCCCTGCACGGGCACGCCGCCGCACTCCGCCGCCGCCGCCGGCGGCGCCGGCAGGCTGCCCTTCGTCGCCTCCCGGTCCTTTGCCTCCGCCTCCGCCGCCACAATGCGTTTGAAAATCTCCAAGCACACCGTCGTCTGCTGCCGAATCCGCTGAGTCAGCTCCTGCGCCGCCGCCTGCTGCTGCTGCTGTTGCTGCTGCTGCTGCGCCGCCTGGCGCCTGTGCGCCAGCAGCTGCTCCGCCAGCGCGTTCACGTCCAGGATGGGGCTCTCGTGCCTCGTGGGGTGGAACGTCAGCGCCGAGCCCAGCGCGTCCAGCGCCTCGCCGCCCTCGTACAGCCCGCTCAGCCGCCCCGCCTGTGTACGGCACGTGATACGGCACGACAGTTTGTATGGTACGGCATGCCAGGGCAGGGCGTCGTGCGCCGCAGCGTGCGCGTGGGGCCCCGCGCCTCGTCCTTTGCGCGCGCACGCCAACGCAGCACAGGTGCATGGTATACACACGTACTGCACACATGCCAGGCAGGTCGCAAAACGAAACACGGACAACTGATCCACATACGAACAGTGAACGATCAGCGCAACCCACATACACGCAATGTGCTTGCGAAATAAAAAAGGGTTGATTGATCCACGTATGAACCAGCAACTAAGCACAGCGCACCATCTTGCCAAACGTGCGGTCCCACTCCTCGGCCGCTGGCATGATGGCGCTGGCATACATCCACCCTTTCCCAGCCACACCACCTCAATACACACCCAACTGTTAGCACACACCCCTTCCGCACCTGCTTTCCAAACACGCGGTCCCACTCCTCGGCGGTGGGCATGATGGCGTTGGCGTACATCCAGCCGCAGCGCAGCGGCATGCGGCGGTGCAGCGCCTCCACGAAGTCCACGTAGTCAAGGGAGTCCAGGCCCTCGTCCAGAAGCAGGTCGCGCGCGCCGCTGCAGGAAGGAAGGTGGAAGAAGATAAGGAAAGGTGTGCAGACAAGTGGGTGACAGAATTTCGGGGGGCAAGGACAGGATGGCATAGTCTAGGCAGTCCAGGGATTCGTCCGAAGCAGGTCGCGCGCAACGCTGCAGGGAGGTGGTGGTAGAAAGTGCAAGGATGGGGCGGGGGGCGTGCAGGAGACTGTGCGAAGAACGCGCGGAGAGTGTGCAAGGGCAAAGCACAAGGCGGAGGCAAGGAAGCTGGCGAGAGGCAGAGAGAGCGCACGGGGCTGCGGCACTTTTCCATGGGTTGTGAGGGCTGTGGGCGCGTCTTACCTCTGCCCGCTCTACCCTCGTGCCACCCCACCCCTGCCCGCCCATCCCTGCTCACGTGAAGACGGGCTGCGGCGCCGCGCCCGCGGTGCGGTTGCGCTTGCGCTGCGGCCGTGTGGCTGCTGCGCGCTGCGGCGTCAGGAACATGTCCTCGTACAGCTCAGCTGGGGGGGAGACGTGCGGGTTGAGGAACAACTGGATGAGTAACAGTCCACCAACGAGCAATAGCTGCTGATCTTCCCCAACAACCACCCATGCTTCTGGCATCGCTTTACTACCTGCTAGCAGCTGCAAGGCTTTACACCCACCGATGAGACGCTGGCTGCACAGCGCCAACGACACGAACGTGCTCAGCGCCATGCACAGCCGCGTGTCCTCCGGCCCGTCCCTGGAAGGGAGGAAGGATAAATGCAAAGCAGCAAAGTAGCATAGGCGAAAATCAGCAAGGGAAAGCGGGAAGGGTGTGGGGCGAACTAGGGCGGAGACGGTTGGGACGAGTCATTCCAGTCCCGGCCGGTTTAGTCGCCTAGTGAACGGCCCATCCGCGGTGCTTGTCTGTGTACGGCACGAAGTACACAGCGGGACAGGCACGGCGACCGACAGCACCTCACAGCACCACCTCAACAGCGTAAAGCGCGCTAACGCACAGAGCACCCACACCCCGCCACCCTCACCCCACACACCGTACGTATGCTGTTGTTGGCTGTGTTTGACCGCCTGCCTGCCGCTAGCCTCGCTCTCCGCAGGCCTAACCTCTTCCAGTCCCATCACTTTGCCGTTATGCAGTTACCCTTACCCTCCGCTTCCACCCACCTGCAGTGCACTTCCGCGTACACGGCAAGGCTGTCACCTGCGCGCAGCAGAGTGTCCATTCGCTCCGGAACCTACACGGAACAAGGGGATAAATACTTTTATAAGATACGGTACTTATATAAGATCGAAAGGAACATATCAACTGTTTGCCTAGTTTGTCCTCACCAAAGACCCAATTTCAGTTCTTCACCCGTGTGTTGTAGTGGCTTTATGCACGGCGCCGCCTGCCGTGTGCCCCGAACATACGTGGAGCTGAGGACAGACATGGTCAACAAAACCCACTACAAGGAGGGCCATCAGCCCCCCACACCCAGCCACCCTTCCCTCAACCTGCGCAGCGTATCCAGCCAGCCATGCCTAACTGCATTCGAGCCCTTTGCCGCTCCACGTTTCGAACCTCCAGCACCAAACAGATCCGCACGCCAAGAGTCAACAGCGCAGTTGGCCGTCTACAATGTACGCCCACTGCCACATACAACACCGGTAACAATGCCTGGCTCCATGCCGCCCCCGTTCCAGCCACCCACCGCCCTCCCCAGCCCCATCTCCTCTACCATCCTCCCCAGCCCCACCTAATTATCCTCAATGTCCGCGAACCTCTTAACCGACAGGCAACCGACAATTCAATTTCATATAAAAAATAAAGTAAAAATTATATTGATAAAAACGCCACCCGTCCCAGCCGCACCTTCCAGTCCTCCAGCGCCACGCACGTCAGGTTGTCCAGGCCACTGCGCTTCAGCTTGCGCTTGGACGCAGAGGCGGCGGCAGTCGACGAGGGCGCATGCTTCGCAGCCGCCGGCTTTGGGGTGGGCGGCGGCGCTTGGTTTTCTGCTGCTGGCTTAGGGGCGGACGACGGCGCCTGGTTTGCCGCTGCTGGGTCAGGAGCGGACGACGGCGCCTGGTTTGCCGCTGCTGGGTCAGGGGCGGACGGCGGCGCCTGGTTTGCCGCTGCTGGCTTAGATGCGGACGGCGGCGCCTGGTTTGCCGCTGCTGGCTTAGGCGCGGACGGCGGTGATTGTTTTGCAGCTGCAGGGTTTGGGGCAGGCGACGGCGCTTGTTTTGCCGCTGATGGTTTACGGGATGACGGAGACGCACCGCCATTTCGCTTCAGGACATGGTCATAATTAAGGCGCGGCGCCAGCCCATTCGGCCTTTGCTTAAATGACGGGATCCCGCCAGCGCTTTTCTTGTCCCCTGGCGGGGGCCCAGGCTTCACCGTCGCCGCTGGCCCCGAGTCTTTAGGGACCTGCTCTGCCGCCGCCGCCGCCGCTGTTGTTGGCGGCACCGCGTCCGGCGCGGGCGCCGCTGCCACGGACGCCGGGGTGCTCCCACCGCTGCCACCGACACCGCCGCTGCCGCTGCCGCCGCCACCACCACCACCGCCGGCGTTTGTGCCGTTCTTGCCCGACGACGCCTTCCGCTTGCCTGTGCCCTTGCTGGGCACTGAGTCCAGAGAGAACCCCTCCTCCTCCACCAGCCGCTTAACCGCCTTGAGCGCGCGCTTCGGGCGGCCGTGACCGGTATCGTTGGCGGATGGGTCGGTGGGAGGTGACCATGCTGCCGGTGCTGAGACCTGGCGTCCAGGTTGGGGCTGTTTCTTTTCCTGTTGCTGCTGCTGCGCCATTTCGGCCGGCATGGCCACGGACACTGCCGCTGGGGCCGTGTGGAAATGGGTGCCATTCCCAGCAGAAGCGACCGCGGCGGCAGCGACCGGCCCGGCCAACGCGGGGTCTGCGGAGCCGACGGTGGGGGTGGTCTGCTGCCCTTGCAGGGGGGCTAGGGGGCGTAGGTGTAGGCTGGGTTGGCGCTGCAGCTGCGACTGCGGGGCTGGATGTGGGAACGGCTGCGCCTGCAGATGCGGGTGGCTGAGGGGTGTGGTGCCGGCATTGGGGTGGAGCGCCGGAAGCGGCTGTGTGGTTACGGGCAGCTCGAACGCGGACAGCAACGAGGAGCCCACGTCCTCCGCAAACCCGTTTGTGTGGGATTGTAGGTCGGAGGTGGGAAGATGCTGCTGGTGTTGCTGCTGCTGCTGCTGCACGCCCCCCGGCCCCAAGCCCCGGTCGGGCACTGGCCTGGGCGGTTCCAGCACGGAGTGTAGGTGGGGGAACAGGTGGGGATAGTCGGGCTCAATGGGCTCAAGCACCAGCTGCAGCTGAGGCTCGTCCGCGTGCTTGTGCTGCTGCAGGTGCTGATGGTCCAGCTGGGGCCCAAGGTGTGGACCAAGGTGCGGGTGCGTGTGCGTGTGCGGCGCCTCGTGCCCCGGCCCCAGCCTTGCCACCTTGGCGCTGCGCTCGTCTGGCCAGCCCTGGTGCACGCCCCCGACAGCAGGGCCCCCGGCGTGGCCGTTCGCCATTCCAGCCATGCCCCCATGGCTGCTGACCCCGTGATGCTGGGGAGCATACGGCTGCGCACAGTGCTGCTGCTGATGATGATCACGCAGCGGGGGCGCAGGGGCTGCCGGCACGGGCCCGGCGGCGCAGGCCGCCCCCTGCACCTGTCCGTGCCCCCGTCCGTCCTGCAGGCCACCCGCTGCGAACCCATCCACGTCGCTCCCCGGCTGCTCCACCACCACCCCGTTGCCCTGCACCTGCGCCTGCACCTGATACTGGTGCTCCACGAAGCCTGCTGCACCAATCATAGGGTCTGGGCCTGGGCCCAGCACGCTGAAGTCCGTGCTAACGCCGCCGGGCGCCGCCGTCTTGGGCAGGATCATGGGAAGCCCCGGTAGCGCTATCGGGGGAGGCAGCGGAGGGGGCGGTGCCGGCTCTGCGCTAGGAGGCGGCGGCTCAGCCTTCGCCTTGACCGCCCCGCCTCCCACCGCCGCCTTGCTCTTGGTGGCCACCGTCACAGGCAACTTGATCTTCGCCCCCGGTGCCGCCGCCGCCGCCGCTGCCGCTGCTGCTGCTGCCGCTGCTGCTCCAGCTCCTGCTGCTGCACTACTCTTTTGCCCCTTCGGCGACGCAGCCACCGGCCCAGCCCCGCCCGCCTCCACCGGCCCTGCTGCTGCCCCCAGCTCCGCCTTGGGCTTGCCCTCCCCCGCGGGCACGGCCGCCTTTGCCGGCTTCGGCGGCGGCGGCGGTACGGCAACGTCCGCCGCCTTGAGCGCCGCCAGCATGTGCCCCATGGTGGTGCCGGTGGAGGTAGCGCCGCGCAGCACGTTCATGGTGCCCACCCGCAGCGCCCGCAGGCCCGCCACCTCCTTCAGCAGCCGGTCCTTCTTGTCGCCCATGACCAGCGTGCGCTGCTCGCGAAGGTGGGCTGCATGGGGCACAACAGGAGGTGAACAAAATACTTGGGACGCGAGAAAGTAGCTGTAGTAGTGAGGGGACATGGTATGATGCAGTGCATTACTCCTGGCACGAAGAGAGCTGCCTGACGCATGCGAATTACTATCGCAGGCAAGACACCCCTCGAGCCCTTGGTAGGTGGGTTGTGACTCGGGCCGGGGCAGGATGCAGCAACATCACTGTACATGTACAAGAAGAGCTCATTTGGGTCAGCGGTGAACGGATCCTTAAACAACGTGAGGGGGTCACCATGACGCGCTGAGCGTGCCATGCAAGGAATACCGGTGCACCAAGAGCGAGGGGCGAGGCGGCGAGGCGGAGCAAGCCAAGATAAGCAGTTGGCCATATGGGTCGCGAGCAGCGGGCAGCCGGCGGGCGGGCGGCGGTGTTTCGCCATGTGGGTCGCGGCCCAACCGTACAACTGCACGAGTACCAGCTCCACAACCGGCCCATAAAAAGCCACCCGAGCCCTCATGACTTTCCACCCTTACAGTTGCCCCACTTCTAGACGCCTGAGGCCAGCACTTCGCACGGTCCGTCACCGCCCGCCCACCAACCACTCCCCGCATGCCCATCCGCCCCCCCACTTTGCGCTCACGCTCCCCTCCCCCTCCCTTACACCCCTCATTCCCACCCACCACCCCCTCATTCCCACCCTCCACCCCCCGCCCCCGCCTCCCTCACCCATGGTGGTGGCCAGGTACTCCAGCGCCGTCGCCGCGCCCTTCTTGCCGCCCAGCCCCTGCCGCTCCAGCCACGCGCGAAGCAGCGGGTCCGTGTCCCGCAGGTGCGTCGCCAGCGCCGTCGCGCGTGTCGCGACGCCGCCGTCGTACGACAGCTTGCGCCCTAGGGCCTCCACCATGGCGTCCGCCGCCGCCAGCAGCTGCGGGTGGCGCTCGGCCATCCACGCGTCCGAGGCCCGCAGCCGGGGGCGGAACTCCTCATACAGCTGCTCGGAGGTGAGCACCTGGGGTGCATTTGGAGCAGGGCGGTGGGGACAGGTGAGGGTGAGGGTGAGGGTGAGGGTGAGGGATGAGAGGGGTGCTTGGATGAGGTGCGGGTGGTGGTGGGGTAGAGAGTTGGGTTGGTGGGCAAGGGAGCCCAGGGGGTAGGGGTGGGGGTAAGTGTGCGGGGGAGGCAGGGTAAGCGAGTGGTGCCGAGGGTTGACAGTTGCGGGCAAGTGAAAGGTGGCGCGTGCCTGTTGAAGGGCGATGTGGTGCAGGGTAGAGGGCTTGGGGGAGGAGTTGCCAGGGTGGAGCGGTGTGGGGCCGTGGCGCCATTGGCGTGTGGAGAGTGCTTCTGCAGAACGATATAAAGGTGTCATGGACCCGCAGTTCCGGTAGCGCTGTCTCTGTTGGCAGGTGGTTACGGTATGCTACCTAGGTCCTGGTCTTAAAGGCTGTGGCGTCGGGTGACGTGGCGTAAGGCGCGGTCAAGAAACCGTGATTGTAATGTGTATAATGTGGTTAGTGGAGAGCTACGACTATCACAATTAGGGTTCCGAGGCCGGCAAAGCGTTTGCCTCGGGACGCCGTTGTGCAACGAGGTCAGCAGGACACCACGCACCAGCGACTTTCACATCCCACACATGCATCATGCATGCCGTTTCTAACTAGTAATAAACCGAAGAAACATAGTGTGTGAGCGCAGATGTTTGCGCTGGACCCGCCGCCCCCGGAAATTTGCCTCGACGCTCCCTGTGTCAGCGAGGTTTCGCCTGACCCACCCACGACAGCGGTTGCCCTATGAGCAGCCGCAACCCCTTAGCCTTCACCCCAATGCCATATAAGAACTTTATTCGCCATTTGCGAGTCAATAGGGGGGCATCAACGGGTGCCGGCACACGCCCTGCTGGCCAAGGAGCGCCCGTCTATGACCGCTTGACGGTGAAACTAGGCCGTCCACGGGCCACCCAGATGGCCGCCGATTTGGCAAATGTAGTAGTGCCCCGTCCATATGCGCCGGATGCCGGGCCAGCTACTGCGGAGTGCTGTGGTGGTGGCCCTCCCGCCCTACTGACGCGCACCTCCTTGCGGTTTATCATCCTCGGCCGAGGCTCCCGCGCCTGGCCGCCCTCCTCTGTGGTCCCACTCCCGTGCTACTGGGGCTGGGGCGCCCCGTTGATGTGACGCCCCTGGACGATGGGATGCCCAGTGGCCAGCGTTGAGTGCTGGGACTCGCGCAGGTACATCAAGATATTATGTTACATAAAGTGCCTTCATTATGTATGTGTTCCTCATTCTCCGGTCAGTCGCCCACAGGTCGCTAGTATCCTCGTTGCCGATCCCGAACCCCATGCTGCTCCCCTATGAGGTTCATTCCCGAGGTTCCCAATCATCCAAACAGGACTTCACATTACATGGTACTGGGGCTTCTCTAAGGCAATCAAGACGCTACGCCCCACAGATACCAACTGTGAAGTGGGGCCCAGACCGTGGCCGGCGCTGTGGCAGCAACTGCATTTACGAACCTGTACAGGCCACCCTAGCACGTACCCCAAACATATAGTGCGTCCTCAGGCTCGCCGCATTTCCATTGTGTAGCATCCACCGGCTTGGGTACTTTTGGGAGCCCAACCGAACATGTCCCCCCCTGCGTCCGCTCCCCAGCGTGCAAGGTCTGCTCCCGTCCGTTCTAACACCTACCGAGGGTGCACTTAGCACTGCTAATGAGCCTGGTCGTGCATACGGAAGGGCGTCGCGACCCACGATCCAGGGTTGGCATCGCCTTGTGCCGCACGCACGAGCCTCACAAGCTGCAAACATAGGCGATGGACATAAGCGCATGCATTGCATGCCCCTATCAAAGCGAACAGCGCAACCCAGCTGTCGAAGCCACTGCCACGAGCAGCCTGCAACATGCACACCTGCGCCGGCAACGAGCATCCTGCCAACACGTACACTACGGGGTGGCTCTGCCGAGGGGAACCCCTGGGCAAAGCATCAACAGGCCCTCGCCTCGGGCGGCTGGTCGCCGGTTAGGCGCTTAGACCTGCATTTGGGCTGGCCGTAACGGTGCACACTGCCACAACCCGACTCGGCGGCAAGGACACGTGTGCACCCAAGCATGTTCATCCACCCTGCTCAACCGCACCACGATGATGAGACGGACGGCAGAAAGTACTCCCTGGCCCCTGCGGGACGACGAACGGCCCACCCCCACGACTACACTCTGCACAAGAGCACAACCTGTGCACATGCAGCACCGGAAGGTCCGGACAGGGACGCAGGGTGGACCCACAACAGCGTCTCAGACTGGCCACCAATTTCACTATGGCTCCTCAGGGGCAAGATGGCGTCTGACACGATGCGTGGCAAGGTGGCACGGTTGAGCATGCCCAAGGTTGAACGCCCCGATGTTGAAGAGCCGCATAGCGAGTCAAGGCGCTAGTCCCCAAGCGGAGTAGCTGTCAGCTACGCGAAAGCTTTTCCAGCCCCTGCTGCTGCTTGCGTGGACGGAGCTCATGATATGCTCATCGAAAGGCGTGCGTCTTGAGACACAACCTCGGACGCGGGCAATGCAGTAACAGCAGGTATGCACCGTCTGGTGCCAGCATTAATGCGTGGATGTGGAGGTATTGTGACCCGAAGCCGCGAAGGACAAGGAAGGCGACGGATTCAGTGTGGGGGCAAAGGGAGCTGAGAGCACTTGAGAAATTACGACTGTTGAGATTACAGCGGCGTTTATGTATGTGCACTGAATCCTGTAGGAAAGCGCTTCGGGGCGCTCCATTACATTGCCCCGCGCCGCCGCGATGGCGCCAAGTTGCTCGCATGTCACAGGATCGTCCCTACCCTTGCATACTTTCAACAGCGGACACATAAACGCGATCTAGGCAAGCGTTTTACTTTGAACGCACCTAGCACCCGCGCTACCACCATGACTGCGACGCCTCTCCTGCCTTGCGGCAGCAACATTTCTGTAAAGGTCCACCCTGTGGTACTATTTTCGATCTGTGATGCCTACATTCGGCGAAAGGAGCACCAAGACCGCGTTATCGGCACGCTGCTGGGCGTTGTGGTAGACGGCACGATCGAGGTGAAGAACTGCTATGTGGTGCCCCACAACGAGAGCTCAGAGCAGGTCATGGTGGACGTTGTCCACCATAAGACAATGTTCGAGCTGCACCAGAAGGTGGCGCCCCAAGAGGTCATCGTCGGCTGGTGAGGAGCTCCGGCCATGGCCCCGTTTGCTCCCGCAGCAGCCCCTGCACTGCATACGGCCCCCCTTGAGCAAATGAACTTCCCACGGCACAGGTTCGCCACGGGCTCTGCTCTTTACAACAGCGACGCGCTGATCCAGGAGTTCTACAGCAAGGAGTCGACGCACCCGGTGAGCATGCAACGGAGCCGTTCGTCCGCCATACGCCGCGCACCGCGAGCAGTTCCTGCGTTCCCCAACGGTGTCCAGGAGACGATGTATCAGTTACCAGTGCCGCCTTATTGCGTCGTTCAGGTGCACCTGGTCGTGGACACGACGTTGCAAGACAGCAAGTTCAGCGTGCAGGCCTTCACATCGCGTGTGCTGGCGCTGGGCGAGAAGGTGCTCGCGACGGAGTTCGTGGAGATCCCTTGCGACACCATCTTCGCGGACATTGAGCGCGTTGGGGGTGAGCAGCGGGACCAGGGGCAGGGGGCAGCGGTGGGGCGTTCGTACTGCCGTTGGGGGAGACGACCATCACCTCCCACAGCCCTACACCAGTCCCAGAAGCAGTCGCAAGCACAGTTACGGGAGCCGAACACCAGCTGCCACAGGATGCATGCATCCCTCCCAGCGCCGCGCCAGTACTGGTACACCTCCCGAATGTTCGCTCTCCTGCCCTAACACCCGAGGGTGCCCCTGCCTCAGGGCCGCACCACACCACCCCAACCTGCCCTACCCCTACCCTCCCCCTTCTCTCCCTTGCAGCCGAGCTGATGCTGACGGGCTTCAACGACCCCTCCCCCGAGTCGGCCAAGGGCAAGGACGTGGCCTCCAAGTCCTTTGGCGCGGACGGCGAGACGCTGCAGACGTCCATGGCGCGCCTGGCGGAGCTGGTGGGCCGCGCGCACGAGTACGTGGAGGCGGTGGCGGTGAGTGGTGGGCAGCGCGTGCGGGATGGGCACGGGAGGGAAGTAGGGCAACGCAAGGGCTGAACTTTATGCGTAGGGTAAAGGGGCTCAACGGGCGTGCACTGAGGCCGTGGTCGTGGAGAAATTGCACGTCCAGCCATATCCCAAACAGTCAACGGACAGGTGGTGAGTGTGGCGCCACGACGCAAGCGGAGCACTTGGTTCGTGCTGCACACTGCTTGTTTGAAAGGCGGTGACGGTGGATAGCGTGGTGTCCTGCGTCCCCGCCACCGAACGCCCCCCCTGGTCCCTTCCCTTTTCCCGCGCTGCAACCGTCCTGGTTCACGAGCCCCCCACCTCCACTCATCTTACGCCCGTTTCCATTCCTCGCCGCATAGGCCGGCAAGGTGACGGGCGACCCCGCCATCGGGCGCTACCTTACGCCCTCCACTCCCTCCCACCTCAGGCTGATTTCCCCACGCCCTCCCCTTCCCCCATCTCGCCACACAGGCCGGCAAGGTGACGGGCGACCCCGCCATCGGGCGCTACCTGGCCGACACGCTGGCGCTGGTGCCGCACCTGGCCAAGGCGGACTTCCAGCGCCTCTTCAACGAGGCGCAGCAGGACAGCATGATGGTCATCTACCTGGCGGACCTGCTGCGCGCGCACGTGGCGCTGGCGGAGCGCCTGGGCACCGCCGCGCTGCCCATCCTGTGAGCGGCAGCCGGAGGTGTGGGTGTGGACAGGGGAGGGCCACCAAGGCGGATTGAGGGCAGCTGGCGGGAAGGGGCACAGCGCCGCGCTGCTCGTCATGTGAGCGGGCGGACGCGTGGGTGCGGACAGGGGAGGGCCATCGGGTCTAGATGGCGGCTGCGGGGCTTGGCACCGCAGCCCTGCCCGTCGTGTGGGCCGGCGGAGGAGCAGCGGGCGTGAGCGGCTGGCTACAGGGGTGGGACTCCGCGTCCCTGGCATCTGTGGCGGCTGGAAAGGGGCATTGCAGAGGTGAACAGGCCTTCGCGGCCTATCCTGTGGGAGGGAGGCCGCTGAATGGCGGGGAAGGGGCGGCGGCGTGGCTGTGGAGGCCGCAGCAGCAATGAGCGGCCGGCCACAGGCGGCGCAGGCGCACCGACAGGGACAGGGACAGGGTTTATACGGGTTACTTAGGCATCAGCAGCAGCAGCAAGGACATGGGCGCGGAGGCGGGTGATGGGGTTTGGCGCCTGGCGAAGGCTGGAGAGCGGCTCGCGGCTGGCGGCAGGACCCGAGGGGTTGGAGGCGGCTGGGAGCTGCTGTGCGGTGTTCATGCCGGGCAGTCCCACGGGGCACGCACCTGCGAAGGGCAAGCTAGCTCTGGCGTTCCTACACGTCTTGCCTGCCAACATGGTGGTGGCAAGGGCAGGCGTGGGGAGCAGCGCTGCGTGGCAGTGCAGCGTGGGCAGGGGCCGCTGGTGGCCCCTCTCAGGGGCTGCAGCATTGGTATGGGGCCGTGGCGCACGGCCGCTCAGCCTTGGCAGCTGCGACTGCTGCGTGGGTGCAGGCCGCTAGCATTCCCTCTGCGGCATAGAATGGCGGTGCAGGGTAACTCCACTTAAAGGGGGAGAAAGGTCAAGGTTGTAGTCAGTGATTGGGGTGTGGCACAGGGGGGATAGGGCACGAGGGGATGCGACTGATACCACCCAGCAGGCCAGCGGCAGGATGAGGGGCAGCTGGGTCGATGCAACGCACGCCCTGCTACGTTCAGTAGTGTGGTCAGGAGGATTTCCAGACGAGGGGGGGCAACTGCAGCAGCGTTCAGGGGCTGCCCTTGTTGCAGCGCATCTGCGAACACCGCGCTCTTGGGTCGCAACGGCAGGACAGCAGGGATGGGGGCTCGCGGGCTCCCAGGGGCCGGGGATCCTCATGGGCGACCCGGGCGGGTTTGGAGACCCTGACCGAGCGGCGGCGGGCCGCCTGTAGGTCCAACGACTGCCGGTGTTGCTGGGCGTGGCGGGGTGCAGCCCCAGTGTGGGTTAAGCAGCATGAGCGGAAGCATCAGGCACTTCTGCGCTTGGAACGCGACCTGACGAGGCGCTCTGAACGCGACCCGACGAGAATGCATGCGGCGCGGCGTGCTGGGTGGTGCTCCGTTGTGGCGTCAGCCGACAGTGCTGTAGGGCAGCACTGGGGCGGCACGGCTGTGTATCTGGATGTGCTGGCAAGGGGCGGTTTGCTGTGCCGCGCCTTGCAGGCGGCCTGCATGCACCGCACGGCTGCAGCCTGGAAGTGCATTCCGGGCGGTGGCACGGGATGCCGGGGGGAGTGTCAGAGCCAAGCGAGACCCGCATGACATCGCTGTGCTGCGTGGGGCTATTGGGGCACCCCTCTTTTTGACATTTGGGCGTGGAGCATAGGAGCTAGGGGGTTGGGAGGACAATGCATATTCGTGTGGCTTGTTCGGGTGTTTGTGGGAAGGGGACGTGGCCGATGAGGTGGCGTTTGGTGGGTTGTGCACGGCTGCTAGCATGCCAGGGCGCCCTGGTGTAGTTGATCGGGCGTGACGACGACACCGGTGCTGCTATAAAACTTACGACTTGACAAGGGGGCACAGGCTAGGAGCTGTGCCGTCGATAGTGCACAGGGGGCTTTGTGCTGGAAAGGGCGCATGTAAGACCGGCCGTATGCAACCTAGTAGGATGCAGTCCTTGCTAGGCCGCGTATGGCATATTCATGCATGCATGTGGGCATGAGACGGCCAGCGGTACAGGTAACGCGCGTCGGGTTTAAAGCAGCTGGTACGAAGGTTGTTACCTCAGCCGTCCAGACCAGCCCCTCACTGGTTGTGAGGCATATAGGCAACTTTGGCTGCACTGCTACAACACCTGTAGAACCAGCACCACTCAGCACCCACGCCATACAGCGCCATACCGTGAAACATGCGTTGTACCTCCCCGCACCGCATCCTGCTTCACACCGTACCGTACCCCCCTCCACCAGGAACATCCACCTGGCACCGGCCCGACACAGGGCAGGGTAGCGCCTCCCGCGCCTCCATGTGCTCCTGTCACACCCTGCGTGCCATGGCCTATGCGGTATGACTGCTTTTCCTGCTTGGAGCAGCTTGAAAGCAGTCTGGCATACTGGAGGGTGGAGGGCTGGCGCCGGGTGTGGGCCGGTGTGCGGCAGGGCGCACCTGGGCGGACCTGGGCGCACCGTGGATGTCCGTGGTACGGTAGCTTGCACCGCCAAGCGTCAACGGACAGGAAGGGCAGGGAAGTGGTAGGATGCCCAACGCAGCACAGGACCACGCTTTGGCCACGCAAACGGCGGCGTAGTGCGTGTAGGGACACGCGGCATGGTGCTGATAGGCAAAAGGTCAACCCATCTGAATGCCTCACGCGCCGTCTCATCCGCTGGAATGGGGCGGAGAGGCGCTCATCCACAGCGACGCGTCCAACCATCGGTTGGCCACTATCGCACACGTAACGCTCAGGCGTCGAGACTACATCTCTTCTTCTGAGTTGAGGAGCTTGTCTGGTTTGAAGAACACAGACAGGTAAGACTAACTATAGAACAGATCCTGTTCGAGTAAAGTCTTGCTTCATCAAAGATTAGGGCCTGTATATATACCCCCTAAACAGCGCGATGGTGGGTGCAAACGCGGGCCTTTTCCTTCTTCCACGCTAGGAAGGGTATACGGCGTTGCACGCCTGCATAAACGATACAACAATTGACGGGGCACAAGCTGGCAGGCCTTGCAGGATAGCAGGGGAATGAAAAGGTTCATCAATGTCAGGAACCCCCATGGGGGGCCCAAAGGAGTCCTGCGCGGGGGCCAGCCGCGTAACGAACCCATACTGCCTTTGCACAATTGCTCACACAGTAGTCAAAGTCATACACAGCCTGGTACGCACGCCTGATTGCTTGCCGTCGTAGCGCAAACCGCACCGCTCCATCCATCGTTCCAGCCCGAAACTGATACGGCAACACGTCATGCAAACTATCAGGACCATCTTTCACCACCGGCACGCACGTCAATTAAGCACAATGGCGGAGCGCTGCCTTACAAGGGGTGCGCCGCCAATCCCAGCACCGCATGCTGCGCAAGGGAGTCCCAGAGTCTCCACGGCAAGAAATGCCCAGCCATGACTTTGTGAAGCCCAATACGAATTCCTCATTTTAGATAGTTCTTTGCGACCCTGGAGCAAGCGTCTTCACGATGTCGACGACATGCGGCTGCTCGCAACCCAGCTACGGAGGCATTAGTTGCAGGTCACCACCCTACCAGGTTGTGTATTGATCACAGCAACGTGTCACACAGGTGCAGCCCCTGCCTGCAAGTGGCGGGGCAATCCACGTGTGCACGCGTATAACACGCCCCTGCGCCATGACCCGCGGCTGTTGACCCAGGCTTTGTGGTTACAGAGTGTGCAGCCGCTTGTCACTTGCAGCGTACCTTGATGCAGCAACCCCGTCAGTCGGGCACGTTGAGCTGCACACTGTCCATGTGTTCATGGTTTGAGCTGGGTGTTGACAACGGGGAGCGAGACACGCACCAGAGGGGTACGAGCGCAGGCTGGAGTCGTGTCGGATGGTCACGCCCTGCCTACGCCCACAGGTTCACGCGTGTAGCTGCAGTGCATCCGCATATAGTTTTTATGAATTTCGCCTCCGGTACTAAACGGTCCAGCGCGCGAGCAGTTGTGGGACGCTTGCCACGATGATCATCGCGATATTCCTCGCTGCTGTTCGGGGCCGGGGCACCCATAACAGACCCAGCACAATGCAACGAACTCGTAAGTGCGCCTGTTGCAGGCTGTGATCTTGTCGACCGGTGAAGCGCTCGAGAAACACAATACGCTTACAAGTAAAATCGCTTGCAGGGTCATCGGAACCAGTTTTGGTCGCATAATTGTATTGTGGGCGTCGAGTACGATGCGCTGTTGCTTCTATGTACCAGATCGATGTCGAGATGTCCAGGCCGTTGTACTGACACGTGTCAAGACAGGGGGAGCACGGTTCAAGGCACGGGCTGATGGCCTCCCACCGCAAAGCATTTGAAACGCCTGTACGTCCTGCACCACTGTGCAGGGAACCGTCGCGTATGAGCGTGAGCCTTGTACGGTACTTTAGCACGTACAGCGGCATAATATCCATGCCCGTATCCCACCCTTACGCACCTGCTGTTGAGCTGTTCCTATCTGGGGCGCACCCTTGTCGGGCCCTGCGTGTGCTGCTGCGCGCTTGCACTGCAAGTGGCTACCGGTAGCACCGACAGGGTCACTTGGATCTGCCTGGATCAGGCACGGACGACATGTCTGTTTTTACACGGTTACGAATGCCCGCGAGTGCCCCACAACTCTCACAGCTTATCTGCCTCGATCGGTACATAGCTCCGGATGCCCGCCTCTGCGTGCCGCCAGAGCAACAAATGAGTGCGCCAGGCGCCACCGCCAGCCACCGCAATGCATAATGTTGACGGACTTGCAGCCCCGGCACCACCCACAACCCCAGACTCCCACTCTGCCAGCCCCAACCCCAGCCCCAGCCAACTACACCACCACGACAACCCCGTACCCGAGCCCATGCAAAAGCGGAAGCCACCACCGTCACCCTTCACCCCCGACCCCGCCCCCGCCCCCGAGCACCACCTGATGTCGTCCCCGTGCTTAGCGCCCAAACACAATGCCCCATTATTGCCCCCATGACCCTGAACAGCTGCTGCCGAGCAGCCACGTATCGCACCTTGTACACTGACAATCAAGTCCCCAACCGCCCAACCCATTGCCACGCCTCCTCCGTCCCACTGCCCCGCACAAATGCAGCCGAAGCACCCTTCTGTTGCGTGACAGGGCAGCGCACCCGGCGCACGTGCGTCCCTGACCCGCACGGCCTCGCTGTCAGAGCACGCAAACGGCAAGCAACCATCGGCCGGCTTCCGCATGCCAGCCGAGCCAGAGATGCGCCAGGAGCTACCTGCACTCGCGCACCGCACCATCGATAGTGTCTGCGCCATTCCTGCCATACCGCACGCCGTCTCCACCACCTCCCATCCTTGCCCCATGCACTCCTTCCCAGTCCACGTACGCGCCTGCTCCATACCTTGCAAGTGGGCCTGTGTAATACTCTGCAACTGCCGTCTCCAACGTCAACTACCGATATGGCACAAGGGACTAGCAACTCTACTTCAAGCCTGACCTCCATTTTACTAACTGCACGTCGATAACTGTTAACGGTCGGTCGGGCACACGCGATCGCAACGCCAGCCCCCGCAGCATGGCGGGGGCCACGCACGGGCACACGTGGCACGTGGCATGTGGCACGCGGTTGATGAGTCATCCCCCACACCTGCTTGACGCACGGGCACTACGTAATGACAACATCATCTACCACACACAACGGCACACCTAGCTAACACTGACGCACTGCACAGGAGGCACCGTGTTGCCACGGTACCGCCAGTCAGTTGCTCGCGCTACATGCATGTCAGGCACAGGTAGGGAACTCATGAACGAGCAAGGAACTTGGTCAACCCCGCGCACCAATTTAGTCCACACAGCTACCCAAAGGGCCTTAAGAGTGTTGCTGTTGCTATCCAGGCCAAATCAGAAGGGCTTTCTCTACCACAACATCCGTCTCATATGCCCCAAATGCCTGCAACACTGCCAACCTGCCATCAAACGACTACCGCCACGCTCTCGGCCAACTATCAACTGCCCTGCCTGCAAAGATCAATCGACGGCGCAAAGCATGGCCTACTTGCAAGAACGTACGGTATCTGAAATGTATTATCGGGCACGGCGCGTAACGGAACGGCGTGCACGGACGTCCGCCACAGACAAGAATCTTCAAAGAAGCCTTTCGTTTATGTAGGGTAAGACACTGCCGCAAACCTACAAACACGCCCCACGCTGCTGCTCAAACCCAGGTGAGATGCTCGAAGAGACACTGGTGCCCATGGCCGAGCGTCCTGCAGGAGCAACCGGTCAGAACCGAGCTGCTTAACCCACACTGTCGCACACACACGAGTACCTAGTTACCACCGCCCCCACCTCAACGACGCGGTATACACGGATGTTGTCGCACCGCCATGCCATTAAGTAAACCCCCGCCCCACCAGTGCATTCGTACCGTGAACAGGACAGCGTCACCGTACCAGCATATGCCATCACAAAACACTGCATTGTCGCCCGCAAAGCAGCACTACGTCAAGGCACCACGATGCACCCTGGACGTAGCAACACATCCCCTGCCCTTGAATGCAGCCAGGCCCTAACGGCCCAAGCCACACGTCCTGCGTCGCCCGGCGTGGCCACCAGTACGGAAGAGACGTACACAGGCATGCATGGCCGCACTACCGACCCGCGCCCGCACTTCACACATGCACCAATTGCTTTGCGCAGGTCTCAATGAACGAAGCAACCCCTCCCCCTCCCACGTACAACTGCCCACTCGGTCCCGTCTGAGCGACCTACCCCTGCGAGTGACCCTCCGAGCTACCACCAAGATACAACAATGAAGTTGCGACCATGCATCAGCATTAGCACGAAGACAATTGCATGCTCCTTTCATGAACGGCCACAATTTATATCCAGCAAGCAAACAATGCCAGCCGGTGCACAGTGAAGTGCGGCGCAACATCCGTTTGCCTGTTGCTCGGTGACAGATTGCAGATGCAACCAGGTGCAGCCCCAGCACAGTAGAGGCTTAAGACACACGACGCACCGGGGAGCAGCAGCCGCTACCATACGGCACTCGCAAGTGCTGCAGCACGGGTAGTATACATGGCACAGGGGTACGTAGCTTCGGCATGTAGGGCACCAGGGCAACACCTAGTGTGTTGTTATCGCGCGGAAGAGGAAACTGCTCGCGGGGCAACTCACCATGACCAACAAAGCAGCAACTGGTGCCAACTCCAGCCCCCCCTCCCCAGCTCCTCAACCTCCTTGGCTTCCTCACAACCGCTTGGGGCCCCTTCTCTTGTCCACAACACGGCCGGGCTGCAAAGGGACCCGTTAATCCCTGCCTCATTTGCGCCACACTGCACAGCCGGCGGATTATCTCCCCACGGCACCCCAACGCCACACCCTGCTCGTAACCACGCCCGCAGCATGCCCCCAAGCCACTTGCCCGTACTTCGTCAGGCGCGCACGTGATTAAGACGTACGGCAAAGCGGGCCCGCAGCGAGCAGATTACGGCACCTGCAGCACCTCGCAACACATACGGCAATGCACCACCAACCGGCACGCAATCGAACCCGGCATTGCACCGGTACGTCCCTGTCCGCCCTCCCCGACCATCGTCCGCCGCATGCTTAGGACTGCGCCAGCCGTGCACGGCGCCATCACCACCACCACCACCACCACCACCACCACCACCACCACCACCACCACCACCAC
>VFQN01004089.1_pt1 | contig 19710 bp, 16 predicted proteins | sample 3512371 | NCBI WGS metagenome assembly VFQN01 (sample SAMN10412370, study PRJNA504923) | tailings metagenome | isolation source: Replicate 2 from Balatoc abandoned mine | place: Philippines: Itogon, Benguet | collected 2017-08-28
GGGGTCGTGGGACTGGGTCGGGACCGCCCTCCTCGACGGGCTCCGCGGCCCGTTCGAGCCACGCCCCTTCGGGGCCTGGGAGACGCCGCGGGCCGACCTCATGGTCGTGGTCAAGCACGCCCCCCCGCCCGGGTGGGCGGCCGAGACGGCCGCCCGGGCGGCCCTCGTCTACTGCCCGATCGACCACTACGGGGCGGCGGCCGAGGTCGTCGCCGATGCCGCGTGGCTGCGCCTCTGCGCCCGGGTCGTCGTCCACTGCCGCCGGCTGGCCCCGTACTTCGCCCCGCACGTGCCGACCGCTTACCTCGACCACCCCCTGCGGTACACCGCCCCGCCCCCCCCCGCGTTCCGCCCGGACGGCCGCCTCCTGTGGGTCGGCGTCCGGACGAACCTGCCGCCCCTCGTCGCCTGGGTCAACGCCCACCCCCTCCCGGCACCGCTCGACGTCCTCACCAACCCGGAGCGGGCGGGCGAGGTCCCTTCGCCCGCCGCCCTCGGGTTCCGCGCCGACCGCGACGTGAGCGTACTCGAGTGGACGCCCGAGCGGCACCGCGATCTGGCCGCCGCCGCCCGGGCCGCCCTCGACGTCAAGGGGGAGGACTTCCGGAGCCGGCACAAGCCGCCGGCCAAGGCCCTCGACCTGGTCGCGTCGGGCGTGCCGCTCGCCCTCAACCCCGGGAGCAGCCCGGCCGAGCACCTCGCCGCGCTCGGGCTCGACGTCCCGTCCCCGCTCGACCCCGGGCGGTGGCTGTCCGAGCGCTACTGGCGGGAGACCCGCCGGCTCGGCGAGCGGCTCGCCCGGACGCTCGCCCCGGACCGGGTCGCTCGCCGCGCCCGAAAGCTTCTCGCGGCCGCGCTCGCGGAGCGTCCGCCCCGCCCCACCGCGGTCCCGGCCGGGGCCGGCGCGCCCGCGGCGCTGGCGCCACTGGAGCCGGCCGTCGAGCCGGGAGCCGCGGAGAGGGCGGGTCCGGCGCCGGCGCCCGGCCTCCGTCTCTACGGCCTGATGGTCACCACGGACGACGCCGCCGTCTTCGGGGACTGGTGCCGGGACCAACTCCGGTTGTACGACGCGGTCGTCTGCTTGGACGGGTCCAATGGTGACGAGACCGCACGAATCGCGGAGCGGTTCGCCGGCCGACTCGTCTACCTCCGCGAGCGGGACGTCGCCCCCGCCCACCGGACGAACCACGGCCTCCGCCGGGCGGTGCACGACGAGATCGTCCGCCGGTTCGGCCCCGGGCACTGGGTGATGTGCTGTCACCCGGACGAGTTCTGCCACCACGACCCCCGCAAGGTGGCAGCACGGGCCGACCGGGAGGGGTTCGACCACGTCCGGTGGCTGGTCCCCCACTTCTACCCGCACCCGGCCGAGTTGCCCGACTGGCCCGCCCGGCGGCACCGGCTCGTCCCCGACCGGTTCCGGCACTACCACTGGGACCACCGCGGGTCCGGCCTCCCGTGGGTCGAGGACCGGCTCTACCGGGCCGACCCGGGGGTCGAGTGGGACGCCCGCGCGCACGACTCCGTCCGGCCCCACGGGCTCGCCCGGCCGGCCCCGTTCCGCCCGACCCTCCGGCACTACAAGGTCGTCGATCCCGACCCGGCGCGCTACGAGGCGACCGGGCCGGCGAGCCGCCACCGCGGCCGGTGGGAGGGGGCGCCGGACCGCCCCGGGCTCCCGTTCCCGGTCCGACGGCTCGAGGACTTCTTCGTCGCCGCCGTCCCCGGGTACGGCCGGTGCGACCGGTTCGATGGCGACTTCCCACACCCCTGGAACCTGGGCGACGAGTACCGCCCCGACCCGCCCCCGACCGATCCCGGCGCGCGTGTGCCGGCCGCGCCCCCCGACGCGGACGGGGGGGCGTGGGAGCGGTACGTGGCCGCCCACCACCTGGCGGCCGCGGACCCGGAGGCCGCCCGAGCCCGGCTGGCCGGGCTCGACGCGGCCGGGGTGGAGGCCCGAGTGCGCGCGCTGGCCCGCAACGACCTCGCGGCCCTGGCGGCCGCCCGCGGGGATCTCGCCGCGGCCCGGGCCGGGTTCGCCGCGGCCCTGGACGCCGACCCGGACTGCCGCCCCGCCCGCGCGAACCTCGACACCCTCGACGGCCCGGAGCCGGCCGCGCCCCCCCCGGCACACGCGCCCGCCCCCGGCCCGCCGGCCGCCCGCCCGGTCCGGGTCGCGGTCCTCAGCCTTCTGTTCAACTGGCCGACCACCGGGGGGGGGAACGTCCACACGGCCGAGCTCACGAAGTTCCTGGCCGCCGCCGGGTACGACGTCCGCCACCTGTACGCCCGGTTCGAGCCGTGGGGGATCGGCCGCGTCGCGGCCCCCACGCCCCACCCGGCCGAGGGGCTGGCGTTCGACCCGGCCGACTGGACCGCCGCGGGGGTGATCGCCCGGTTCCGGCGGGCGGTGGACGCGGCCGACCCGGACTGGGTCGTGCTGACCGACTCGTGGAACCTGAAGCCGCTCCTGGCCGACGCGGCCGGGGGGCGGCCGTACGTGCTGCGGCTCCAGGCCCTCGAGTGCCTGTGCCCGCTCAACAACGTCCGCCTCCTCCCCACCCCCGGCGGCCGGCCGGGGCAGTGCACCCGCCACCAGTTGGCGACGCCCGACGCCTGCGCCCGGTGCGTCCGCGACATCGGGCACACGGCCGGGGACCTCCACCGGGCCGAGCGGGCCCTGGCCGGCGTCGGCACCCCGGGGTACCGGGACGCCCTGTTCCGGGCGTTCGCCGGGGCGGCGGCCGTGCTCGCGGTCAACCCGCTGACGGCGGCCATGGTCGAGCCCTACGCCCGGGACGTCCGGGTGGTGACGGCCGGGATGGACCCGGCTCGGTTCCCCGCGCCGGCGCGGGCCGGGGTCGCCCCGGCCCGCCCCCCCGGCCCCGCCCGGGTCGTGTTCGCCGGCCTAACCGGGGAGTGGATGAAGGGGTTCGCCGTCCTTCGGGAGGCGTGCGGCCGGCTGTGGCGGGACCGGCGGGACTTCGAACTGGTGGTGACCGATGACCCGCCGGCCGGGCCGCCCGAGCCGTACGCCCGGTACGTCGGCTGGCAGTCCCAGGAGGGGCTCCCGGGGGTGCTCGCGGCCGCGGACGTGGTGGCGGTCCCGACGGTCGCCCAGGAGGCCCTCGGGCGCACGGCCGTCGAGGCGATGGCGGCCGGCAAGCCGGTCGTGGCCAGCCGGATCGGGGGTCTGCCGTTCACCGTCGCGGACGGGGCGACCGGGGTACTGTGCGAGCCCGGGGACCCGGCCGACCTGGCCGCCCGATTGACCCGGCTGCTCGACGACGAGTCCCTGCGGGTGCGGCTCGGGGCCGCCGGGCGGGAACGGTTCGAGGAGCACTACGCCTGGCCGGTGGTCGTCGAGCGGCACTACCGCCCCCTGTTCGGCGGCCCCACCCGGGCCGCCCGCTGAACCCCGGGGGTGTATGCCGGCCCGCCCGCCCGCCCCGGTCGGCGTCTCGCACTACGCGGCCCGTCCGCCCGCGCCGCTCGTCGGGCTGCTGGACGCGATGGCGGCGTTCCCGGCCGGCGTCCCGTACGACATCCGGGTCGTGGTGAACCGGGACGGGGCCGAGGTCCTCACTCTCCCCGAGCGCCACCGAGGCGTCGAGGTGGCGTACCGGCCGAACGCCGGGTACAACATCGGGGCGTGGGAGGCCGGGTGGCGGGCCGGCCCAGACTACGACGCCTACCTGTTCGTCCAGGACGAGTGCCGGGTGGTCCAGTCCGACTGGGTCGGGGCGTTCGTCCGGCGGGCCGCCGGCCCGGGCGTCGGCCTCGTCGGCGAGTGCCTTTCGCCCGACTGGGATGCGCCCTGGGGTGACCTGGCCGACCGGTTCCGCGGGCACCGCCCCCCCGGCCACTCCGCCGACCGGGTGGACTGCTACCTCGGGTGCCTTCGGCGGTGGGGGATCCCGCCGGGGGAACGGGGGGACCACCTCCAGACGCTGGCCCTGTTCGCGACGCGGGCGGTGCTCGGCCGGGTCGGCGGCTTCCCGCAGGGGGCCGACTACGGCGAAGCGATTGCGGCCGAGATCGGGACGTCGAAGCGGGTCCGCGCCGCCGGCCTGGGGGCCGTCGAGGTCGGACCGGAGCCGTTCTTCTACCTGGAGCACCCGCAGTGGCTGCACCGCCGCCCGCCGCTCACGCCCCGCCCGGGCGGCGAATGAGGACCGCCTGGTGGGGCCGGTCGTGGCGGGCGAATGCCGCGCGGTCCGCCTCACGCGGGGCGTGCCCTTGCGGGTCCCCGACCCACAGGGTCGCCACCGGGAGCCCGTCGAGCAGGGCGAGCAGTTGGGCCGGGGTGTACTCCCGGCAGTGGTGGGGGTTGGCCGCGCGGGAGACGAGCCAGTTCGGGGTGGTCAGGAAGACGGCGTCGGCGGCAACCCGGAGCAGGTCTTCGACGAACGCCCGGTCGGCCTCGACGTGCTCCAGGACGTCGAACGCCGTGACCACTTCGGCGGCGGCGGGGGGGAGGTCGGCGACCGGGCAGGAGAGGTCGGCCCCGAGTCCCGGGGCCGGGTCCTGGAGCCGCAGCCGCCGCACGGCCGGGGCCAGCCGGGGGCGGGAGAACCCGAGCCCGGCGCCGACGTCGAGCAGGTCCCGCCCGGCGAAGAGCCGGGCGGCCAGGGCGTGCCACCCGGCCTGACAGTCCTCCCGCCCCTGCCCGCCCGCCCGCCCGCCCAGGTCGACCCACGCGTCCTTGGCCGGGAGGAGTCGGTGCCCGGCCCCCCGGCCCCGGGCGACCCGGTACCCGGCGGCGTAGCACTCGGCCAGGTCCCAGTCGGCCGGGGGGTAGGCGTAGTAGTGCGGATCGGCGTGCCACCGCAGGCGCCGGGCGGGGTTGCGGGCGATTGTCTCGGAAACGAACTGGAAGTCCCCGCCGTGGGCCGCCCCCCACGTGCCGAGCACGGCGTCGCGGGGGTGGATCAGGTTCGGCGTGCCGACCAGCCCGTGCCCGACCACCCCCTCGCCCCCCACGAGGTGGCGGTCCCGGTGGCGGACGAACGGGAACAGGTGGAGGTCGCCGGGGTTTTCCCGGGCGGCCGCCCGGACCCGGGCGAGGGCGCCGGGCAGGAGGACGTCGTCGTCGTCGGCGTGGACGATGTAGTCGGCCCGGGCGAGCGGCATGGCCCGGTTGCGGGGCGTGTGGCCCCAGTCCCGGTGCGGCCCGCCGGGGAGGGGAACATGGCGGCCCGGGAGCCCGGCGGCGGCCCAACACGCGGCGGCGGCGTCGTGACGGTCGTCGCTGACCAGCAGGACCTCGTCGCCGGGCCGCACGTCCTGCTCGCGGACGCTCGCGAGCAGCCGGGCGAGCTCCGGGCGGCCGATCGTCGGAATCAGGACACAGATGGTCGGGTCGGGCACGGGCGGGGTCTCCGGGGCACGGGGTGAATCCGGCCGGGGTGGAGGATACCAGTCCGCCGGCCGCGGGCCAAGTGCCCGGCCGCGGCCGGGGCCGACGACGAGGGAGGGAGCGATGGCCGTTCGACGGGTGGCCGTGATCTTCGACGACCGACCCCGCCCGGAGACGACCGGCGGGTACTGCCTGCGCGCCCTCAAGCAGTTGGCGGATGTGACCCACGTCCGCCCGGACCAGGCCGACGCCCTCGGCGCCGGCGAGTTCGACCTGTTCGTTCGCGTGGACGACGGGACCGACGCCCCGCTCCGCCCCGGCCTCCGACCGCTCGCCTGGTGGGCGATCGACACGCACCTCGACTTCGACCGCTGCCTCCGGACGGCCGGGGCCGCCGACCTCACGTTCGCCGCCCAGCGGCCGGGGTCGGACGCCCTCCGGGCGGCCGGGGTCCGCGCCGCGGAGTGGCTGCCGCTCGCCTGTGATCCGGCCGTTCACCGCCCCCACGCCGTCCCGAAAGCCCACGACGTCTGCTTCGTCGGGACCGAGTTCCCCGGCCCCCGGGCGGACTTGCTGGGCTTGCTCCGGCGGCACTTCCCGAGCCACTTCGTGGGCCGGGCCTACTTCGAGGACATGGCCCGGACGTACTCCGCGGCCCGGGCCGTGTTCAACCGGAGCGTCCGGGACGACCTGAACATGCGGGTGTTCGAGGCCCTGGCCTGCGGCTCCCTGCTCCTGACCAACGACCTGCCGGGGAGTGGCCAGCCGGACCTGTTCCGGGACGGGGCCCACCTGGCCACCTACCGGGACGCCGACGAACTGCTCGACAAGCTGCGGTTCTACCTGGCCCGGCCGGAGGAGCGGGCGCGGGTCGAAGAGGCCGGGCGGCGGGCGGCGGCGGAACACACCTACCGGCACCGAATGGAGCGGGTTCTGGCCGCCGCCGACGCGCTCCCCCGCACCGTCCCGGTCGCGTCCTCCGCGCCGGGCGGGGGGGGCGCGGCCGGGCCGGCCTACGACCCGTGGTACTTCGAGTTCGACCGACCGGAGTTGCTCGCCCTGATCCCGCCGGACGCCCGCGACGTGGTCGACGTCGGGTGCGGGGCCGGGCGCCTCGGGGTCGCCCTGAAGGCCCGCCAGCCGGCCCGGGTGGTCGGGGTCGAGCAGAACCCGCGGGCGGCCGCGGCCGCCCGCGCCCGGCTCGACCTGGTCCTGGAGGCGGACGCCGAAGGCGTCGACTGGCCGTTCCCGCCGGGGTCGTTCGACGCGGTCGTCTGCGGGGACGTGCTCGAGCACCTCCGCGACCCGCTCGGCTTCCTCCGCAGGGTCCGGGGGTGGCTTCGGCCCGGGGGGGTACTCGTGGCGAGCGTCCCCAACGTCCGCCACCACTCGGTCGTCCGGGGGCTGTTGTCCGGGGACTGGACGTACGAGCCGGCCGGGCTGCTCGACCACACGCACCTCCGGTTCTTCACCCGCCGGGAGGCCGAGAAGCTCCTTTACCGGGCCGGGTTCGAAGTCCCGGCGTTGACCCCCGTGCCCGGCCCGGGGTATGCGGAATGGGTCGCGGCCGGGCGGCCCGGCGGGGTCCGGGTCGGGGGGCTCGCGATCGGCCCGCTGCCTCTAGCCGAGGCGGAGGAGTTCTTCACCTACCAGTGGCTGGCCGCCGCCCGCCCGGCGGACGGGCCGGACCCCGGCCTCACGTCGGTCGTGATCCTGACCCACAACCAGCTGCCGCACACGCGGGCGTGCGTCGACAGCCTCCGGCTATTGACCGACGAGCCGGTCGAGTTGGTGTTCGTGGACAACGGCTCGACCGACGGGACGCCCGACTACCTGCGCGGGCTGGCCGCGGCCGACCCCCGGGTCGCGGTCGTCCTGAACCCGGACAACCGGGGGTTTCCGGCCGGGGCGAACCAGGGGATCCGCGCGGCGGCCGGGCGGCAGGTGCTGCTCCTGAACAACGACACGGTGGTGACCACCGGGTGGCTCGGGCGGCTCCTGCGGGCGCTCCACGCCGCCCCGGACGTCGGCCTGGCCGGCCCGTGCTCGAACCGGGTGAGCGGCGGGCAGCAGGTGGCGGTCTCCTACGAGGACCTGTCCGGGCTCGACGGGTTCGCCTGGGAGCGGGCGAAGCGACACGCCGGGGAGGCCGACGAGACGGACCGGCTGGTCGGGTTCTGCCTCCTGATCCGGCGGGAGGTGATCGACCGGGTGGGGCTGTTGGACGAGGGGTTCGGGCTCGGGAACTTCGAGGACGACGACTACTGCCGGCGGGCGCTCGGGGCGGGGTTCCGAGCGGTGATCGCCCGGGACGCGTTCGTCCACCACGTCGGCGGGGTGACGTTCGCCGGGGCGGGGGTCGACTACGCCGCCCTCTTGCGGGCCAACGCGGAGCGGTTCCAGGCCAAGTGGGAGGCCGCCCCCGTGCCACCGACGGCACCGGCGGCCCCCGCCCCACCGGCCTTTGCCCTCCGGGCGGACGCGCCCGGGGGGTTGCTGTTGGAGCGACGCGGGGTCGTCCTGTCCGGGTGCCTGATCGTCCGGGACAACGCCGGGACGATCCGCCCCTGCCTGGAGAGCCTCCGCCCGTGGGTCGACGAGTTGGTGGTGGTCGACACCGGGTCGGCCGACGACACCCCGCGCGTCGCCGCCGCGCTGGGGGCGCGGGTGTTCCACTTCCCGTGGTGCGACGACTTCTCGGCCGCCCGGAACGAGTCCGTCCGGCACGCCCGGGGGCGGTGGGTGTTCTGGATGGACTCGGACGACGTGATCGACCCGGCCAACGGCCGGGGGCTGCGGGAACTCGCCCTCGGGTCGCACCCGGCCGACACCCTCGGGTACGTGGCTCGGGTCCACTGCCCGGGGCCGGTGGGGCCCGGCGAGGGTGACCTGACGGTCGTGGACCACGTGAAGCTGTTCCGGAACCGCCCGGACCTGCGGTTCGAGGGGCGGATCCACGAGCAGATCCTCCCCGCGATCCGGCGGGCGGGCGGGCGGGTCGGGTGGACCGACCTGTTCGTCGTCCACTCCGGGTACGACCACAGCCCGGCGGGGCAGGTGCGGAAGCGCGACCGGGACCTGCGGCTGCTCGGGCTCGAACTGGCGGAGCGGCCGGGCCACCCGTTCACCCTGTTCAACCTGGGGATGACCTACGCGGACGTCGGGCGGCCCGGCGAGGCCGTGCCGCACCTGGAGGCGAGCCTGCGCAACTCCGCCCCGGGCGAGTCCCACCGCCGGAAGGCGTACGCCCTGCTCGCCCACTGCCACGCCCGGCTCGCACGGCCGCGGGACGCGCTCGTCGGGTGCGACCGCGGGCTCGAGGAGTTCCCGGGGGACGCGGAGCTCCAGTTCCGCCGCGGGATGCTGTTGCACGCCGCGGGCCGCCTTGCGGAAGCAGCCGAGGCCTACCGCCGGGTTCTGGCCGGCGGGCGGGAGAGGTATTTCACGAGCGTCGACTTGGGACTGCAGGGCTACAAGGCCCGGCAGAACCTGGCCGCGGTCCTGGCCGACCTGGGCGATTGGGGCGGGGCGGAGGCGGAGTGGCGAGCGGTGACGTCCGAACAACCCGGGCACCGGGCCGGATGGCGTGGGCTCGGGGAGGCACTCCTCCGGCAGGGCAAGGTCGATGCCGCAGGCGAGACCGCCCGGCAGTTGACGGAGAATCCGCCGCTCCGTGCAGAGGGACTGCTCCTCGCCGGCCGCGTGGCGGCCGCCCGGGGAGAGTTCGGGACCGCTCGGAAGGCGTGGGAGGCAGCGGGCGCGGCGGATCTCGCCGACCCAGAACCGCTCCGGCTGCTCGGCCAGGCGCACTTCACCCGCGGGGAGGATGTCCAGACCGAGGCCGTGCTGCGAGACCTCCTCCGCCGCGACCCGACGGATGCCGCAGCCCACCACAACTGGGGGTCGGTCTTGCTCCGGATGGGCCGGGCCACGGATGCCGTCGGCGCCTACCGCAAGTCTCTGTCCCTGCGGGCGGACTCGATCGAGACCCGCTTGTGCCTCGGGTACGCCCTCCGCGCCGCGGGAGACGACGCGGGCGCGGTGGCGGCGTGGCGGGAGGTCCTGGCCCGGATACCTGACCACCCGGAAGCGGCCGCGGCGTTGGCCGATCAGTCCCTCATACTTTCCTGAACCGGTCGGCGCTTCGGCTGGGTTCGGGCTGCCCGATCAGTCGCTCACTGCCGACACACCGGGGCAGCGAGTACCGGTTCCTGCTGCGGTTCCATCGACTCCTCGCACAGGGATCGGGAACGGGGCATGCCCGATACCGGTGCCCGCCCAGTCGGTACGAGGAGTCCGTGCCACCCGGGAAGGGAGTCTTGTGTACGAGTGCAGCAAGGCCACGGGCCGGCGACTCAACACCCCCGGGTTCGGGTCTCACTACTTCGTCGGCGACGGGGTCGACGTCGGGGCCGGCAACGACCCGCTCGGTCGGTTCGCCGGCCTTTTTCCCGGGATCCAGTCGGTCACCCCGTTTGACACGGCCGACGGCGATGCTCAAGACCTCGCCTGCTTCACCGACGGCCGGTTCGATTTCCTTCACAGCTCCCACTGCCTCGAGCACCTCCGAGACCCGTTCGCCGCCCTCCGGAATTGGACCAGAGTTGTCAGGCCGGGTGGCTATCTGGTCGTCCTGGTTCCGGACGAGGATCTCTACGAACAGGGCGTGTGGCCGAGCACCTTCAACGGCGACCACAAGCGAACATTCACCGTCTGCAAGGCCCAGTCGTGGTCCCCGGTTTCGGTCAACCTCACCGACCTCCTAGCCTTCGTCGCCGACCGCGCGGAGGCCGTGCGGGTGGAGGTGCTGCACCAGACGTTCCTCCCCGACCGGCCGCGTGAAGACCAAACCTGCAACCCGGTCGGGGAATGCGCCATTGAGTTCGTGTTACGGCGCCGGCGATAGAGTCTGGAATGAACCCGGGTGGGCTGGTCCCATGACTGGGTGAGCACGAGGCAGGTGAACGAGCCCAGCGCCATCTGGCTAGCATCCCACCCGTCCGCTTGTTGTCCTGGGCGAGCCGACGGAAAGGGCCAGCCGGTACGAATCCGGGCCGGGCGGCTTGACCACATGGATGTCACACCCGGACCGGCAGAGGAAGTCGCGGTCCACGGTTCACGGGATCCGGCTTGATTGGCATCTATCCTTGCTCTCACGCGATTGTCGTCGCCTCTTGACACAGACCACTTGCGGAAACACCATGAGAGCCAATTGAACAGCACAGCCGCAGCGGCCAGAGCGACGAAATGGTCGATGTTAAAGTAGTCTGGCATTATTTCCAGGGGCAACTCGCCGTGCAGCCTCCGCTCGTTGTTTACCATGTCGCCGCGATGGGGAACTGGGAACAGGTCGTGCGCGAGCAGCTCCGCCTGTTGCGAGACGTCGAGTTGACATCGGTGCGGGCGACCCACGTGGGTGGCGGGCAGGAGTGGCTACTCGAAGAAGCCAGGCGTATTGGGGTCGCCCTGACGCTGGTCCGGTCTGACCCGAATACTGACCACTACGAAACGTTCGCGATGCTCGAGGTGGAGCGGTTGGCCAAGGTCGAACACACCAATACCCCGATCCTTTACCTTCACACGAAGGGGGTCTCGAACCCCGCTCACATCGGCAAGGCCCTCTGGCGCCGCACGATGGAAGACTATCTCGTCCGGCGGTGGCGCGAAAACCTCCTCCACCTGACCGACGGGTACGACGCCGTCGGAGTGAACTGGCACCAGCACGGGGAGCAGCACTTCTCCGGCAATTTTTGGCTCGCCCACCCCGACTGGATCCGCCGCCTGCCCGACTACGTCGGCTACCACGCGGCGAAGCAGTTCGTCCGATACTCGTGCGAGATGTGGATCGGCGCGCAACAGTGGTGTCGGGCCTACTCCCTGGCCTGCGCCGACCACCCGATGTGGGTGGACGACTACGACTTTTCGCCCCTGCTACCGCCTCCCCCCCCCCTGCCCGGGAAGTACCTCAATCTGGGCTCTGGCCAGTTCCGCTCGCGGCACTGGATCAACGTGGACATCGATCCCCGCACGCACCCCGATGTGGTCGAAGACGCCGCCCGACTACCGAGCTTCGGCGCCGGTTCCGTCGATGCCATCTTCGCCGGCCACGTCGCCGAGCACTTCGAAGACGTGGAAGTCGCGTTCGCCAGGTGGTTCGATGTACTCAGGCCCGGTGGCGTACTCACCGTCGTCGTCCCGGACGGGAACTCGGCCGCCGACCTGTGGGCCGACCGCCGCCACTTCCCCGTCGTGGACCTGGGACCGGACGAGGGGTTCGTCGCCGCAGCCGTCGGGTTCGCCAGGTGGGCACCGGGAGTGGCCACTCCACCGGGCCGGTTTCAACTCCACCGGCGTGTGTTCGACCGGAGCTCGCTCCGGCTCTGCCTCCGGGCCGTGGGGTTCACCGAGGTCCGGGAGGTGGACGGACACGAACTGATGGTCGCTCCTTCCAGCCGGGTTGGGTGGCAGGTGGCCCTGGAAGCTAGAAAGCCCCCGGGAGGAACGCGATGATTCGGGAATTCACCCACGGCGGAGCGGCCGGTGACGTCATCTACCACCTCGCCACGGTCCGGGACGGGGGGGGCGGGCGGTTCTGGCTGAACGGGTGCCGCGCGCGGGACTGGCACGGCGGCGAGCAGGCCGGGATCCGGCAGATGGAAGCGCTACTGCCCCTCATCCGCTTCCAGCCGTACATCACGGAGACCGGGGTCGTGTGGGAGGTCCGCGGTACCGACCTGGATGGTTGGCGGGTCCGGCATGTGATCCACGGCTTAAATCTGTCGGACCAGATGTCGGAATTCCTGGGCCTCCCTCACACGCCCAGGGCAGAGCCCTGGCTCGCAGTGCCGGACGTCAAGAGAGAGGCCCGAGTCGTCGTTCACCGCAGCCCGCGGTATCGAAACCCGTCATTCCGGTGGGATCTAGTCCACTCCCGGTACGCGGGTGACGCCGTCTTCGTCGGGCATGAGGAGGAGCACGCCGAGTACAGTTCGGCTTACGGGCGAATTCCCTACTTGCCGACCACCGACTACCTCGAATTGGCTCGGGTGATTGCCGGCGCGACACTATTCGTCGGGAATCAGTCCAGCCCGGCGGCCGTCGCACAGGGCCTCCGGAAACCCATGTTGCAAGAAACAGTCCCGCCGCACCACCCGGCCTGGAACTGTCACTGGATCCGCCCCCAGATGTGGCATGACACAGTTTACCTGCCTTCCCTGGACGAGTTGGAGGGGCGGCGGAACACGTACCCGGTGTCGGGTATCCGCCCAGGAGGCGGGGGAAAGAGCGGGACGTTCACACTCGTCAGTAATTGGGATAAGGCGTATTCCGCCGTGGGTGAGTTCACCTACCCGGCCCGCGAACGGTACGCCGAGCGGCACGGCTACGAGTGCCGACGGTCCGACCACCCCGGCCATTGGGGCAAGGTCAAAGCCCTGCTGGACGCCTGGGGGGGCTCGGACTGGTTGTGGTGGTTGGACTCTGACGCGGCGATTACCAACCCCGAGATAAGCCTTACGTCTCTGGTAGACCGTACCGCTGAAGTGGTCATCACCTGTGACGTGACCGGGCTGAACTCCGGGTCCATGCTCCTGAAGACCACGCCCCGAATCCGCGGAGTCTTGGAGGCGATGGAGCGGCGGCGGCCCGCCTACGACCGGGCTCCGTACCACGACCAGAACGGGTTCGCGCACTTGCTATGGACCATCAAGGACGTGGTGAAGATCGTCCCCCAGCGAGCCATGAACAGCTACCCTGACTCCGGGCGGGGTATCGAGTCCGAAGTCTGGCAGCCGGGGGACTTCGTACTTCATTGTCCGGCGATGACCAACGAGCAGCGGCTTGCTTACCTTGGGTCGACTGGCGCCGATTCTCACGGGTCAGGCCGCCGGGGTGAGCGTAGCCAGTAGCAGTTCCCGCACGGACTCAGAGGTTGGACAGGAGCCCCGGCAGCGGGTGTCGAAGTGCCGGGTCTTCCGGCCCTGTTTGAAGCACCCACGGTAAGCCCGGAGGTCGGCTGCGAACGCCGGCCCGAGGGCGGTGATTTCCTGCTCGGTCATCGGATTCTCTCCCGATAACCTCACGATCGGCCGTCAGGGAACCCGCACTGTAGTGTTCTGCTCTTTCCGCGACTTTCTCACGATCACGCGGCGAGGCTCAGCAGGCGGTCCTCGGCCGCCCGGATTTCCGGCTCGGTCAGGCCGGGACGTAGGACCGCCCGGATTTCATTCCCCAGCAATTCCCGCCGCCACGCCCGCCGCTTGTCGGCGTGACTCGGCCGCCGCCCGGCGTCGTCCCACGGGGACGCGGCGCGGTGGCCAACCAGCCCCTCCGCGTCCTGCCCCCAGGCCCATGCCTCGGTCATCGTGAACGTCCACGCGCACAGGTGGAATGCCCCGACGTTGCCGGCTACCGACCGGACCTGTTGCTGACCCGCTCCGACGGCGTCCTTCAAATCCCGGAAGGTGATCTCCAGGCTGAACCGGGCGGCAACGTGGCCGAGGATGTCGGCCACGCCGGCGGCCGGGTCGGAGCAGAAGAACGCCACCCACCCCTTCGGCTCGTCCACTAGCACCACCCGGATGGCACCCCCGGCCGGCCGCCACGTCGCCACGAACTTCTTGTACAGCTTGGCCGCCGGCTGGCCGTATCGGGTGAACGTGCCCGTCGCCCACCCGCGCCGCTGCCCGCCCCGCTTGGCCAGGTCGATCCGGTCCTCCCCGTAGATCCGGGGGCGGCCCCGCCGCCCCGGTCGCGGGACCGGGACGGACCGCAGGTTCGAGTCCTTGCGGAGGCGGCTGACGACCGTCATCCTGGCCGGGCACGTCGCAGCCACCGCTGCCCGCTTCGCCGCCGCCCCCGGCACCGTCCTGGTGCTACACGACACGACCGAGTTCCGCTTCAACCCCACGACCGTCCCGATCGAGCAGAAGGAGAGCGTCCGCCGGCTGGAGAACGTGACGAGGTCCACGCGGGAACTCGGCGACCCGGGGCGGTGTGTCCACGTCGGCGACCGGGAGGCCGACATCTTCGAGCTGTTCCACGCGGCCCACGACTCCCGGACGCACTTCCTGGTCCGCACGGCGGTCGATCGCCTGGCCGGCCGGGGCGGCACGACGGCCGCCAAGGTGATGCGGCGACAGCCCGCTCGGGGCGTCCACGCGGTCGAGGTTCGGGACGACCACGGGCGCGCCTCCACGGCCACCATCCGGGTGCGGTTCTGCCGGCTCACCATCCACCCGTCGCCGGCCAAGCGGAAGCGGTACGGCCCGCTCGCCCTGACCGTCATCCACGCCACCGAGCGGGGGAAGCCTGCGGACCGGGAGCCGATCCGGTGGAAGCTGCTCACCGACCTGCCGGTGGACGACCTCACCGCGGCCGTCGAGAAGCTGGACTGGTACGCCATGCGGTGGAAGATCGAGACCTTTCACAAGGTGCTGAAGTCGGGCTGCGGGGCGGAGCAGTCGAAACTCCGCACGGCCCCGCGGCTGACCAACTGGCTGGCGATGCTGTGCGTCGTCGGGTGGCGGGTGTTCGGGCTGACGATGGCGAACCGGACGGACCCCGACGCCCCACCCGAGACCGTGCTGACGGCGGCCGAGATCGACATCCTGGACCGGATGGCCGCGAGCACCGCACCGGAGGCCGAGCCGTCGTCACCCGTGACCCCGCCGCCACCGCGGACGATCTCCCGCTACATGCGGGCGATCGCCAAACTGGGAGGCTACCTGGGGCGCAAGAATGACCCGCCGCCCGGCAACATGGTGGTCTGGCGCGGGCTCATCCGATTGGCCGACATCCTCCCCGGTGCCGAGTTGAGAACCGAGGTTGTGGGTAATTGAAAGCCTCACCGGACGCTTACCTTTTTTGAATGGCCGACCACCCGTCCGCCAGCCACGCCCGAACCCCCTCCGGGTTCCGCTCCTTCGACCGCCGGTCCGGCTTCTGGGGCGACAGGCCCCGCTTGCTCATCCACTCCCGGAGGTCGCCCGGGTGGAACTCGACCTGGAACTTCTGCCGGATCAGGTCGGCCACCCGGCGGGCGGTCCACAGGTCGGTCGGGAACCCGTGCCGGGTCGGCTTCTCGGTCAGCCAGCCGAGTACCTTCTGCTCCTGGGTGGGGGTCAGGAACGGGACCCGCCCGGGGTGCGGCTTGGCCGCCAGCCCGGCGTCCGGGTCGGCCCGAGGAGCCCGCACCCACTTGTTGACCGTGACCGGATGGACCCCGAGGAAGTCGGCGACATCCTTCTGGGACCACCCGGCCTCGACCTTCTGAACTGCCAGTCGGCGGCGGGCGGCCTTATCGGCCGTGGTTCGTGCTTCTTCCATGATGGGATCGGCTTACCATGCCGAGGCCGAGTCACGCAACCCGGACTACCTGCGGGTCAGTAGGTCTGCGCGTGCGACTGGGATCGTGCCCCGCCGTCCGACCACGACAGCAGCGGCCTCCGCGGCGAGGCGGCAGGCGTCTTCCAGCGGTACTTCGGTCGCGAGGCTGATCCCAAGGGCGGCCGTGACCGTGTCCCCGGCTCCCGTCACGTCGTACACCTCTCGCGCCCGGGCCGGGACGTGAGCCACCGGCCGGCCCGGTACGAACAAATCCATCCCGTCCGGCCCGCGGGTGACGAGTACTGCGGTTCTCCCGCCGAGCTTGGCGACCAGGTCTTGGCCGGCGGCGGCGACCGCAGCGCTGTCTGGGAGGGGGCGGCCGAGCGCTAGCCCGGCTTCGGCCTGGTTCGGCTTCACCACCGCCGCGCCGCGGTACTTTCGGTAGTCCGGCCCCTTCGGGTCCACCACCACCGGCACGCCGGCCGCAGCCGCCGCGCGGATTACCCCGGCCGCGACCTCGCGTGTGACGACGCCCTTGCCGTAATCCGACAAGATGCACCCCCTCACCCCGCGCAACTGCTCCCGCACCCGCGTGAGGAGGGCCTCCTGCATGGCGGCCTCAACCGGGGTCGTGTCCTCACGGTCGAGCCGAACCACCTGCTGGCCGCAGGCCACGACCCTCGTCTTCGTCGTGGTCGGGCGGGTCGGGTCGGTGAAAACCCCGTCGGCACACACCCGCCCGACGCATGCGCACTCCCGCAATCGCTCGCCGTTGCGGTCGGCTCCGACAATCCCGACGAGCACAACCCTACCGCCCAGCCCGGCGACGTTCGCGGCCGCGTTGGCCGCCCCCCCGGCCGCGAACGATCGCTCCTGCACTTCCACCACCGGCACCGGAGCCTCTGGCGAAACGCGGGACACGGTACCCCACACGTACTCGTCCAAAACCAGGTCGCCGACCACGAGGACGGGTACGTCGGCGAACCGGGCGAGAAGGTCACACGCGGCCACGTGCGCCCCCCGCCCGGGCAAGGATCCACTGCGCGGCGTCGACCCAGTCGGCGGCGACGTGGTCGGCCGCCTCCGCCCCGACGGCCGGGGCGAGTAGCACCGTCGTCGCCCCGAACATCCGGCCCGCCGCAGCGTCCGCGGGCTTGTCCCCGACCATCACCGTGGGGGCGCCAACCATCTTATGATCCTCGGCCGCACGCCGGAGAAGGCCGACGGCCGGCTTCCGGCACCCGCACCCGTCGTCGGGCCCGTGAGGGCAGTAGTAACAGGGTAGCAGGACGCCGGAGCGGTCAGCGAAGAGCCCCACGAACCGGGTATGGACCGCCACCGCTTGGTCTGGCGTGATGAGCCCGCGGGCGAGGCCGGACTGGTTGCTCACTACCGCAGGCACATACCCGGCCGCAGTCAGCCCGCGTACCGCGTCGGCCGCGCCTCGTACGAGCCGCACCCTCCCGGGGTCAGCGGGATAACCGACATCTACCATCAGCGTGCCGTCGCGGTCGAGCAGCAACAGGTGGGTCACGCCACGGCCCCCCCCGCGGTGACGCGGCGCAACAACTCGGAGGTCGACAGGCCCGGGGCGAGCGGCAAGAACTCGACCCGCCCCCCGTAGGCCTCGACGACCGCGCGCTCGGGGACGGGCTTGCCGTGGGGCGGGGCGTAGTCGGCCCCCTTGCAATGCACATCCGGCCGGAGCCGACGCAGGGCAGTTGTCGGGGTCGGTTCGTCGAACACGACGACGTAGTCGACACATTCCAGCGCGGCGAGGACGGCGGCCCGCTCATCCTGAGACAGAACCGGCCGGCCCGGCCCTTTCAGCACCCGGACGGATGCATCGGAGTTGACCCCGACGACCAGGACTTCGCCGAGCGCCCGGGCCGCCTCCAGACTGGAGACGTGGCCGGGGTGGAGGAGGTCGAAGCAGCCGTTCGTCCAGACTACTCGGCGGGACACCCGGCGCAGTTCCTCGCGGGTCTCGAGGAGTTCAGGCCAGGGTATGACCTTTCGCCGCGGCACCCACATTGTTGCCCTCCGATTACCAGTCGCCGGGCGGGAACGGTTCGAACTCACCTAGTCATACGGCCTTCGCTCATCGGAGGTTCCCTGAACCCCAGCGCTGCCAGCCAAGACGATGGGTGAACCCTGGCGGTCGATAACGCCTTCTCCGCCACGACAGGTCGAGTGTGCCGAACGCCACTTGTCCGGTACCCTCGCTGTAGCGGTTGGCGGGACGCAGAGGCCGACGACCGTATTCGGGAGCGGTTACGACCTCGCAGCTCTCACTCTGCATCACCGAAACTCAACGGAACCAGGTACTTGCACCGCTGACACGATTGAACAGTCAGCGAGGGGGAGTAGTCGCGAATGCACAGATCGATGTCCGGGATCTCTCCGATGCCCTGGTTGGGATTCTCGCATCTGCGGATATGTCGACCCTCACAGTTGCAAGGGGCAAATTCGATCACCGCCCCTTCGTACTTGCACAACGGGGACGTCGCACCGCCCTCGCCCGGGAATACCGCCTTCACCTCCGTCACGGCCCGACCGTCGCAGAGAGCCTTGTATCGCTCGTCGTTGCGGTACAGCCAGCAGGGGCGGCGCCGGTCAACGCCCTCGCACGTGCATAGCCTTGGCATCCCGGCTACTCAGTGATGTGAATGGTCATGTCACCGGCTGGCCCGGTGCAGCAATTCAGCCCCTCGGCGAACTGCCCGTCGAGGTGGGCGTACAGCGGGGTCGGCGACCACAGGTCGTTGGCGAGGTCGGCGTCCGGCTGGGTACGCTGGGCCACGGGCCACCAGAGCGGGGACTGGCCGACAGCGCGGGCACTCATCAGCCACTGACGGTCGCCCGATGATATGGTGCAGCGATACCCGTCTGTATCGTCCGTGTCAACAACTGCGCATTCCCGATTGCCCCGTCTGGACCGGAGAGGGGACCCCATGGTCGGACGACCGGCACCTGAGCGGCCCGCCATCGCAATTCTAACGACATGGTTGCCGGGACCGAGTCTCCGCGCGCCGACCGGTGGTGGCTCGGTGACGGTCAGCCACCGGCCGGAGTCGGAACAGGCCGGTCCGGGCACCACCGGCACGCCTTGACCGTGTCGCTGGCCGGCGCCCGGTCGCCGAGCACGGTTAGCCCGTGGAGGGCACACCGGTACGTCTCCATCGGGGTCAGCCCGCGGCACGACCGGCAGCCCACGACCTCGCCGGTCCGCTCGCCAAGGTGCGGGCAGGCGAGAGCCGGGATCGACTCCTGCTTGATCGCCCTCGTGTCCGGGGTACCGCGCTGGAGCGCGTGGCGTCCCCGCGCCCAGAGGGTGCAGTTGGCGCAGTGCCCCCCCGCACGAACTCGCTGTCGGCGGCGTTGGGACTCGGCCACATGTACATGGTCGGGTCATTCGGTCACGATGACGGGGACGCGGGCGTTCGGGTCTGGGAACCCCGAGGTGTCGAGGAACCAACACAGCCACCCGGAGAACGTCGCCTGGAACGGGTCGTACTCGACCGACATCGGGGGCACCGGCCCTCCGGCGTTAATACAACCGCATGTGGTCTGAACGGCGGCCAGCGAGTAACTGCCATCATGGACGTTACAGGACATTTCTAACAGGCTGTGACACAACCTCCCGGAACCAGCAGTTTTCAGGGCGTTTTCGAGGTTGTGTCACAGCCTGTAAGACATTTGTGCAGCTGCCTGGGTTGCAGATGCTGAATTGTTCGCTCCGCCACGTGGTTCCCCACTCGGGCGGCTCCCGCCTCATGATGACGGTGAACCCGCGTAGACACTCCGGGACACCTTCCTCGTCCGGGATGTGGAAACTGAGGGTTTCGGGGAGGTTGTATGGGATCGGCGTCCCGCCCGAGATAGACGAACTCCCGCTGGCCGAACTCGAGACCGAGTGACTGCTCGAGTCAGACGGTGTCGAGCGGCTGCTGCTGGAGGACGAGCTGCTGCTGGAGGACGAACTCCCGCACCACCCGCGGGTGGCGGTGACCACCACCTTG
>VFQN01004090.1_pt1 | contig 19707 bp, 18 predicted proteins | sample 3512371 | NCBI WGS metagenome assembly VFQN01 (sample SAMN10412370, study PRJNA504923) | tailings metagenome | isolation source: Replicate 2 from Balatoc abandoned mine | place: Philippines: Itogon, Benguet | collected 2017-08-28
CTTGCCCATCTGCACGTGGCGCACGATGTTCTCGCGCACCACGATGGCGTCGTCGATCAGCAGGCCCACGCACAGGCTCAGCGCCATCATCGTGATGCCGTTGATGGTGAAGCCGAACCAGTACATGAACAGGAAGGTGCCGATCAGCGCGATCGGCAGCGTCAGCCCGGTGATGACGGTCGAGCGCCACGAGTTCAGGAACAGGAAGACGATCAGCACGGTCAGCGCCGCACCTTCGATCAGCGTGCGCTTGACGTTGGCCACCGAGACGCGGATGCCGCGCGAGTTGTCGCGGTTGACCTCGACCTTCACGCCGGGCGGGGTGACCGACTTCGCGTCGTCGAGCGCCTTGTACAGGCCGTCGACCACCGCGATGGTGTTCTCGCCCTGCGACTTCTGCACCGACAGCAGCACCGTGCGCTGACCGTTGTAGAGGGCCAGGCTCTCGATCTCCTGCGGGCCGTCGACCACGTCGGCCACCTGCCAGAGCTTGATGGCCTGTCCGTTGCGGCGGGCGACGACGATGTCCTTGAAATCCTCCGGCCGCTTCAGCCGCGCGTTGATCTGCACCACGCGCTCCTGCTCGGCCGAGCGGATCGCGCCCATCGGCAGTTCCTGGTTCTCGCTGCGCACCGCGGCGACGATCTGGTCGACGCCGATGCCGAAGGCTTCCAGCGCCGCCGGGCGCACGTGCAGGTTGATCTCGCGCTCGACGCCGCCGACCAAGGTGACCGAGCCGACGCCGCGCACGTTCTGCAGCCGCTTCTGCAGCACCTGCGAGGACCAGGTGCTGAGGTCCTGCGCCGACTTGGCGCCGTCGGTCGACAGGATCGCCACGTTGAAGATCGGCGCGCTGGCCGGGTCGAAGCGGAAGATGCGCGGCTCCTCCACCTCGTCGCGCAGCATCGGCCGGATCAGTGCCACCTTCTCGCGCACGTCCTCGGCCGCCTTGCGGCCGTCGATGTCGAGGTTGAACTCGACGATGACGATGGCTGTGCCTTCGTACGAGCGCGAGGACAGCGTGCTGATGCCGGCGACGGTGTTGACCGCCTCCTCGATCTTCTTCGTGACCTCGCTCTCGACGATCTCCGGCGAGGCGCCGGGATAGTCCATCTGCACCACCACGGTGGGCAGGTCGATGTTGGGGAACTGGTCGACGGCCAGGCGCTGGTAGCTGAACACGCCCAGCACCACGAAGGCCAGCATGACCATCACGGCCATGACCGGGTTGGCGATCGAGACGCGGGTGAACCACATGGCGCGGGGTGTCTAGCGTGCGGCCGAGGCCGCGGCCGGTCCGACCAGGCGCACCGGCGTGCCGTCGCGCACCGCGCCGGCGGTGCCGGTGAGCACGGTGGCGCCTTCGGCGAGCCCCGCTGTGATGGCCACCCAGGGCTGGCCCGACACTTCGCCGCGTGCGCCCAGCGACACCGTCCTGAGCACGGCCTTGCCGTCCTGCACCTGCAGCACGTAGGGCTGCGAGAGATCGGTGCGCACCGCCGCCAGCGGCACGGCCAGCGCCTGGGTCTGCGCCACCTCGACGCGCCCGCGGGCGAACAGGCCCTGGCGCAGCGCCGGATGGCTGTCCAGCGCGAGGTAGACGAGCACCGAGCGGCTGCCGGTCTGCGCGCTCGGGTTGATGCGCGCCACGCGCGCCGCCACCGGCTCGGGCAGTCCGTCGACCTGCAGCCGCGCCGCCTGGCCGACGGCGAGCTGCACCACGTCTTCCGGCGCGACCGCGGCCTCGAGCTCGACGCGGGACAGATCGACGATCTCGACGATGCGTGCATCCACCGGCACACGCTCGCCGGGCTGGGCCAGGCGCTGCGACACCAGGCCGGAGATCGGCGCGACCAGGGTGCCGTCGGCGCGCGCCTTGCGCGCCAGTTCCACCGCGGCCAGGGCGGCCTCGTGGTTGGCGCGCGCGGCGCCCTCGTTGTTCACCGAGGTTTCCAGCCCGGTGGGCGAGATGAACCCCTGCGCCACCAGCGCGCGGTTGTTCTCCAGGGTTCGACGTGCGATGTCGAGCTGGGCGCGCGCCGACGAGGCCTGCTGCTCCGCCTGGCGCAGCCGCCAGTCGAGCTCGCTGGTGTCGAGCTGCCCGATCACCTGACCGGCCTTGACGCGGTCGCCCTCGCGCACGCCGAGCACGCGCAGCTCGGCGGCGACCTTGGCCTTGACCAGCGCGGTGTTCACCGCCTTGAGGCCGCCGGAGACCTCCAGCGTGCGCGCCAGCGCCACGCTCCGGGCCACCACCACGTCGGCCGGGGCCAGGTCGAGCGCCAGCGTCTCGCGGGCGGGGGCCGCGGCGGCCTGCTCGGTGCGGCGCTTGTCGAGCGCGCGCAGCACGCCCACGCCCACCAGCAGCACGGCCAGCAGGGGCAGGATCCACTTGAGGTGGCGCTTCATGCGCGGCCCCGCGCCGAGGCCGAGGGGTCGGCGCGCAGGCCGTGCAGGACGATGTCGACGTGCTGCCGGATGAAGCCGTGCGGATCCATCATCTCGGTGGCCGGCGCGCAGGCGCCGAGCGAGTGCTTGTGCAGGCACAGCATGATCATCGGGAAGACCAGCGACATCACCGCGCCGTGCACGTCGACGCTGCGGAACTCGCCGCTGCGGATGCCGCGCTCGACGATCTCGCCCACCAGCGCGGTGGCCGGCTCCACCACGGCCCCGCGGTAGAAGGCGGCGATGTCGGGGAAGTTGCGCACTTCGGTGATCACCAGCTTGAAGACGGCTGATGTCGGGCTGTCGAACACCCGGCTCCACCACGCGGTGAACACCTCGCGCAGCAGGGATTCGCACGAGCCGCGGTAGCCGCGCGCGTATTCCGTCACCGCCGCGATCTCGCTGGACAGCCGCTGGCTGATCACCGCCTTGAGCAGCTCTTCCTTGCTTGGGTAATAGAGATAGAGCGTGCCCTTGGCCACGCCGGCACGGGCCGCGACTTCTTCGGAGCGCGTGGCCGCGAAGCCCTTCTCGGCGAAGAGATCGAGGGCGGCGTCGATCAACTCCTGGGGGCGGGCTTCCTTGCGGCGCTGGCGCGGCGGATGGGGGGTAGCGACAGGTGCGGACATGGCCATAATGACTGACTGGTCAGTAATGTACCTGCCCGGGTAGGCATGGGTCAAGCATGCCATGCCGGTGCAGACAGGACCCCGCGCTCCCCGGATCGGGGTGCCGGCCCGAACGGGGTCGCCGCTATCATCCGCGCCACTTTCAGACCCGGAGAACTGGCTTGGACGTCGCGCAGTGGATCTTCCTGGCCAAGGCCGCCGTGATGGGCGTCGTCGAGGGCCTGACCGAGTTCCTGCCGATCTCCAGCACGGGCCACCTGATCCTGGCCGGCTCGCTGCTCGGCTTCACCGACGACAAGAGCAAGGTCTTCGACATCGCCATCCAGACCGGCGCGATCGTCGCGGTGATCATCGTCTACTGGCAGCGCCTGCGCGACACGGTGGCCGGACTGGGCCAGGGCAGCCTTCAAGCAAGGCGTTTCACGCTCAACGTGCTGATCGCCTTCGCGCCGGCGGTGGCGCTCGGCCTGCTGTTCGGCAAGGCGATCAAGGCCAACCTCTTCACGCCGACCGTGGTGGCCACCGCCTTCATCGTCGGCGGCTTCGTCATCCTGTGGGCCGAGCGGCGCAGCCTGACCGCGCGCATCCACTCGGTCGACGACATGACGGTCTGGGATGCGCTCAAGGTCGGCCTGGTGCAGTGCGTGGCGATGATCCCGGGCACCAGCCGCTCGGGCGCCACCATCATCGGCGGCATGCTGCTCGGGCTGGACCGCAAGGCGGCCACCGACTTCAGCTTCTACCTCGCCATCCCGACGCTGGTGGGCGCCGGCGTGTACAGCCTCTACAAGGAGCGTGCCTTGCTGTCGATGGCCGACCTGCCGCTGTTCGCGGTCGGGCTGCTGTTCTCGTTCCTGTCGGCCTGGGTCTGCGTGCGCTGGCTGTTGCGCTACATCGCCAGCCACACCTTCACGCCCTTCGCCTGGTACCGCATCGCCTTCGGCATCGTCGTGCTGGTCACCGCGCAGATGGGCTGGGTCACCTGGCACGAGTAAAGACGAGGTCCCACACGCCGTGGCCGAGCTTCAGGCCGCGGTTCTCGAACTTGGTCAGCGGGCGGTAGTCGGGCCGCGGCGCGTAGCCATCGAAGCGGTTGGCCAGCAGCGGCTCGGCCGAGAGCACCTCCAGCATCTGCTCGGCGTAGGGCTGCCAGTCGGTGGCGCAGTGCAGGTAGCCACCGGGTTCGAGCCGGCGGGCCAGCAGCTCGACGAAGGGCCGCTGGATCAGCCGGCGCTTGTGGTGGCGCTTCTTGTGCCACGGATCCGGAAAGAACACGTGCACGCCGGCCAGTGACGCGGGCGCGACCATGTGCTCCAGCACCTCGACGGCGTCGTGCTGCACGATGCGCAGGTTCGTCAGGCCACGTTCCTCGATGCGCTGCAGCAGGGCGCCGACGCCGGGCGGATGCACCTCGATGCCGATGAAGTCGGTGTCGGGCCGTGCCGCAGCGATCTGCGCCGTCGCGTCGCCCATGCCGAAGCCGATCTCGACCACCCGCGGCGCCTCTCGCCCGAACGCGGCCGTGAAGTCGGCCGGCTGGGCCGCGTAGGGCAGCACCCAGCGCGGCGCCAGTTCGGCCAGTGCGCGAACCTGGCCCGTGCCCATGCGGCCGGCCCGCACGACGAAGCTGCGGATGGCGCGGCGCGGCGGCTTGTCGTCTGGAGGCGTGTTCATGAGGGCGCGCATTGTGCCCGACCGGAGAGCGCGCCGCGGCGCGCTAAACTAGCGCGCAGTGCGGGTGTAGTTCAATGGTAGAACGGCAGCTTCCCAAGCTTCATACGAGGGTTCGATTCCCTTCACCCGCTCCAGGAATCGTGACGCAGAGGGCCCGCCGGGGCCCTCTGTCACATCGGCCGGGGGAGAGCGAGCGATGAGCCTCGAGATGCTGCGCGTGGGAGTGCCTCAGCCGCTGGTGGATGCCGTGCAGGCATCGCTGCTCGTTTCGCCCGCCGGCCCGTTCGATGTCATCGCCCTCGCCGAAGGCTCGGTCTTCGACGCCGGCGACTTCGACGCGCTCCTTCTGCCCCAGAGCACCGGCCTGGCCGACCTGCCCGCGCATGCCGCGGCGACGGCGCTGGTGGTGGTGGCCGAAGGCGACGATGCCGCGCCGCTGCTGAACTGGCTGCGCCAGGGCGCGGCCGACGTGGCCGGCCCGCACGACCTGCGCTCGCCCGGCTTCGGTGCGCGGCTGCGCGTGGCGGTGGAGCGCCGTCGCATCGAGCGCGAGGCGCGCCAGGCCTACGCCACCGACCTGGCCACCGGGTTGCCGCACCGCCAGCAACTGGTCGAGCACATGAGCCACCTGATCGCCCTGCGCGAGCGCCAGCCGGCGCCGATGGCGATCCTGGTGCTGCGCGTCGAGGGCGTCGAAACAGCCTCGGCGCAGCTGGGCCGCGAGGCGGCCAACGTGCTGCGGCGAAAGATCGCCGTGCGACTGCGCGCAGGCGTGCGCGCCAGCGATGTCGTCGCCTCGCTGGGCGACGATTCCTATGCGGTGCTGCTGGCCGCGCTGCTGGCCCCCGGCGACGCCGCGCACGTCGGCGCCAAGCTGCTCACGCAGCTGCGCAAGCCCTTCCAGGTGGCGGGGCAGGAGGCCTCGGTGTCGGCGGCGCTGGGCATCGCGCTGCACCTGCGCGACGGTGCGCAGCCCGAGGCGCTGCTGGCCCGCGCCTCGGCGCTGGCCGCCGCCGCGCCGGCCGAAGGCCGCCTCAGCGGCACGGCGGCCAACGACGGCTGAGCCCCGCGAAGCTCTCGACGCCTACTTCAGGATGTCGCCCAGGCAGAGGTACTTGATCTCGACGTAGTCGTCGATGCCGTGGTGCGAGCCCTCGCGGCCGAGGCCCGACTGCTTCACGCCGCCGAAGGGCACTTCGGCGGTCGAGATCAGCCCGGTGTTGATGCCGACCATGCCGTACTCCAGCGCCTCGCCGACGCGGAAGATGCGGCCGACGTCGCGGCTGTAGAAGTAGCTCGCCAGGCCGAAGTCGGTGGCGTTGGCCATCTCGATCGCCTCGGCTTCGGTCTTGAAGCGGAACACCGGCGCCACCGGGCCGAAGGTCTCCTCCTTCGCGCACAGCATGTCGCCGGTGACGTTGGCCAGCACCGTCGGCGTGTAGAAGCGCTCGCCGATCTTCGTGCCGCCGACCACCACCCGGGCGCCCTTGCTCACGGCGTCGGCCACGTGGCGCTCCACCTTGCCAATGGCCTGGTCATCGATCAGCGGGCCCTGGTTGACGCCGGCCTCGAAGCCGTTGCCGACCTTGATGCCCTGGGCCTTCTCGGCCAGCTTGGCGACGAAGGCGTCGTACACGCCGTCCTGCACGTACAGCCGGTTGGCGCACACGCAGGTCTGGCCGGCGTTGCGGTACTTGCTGACCATCGCGCCCTCGACGGCGCTGTCGATGTCGGCGTCGTCGAAGACGATGAAGGGCGCGTTGCCGCCGAGCTCCAGGCTGAGCTTCTTGATCGTCGGCGCGCATTGCGCGGCGAGGATGCGGCCGACCTCGGTGGAGCCGGTGAACGAGAGGTGGCGAACGATGTCGCTGGCGCACAGCACCTTGCCGACCGCGATGGAGTTGTCGCCGTCGGCAGTGATCACGTTGAGCACGCCGGCCGGCATGCCGGCGCGCTGCGCCAGCTCGGCCACGGCCAGCGCCGACAGCGGCGTCTGCTCGGCCGGCTTGATCACCACCGGGCAGCCGGCGGCCAGTGCGGGCGCCACCTTGCGCGTGATCATCGCGATCGGGAAGTTCCACGGCGTGATCGCCGCGCACACGCCCATCGCCTGCTTGATGACGAGGTAGCGCTTATTGCCGTCGGTGGTCGGAATCGTCTCGCCGTAGATGCGCTTGGCTTCCTCGGCGAACCACTCCAGGAAGCTGGCGCCGTAGCCGACTTCGCCCTTGGCCTCCGCCAGCGGCTTGCCCTGCTCGGCGGTCATGATGCGGGCGAGATCGTCGGCGTGCTGGTGCAGCAGGGCGAACCACTTCATCAGGATGGCCGCGCGCTCCTTCGCCGTCTTGCTGCGCCAGGCCGGCCAGGCCTTGTTGGCGGCGTCCAGCGCGGCTTCGGTCTCGGCCGGGCCGAGGTTGGCCACGTCGCCGAGCTTGAGGCCGGTGGCCGGGTCGTGCACGTCGAAGCGGCCGCTGCCGGCCACCCATTGCCCGTTGATCAGGGCGTTCGTCTTCAGCAGCGAAGCGTCGGCCAAAGTGGCCAGCGGCGAGGTCTTCATGTCCATGGTGCGGTCTCCAGGTGCAGCCCGCCACTTTACTGCGCCGGGCCGAAGGCGCAGGGGCCCCCCGGTAGAATTCCGGGTCATGAAAGCCGCCGACATCCGCCAAGCGTTCCTGAAGTTCTTCGAGTCCAAGGGCCATGCCATCGTGGCCTCCAGCCCGGTGATCCCGGGCGACGACCCGACGCTGCTGTTCACCAACGCCGGGATGAACCAGTTCAAGGACGTCTTCCTCGGCTTCGACAAGCGGCCCTACAACCGCGCCACCACCAGCCAGAAGTGCATCCGCGCCGGCGGCAAGCACAACGACCTGGAGAACGTGGGCTACACCGCGCGCCACCACACCTTCTTCGAGATGCTGGGCAACTTCAGCTTCGGCGACTACTTCAAGAAGGACGCGATCGGCTACGCCTGGGAACTGCTCACCGAGGTCTTCAAGCTGCCCAAGGACAAGCTCTGGGTCACCGTCTACGCCGAGGACGACGAAGCCTACGAGATCTGGAACAAGCAGGTCGGCGTGCCGACCGAGCGCATCGTGCGCATCGGCGACAACAAGGGCGCGCGCTACGCCTCCGACAACTTCTGGATGATGGGCGACACCGGCCCCTGCGGCCCGTGCACCGAGATCTTCTACGACCACGGCCCCGAGATCCCCGGCGGCCCGCCGGGCTCGCCCGAGGAAGACGGCGACCGCTACATCGAGATCTGGAACAACGTGTTCATGCAGTTCAACCGCGACGAGGCGGGGGTGATGCACAAGCTGCCCAAGCCGAGCGTGGACACCGGCATGGGCCTGGAGCGCATCGCTGCGGTGCTGCAGCACGTGCACTCGAACTACGAGATCGACCTGTTCGTCAACCTGCTGGCGGCGGCGAAGTCGGCCGTCGACGCGGCGGGCGCGGGTGACTGCGACAAGGACAGCCCGAGCCTGAAGGTCATCGCCGATCACATCCGCGCCTGCACCTTCACCGTCACCGACGGCGTGATCCCGGGCAACGAGGGCCGCGGCTACGTGCTGCGCCGCATCGCGCGCCGTGCGATCCGCCACGGCTACAAGCTCGGTGCGCGCAGGCCGTTCTTCCACGCGCTGGTCGGCCCGCTGGTCGACGAGATGGGCGAGGCCTATCCCGAGCTCAAGCGCGAGAAGCTGCGCGTGACCGAGGTGCTGAAGCAGGAGGAGGAGCGCTTCTTCCAGACCATCGCCAACGGCATGGAGATCCTCGAGGCGGCCTTGGCCGGCGGCACGAAGCAGATCGACGGCGAGACCGCCTTCAAGCTGCACGACACCTACGGCTTCCCCCTCGACCTGACCGCCGACGTCTGCCGCGAGCGAGGCGTGACGGTGGATTCCGCCGGCTTCGAGGCGGCGATGAACCGCCAGCGCGAGCAGGCCCGCGCCGCCGGCAAGTTCAAGATGGCTGCCGGCCTCGAGTACGACGGCGCGGCCACGGCCTTCCACGGCTACGAGCACCTGGTCTGCGAGCACAGCAAGGTGACGGCCCTGTACGTCGACGGTACGCCGGTCCGCAAGGCCAGCGCCGGCGACGATGTGGTGATCGTGCTCGACCACACGCCGTTCTATGCCGAGAGCGGCGGCCAGGTGGGCGACACCGGCGAGCTGCGCAACGCGCGCTCGCGCGTGATCGTCGAAGACACGATCAAGGTGCAGGCCAGCGTGCATGGCCACAGCGGCCGCATCGTCGAGGGCGAGGTGGAGATCGGCGATGTCTTCGTCGCCCGGGTCGACGGCGAGAAGCGCGCGAAGACCATGCGCAACCACAGCGTCACGCACCTGATGCACAAGGCGCTGCGCGAGGTGCTCGGCGGCCACGTGCAGCAGAAGGGTTCGCTCGTGAACGCCGAGCGCACCCGTTTCGACTTCGCGCACAACGCGCCGATGACGGAAGAACAGATCGCCAGGGTGGAAGCGATCGTCAACGCCGAGATCCTCGCCAACGCCGCCACGCAGGCTCGCGTGATGCCGATCGACGAGGCGCAGAAGTCCGGCGCGATGATGCTGTTCGGCGAGAAGTACGGTGACGAGGTGCGCGTGCTCGACATCGGCAGCAGCCGCGAGCTGTGCGGCGGCACCCACGTGCAGCGCACCGGCGACATCGGCGTCTTCAAGATCGTTGCCGAGAGCGGCGTCGCGGCCGGCGTGCGCCGCGTCGAGGCGGTGACCGGCGACAACGCGCTGGCCTACCTGCAGTCGCTCGAAGGCACGGTCGGCCGCATCGCCGGCACGCTCAAGGCTGCGCCCGCCGAGGTGCCCGCGCGCCTGGCGCAGGTGCTCGATCAGCTCAAGGCGCTGGAGAAGGAAGTCGCCGCGCTCAAGGGCAAGCTGGCCTCATCGCAAGGCGACGAACTGGTCGCGAAGGCGGTCGACGTGAAGGGCCTGAAGGTGCTGGCCGCGCAGCTCGACGGCGCCGACGCCAAGGCGCTGCGCGAGACGCTCGACAAGCTCAAGGACAAGCTCAAGACCGCCGCCATCGTGCTGGCCACCGTCGAAGGCGGCAAGGTGCAGATCGCCGCCGGCGTGACGGCCGATTCGATCGGCAAGGTCAAGGCCGGCGAGCTGGTCAACTTCGTCGCCCAGCAGGTGGGCGGCAAGGGCGGCGGCAAGCCCGACATGGCGATGGCCGGTGGCACCGAGCCCGCCAGGCTCACGGCGGCGCTCGCCTCGGTGCAGGGCTGGGTGGCCGAGCGCGCCTGAGTGGCTTCATGACTTGGCCGACGGCTTGCGCAACTGCTCGGCCAGGCCTTCGCAGGGGTCGGGCCGCGGCGTGAGCCGCGCCGGTCGCCGCTCGTCGGCCGCCAGGCCGACGTCTTCCTGGCCGAACAGGACCACGTGCACACGCGGCGCGCCGTGGCTCAGCGCGAGGTGCAGCGGCACGCCGCGGTCCCGCGAGGCATGCTGCGCGCCGGTCAGCAGCAGCACCTGCCGCCCCGGCTGCAGGGCGCCGGCCACCGTCGCGGCCATGGCCTCGTCGCGGGCGATCTGCACGCGCACCATGCCCGGTTCCTGCGCGGCCGGCAGCAGGCCACAGTGGCCTTCGCGCACCGCCGCGGCCAGCTTCTCGCGCAACGGCGCCTCGAGTTGCGTGTCGCGGCTCGTGTCGGCCATGGTCTCGCGCAGCCTGGCGCGCGGCAGGTTGCCGCCCAGCACGGGCACGCCGGCGCGCACCGCGCTCATCACCACGCCCTCGTAGACGGGCCACTCCCAGCCCGACCAGGCCAGCGCCTCGCGCACGCGCGCCGGCTCGGCATCGCGAGGCAGCCCGGCGGTGCTGCGGCCGCGCTCGGCCATCTCGATCACCACGGCCGCGAGCCGGCCCTCTGCGGCCAGCCGCTTCACCGCCTGGGCGACCTGGCGCTGGTGGTCGGGCTGGTCGTGCTGCTCGCCGAAGACGATCACCGGCGCATCGGGCAGCGGCGGCGCAGGGCTGGCGCAGCCGCTCAGCGCGAGCAGCAGGCCGAGGAGGAGCCAGGGATGGGGGGACTGCATCGGGCCAGCATACGATAGGCGCACACAGGCACAGGAGGCACGCTGCCAATGACCTTGATCGTTCGCCGCGCCACGCCGCGCGATGCCCCCGCCTACGCCAGGCTGATGTCCGATCCGCAGGTTTACGGCAACCTGCTGCAGCTGCCGCTGCCCACCGAGGAGTTGTGGCAGGCCCGCCTGTCCGAGTCGGGCGCGCCGGGAAAGACCGACCTGCTGCTGTGCGCCGAACTCGACGGCGAGGTGGTCGGCACGAGCGGCCTGCATCCGGCCGGCGTGCCGCTGCGCCGTCGCCACGCGTGGATGCTCGGCATCTCGGTGGCCCCCGCGGCCCAGCGCCGCGGCGTCGGCAGCGCCCTGATGGCGGCCATGTGCGACTACGCCGACCGCTGGGCCGGCGCGCTGCGCCTGGAGCTGACCGTGTTCACCGACAACGCACCGGCGATTGCGCTGTACCGCAAGTTCGGCTTCGAGATCGAAGGCACGCATCGCGCCTATGCGCTGCGCGACGGCCGCTACGACGACGTCTATGCGATGGCCCGGCTGCACCCGGACCCGCCGGTGCCGCGCGCCTAGGCGGTGCCCATCCAGCGCTGGGTCGCGCCCTCGACCACGGCCGACAGTGGCCGGCCGCTGCCGTGCAGCTGTCGCAGCCACTGCGCGTCGTTGCCGGCGAACAGGCTCTCGCGGATGAGGTTGGAGGCGTCGAGCGCCTGCAGGTCGAGCGCGTGCTCGTCGATGCGCGCCAGCGTGCGCAGGATGTCGTCGCGCAGGCGGTGGCGTTCCTTGGTCTTCGGGTCGACGATCTCGCCGTCCAGGCCGAAGCGGCAGGCCTGGAAGCGGTTGAAGGTGTAGACGAGGTAGTCGTCCTCGGCGGGCTCGAAGGGTTGGGTCTCGCGCAGGTAGCGGCAGATGCACTGCAGGTAGCAGGCCAGCGCGGCGGCCTTCTCCACCGTCAGCGGCGTGTCGCACACGCGCAGCTCGATCGTGCCGTACTCGGGCTTGGGTCGGATGTCCCAGTAGAAGTCCTTCATCGAGTTGACCACGCCGGTGCTGGTCATCTTGTCGAAGAACTTCTCGAACTCCTGCCACGACAGACAGAAGGGCGCCCGGCCCGACAGCGGGAAGGCGAACACCGAGTTCAGGCGTGCCGAATCGAAGCCGGTGTCCACGCCCTGCACGTAGGGCGAGGAAGCCGACAGCGCGATGAAGTGCGGCACGTAGCGGCTCAACGCGTGCAGCAGCCAGAGCGCGCGGTCGCCGTCCTCGCAGCCCACGTGCACGTGCTGGCCGAACACGGTGAACTGCTTGGCGAGGTAGCCGTACAGCTCGCTGATGTAGTGGAAGCGCTCGCCGGGGAAGATCTTCTGCTCGCTCCAGTGCTGGTAGGCGTGCGTGCCGCCGCCGGCGATGCCGATGTTGAGCTTGCGCGCACCGCGCGAGAGCTGGTCGCGCAGGTCGCGCAGCTCGGCCAGCAGCACCGCGTGCTGGCGCTGGATCGAGGTGCCGATCTCGATCATGCTGCGCGTGATCTCCGGCTTCACGTCCCAGGCGCCGGTGTGGTTCTTCAGCACGCGCAGCAGGTCCTCGGCCTGCGGGGCGAGGTCGAAGTCGTGTGTGCTGACGAGTTGAAGCTCGAGCTCGACGCCCAGGGTCAGCGGTTCGGAGACGGTGAAGGCTTGCAGCGGCATGACAGGAGCTCAGGCGTCGTTGGTCTCGCGCGCCAGGTGACGCAGCGAGAGCTGGGTCCAGATCGGGCCGGTCACCTGCATCAGCGTGGTGGCCAGCAGCAGGGCCTGGATGGTGGGCGTGTGCGTGCCCGGCAGCTGCGAGCTCCAGCCGAAGGTGTCGGCGGCCAGCAGCACCGCCAGGCTGCTCATCGGCTGCAGCGCGAGCGTGAGGCCGGCGGCCTGCTTCAGGCTCAGCCCGCTCAGCCGCGCCAGGCCGCCGATCGCCACCGCGGTGCCGGCCACGCGGGCCAGCACGATGACGATCACCCACGGCCACAGCGTGGCCAGCCCGTCCAGGGTGAACAGCAGCCCGAGGCAGATGAACAGCAGCACGTTGAGCACGGCGCCGGCCGAGCCGAGGTGCGGCTCCACCGTCAGCGCGTGCTTCATGCGCGCACGCGCCGTCATGCCAGCCACCAGCAGCGCGAGCAGCGGCGACAGCGTCCACTGCGCCGCCAGCATGCTGGCGATGATCACCAGCGCGATCTGCAACACCGGCATCGCCGGCGTGCCGCGCACCAGCGGGCTGAGGCGATCCATCGCGAAGCCGCAGGCCACGCCGAGCAGGAAGGAGCCACTGATCACGCGCAGCGCACTGATCGAGGCGCGGGTGAACTCTTCCGCCGGCGAGCCGGCGTCGGAAGCGAAGACGATGCGCAGCACCTTCAGCCCGATCACCGCCACTACGGCGTTGAAGGCAGCCATCATCAGCAGCCGCTCGGTGACCTGGCCACGAGCCTGCGCCTCGTGCGCGACGGCCAGCACGATCACTGGCGAGGTCGACGCGGCGACCGTGCCGGCCACGGCGGCCGTGAGCCAGGGCGCGCCGAGCCAGCCCAGCACCACGGTGACGAACAGTCCGGTCAGCAGCGCCTGCAGCAGGCAGCTCAGTGCCAGCCAGCGGTTGTCGAGCAGCCAGCGCGGGCGGATGCGCGTGCCGAGCTCGAACAGCAGCGCGCCGATGGCCAGGTCGATCAGCGGCTTCCACGGGTCGAGGTCCAGCCCCTCGAACAGGCGCAGCATCACCGGGCCGGCCACCGCGCCGGTGATCATGTGGCCGCAGATGCGCGGCAGCCGCCAGGTGCGGTGCAGCGTCTCGGCCAGCAGCACCGCCACCAGCATCAGCAGGGCGAGGCCAAGCACCGGATCGGCGGCGCGCAGGCCGTCGAGCGTCCACAGCGGTGCGGACGCTGCGGAGGCGGGCAGGGCGGCGTGCGAGGCGATGTGTTCGGGCATGGGTGGCGGACTGTACTGTCAGGTTCGTGTTTCGCAAGTGACCAACGGTTCCCTGCACGAAGCGGGGGAATTCCCGTGGTTGAACCGGGTATCTTTGCACAAATGTATGGAGGTCCCGGCCGGCGGGCAGCACGCCATGGCGCTGATGAATAATGCGCGGCTCCCCGCTCGGCCCCGGTGCCACGACGCATGCAGATCGGCTTTTCCATCAACGAGATGCTCTTCCTTGCCACGCTGGCCACTGGCGCGGCCTGGCTGGCCTGGCGGCTGAAGCTGCGTCGCCTCGGCCACGAGCCGGCGAGGAAGCCCTGGTGGGTGCACCTCGGCGCCGAGCTGTTTGTCGTCGTCGCGCTGATGTTCACCTGCCGTGTGGCCCTGGCCGACTGGCCCAAGGTACCGTCGGGCTCGATGGAGCCGACCCTGCGCGTGGGGGACTACCTGCTGGTCAACCACCTCGCCTACGGGCCGCGGCTGCCGTTCACCAACACGGCCATCGAGTTCGGCCAGCCTCAGCGCGGCGACGTCGTGGTGTTCCGCTTTCCGCCCGACGTCTCGCAGTTCTACGTCAAGCGGCTGGTCGGCCTGCCGGGCGACGTGGTGCACTTCGAGAACGGCGTGGTGCGCCTGGGTGACGAGCCGGCCCAGGTGACGTTGCTCAGCGAGGGCGTGGGCCAGGGCGTGGCCGACGAGGACCGCGGGCAGTGGCTGATGCGCGAATCGGTTGGCGGGCATGCACACGAGATCAAGGTCAACCCCTTTCTGCAGGGGCGCGTGCCCATCGAGGGCCTGGCCGAGCACTGCACCCAGCGGCGTGCCGGGGCCTGGCGATGTACGGTGCCATCCGGTCATTACCTGATGCTCGGCGACAACCGCGACAATTCGATGGACTCCCGCGCCTGGGGCTTCCTGCCGCACGAGCAGGTCTACGGCAAGGCGGTGCGGGTGCTGTTCAACTTCTCCGACTGGTCGCGCGCATGGATGCCCCTCTGACGACGGACGTGACGACGAAGGGCCAGCTCGCCGGCCGGCACATCGTGCTGGGGCTGTCCGGCGGCATCGCCTGCTACAAGGCGGCCGAGCTGGTGCGCGCGCTGGTCAAGGAAGGCGCGACCGTGCAGGTGGTGATGACCGAGGCCGCGCAGCACTTCATTACCCCGTTGACGCTGCAGGCGCTGTCCAACCGCGAGGTCTACACGAGCCAGTGGGATCCGCGCGCGCCCAACAACATGGCGCACATCAACCTCACGCGCGAGGCCGATGCGGTGCTGGTGGCGCCGGCCAGTGCCGACTTCGTGGCCAAGCTGCTGCACGGCCGCGCCGATGACCTGCTCAGCCTGCTGTGCCTAGCGCGGCCGATCGAGCGCTGCCCGCTGCTGGTGGCGCCGGCGATGAACCGCGAGATGTGGGCGCACCCGGCCACGCAGCGCAACTTCGCGCAGCTGCGCGCCGACGGCGCCACCGTGCTCGGCCCTGGCGCGGGCGACCAGGCCTGTGGCGAGGTGGGCGACGGCCGCATGCTCGAGCCGCAGGAACTGCTCGAGGACCTGATCGCCTTCTTCCAGCCCAAGTCGCTGCTCGGCAAGCGCGTGCTGATCACCGCCGGGCCGACCTTCGAGCCGATCGACCCGGTGCGCGGCATCACCAACCTGTCCAGCGGAAAGATGGGCTTTGCGATCGCCCGCGCCGCGGCGGAGGCCGGCGCCGAGGTCACGCTGGTCGCCGGGCCGGTGCACCTGCCCACGCCACGTCACGTGCGCCGCATCGACGTGCGCACCGCGCAGCAGATGCACGATGCGGTGCTGCCCGCCGCGCTGCGCCACGACGTCTTCGTCGCCACCGCCGCGGTGGCCGACTGGCGGCCCGCCACGCTTTCCGAGCACAAGATCAAGAAGGACGGCAAGAAGCTCGCGCCGAGCTTCGAGCTGACCGAGAACCCCGACATCCTGGCCGCCGTCGCGCGGCTGCCCGAGCGGCCCTACTGCGTGGGTTTCGCGGCCGAGAGCCACGACCTGCTCAGGCACGCCCGCGAGAAGCTCGAGCGCAAGAAGGTGCCGCTGATCGTGGGCAACCTCGGCCCGGCCACCTTCGGCCAGGACGACAACGCGCTGACGCTCGTCGATGCCGCCGGGCACCGCGAACTGCCGCGCGCCGACAAGCTGACCCTGGCGCGCGCCCTGGTGAAGGAGATCGCTGCGCGCCTCGCCGCCGAGAAGACATGACCACCATCGACCTGAAAGTGCTCGACGCCCGCATGGCCGAGCAACTGCCGGCCTACGCCACGCCCGGCAGCGCCGGCCTCGACCTGCGCGCCTGCCTCGACGCACCGCTGGTGCTCGAGCCGGGGCAGTCGCAGCTGATCCCCACTGGCATCGCCATCCACATCGGCGACCCGGGCTTGGCCGCGATGATCCTGCCGCGCTCGGGGCTCGGCCACAAGCACGGCATCGTGCTGGGCAACCTGGTCGGGTTGATCGACTCCGACTACCAGGGCCCGCTGATGGTGAGTTGCTGGAACCGCGGCCAGGCGTCCTTCACGATCAACCCGATGGAGCGCATCGCGCAGCTGGTGATCGTGCCGGTGGTGCAGGCGGCATTCCGTCGCGTCGACGAGTTCGGTGCCTCGGAGCGCGGCGAGGGCGGCTTCGGCTCGACGGGCAAGCACTGAGGCCTGCGGCGCCGGGCTGCGGCTCAGTGCAACGGCGAGCCCGGCGGCGCGGTGTTCATCACCGTGAACGTCGACGAGCCGACCGAGCCGGCCTCGATCTCGTCTTCCGTCGCTTCGCGCACGTCGCGCACGATCAGGTCCAGGCGCAGCGCCATGCCCGCCAGCGGGTGGTTGCCGTCGAGCACCACGTGCTCCGGGTAGACCTCGGTCACCGTGTAGATCGCATCGGCGGGCATGTCGGGCGTGGTCGAGCCGGGCGGCGGGCCGTCGAACTGCATGCCCACCTCCACGCCTTCGGGCAGGACCGCGCGTGACTCGAAGAAGACCAGCGCCGAGTCGTAGTCACCGAAGGCGTGCTCGGGCTCGAGGTGCAGCTTGGTCGTGAAGCCGGGCTCCTGCTCGAGCAGCGCTTCCTCCACCTTTTCCAGCAGATCGTCGCCGCCGTAGAAGAACTCCAGCGGCTCGGCCAGTTCGTCGATCAGGTTGCCCTGGGTGTCTTCAAGCCGCCAGGTCAGGGTGACGACGCACGGAGAGGTGATGAGCATGCGCAGGATGATCGCACAATCGACCCCATGACCCCGATCGACACCAGTGCGCCGACGCCCTTGCTCGGCGGCCTTTCCCCCGAGGCGTTCATGCGCCGCCACTGGCACAAGAAGCCGCTGCTGGTGCGGCAGGCGCTGCCGATGGACAAGCCTTTCGTCACCCGCAGCGAGCTGTTCGCGCTGGCCGCCGGCGACGACGTCGAGTCGCGCCTGATCGTGCGCCGCGGGCGCGACTGGACGCTGCGCCACGGCCCGCTGCCTCGCCGTTCGTTGCCGCCGCTGTCGCAAGGGCAATGGAGCCTTCTGGTGCAGGGCCTGGACCTTCATCTGGACAGCGCCCGGCAGATGCTCGAGCGCTTCCGCTTCGTGCCCGATGCGCGGCTCGACGACGTGATGGTCTCCTACGCGACGGACGGCGGCGGCGTCGGCCCGCACTTCGATTCGTACGACGTCTTCCTGCTGCAGATCCACGGCGTACGGCGCTGGCGCATCGGGCGCTTGCCGCACCCCGAACTGCAGCCGGGCGTGCCCCTGAAGATCCTGACCAACTTCGAGCCCGAGCAGGAATGGCGGCTCGACCCCGGCGACATGCTCTACCTGCCGCCGCGCTGGGCCCACGACGGCATCGCCGAAGGCGAGTGCATGACCTGCTCGATCGGCTTTCGCTCCGCGGGGCAGCAGGAACTCGCCCGCGAACTGCTGCAGCGCGCCCTCGATGCCGACGAGCCGCCGGTCGAGGACCGCATCTACCGCGATCCCAAGCAGCCTGCCACCCGCGAGCCCGGCCGCATCCCCGAGGCGCTGCAGGCTTTCGCGCTGGATGGGCTGCGCCGCTGGCTGGATGGGCAGGGCGGCTTCGAGGTCGCGCTCGGCGAGGTGCTCAGCGAACCCAAGCCGGGGGTGTGGTTCGACGCCGGCGCGCCGCTGCCTGCAGGCTGCGGCGTGCGGCTGGACCGCCGCACGCGCATGCTGCACGACAGCCGCCACGTCTACATCAATGGCGAGCCGTTCCGCGCCGGCGGGCGCGATGCCACACTGATGCGGCGCCTGGCCGACCGGCGCGAACTCGCTGCGCGCGAGCGGGCCGCGCTGAGCGCCGATGCGCAGGACCTGCTCGACCAGTGGGCGCGCGCCGGCTGGCTGCACGCGGAGACGGAAGGAGAGGGCCGATGAGCGACGAACCCACCCGCGCGATGATCGAGTCGCGCAACGATTTCCAGAACGCCGTGCGCGGCGCGCTCGCCGAAGCCGCACTGGTGGGTTGCCGCGAGATCTGGCTCGTCGACGACGACTTCTCCGACTGGCCGCTCGGCGAGCGCGCCGTGGTCGACGACCTCACGCACTGGGCTTCGATGCACCGCAGCTTCACGGTGATCGCCCGCAGTTTCGACCATCTCGCGCGTCACCAGGTGCGCTGGGTGACCTGGCGGCGTCAGTTCTCCCATGTGGTGCACTGCCGCACCAACAACGACCTCGAGGCCGGGCAGATGCCGAGCATCCTGCTGATCCCCGGGTTGATGTCGGTGCGCCTGCACGATCGTGTGCACTACCGCGGCGTCGCTTCGCGGGAGGTGGCCGACGCGGTGCAGTGGCGCGAAGCGATTGATGCAGTTTTGCAACGCTCCGAGGAAGCGTTTCCAGCGACCACGCTGGGTCTATAGGGACATCCCTAATGCTGGCTATAATCGCAGGCTGGCCACAACGGGTGTTCGATCAGCCCGGGGCCTGTCGGATGGGCCTCTGCTGATCGGAGGGATCCCACAATTACCGGTAATTGTTCGACTCTTTGATTTGAGGACACAAGCATGAAGAAGACCGTTCTGCTGGCTTCCCTGGTTGCCGCCGCCGCTCTCGCCGCCTGCGGCAAGAAGGAAGAGGCTCCTGCCGCTGCGCCGGCTGCCGTGACCGCCCCGGCCGCTGCTGCCGCTTCGGCCGCTGCTGACGCCACCGCCGCTGCCGCGTCGGGTGCCGCCGCTGCCGTCGCCGGCGCCGCTTCGGAAGCCGCTGCCGCTGTCGCCGGCGCTGCTTCGGCCGCCGCTGACGCCGCTGCCGCCGCTGCCTCGAAGTAATTCGAGCACGTCGACGGAAAGGGCCGCCGCAAGGCGGCCTTTTTCATTTCAGGCGCGCAACGCCCGGTTCAGCGAAGTTCGAGCCAGCCGAACCCCGTGGCAGGGTCGGCCACCGCGATGTCTTCCGGGGATGCCCCGCAGGCGCTGGCCAACGCCTGGCGCGCCAGCACGGGGGTGTTGTTCTGCTCGCTCAGGTGGGCGGCCACCACGTGGCGAAGGCCGCTGTGGGCGACGGCCCCCAGGATCCGGCCGGCCGTGTCGTTGCACAGGTGGCCGTGCGGGCCGCCGATGCGTGCCCTGACCGAGGCTGGATAGCGAGATCGGGCGAGCATCTGCGCATCGTGGTTGCACTCCAGCAGCAGAGCCTGGCAGTCGCGCAGATGGTCGAGCAGATGCGGCGTGATCGAGCCGGCATCGGTCAGCACGCCCAGCGTGCAGGCGCCGTCGCTGCAGCGCAGCTGCAGTGGCTCGGCGGCGTCGTGCGGCACGGTGTAGGGCAGCAGGCGCAGGCTGCCGATGTCGATCGGCTCACCGTCGCGCGCGAAGCGGATATCGCCCGCATCGGGCTCGCCGATCGCGCGCCACGTGCCGCGGCTGGTCCACAGCGGGATGCCGTGCCGGCGCGACAGCGCCAGCGCGCAGCCGACGTGGT
>VFQN01004091.1_pt1 | contig 19703 bp, 16 predicted proteins | sample 3512371 | NCBI WGS metagenome assembly VFQN01 (sample SAMN10412370, study PRJNA504923) | tailings metagenome | isolation source: Replicate 2 from Balatoc abandoned mine | place: Philippines: Itogon, Benguet | collected 2017-08-28
GAGGTGAAGTCCGGCGGCGCCGCCGTCCGCGGCGCCGAGGTGTCCGCCGTCGCCACCGCGGACGGGGCCGCGACCCCGATCGTGAGGGTGCTCGACAAGCAGACTGACGGCACCGGGAAGGCGCGGATCGAGGTGACCCCGCCGGCCGCCGCCGCCATGCCGCGCGGCGACGTGCGGCTGCGTGTGACCGTCCGCCACCAGGGCGTCGAGGAGTCGGTCGCCGAGCGGATTCCGGTCGCCGGCAAGGACGTGGTGGTCGAGTTCTTCCCCGAGGGCGGCACGCTCGTCGCCGGGGTGCCGAACCGCGTCTACGTCCGCGCCACCACGCCGGCCGGCGTGCCGGTGGGCGTGAGCGGGACGGTGGCGGGCGACGGCGGGCCGGTGGCGAAGGTCGAGGAGCCGGCCCGCGAGGCGCTGACGGCGCGCGGGCTGGGCGTGGTCACGTTCACCCCGAAGGCCGGCACGACCTACCGCCTCACGCTCGACGAGCGCGGCGGGCGGACGTTTACCCTCCCCGCCGCGGCCGCCGACGGCGTGGCGATGACGGTACTCGACCCGGTGACGGCGCCCGGCCGGCCGGCCCGCGTGCGGCTGGTGTCGGCGAAGGCGGACCGCGCCCTCGTGGTCGGCGCCTACACCCGCGGTCGGCTGGCGGACACGAAGGCGGTGACGGCGAAAGCCGGCGTGCCGGTCGAGGTGACGTTGCTCGCCGGGTCGGACACGCGCGGCGGGGTCGTGCGGCTGACCGCGTTCGAGGAGGCCAACGGGCTGCGGCCGGTCGCCGAACGGCTGGCGTTCCGCCGGCCCGGTGAGGTACTGAAGCTCGACCTCGGGGTCGCGCCGGCGGCGCCGGGCGAGACGAAACTGCACGTCGCGGCGACCGACGAGAAGGGGAACCCGGCGGCGGCGATCTTGTGGGCCGCGGCGGTGAACACGGCGTCGGCGCCCGGGGCGAAGGACCGGTCGCTGCCGACGCACTTTCTGCTCGCCGGCGAGGTGGAGACGTCGGACGACCTAGAACACGCCGACTTCCTGCTGACGGACCACCCCGCGGCGGCGGCCGGGCTCGACCTGGTGCTGGCGACGCAGGGGTGGCGGCGGTTCGTGGAGCAGCAGGGGCCGGGCGCGGTCGCCCAGAACCCGCTCGCGCCCCCGCCGCTCCAGGGGTCGCAAGGGGCGAGTGCCACGGCCCGGACTCCGCGGGCGGCCGACCGGCTGCTGGCGATGAACGGGGCGACGCCGGTCGGTGCGGATGTGAACCCGGCGCACCGGCGGCTATTCGAGACACACTGGCCGCGCTACGAGTCATCGGTCCGCGAATTAAACGCGGCACGGGCGGAGCGGGCGAACTCCGGGGTGCAGGTGGCGCAGCTACTGGCCGCCTACGACGCGCGGCGGCGCGAGACGGCGGCGCTGGCGGCTGCGGCCGAGGAGGTCGCCGCCCCGCTGGTCGCCGCCAGCGGCTGGGTGACCGCAGCCGCCGTCGGCCTGGGTCTGCTCGCGGCCGGGGCGGCGGGGCTCGGCTTCGTCCGCCCGCACGGCGTCCGCGGGGTCGCGCCGCTGGCGACGGCGGCGTTCGGCGCCGGGCTCCTTGCGGTGCTGCTCGGGCGGATGGCGCCACAGGAGGGTGAGGGCCGCGAGTACGTCCTCGACGAGCCGAAGGCGGCCGCACCGGTCGAGAATGCGGCACCAGGCGTCGCGCCGGTTCAACCGCGCGCCCCGGTTGTGCCGGTTGCGCCGGCGCAACTGCTGGTGGTGACGAAGGAAGGCAAGGTCGAACCGCCGCCGGCCATCTCGTCGCACGGGATGGAGAAGCTGCCGGCGCCGTCACGGCTGGTCCCCGACCCGCCGATGCCAACGCCGCCGGTGGTGATTTCGGACGACGACTTGCGCCCCCGCCCGCCGGGTGTACCGCAGCTGAAGGCGGCCGGCGGGCCGCCGCGCGACCCGCTCCCGTCCGCCGGCGCGACGCTGGCCCGCGCCCGGGAGTTGGCGTTACCAATCGAGGCGATCTTCGCGGGCGCAGACCAGAACGACGTGATCCGCGAGCGGCTGCGGGCGTCGGTGCCGTGGGTGCCGCCGCTGGCGGTCCGCGAGTACGCCGCCCCGCGCCCGGGCGCCGGGTCGCCGGGCGCGCAGCCGGACACGGTCCTGTGGCAGCCGCTGATCGTGTTGCCGGGCGACGGGCGCACGACATTGTCGTTCTTCCCGGGCGGTGCGGCGGGCGGGTACGAGGTGGTGGTGGCCGGGCACACGCCGGACGGGCGGATCGGGACGGTCCGGCGGGTGGTGCCGGCGGCGCCGAAGTGAGCGAGTGGCGGCGACGGGAAGCCGATGCCGAACGGCCCGCCGGGTGGAGCGATTCCGCCGGCGGGCCGATTGCGTTTGGTGCGGGTCGCGGGCGATCCGCCTCCCGGAAGGAATCCGCCATGCGCTCGCGCGCCGCTGCCGTCGTCCTGCTTCTCGCCGTGCCCGGGTCCGCGTTCGCGTGGCCGCACAAGGGCGACTACCCGCCGCCGCCACCCGACTGGAGCTACCACAACCTCGCCGGCGGGCCGTACCTCACGACCTGCTACCCGTTCTCCGGCTGGCCCGGCTACCGCGGCGCGTACGGCGGGTTCTGGTTCCACGGCGCCGGTCCGCACCGCCCGCCGGTCCCGGTCTACGCCCCGCTCCCGGACATGACCGCCAACCCCGACCCGCGGCACCACCCGGAGCGGCGCACCCTCGGCTTCGGCATCGGCACCTACGGGTGGGTCGGCGCGTTCCGCGCGTCGCCGCGGCACCTGCCGTACTCGGTGAGTGTGTGGCCGCAGTCGTCCGGCCCGAGCATCTTGGCGACGCAGGCGACCGCGGGGAATTACCTGACGGTGCGCGTCAGCATTCCGGCGGGGGCGGAACTGCTCGTGGACGGGGTGAAGACCGCGCAGACCGGCGCCGACCGCGTGTTCGAGTCGCCGTCGGTTGAGGCGGGCCGCGACGTGCGCTACGAGCTGACGGCGCGCTGGGTCGAGAACGGCGCGACCGTCGAGCACGCCCGCACCGTGACCGGCAAGGCGGGCGACACGGTGCGGGTAGACTTCACAGCCGTTGGGGGCGGGGAATAGATCGACCGACCACGCCCCGCTTGGTTCACCCTGCCCGGGGTTGCCACCCCGGGCTAGCGAGGGCGCCCTCCGGGCTCAAATCCGCGGCCCACTGCCGTAGCCCGGAGGGCGTCTTGCATAGCCCGGGGTGGCAACCCCGAGCGGGCGTCGGCGGTGCCCGTGTTTCGTCAGCACATCCTCACCGCACCGCCAGCTGCACCAGTACAAGCAGCAGCAGTCCCACGCTAATGACGCCGTTGACGTGGAAGAACGCCCGGTTCACCCGCGACAAGTCGTCGGGGCGGACCAGGGCGTGCTCGTACGCGAGCAGCAGCCCCACCGCCCCCAGCCCCGCGAAGTAGACCGCGCCCAGGTGCGGCGACGCGAACCCGAGCGCCACCAGGAGCGCGAACATGACCGCGTGGCACGCCGCCGCCACCCGCAGGCTCCGCCGCACCCCGAGCCGCGCCGGGACGCTGTGCAAGCCCGCGGCCCGGTCAAAGTCGGCGTCCTGGCAGGCGTAGAGGATGTCGAACCCGGTCACCCAGCCCATCACCGCCGCGCCGAGGATGAGCGGGGCGGTCAGGTCAGTCAGGCCCTTCACCGCGATCCACGCCGCCACCGGGGCGAGCATCAGCGCCGCCCCGAGCCACAGGTGCGCCAGGCTCGTAAACCGCTTCGCCAGCGAGTAGCCGCACGCGAACGCCAGCACCGGCGCGGCGAGGTACAGCGGCCACGGGTTCGGCGGGTCGCGGTACAGGAACAGCAGCGTGGCCGCGACGAACCCGGCCGCGCACGCCAGCGTGAACACCCAGACGGTGCCGACGCCGAGGAGCCCGGCGGGGAGGTGGCGGCCGGCGGTGCGCGGGTTCTTGGCGTCGATGTGGCGGTCGGCGAGGCGGTTGAACGCCATCGCCGCCGACCGCGCGAACACCATGCACAGCAGGATGCCGGCGAGGTCGGGCCACCGGAACGGCTCGTCGGCCCACGCCAGCGCCGCGGCGAGCAGCGCGAACGGCAGCGCGAAGACGGTGTGGCTGAAGCGGACCAGTTCGAGCAACTGCCGGGCGCGGGTGAGCATGCGACCTCCGGGGGTCGGGGTACGCCCGCCGCCCGCGGAGTCAACCGCCCCCGCCCGCCCCGGGCAACCGGCATCTCGCGCCGCGGGATCACCCGGCGGCGGGCGCGATGCGGGAAAAGTCGTGTCCCCTTTCCCTCGCCGGTCGTGTATAAGCAGGGTGACCCGCACTCTCCCCTGCGGAGGATTGCCCATGCGGCGATCCGGTCGTTCGGCTGCGGTTCTGCTCGTCCTCGTCGGCGTGTTCGCCGCGGCGGCCGCAAGCCCCGGCGTCCGGCGCCCGTCCGCCGCGGACGACATCGACGCCCGCCGCCGCCTCGCCGCCGAGGCGCACGCCTTCAACCGCCACCTCGCCGCCGAACTCGGCGCCGGCCGCATCGGGCTCGCCGAGGTGATCGACCGGATGCTCGAGGCGAACGCCGAGCGGCCCGACTTTCTCCCGGCGCTGCACACGAGCGTCGGCGGCGCGACCCCGCGGCAGAGCGTGGCGATCAGCCTGATCCACCGCGCCGAGCACCCGATGACGGGGCCGCCGGCCGAACTCCCCGCCCTCCGCGCCGAGTTCGCCGCCGTGTTCGGCCGCCCGTACACCCCGCCGCGGCCGTGACCCGTAAGATGCCCGGATGCCGCCCGTCCGCACCGGCCTCGACGTCCTCCGCGACCAGTCCTTCGCGCCGCTCCGCGGGCGGCGCGTCGGGCTCGTCTGCCACCCCGCATCCGTCGATTCACAACTCCGCCACGCCGCCGACCTGATGACCGCCGCCGGCGTCCGCGTCGCGGCGCTGTTCGGCCCCGAGCACGGCTTCCACGGCACCGCCCAAGACCTCATCGGCGTCGCCGACACGGTCGCCGTCCACTCGCTCTACGGCGCCACGGTCGAGAGCCTCCGCCCGACGCCGGCGCAGCTCGCCGGCCTCGACGTACTCGTCATCGACCTGCAAGACGTGGGCAGCCGGTACTACACGTTCCAGGCGACGATGCTGTACTGCCTCGAAGCGGCGGCGCCGCTCGGGCTGCCGGTGACGGTCCTCGACCGCCCGAACCCGATCGGCGGCGAGGCAGTCGAAGGACCGGCGCTCGTCGCGGGCTTCGAGAGCTTCGTCGGCCCGCACTCGATTGCCACGCGCCACGGCCTGACGGTGGGCGAGCTCGCCCGCCTCTACGCCGCCGAGCGCGGCATCGCCGTCGACCTCACCGTGATTCCCTGTGAGGGCTGGCGGCGCGGCATGTACTTCGAGCACACCGGCCTGCCGTGGGTGCTGCCGTCGCCGAACATGCCGACGGTGGACACCGCGGTCGTGTACCCGGGCGGGTGCCTGATCGAGGGGACGAACCTGTCCGAGGGCCGCGGCACGACGCGCCCATTCGAGCTGTGCGGTGCCGCCGGCATCGACCCGACGGAGCTGGCGCGCCGCCTCGACGCCGACGCGCTGCCCGGGGTGTGCTTCCGCCCGGCGTGGTTCCGTCCGACGTTCCAGAAGTTCGCGGGGGCGGACTGCGGCGGGGTGCAGCTGCACGTCACCGACCGCCGCGCGTTCCGCCCGGTGCGGACGGGCCTGGCGGTGCTGGCGGCGTTGAAGGGGCTCGCGGGCGACCGCTTCGCGTGGCGGACGGAGGAGTACGAGTTCGTGCGCGACCGCCCGGCGATCGACCTCCTCTTCGGCTGCGCCCGCGAACGGGAGGCGCTCGACGCCGGCGCCTCGTGGCGCGACCTCGCTGCGGCGTGGGAGCCGGAGGAAGCCGCGTTCGCGGAGCGCCGGGCGGCGTGGCTGCTGTACCCGACCTGATCGAACGCCGACCGCTCCCGGAGTAGTCCGTCGATCGCTTGGTGTCGGGTTTCTGAATACTCTTGTCTGTATTAGAAATTTGGTCCAACTTGGTGCGATTTCGGCATTCCTTCCGACCTCGCCGCCTGCCACAAATCCGGAAACCACGTCCCAAAAACGGGTTACACTACCATTGCTGAGGCCGGGGAGTTGTTCTTTTTGGTCCAACGTGGGTTTTCGGCGACCGTACGGCTCCCACGGTGCCTCCGACTCCGAGTGGTCGACCGACCAATTCGTATTTCGACTCATCGTTCTCGTCCGGTTCGATCCGCGGCCGGTCTTCGGACGCCCCGGCATGCCCGGACCGTCCCCTTGTATCTCAGGCTGATACCGGCGGTTGCCTGCCCGGCGGGCCGACCGGAAAGATGGCTGGGAAGCGGCAAACGAAGCGGACGTTCAACCGCCTGGGCCGTTCGACCGGCATGAGTCGACCGGTCGCCAGCCCGACACTTAGCACGAAGCCCGAAACGCGTCACGCGACAACTGTCGGCCGCGCAGCGCGGACCGGCGGTCGGCGGGCCACACCCGACACCTCACCCTGTCTCCAGTAGTTTCAAGTAGGCGGGCTAGCATGGCGACGGTTGTGGCCCGCCGATGACGGCTCTCCGGGGGCGGTCGCCAGCGCCTCGGCGAGCCGCACCAGGCACGCGGCCGCCAGGGCCCAGCGGGGTCCTGACCCGCCCCCGAACCGGACCCAGGCGTTCCGCCGGATCCGCCCCACGGCATAGACTTGGGGGTGAGACGCATGGGGATCCTCCCGGATGGGGTCTGGCAACCACCATCGCAACGGAGCCCCATGCGTCTCGCTACCCCACCGCAGCCGAACTTGAAACTACTGGAGTCGGTATGAGTCGGTGCGGCAGGGTCGTCATCAGGAGCTTCTCCGACCTTGGGCGCGACGGGTTGGCGCCGGTGTCCGCGTCGCGTCAGGTACTTACAGGCCGGTGGTCTCCCTCGCTCGTCTCGGGTGCCACCCGGCCTGACTCGCTCAACTGCCTCACGCCTGGCCGCCCGGCGGATCAGGTCGGGCCGAGGAGGGCCGTCATCCGGGTCTCGCAATCGGGGCAGATGCCGTGAGTGACGGCCGGAGTGGCTGGGGACTCGAACAGCTGAAGCCGGGCGACCCCGTCCTCGATCTCCATTCACCCCCGACAAACACCCGGTTGCACCACGCGCACACCCGGACCGCCCAGCCAGTTCGGGCGGGGTCGGGTCGAGTAGCGGGACAATCGGCCGCGTCTCCTCCCGGACCGTGCGGACTCGAAACATGACCTCCCCGCCTGGAACCGGGGGGACCCGGGCTGTCATCAGTCGCCGGCAGGGGGGGCGCACCGGAGTGGGAACTCGACTGGGGTGCCAGCCCGGACGCGGGCGATGACGGCCCGGTCGAGGGCGCGGGTTTGCGTGTCGGACACGAACTCCCACCACCGCCCGAGAACCTGCCTTCCGGCCAGTTCGGGCGCGGTGTTCCGGTGGGCGAAGTCGTCCCATCCGCCGCCGACCCACGTCGGCTCGTCGGCGGGATTGATCCGGTACAAGACGTCGGGCATGAGCAGCGGTGCTGGCACGGCTTGATGACGAGAAGGGACTTGGCACAACTGGACATTCCAGGAGATTGTCCCCTGGTGTCAGGCGGCCGGCCCCGCAACCGGCTCACGCGGGGCCGAGACCGGGGTGACGACTTCCCGCTGGTGTGCCAGAGAAGGCGTTGACGCTGGGTCGAGCCCCTTTGGACCACTCGATCCGTCGTGACGGGTGCGATAGAGCACTTCCCCCCAGACCGCCGCGAGAACGACGACGAGCGGGAAGACGACCAGGTAGGCGGCGATCCCGCAGGCGATCCACACCTGCATCTCGTCCGGCGACCCGTGTGTGAACTTGAGCATCGGATGTCTCTCTCGCGGCAAGTGGTAATTGGTGCGGTTCGCCACCGCGGCCGGGCGAACCTGTCGAGGCCCGTCGGATCGGGGCGGGAATCGTCTGCGCGGTCACGGCCCGGACTCAGACACCGGCCGCCGCCGCGACAGCCGGCTGTGGCTCGTGACCCATGCGGGCGGCGGCACGGACGGTGAGCACCGGGCACGGCGCCTGGCGTAGCACCGTCTCGGCGACGCTTCCGATGACCAAACGCGATAGCCCGCTCCTCCCGTGGGTCCCCATCACGATGAGGTCGGCGGGATACTCGGCAGCCAGCTTCAGGATCTCGGCGGCGGCCTCGCCCCGCCGCGCCCGGCGGGTGAGCCGGACGGCCGGGTCGTCGGCCCGGAGCTCGTCCAGTCGGGCGACCTCGGTGTCGAAGCTTCCCTCCGGCAGGTCGAGCGCGACGCCTTCGATGACCGTCGCGGCCGGCCACGGCTCGACGTAGCACGCCACCAGCTCCGCGTCGTAGTCGCGGGCCAGGGCTGTCGCCACCTCGAACGCGGTCTGGGACGAGTCGGAGAAGTCGGTCGGGTGCAGGATGCGACGGATCGCGAGCATGGCTGCCTCCTCGGCGGGGCCGGGTGAGTGGAACAAGCTAGGCCGTGACACTGAGCGTCCGTTGGCAAACCGGGTGCCGATGTGTTGCGGACGCGACCCGAAACCGGGTCGAACAGGTTCGCAGCCTGTCTCACGGGCTGAGCGGTCGCCGGACCACCCGCTGTGAACCCTTCCTGGTACTCTGCGTCACTGTGCCGGGATGGCACACCCCGCTGCGCGGTGCGCCCGTGTGACACACTCCGAGGTGCGAATCGCCTGCGTTCCAAGTGCTTTCGGCCTCGGCACCGGGCTTGCGGTGGACCGGCTAACCGGTCGTTTGGCTCATCCAATCTCTCACATCCCCTCGTGTAAGGGGACGCGTGACGGGTCGGTGCGTCGGCCGGGGCTTCCACTCACTCGGGAGGTTCTGATGCGCCACTCCCTCCGGCCCGCGCTGTGGTCTGCCGTCGCGCTCCTCACCGCCGGAATCAGCCCGGCCCAAGACCGCCCGGCAGCACAACCCAAACAGCCCCCGGTCATGGTGCGGAAACTCACCCACTCGCAGAAGGTGCTGGAGGCCCTCGCCCGGGAGGATTTCGCCCTACTCCGCACCCACGCCGCCGGCCTGGCGGCGTGCGTGACGGACGCCACCTGGCGGATCAACGACTCCGAGCGATACCTGATGTTCAGCAACGACTTCTCCCGCGAGGTCGCCAGCCTCCAGAAGGCGGCCAAGGACAAGCGGGGGGACGCCGCGACCCTGGCGTTCATCGACATGACGCTGACGTGCGTGAAGTGCCACCGCTACCTGCGCGACGAGGGGATCACCCGGGTTCCCGACATCGCCCCCCTGGCGCGGGCGGCAAGGTAGTCGCCCCATCTCTCGGCCTGTCTCCACCGGCCGAGGTCACCCGACCGAGATCCGGTTGGCGACCACCGACCGGCCGGACCGCCGCCGGACCTCGTGCAGTGCGATCTGTTTGCCGTAGAAGCTCGACGCACGCCCGAGGAGGACCAGGCCGTCATCGGATTCTTCGAGACGAAGGTCCGTGAGCAACCCGCGGTGTTGAGCGCGGATCGCGTCGGCCAGGCACTGAAGACCCGGGTCGGGTGTGGGCCGGCAGGGAACGGCGCTGCACATGGGGACGACTCGCGGGAGTAGGGCGACATTGGTAAGGCTTGCCGGTCCGGCCGGAACGCAACCGCCGTGCCGCCGCCGGGCCGGCGGCGCGAGCACCTGTGGCCCCAGGGCGATGGCATGAAAACAACAGAGAGTGAATCGAAGCCGCGAGCCCGGCCCGCAGACCGGCGGCGCAACCCTGTGCGGAGCGGGCACAGTTTCCGCTTGACCGACCCTCGGCCGACCGGACAATCACGTGTGCGATACCGCTGTGAATCCTGATCGACCCCCGCAGCCGTTCCGCCGGCTGCCCGATCGCCCGTCCTCGGGGGCTGAGGTGCTCGCGCGCATCCCCGCCGACCGACTGGTCGACCTCCTCGACATCGCCGAGGACGGGATCGTCACCGTCGACGCCACACACGCGATCGTCCTGTTCAACCGCGGCGCCGCCAAGTTGTTCGGCTACGACCCGGGCGAGATCCTCGGCCGGCCGCTCGACGTCCTCATCCCACCGCGCTTCCGCGCGGCCCACGCGGGGCAGATCGCCGAGTTCGGACGCGCCCCGGAACCGGCCCGACTGATGGGCGAGCGGCGGGAGGTGTTTGGGCTCCGGAAGGACGGGACCGAGTTCCCCGCCGAGGTGTCGATCTCGAAGTTCGGGGCGGGCGGAGAACTCCTGCTCACGGCGATCGTGCGCGACGTGTCCGAGCGCAAGCGGTACGAGGCCGCGACCCGCGAGTTGGGGGACCTCCGGACTCGGGATCGGCTCGCCGACGCCGAGGCCGCGGCGCGGCACTCCGAGACCCTATTCCGCCGGATCGTCGAAACGGCACACGAGGGGATCTGGCAACTCGACGCGGACGCCCGCGTGGTGTTCGTCAACGACCGCATGGCCGGACTGCTCGGCTACCGCCCCGACGAGGTCCGGGGCCGGCAGAAGTGGGACTTTCTTTTCGACGAAGACCGGGCCGCCGGGCGGGCACTCTTCGACCGCCGCCGGGCGGGGGTGAGCGAGCAAGCCGACGTCCGATTCCGACACCGGGACGGCCGGGCCGTCTGGACCCTCATGTCGGCCCGGCCGATGACCGGCGAGGACGGAACGTTTCGTGGCGCGCTCGACATGTTCACCGACGTCACCGAGCGGCGCCAGGCCGAGGCGGCCCTCCTGGCGAGCGAGTCCCGCCTGCGCCTGTTCGTCGATCACGCCCCGGCCGCCCTGGCCATGTTCGACCGCGACATGCGCTACCTGGCGGTCAGCCGGCGGTGGGTGACGGACTACCACCTCGGCGACGCCGAGCTGATCGGGCGTCTTTACTACGACATCTTCCCCGGGGTTCCCGAGCAGTGGAAGGAGGCCCACCGCCGGGCCCTCGCCGGCGAGGTCGTGCGGGCCGACCAGGACGCGTTCGAGCGGAACGGGAACACCCAGTGGCTCCGGTGGGAGGCCCGTCCCTGGCACGACCCGGCCGGGATCGGCGGCGTCATCCTGTTCGCCGAGGACATTACGGAGGTCAAGCGCGCCGAGCACTCCCTCCGATCGCGCACGGAGGAGTTGCGGGCGACGACCCAGCAGCTCTGGCAGGCGGCCAAACTCGCCGGGGTCGGCGAGCTGGCGGCGAGCATCGCCCACGAGCTCAACAACCCGCTCGGCACGGTGAGCCTGCGGGTCGAGAGGCTCCTCGCCAAGACCCCGGAGGGCGACCCCCGGCGCCGGCCGCTCGAGGTGATCGAGCAGGAGGTCGAGCGGATGGCCGGGTTGGTCGGGAACCTACTCCAGTTCAGCCGCGCCGGGCGCGACCAGGTCTCCACCGTCGACGTGCCCGAGGAAGTCCTCAAGACGGTCGAGCTGGTGGGCCACCACCTGCGGAAGCGGCAGATCCGGGTCGAGCCGGAGTTCGCCCCGGGGGTGCCGCACATCCACGCGGACCGCCAACAGCTCCGGCAGGTGTTCCTGAACCTGTTCACCAACGCCGCCGACGCCATGCCCGGCGGCGGCCGGCTCGCCCCCCGGGTCCGGACCGGGGTGCTCGCCCCCGCCCGGCCGGCGGTGGTGGTCGAGGTCGCCGACACCGGGACCGGCATCCCGCCCGAGCTCCTCGCCCGGGTGTGCGAGCCGTTCTTCACCACCAAGGACGAGGGGAAGGGGACCGGGCTCGGGCTCGCCATCTGTCGTCGCATCGTCCAGCAGCACCACGGCACCCTGGAGGTCGAGAGCCGACCGGGCCGGGGGACGACGATCCGAATCACCCTCCCGATCCGCCCGGACACCAACGTCGCCGGCCTCCACGCGGAGTGACCCGACCGTACCGCCGAGGACGCGCCACCGATGTCAACCCCCGCCCGGTCCGGCCGGCTGCTCGTCGTCGACGACGAGGTCGAGCTCATGACCGCCCTCTGCGAATCCCTCCGGGATGAGGGGTTCGACGCCGCCGGGTTCTCCGATCCCGTCGCGGGCCTTGCGGCTCTGAGGGAGGGCGACTTCGACGTGTTGCTCAGTGACCTGATGATGCCCGGCACGGACGGCATCCAGCTCCTCCGCCAGGGGTTCGCCGCCGACCCCGACCTGGTCGGGATCATCATGACCGGGCAGGGGTCGATCCAGACCGCCGTCGAGGCGATGAAGGCCGGGGCGTTCGACTACGTCCTCAAGCCGTTCCGCCTCCAGCAGGTGCTGCCGGTCCTCGGCCGGGCGACCGAGGTCCGCCGGCTCCGGCGGGAAAACACCCGGCTGCGGCAGGTCGTCCAGTCGCTCACGTTCGAGTCCCCGCGCTACCGCATGGTCGGCACGAGCACCGCCCTTCAAAAGGTGTTCCGCCTGATCGAGAAGGTGGCCCCGACGGACGCGACGGTGCTGGTTCGGGGGCCGAGCGGGACGGGAAAGGAGCTCGTCGCCCGGGCGCTGCACGGGAACAGTCCGCGGCGGGACAAGCCGCTGGTGACGGTGAACTGCGCGACCCTCCAGGAGGCGCTCCTGGAGAGCGAGCTGTTCGGGCACGAGCGCGGGTCATTCACCGGGGCGGACCGGGTCAAGCCGGGGCTGTTCGAGGTCGCCGAGGGCGGGACACTGTTCGTGGACGAGGTGGCCGAAATGTCGCCGGCCCTCCAGGCCAAGCTGTTACGGGTGTTGGAGGACGGCCACTACCGGCGGGTGGGGAGTACACAGGAGCGGCGGGCCGACGTGCGGGTGGTGGCCGCAACGAATAAGCCGCTCGAGGACGAGCAGAAGGCCGGGCGGTTCCGGGAAGACTTGTTCTTCCGGCTGAACGTCATCGCCGTCACCCTGCCGGCCCTCCGCGACCGGGCGGAGGACATCCCGCTCCTCGTCACGCACTTCCTGGCCACGCGGACGGTCGGGGGCACGCCCATGAAGATCGAACCCGAGGCGGTGGCGGTCCTCACCCGCTACGCCTGGCCGGGCAACGTCCGGGAACTCGCGAACGTCGTCGAGCGGGCGCAGATCCTCGCCGAGGGGACCACCATCACACTCGATGACCTGCCGGAAACCGTGGTCCGGACTGCCTCGTCGGCGAGTCCTGTCGCCCCCCAGGACCCGGACAGCCTGGACGCGGTCGAGTGCCGGCACGTCGCCGAGGTGCTGCGGCGGGTCCGCGGGAACAAGGTGCGGGCGGCGAAGGCGCTCGGCATCAGCCGCCGCACCCTCTACCGGATGATCGAACGGTACGGGCTCGACGCCCCCCCGGCATCCGCCGAGAGCGAGGCGGCGGTCCCGTCGGAATAATCCCCGTTCACCTGTCGGCTGTCCACACCGGGAAAGAACATGAACGCGTCGTCGGACGCGCCGGGAGCTGCGCGCTTCCCGGCCGATGTCTACCGCAGTTTGTTGGACGCTGCGCCGTACGCCACCCTGGTCGTGGGCGAGCGGGGTGAGATCGTGTACGCCAACGCGCAGGCCGACGCCCTCTTCGGCTACCCCCGCGGCGCGCTCCTTGGGCGGCCGGTCGAAGTCCTGGTTCCCGAGCGGTTCCGCGCGTCCCACCCGGCCAAGCGCGACCGGTACACGGCCGCCCCGTTCCTCCGGCCGATGGGCGCGGGGCTCGACCTGTTCGGGGTCCGCGTGGACGGGGGCGAGTTCCCGGTCGAGGTCAGCCTCAGCCCGGTGCCGACTCCGGCCGGGGTGGTCGTCACCGCGGTCGTCGTCGACCTGACCGACCGGAAGCGGGCCGAGGCCGAGCGGCTCCGGCTCGAGGTCCAGTTCCAGCAGGCGCAGAAGCTGGAGAGCCTGGCCGTCCTGACCGGCGGGATCGCCCACGATTTCAACAACCTGCTGACCGCGATCCTCGGGAACGCCAGCCTGGCGGCGTCCCAGCTGCCGCCCGAGTCGGCCGCCCAGCCGGCCCTCCGGGCGATCGAGACCGCCGCCGTCCGGTCGGCCGACCTGGTCCGACAGATGCTCGCGTACGCGGGCAAGGGCCGGTTCCACGTCGAGCCGCTCAACCTGTCGCGGGTGGTCGAGGAGATCACCCACCTGCTCGCCGCGGTCATCTCGAAGAAGGCCGTCCTCCGGTTCGAGTTCGCGCCCGACCTGCCGGCGGTCGAGGCCGACGCGACCCAGGTCCGGCAGGTGGTGATGAACCTCATCACCAACGCGTCGGACGCGATCGGGGAGAAGAGCGGGGTGATCGCCGTCCGCACCGGCGTGATGGCGGCCGACCGCAGATACCTGACCACCGCGCACATCCCCGCCGACCTGCCCGAAGGGGACTATGTCTACCTCGAGGTGGCGGACACCGGGTGCGGGATGGACCCGGCCACCCTGGAAAAGATCTTCGACCCGTTCTTCACCACCAAGTTCACCGGCCGGGGGCTCGGGCTGGCGGCGGTCCTGGGGATCGTCCGCGGGCACCACGGGGCGGTGAAGATCTACTCCGAGGTGAACCGGGGGACGACGTTCAAGATCCTCTTCCCGTGCGCCGGGCCGGCCGCGGCCGACCCCGCCGCGGCCGGCCCGCTCCCGTCCGAATGGCGGGGCAGCGGGATGGTCCTGGTGGCGGACGACGAGGAGTACGTCCGGGTGACCGCCAGGCGGATGCTCGAGTTCGGCGGGTTCGAGGTGGTGCTGACCCAGGACGGGCGGGAGGCGCTGGAGGTCTTCCGGCGCGACCCGGACCGATTCCGGGCGGTGCTTCTCGACCTGACCATGCCCCACCTCGGAGGGGAGGCGGCGTTCCGGGAGATCCGGCGGCTCCGCCCCGAAACGCCCGTAGTCCTGATGAGCGGGTACAACGAGCAGGAGGTCGGAGACCTGTTCGCCGGGAAGGGGCTGGCCGGGTTCGTCCAGAAGCCGTTCCGGATCGACGACCTGTTGGCGGCGATGCGGGCGGCGGTCGCCCCTCGAGCCGGAGTGCCGACGCCGTGACCACGCCCGAACCACCGATGCACGCCCCCACGTCGCCCGATCGTGCCGCGGCGCCGGACCGCGTGCGCGTGCGGGCAGACGTCCGTGGCACGGTTCAGGGAGTCGGGTTCCGGCCGTTCGCCTACCGCCTCGCGGCCGAACTGGGGCTGACCGGGTGGGTGACGAACGCGCCCGCCGGGGCGGTCGTGGAGGCCGAGGGGCCGCGGGCGGCAGTGGACGAGTTCCTGCGCCGCCTGCACCGCGACCACCCGCCGGCGTGCCGGATCGACGCGGTCGAGCTCGCGCCCGCCCCGCCGGCCGGGGACGCGACCTTTGACATCCGCCCCAGCACCACGACCGGGCCGGTGGCCGTCAGCGTCCCGCCCGACCTCGCCACCTGCGCGGACTGCCGCCGCGAGCTGTTCGACCCCGCCGACCGCCGCTACCGCTACCCGTTCTCCAGTTGCACCGCCTGCGGTCCGCGGTTCAGCATCGTCGAAGGCGTCCCCTACGACCGAGCGCGGACGACGATGCGCCGGTTCCCGCTCTGCCCCCGCTGTCGCGCCGAGTACGAAACCCCCGCCGACCGGCGATTCCACGCCGAGCCCACCGCCTGTCCGGACTGCGGGCCGCGGCTCGAACTGTGGCGACCGGACGGGACCGTACTCGCCGCCGGCGACGACGCGCTCCGACTGGCCGCCGAAGCCGTCCGCGCCGTCCGGGTCGTGGCAGTAAAGGGGCTCGGCGGGTTCCAGTTGGTGTGCGACGCCCGCGGCGCGGCCGCTGTCACGGCGTTGCGGCGGCGGAAGGGGCGTGAGGAGAAGCCGTTCGCGGTGATGGCCCCCGACCTAGCGGCGGCGGAGACGTACTGCGACGTCACGATCGAGGAGGCCCGTCTGCTCGTGTCGCCCGAGGCGCCGATCGTCCTGCTCCGGGCGCGGCGGGCGACGGGGCTCGCGCCCGGGGTCGCCCCGGGGAACCCGCTCCTCGGCGTGATGCTCCCGTACACGCCGCTCCACCACCTGCTCCTGGCGGACCTCGGGTTTCCGGTGGTGGCGACGAGCGGGAACCGGACCGACGAGCCGATCTGCACCGACGAGCGCGAGGCGCTGGCGCGGCTGGCGGGACTTGCGGACGTGTTCCTGGTCCACGACCGCCCGGTCGCGCGGCCGGTGGACGACTCGGTGGTGCGGGTCGTACTCGGGCGCGAACTCGTCCTCCGCCGCGCCCGCGGGTATGCGCCCCTCGCCGTCCCGGTCGGCGAACCACTCCCGCCGTTGCTGGCGGTCGGGGCGCACCTGAAGAACGCGGTCGCGGTCTCGACGCCGGTCGGCGTCGGCCTGAGCCAGCACGTCGGCGACTTGGGGACGGCCGAGGCACGCCCGGCGTTCCACGCCGCGGCCGCCGACCTGCCCGCGCTCCACGGCGTACGGCCCGCCGCCGTCGCGTGTGACCTCCACCCCGACTACGCCTCCACGCGGCACGCCCGGGCGACCGGCCTGCGCGTGGTGCCGGTCCAGCACCACCACGCGCACGTCCTCGCGTGCCTCGCCGACAACGGCGTCACCGGCCCGTGCCTCGGCGCGGCCTGGGACGGCACCGGCCTCGGCACCGACGGTACGGCGTGGGGCGGCGAGTTCCTCCGCGTGGCCGACGCCGGCTTCGAGCGGGTCGCGCACCTCCGCCCGTTCCCGCTCCCCGGCGGCGACCGGGCGGCGCGGGAGCCGCGGCGGACCGCGCTCGGGGTGCTGTACGAGCTGTTCGGCACCGACGCGCTCGACATGACCGACCTGCCGCCGGTCCGCGCGTTCACCGACGCCGAGCGGGCGCTACTCCGTACAGCCCTCATACGAGGCGTCAACACACCGGTGACCTCGGCGGCCGGGCGGCTGTTCGACGCGATAGCCGCACTCGTTGGCCTGCGGCAGGCGGCGACGTTCGAGGGACAGGCGGCGGCGGAGCTGGAGTGCGTGGCGGACGAGACGGACGGCGAGCACCCGTTCGACTACGCCGGCCGCGTGCTCGACTGGGGGCCGATGGTGCGGGCGGTGATCGATGACGTGCGCCGCGGAGAGCCCGTTGGCCGGATCGCCGCGCGGGTCCACAATACCCTCGCCGCGATGATCGTCGCGGTTGCCGGGCGGGTCGGGCAGCCGCGGGTGGCGCTGACCGGTGGGTGCTTCCAAAACGGCCGGTTGCTGGCACTCGCCGTCGTCCGGCTTCGTACCGCCGGGTTCGAGCCGCTGTGGCACCGGCGCGTCCCGCCGAACGACGGCGGCATCGCCCTGGGTCAGATCGTCGCCGCGGCCCGCGTGCTGCGCGAGGAGGCGGCCGGATGTGCCTCGCCGTTCCCGGAAAAGTACTGAGTTGCGCCGGCGCCGACGCGCTCGATCGCACCGCGCGCGTCAGCTTCGGCGGCGTCGTGCGTGAAGTCAGCCTGGCGCTCGTCCCCGAGGCGGCGGTCGGCGACTACGTTGTCGTCCACGCGGGGTTCGCGCTCACGCGGTTGGACGAGGCCGAGGCGGCCAAGGTGCTGGCGGAGCTCGCGGCGCTCGGCGAGCCGGTCGCACCGGAAGGCGGGGCCGATGAGGTACGTTGACGAGTACCGCGACGCCGCCGGTGTTGCGGCCCTGGCGCGCGAGATCGACCGCGCCGCCACCCGGCCGTGGACGGTGATGGAGGTGTGCGGCGGGCAGACGCACGCGGTCGTGCGGTTCGGCCTGGACGAACTCCTCCCCGCCCGCCTCACGCTCGTCCACGGCCCCGGCTGCCCGGTGTGCGTCACCCCGGTCGAGCTCATCGACCGGGCCGTCGCCCTCGCCGCGATCTCCAGCGTGATCCTCTGCTCGTTCGGCGACATGCTCCGAGTGCCGGGGACGCGCGGGAACCTGGTCGCGGCGCGCGCGGCGGGCGGCGACGTGCGCGTCGTCTACTCCCCGCTCGACGCCGTGCGCCTCGCCGAGCAGCACCCGGACCGGCAGGTCGTGTTCTTCGCCGTCGGGTTCGAGACCACCGCGCCTACGACCGCGGCGGCGGTGGTACAGGCCCGCCGCCGCGGGCTGGGGAATTTCGCGCTCCTCGCGGCGCACGTCCTCGTCCCGCCGGCGATCGAGGCGGTGCTGGCAGTCCCGGCGAACCGCGTGCAGGGGTTCCTCGCCGCCGGGCACGTCTGCGCGGTGACCGGCTACGAGGAATATGAACCGCTGGCGGAAGCGCACGGCGTGCCGGTCGTGGTGACGGGGTTCGAGCCGGTGGACATCCTCCGCGGCATGCTCGCGTGCGTCCGGCAACTGGAGTCGGGGCGCGCCGCGGTCGAGAACGAGTACGCCCGCGTGGTCACCCGCGGGGGGAACCCGCACGCCCGGGCGGTGGTGGGCGAGGTCTTCCGCGTCGCGGACCGGCGCTGGCGCGGGCTCGGCACCATCCCACGCAGCGGCCTCGCGCTCGCCGACGGGTACGCCGCGTTCGACGCCGAGTGCCGCTTCCCGCTGGCGACCGTGACGGCCGACGAGTCCGCCGAGTGCGTCGCCGGGCTCGTGTTGCAGGGCGTGCGGAAGCCGACCGAGTGCCCGGCGTTCGGCACCCGCTGCACGCCGGAGCACCCGCTCGGCGCGCCGATGGTGTCGTCCGAGGGCGCGTGCGCGGCGTACCACCGCTACCGCCGGCCGCAACCCGCGGGGGTGTCGTGAACCCGGACGTCGTCTGCCCCGTCATGCCGACCGACCACCCGCTCGTCCTCCTCGCGCACGGCGGCGGCGGGCGGCTGACGCGCCGGCTCCTCGACGACGTGTTCCGCCCGGCGTTCCGCAACCCGCCCCTCGACGCTCAGCACGACGGCGCCGTCCTCCCGGCCGCGCCGCACCGCCTCGCCTTCACCGCCGACGCCTCGGTCGTGCGCCCGCTGGTCTTCCCCGGCGGCGACATCGGCACGCTGGCGGTGAACGGCACGGTGAACGACCTGGCGATGTGCGGCGCCCGCCCGCTGTACCTGAGCGCGAGCTTCGTGATCGAGGAGGGGCTGCCGGTCGAGACGCTGCGGCGCGTGGCCGCGTCGATGCGACAGGCGGCGGACGCCGCCGGCGTGGCCGTCGTCACCGGCGACACGAAGGTGGTGGACCGCGGCACGGGCGACGGCCTTTACCTCGCCACGTCCGGCGTCGGCGTGCTCGAACACGACCTGGAGATCGGCCCGACGGCCGTGCGACCCGGCGACGCGGTGCTCCTGAGCGGCGACGTGGGCCGGCACGGGATGGCGGTGCTGGCGGTGCGCGAGGGGCTGGCGTTCGAGACGCCGATCGCCAGCGACTGCGCGGCGGTGGCCGAACCGGCGCTCGCACTGATCCGCGCCGGCGTGGGGGTCCGCTGCCTCCGCGACCCGACGCGCGGCGGGCTGGCGGCGGTGCTGGTCGAGATCGCCGAGGCGGCCGGGGCGCGGATCCACGTCGAGGAGCTGGCGATCCCGGTCGATCCCCTCGTGCGCGGGGCGTGCGAGGTGTTGGGGCTCGACCCGCTCCACGTCGCCTGCGAGGGGCGGTTCGTCGCGTTCGTCGCCGCGGTCGACGCCGACCGGGCACTGGCGGTCCTGCGGGCGCACCCGGTGTCGGCGGGGGCGTGTCGCATCGGCACGGTCGAAGACGGGGCGGACGGGCTGGTGACGATGACCAGCGCCGTCGGCACGCGCCGCGTGGTCGACATGCCGAGTGGCGAGCAACTGCCGCGCATCTGCTAGTGTCCCGAGTTGGGAGTTCGTTTACTTTCCCTTGCGCTCGATCTGCGGCAC
>VFQN01004092.1_pt1 | contig 19692 bp, 30 predicted proteins | sample 3512371 | NCBI WGS metagenome assembly VFQN01 (sample SAMN10412370, study PRJNA504923) | tailings metagenome | isolation source: Replicate 2 from Balatoc abandoned mine | place: Philippines: Itogon, Benguet | collected 2017-08-28
GGAAGGCGGGAGACGGGCGGGGCACGGCGGCCCGGATTAGGGGGGCAAGGGAGGGGGGGGAGGGGGCTGACAACTGGGGGGTGGGGGGGGAGGGGGGGAGGAGGGGCGCACGCGAGGGGGTGTGTGGCATCGTGCTGGAAGGCTGTATGTGCAGAAGTGCATGCATCCTTGACGCCCCCCGCAGTTCATCGTAATATTTTCCTGGTGGCGGTGCCAGGGTGGACGGCATGAGGACAGGACACGGTAATGGTCGCCCTGCTGTGCTCTTGTCTTCCGTTTTGCTGGATTACCGATCGCACGGCTGCAACTGGTACGGCTTCTGCCAGCTAGCCGGTTGCTTGGGTGCGATCGGGACCAAGCCCCATGTGCCCGTTGCACGGCCTCCTAAAGCCGTGACAATATCGTAATGACCCATGGGTACGTACTGTTGTCCTCAAGAAAGCGCAGGCGCCTGTTACCCGTAATGCCCGCAGTGTCGCACATGAGAGAAAATGTTGCAAACATCACAACGGCCCACAGCTGCAAGGTGCCCTGCTGCCCTTCGCGACAGCGTAGCCTCGCAACGCCAGCCCTACCACGCTGCACCGCACTCCAGGGCCTTTCCACACCTTGAAACAAGGCAAGCCTTACGTAACGGAAGCCATGTAAGCCGGTTGCAATCTGCCGCGGAGCCGCAGCGGACTGCGTTGGATGGGGAGTTTGCGTCAGCACGCGCGTCCAAGGCGCCCGCGAGCTCTGACCGTTCTGGTGACTTCGCTGCTGGATTCCAGGCCAAGGGCCTGGAGGCAGACCTGTTCCGGGAGCTGCTGCTGCTGGCGTCGTCGGCGGTGGGTACAGCACGAGGTGGGGGACTGCTGCTGCTGCTGGCCCCCGTGCACAACAACGAAAGTAACGCACACGCGTACCGGCACGGCGGCACTGGTATGCCTCGGGCGCAGTACCAGTAAATAAAAGCGAGGGGCACGCAACCATGCACAGATACACCTCGGTAGCATTGCACCATGCGGGGGCACGTGCTGTGCCGCGTGCGTGCCCCACGCACGTGCGCCCAGGGCGACTGTTTCCTACCCGAATCCATGGCTAGCTGACCAAATGGCAACCGGAATTTGCGTGTTCAGCAGTAATGCATATGCCGGCAGAGGACAACAGGCACCACCGGCGTGTCCCCGCAGAGCCCCATCCATGGTGGCTGGTACCTTTTGGCCGGCGCAGGGTAGTGGCCCAGCCTCTGAGGACGAGGCTGCCCAGATGGAACAGCTGCTGGCCCTGGCGCGGGAACTCAGTACAAACCGGCAGCAACGCCAGGTGAGCGGGCGACGAACGAGGTGCTGGTGCGGTGCAGTAAAAGGCCAAGCTGTTGGGCGCAGATGGCTGCATGGCACGTGGCACCGTCGTGTGACGGCTGCATTGGCGTCCTGCTGCCTCGTATGGTTTGACACCGTACCCCATGCCTTTATGTGCCCCGGCGGCTGTGCGCGTGCCACGTGGCAACGTGCACCAGCAGGCAGCACGTGGCGTCCGGGAGCCTGCCGCCGCCATGCAGCCGCCACAGGAGCAGCAGCAGGAGGAGGAAGGTGAGGCGGCACAGGGTGCGGCTGCGGAGGCGGCGGCAAAGGCGGCGCTAGTCGCAGTGTCGTCCGGGATCCAGCAGCAGCAGCCTGCCTGTTCCGTCACGGTGGACGAGCTGGTGCACACGGCCGTCATGGTGTGTCAGGACGGACTGCTGGTGGGGGAGTGCGTGGACCTGGTTCGGCAGGCGGCAGAGGTGGTGCACCGCAGCGGTGGTGAGCCCCGCCACATTGCCAGGGAGGTGAAGGAGTACGCGGACGCGAAGTACAGTGTTGATCAAGGGCTGACGTTTGCGTGGAGCTGTGCCGTGTACGCGGCGGGGACAGGGGGCGTTGACTGCGCGTACAACAAGCGCTTCCTGGAGCTGAGGGTGGGCCCGTGGGTGATCCAGGTGTGGCGCACGCACGACTACCTGCTCGAGTACAGGTGACCCCTGCATTGCATGTACATCAAGGTATGGTGCTGGTGGGCCGCAGATAGAGCTAAAAAGCGAGATTCTTGTTGCGAGGAAGTGCCGTTAACGTGTTAAGCATCCGCCTGGTACCATGCTCGCGGCGAGCGTAGGTTATATAGGCACGAACGTGTCAGAGCCACGGGGGTGGGCTAGGAGGGCAACTACGTGCTGAATGGCGTGCAGGAGCAAGATGTTACAGCGCGCTGCGCGTGGGCCGCGGTAGAGACGACCACACACGCTGCGCAGGGCAAGCTCCGCTGTCCCACATGGGCCCACTATGCATGACAACACCGCACGCGTACCGGTGCTGCTCAACAGGGACTAACCCGGACGCTGCAGCTTGCTTGCTTGCCTCGTGCAGATACGTGAGGTTCAGCGCCTTTGCAATTGTGAGGCTGGCGTCAAATGGGCAGTGCAATGCGAGGGGATCGCGGATGTAAACTCCATGGCCCTGGGGTGCGACGAGTTCTTCAGAGTCTTGGGTAGAGTCGGTCGCACGCACGACTATCTGCTCGAGTACAGGTGACCCACTCGCATGTGCCGTATGGTGCTTGTGGGCCGCAGATGAATTTAAGTACCGAGGTTGTTGCGAGCAACTGCCGTTGGCGTGTTGAGCAACGTCTGGTACCACGCTCGCGGCGAGCGTGGGCTGAGCCTGTGCCGTGTCAGAGCCTGATCACAGGTGCAGGCTAGGTGGGTAACTACGTGCTGCATGTTGTGTACGAGTAAGGTGGTAGCTCATGCTGCGCGTGGGCTGTGGTGGAGGGGCTTGCACATAAGCTGCGCAGTAACAGCTTCCGTGTCCCGCCTGGGCCAATCATGAAGAAACCGCATGCGTGTGCAGGTACTGGTACTGGTTGTACTGCTCAACAGGGAACTAACCCCGATGCTGCAGCTTGCTTGCTTGCCTTGGAGCCGGTCCGTGAGGTTCAGTGTCTTTACGGTGTAACGCCAACTTTAACTGGGCAGTCCGATGCGAGGGGCTTGCGGATGTAGATTCCATGGCCGCTGCGCTGACTTGGCCTTACGGCGGTTCGGTAGGGCTAACTTGGGCTATCACATTGCCCCCTCAGATTGGTGGGTTGGTATAACAGTCCGCACAGAAGGGGTCCCTTGTGAGGTATCTAAGCAAACGGTGGTACGGTATGGCTGATCTCCTGATGGTGGGGTGGCACCTAATTCGATAAGACCGGTTCACAACCAAATCTGCGAACCGTCCCATGGGTCCATGACGAACGCTCAAAGCTAACAGCCACAGCGCTGACTGCTCCAAGCCCTGTAGTAGCTTACGGTAACAAGAACAAATGTTACAGCCTAAACACTGTCAGCACCAGGCGGCGGGGCGGCTTGTTACGCCCTGCCGCAGCAGCCTTCCGGTTTCGGCAGCCTCGCGCCGGTGGCCATCACATGCAGCTTCAAGGTCCCAAATCCCGCAGCAGACTGGCACTTTCACACAATCAGCAAGTAACTACGTAAGCCGGCTGCGCTGCGCAGCGCACCGGAACAGGCCGGAGCCGAACGAGCAGCAGCCTGCGGCCCCACCGGCATCCTCCAGCAATAGCGCCAAAGCAACGCCGGCACACGACGCAGCAGGTGGTGAAAAGAAGATCAGGGATCTGCAGGCGGCACTGCTGCAGGAGCTGTTTACGCTGACGTCATCAACCGTGGCTGGCCACCAGGTGCGCGTACCAGCGCGTACTGAGGGGAGCGGGCCCATGCAGGCCCAGCGGCCTTCACTAGTTGCGGTACGTGCTGCAGTTGCATACGGTACGGTGCCCACACATATGAGGCCCTTCCGGTGTGGCATTCCCGCACAGCAGGGCATCAAGTCGGACCTGGACAGCGAAGCTGCACGGCTGGAGCAGGCGCTAGCTGTGGTGCGGGAGGTCAGCACACAGCGCCAGGTGGGCAGCACAGCACGCAGGTTATTGCACACACTTGTCCTTTATCAAGGGCCTCTGACGTGGTAGCCCATGCATAGCTGGGGCGGGCTTGCTGCACTGCAACTAGCCTCTACTCACCGCCAGCTGTGCCTGGCTGTACTGACGTGGGTGCCTGGACAACTCGTGTAGGGGTGTTCCGAGAGCCATCAGACGGAAGACGTGTGCAGGAGCACCATGTGGCAATAATACGACGTACCGTACAAGCATATGTGTTTAAGTGTCGTGTTCGCTTGCCTGCCTTGCGTGCGGATGCCACGCACCCCCGTGCAGGCATTGGTGCAGGAGGCGTTGCGTCGTGACGTGGCGCTGTGGCAGGCTCTGAAACAGCAGTTACAGCACATTTTGAGCCTGGGGTCAGAACTGGGGCCGTGGCTGCTGAACAGCAGCCAGCGCCTGGAGCGGCAGGAGGGGCGCGTGAGGGAACTGGAGGAGCAGCTGGCCGATCTGCGCAGGGAGCAGCAGCGGGCAGTGCAGCAGCAGGCAGTGGCGCAGCAGCAGGAGGCGGTTGGAAGTGGGGCAACGCAAACTGCAGCTGCTGTGGTGCCTGGGGAGGAGCAGGGGGCGAGGTGCAGGAAGAAGAAGGAGAGTGTGAAGGGGCGCAAGGCGTGGGTGGAGGAGGGGAAGGAGGCGGGCGGGGGATCAGGGGCCTCGCGCGCGGTGGACGGAGTGGTGCGGGACGCCAAAATGTCCGACCTGGAAAACTCGCTGGACTTCATGGAGGATATAGTGGAGCAGGCAGCGGACGCCGTCGACTATAACAGCCCATATCTCATGGCCGATAGCATCAAGGAGTACGCGGACACAACGTACGGTGGCAATGGCTCCTGGCAATGCGTCGTATATCCCCGAGGCCAAGGTGCCTTCGTCTGCACGGGCCGTGCATGCCCGTCGGTGCTTGACATGGGATCCTGGACTATCCTGCTTTGGCGCAACGCTTAGGGCGATGAGATGGACCAGACGGCGCGAGGATTGGTGTGCTAAGAGGCAAGAGCACAGCCAGGAGCGTGTAGTAGGATGCTGTGCAAGGGTGTACTAAGCATGTATGACGACAGGTGCATGAGGCGAACTGCGAGGGGGTGTGCCGTACCCAACGATGCTAGGACGTCGTGGAGGTTGTGGGGAGCAGCCAAGGCCCTGTCCTCACCAGTTCATGCGAGTAGGCAATGCCAAATGCAATGCGAGCATCTTGATTTCTAGATGCGGCCTTCCAGACGGCAACACAGGTAAAACGCTTGCTGGCCTCAGGGGTTGCCGCGTACAGTTGGTTGTGATGAGGTTGGTAGTCCATTGTTGAGGCCGTGGCGTTGACAGTTGCTGTTATCTCTGGGGGTACTGCAGGCGCATATCTGCCGCGACGGCATAAGCGACCCTAACACGGCACTTGGAGGCATGGCCAGGCACTGGTGTAGTGCTGTTTTCTGGAGGCGTCTGGCTCCGAGCGGAGCAGCACGTGACGTGATACGGCGTGCGTGCGTGGCCACAAGGGCGTTGTTTGTAGCTTGGTAGGCAACGCCCTCCCGCAGAACAGCTTCACATCAGCGCAGTGCCGCAACGCCTGAAAGGTAAAAAGGTTGAAGGTGACGTTACACCTGTGCCTGCCCATGCAGAGCAACTGCGTGTACGTTGGGTTTTGTCTAGGGGACCCGCAGCACGTGACACCAGGACACAGGGTCAATAGACTCAGTCCGCAAAAGGTTTAGGTTTAGGATGCCTCATTGGTACTCTCATGAAACCCGTTGCACAACACACTGCCGACACTACAACACGACAGTAGCACCTTGGCACCCCACGGATGCTACCCCACGCTTGGCCATGCACCCACAGTCCATGTCAACTGGCCACACACCGTGCGCACCGTGCAACCTGCTCTCACCCAGCCACATCACGGCAACGCGTCCGACGCCTCACCCCCTGCACCCTCCAGCCCACCCACCGCCTCCTCGCCCCCTGCCTCCCCCTGCCCCCCCAGCAGCTGCTGCAGCAGCGCATCCACCCGTGCTTGCCGCGCCTCCTCGCTCTCCTCCCCCAGCCCCTCCCCTTCCCCAGCAGTAACCCCACTCGCCACCACAGCCGGCCCCTCCTCCCCCGCGCTCCCTGGCCCCTGTGCCCCATGCACCCCTGCGCAACCCACATCCGCACCAGAGGACTCATCCGCGCCCAGCCCCAATTCCACCGCTGGGGGCTGCCCAACGTCCCGCAACTCCACCGGTGCCGACATCGCCCCCTGCTCTAGCCCCGCCGTAACCCCATCACCATGCGCAGGACCGCTAGCTCCGCCGTGCGCCGCCGGGGTGTCCGCTCCAGCATCCCCCTTCGACCCCACAGCGCCCGCAATTGCTCCCTGCCCCTCACTCGCAAATCCCTCCGCCGTTTCCCCCGCTGCTCCCCCCGCTGCCGATGCCACCTGCTGGTCCACCGACTCCGCCTGCACCTCCCCCGAACGCGCATGCGGCAGCGCCCCCTCGCCCCCCTGCGGCAGCTGCCCACCCGGCCGGAGCGTGGCCTCCACCCCGACACCCGCGCTGTCTTCCGCCCCAGCGTATCCCTCCTGCTGCTGCTCCTCCCCCTGCTGCTGCTGCTGCTGCACGCCTCCCCCTGCCTCCAGCTCGCCCACCTGCTGCTGCCCCAGCCGCTGCTCCTGCTCCTCCCGCTCCCCCGCCCCCTCCTGCCCCTGCGACACGGCCAGCAGGTCCACCTCCGAGCGGTCCCACACCGACGCCGGGGGCGTCAGCTTCTTGTACAGATCCCCCTCCCCCTCCTCCCCTTCCTCCTCCTGCTCCTGACCCTGCCCCTGCTGCCCGCCGTACCCTGCTGCCCCAAAGGCCGAGGCCAGCCCCCCTGCAGCTGCGCCCTGCTCCGCAGACGGTGTCGACGGCGCACTGCCGCCCAGCAGCAACAAGTCGGTCGGGGCAGCAGCAGCAGCATGCGCAACCACGTCCCCGGGAGCTGCCGGTGCGGCGTACGACATGGGTGCGCCCGTACTGCCGCTGTCGTACGGGCCGGCGGGCACCGGATGCGACACGTCGGGCAGCGCGCCGCCGAAGGAGATGACGGGCCCGGGAAGCTCCGGCTCCTGCTCCCGCACGGGGTGCTGCTGCTGCGCGTGTGGGTGCGGGTAGTGCTCGTAATGCTGCTGTTCCTGCTGGTATTGTTGCTGCCGCTGCTGGAGAGCCTCGTACGGCGACAGCGGGGGCGGCGGGGGGGCTGGCGGTTGGAGCGGCGTCTCCATGACGTCCCCTCCCAGCAGGTCAGCCACCTCCACCATCACTGGGCCGGTGGGTGCTGCTGCTGCTGCAGCTGCAGAAGCCCGCTGCGGCGGCAGCGTCGACTCAGGTGGTGTGTAGCTGGAGGCCGGGTGCTGCGGGGGAGGGGCCACGGAGTGGGCGCTGCTGCTGGCGGGAGGCTGGGCGGGGGGTGGCGGCGGAGGAGGTGGAGGCGGCGCGCCGGCGCCTGCGGCGGGCGCTGCGTGTCGGGGGGCGGGACCCGCGGGGGGCGGCGGCGGTGGGGGCGGCTGGGGCACGGGCGCCAGGCCTGCCTGGTATGACTCCAGGTCCGAGTAGTACTTGAGCACGTTATTCTCCACAGCCTGCAGGCGGGGATGCATTGTGAATGAAAGGTGTATGGTGTACTGATCAGCACATATGCGGAACGACGGCACGCATAGGTGCAGGTACGACAAGAGAGGCTTGCATGGTACGGCCCGGAGTGGCGGCGGGCTCCTAGAACATTTTCTCTTTGGTGTGCCTAGTCCGCAACTCCACTCGCGCCTGCCCCTTATACCAGGTTTTACCCTTTCAATGCAGCCCTTTCAGACAGCCGCACACCACTGTTGCTTGCGGGCCCAAACACCCGCCTGCGTCAGCATCGTGTAGCGGCGGACGCCAGGCGCCCTTGTGTGCCGCCAGCACCTCTCCCCTCCCCCACCCTCTGCTAACCCACACCCTGTGTTAACCCACACTCCCACCTGCGCCAGCATCTCGTGCCTCAGCACCAGCTCCTTGTACGCCGCCAGCAGCTGCGCCACGTCCCTCACGGTCAGCCCTTCGGGGGCGGCGTATAGGTAGCGGTAGCGGGCGCGCAGCTCGCCAGCCGCCTCCGCACGCACCACCAGCCTGATGGGCAAAGGAGGAAAGTACGCAGTACACTGGACATACAAGGAGATATCCTACAACAACACGAGAGCGCTTTTCCGACCGCCCACACGGCACGCACCACCAGCCTGGTGACTAGGATGAGTGGGTCGAGAGCAGCAGCAGAGCCTTGCTGTCCCGCGTTGCACATGCTCAACTCGTGTCCCCCATGCCACTCCTCCAACCTCCACTCCTGCTTTCAGTGGGCTCGCGCACCTTGCCTCTAGTGGTAATGGGCCGTGGCGTGTCAGTGGATTCAATGCCTACTGCGTTGTAGGCTTGTGATAGGCTGGACCAACTCCACGCACCTGATCCCCTCCTCCAGCAGCTCGCTGACGGACTTGGGCGGCAGGGGCACCAGGTGGGAGGAGGTGGAGGCGGGGGCCGCCTGGGGGGCCGGCCGGGACGTGGGCGGGGGAGGAGGCGGGGGCGGGGGCTGCTGCGCGGGGGCCGCGGAGGATGGCAGGGGCGGGGGCGGCGGTGGGGGCGGCGGCACGCCTGCGGGTGCATGCACGTGCGGGGTTGGGCGGCGCGGTGTGGTGAGCTGCTGCGGAGCCGCGAAGAGCGCAATGTACGTATTGCAGTGCGAAGCGGCAAACCGTGCCAGCATGTGAGGCGTTCACCACGTCTTGTATGTGGCTCCCACGTCCGACGTGCTCTACGGTTAGCGGGTGGGACCCGTGTCCAAAGCTGCAAAGTGGCTCTACCCACACGGGCAGCAGTGTGCACACGGTTAGCTGGCAACACACGCACCTGACGCCGCCCCCGGCCACGGCTGGCCGTACACCGCCTGCCCCTGCGAGCCGTAGTACGGCGCCCCTTGCAAGCCGTACTGCACGGCAGGATACCCGGCCCCCGGCTGCGCATAGTACGAGGGGCTCTGGATGTGCGGCGGCGGGTGCGACGGTGGCGGCGGCGGGGGCGGCGGGGGCACGTAGCCGCCGCCGCCGCTGCCGCTGCCGCCGCCGTGCGCGTGGCTGTACGGCATCGGAGCCGCCACCAGCATGGGGTTGCCGTACACCTGTTCCAACGGCATCGCGTCTACCATGATGGGGGACGGTTGGTGGTGGGGTGGCGGAGGCGGTGGCGGGGGTTGGCGGGGCGGCGCTGCGGCCGCTGCGGCGGCGTTGCGCCTCCGCTGCTCCGCCAGCTGCAGTGCACCAACAAGGGGTATGCAAGGTGGGCACACAGAAGACGAGGCTTCACAGATCCAGGCACACACACGCAGACACCTTGGTAGTTGGTCGGCGAAGTGTAACGGTACCTTGCAACTTCTAGCCCCGCCTTTCGGGCGTGACGGTTGCTTTCCATATGGCCCCATGACCCCCGCCGCCAGCATGTGGCCGCATCCGCCGCCAACCTCACTATCAGTCCCCCGTCTTATGCCCCCCACCTGCTCTGGCGTTAGCTCCGCCTCCTTCATGGCCCCCACTGCACACATGTGAGGCAACCTTATGCGGTGCAAATTGTGCACTTTCACCACCCGTCCTCTCTCTCCACCTGCTCGGGCGTGAGCTCCGCCTCCGCCATGGCCCTGCCGCAAGCGCACGGAAGCACCCTCGTGCCATGCATGCTGTGCGCTTACACACACCCATCTTCTCCCCCCACCTGCTCCGGCGTGAGCTCCGCCTCCCCCATGGCCCCCGCCGCCAGCATGTGCCCGATGAGGTCGGCAGGGTCGCAGGCGAGCGAGGAGGTGGTCAGCGTTTCCAGGAACGTGGCGGCGCCTTGCTGCAGGGGGGTGGGCAAGGTAGTGGGAGAAGGATGCGCCTGCTTACCTGTTTCCACAGAAGGTACACTGGCATGCCCGACAAAACGGCTGCGGCGAGGGAAGGGTCCGCACGAGGCACACACGGTTGCAGCGCAGTACTACGTTCAAGCGGCACGTGGCTATGATGTGTCTCGATTAGTCGCCTGAGACTGGCTGTGATTCGCATGCAGTCACCCTCTGCACTACCAACGTCCTCATACACCCGCTCTGCCCTTACCCACCATCTGCACGAAGAAGTACGACGCCTCCGCCGCCAGCTTTGGGGCGTAGCGGTAGCGCTCGATGAAGGACAGGTTGGAGGCAAGGGACTGTGTGGGAGCGCGGGGGATAAAAAGGAAGGGGAGAAGTGGGTGAAGGCAGGTGGCAAAGGACGGAGAAGCGCGGAGGGTGCCATTTCGACAGGATCGCGAAAAGGGCGCAGCGACCTACACGGGGCCACCGCCTGAGTGCAGGTGGGGGGCAGGCGTTCGGGCTGAAAGCCGGTCATCTACTACGGCACGCGGCAGCGGCCGTCCTACGTTGGGTACGGCGAGCAAACATAAATTCGCTCAGTGGACGGACGCTTTGACGGTGGCCCTGGGCCCTGTACAACCTACATCCGGCTGCGCCTTGATTGTGACGTAGATGAGCGTGGGGGTGAAGTCGTCAGCACCTGCGGCAGCAGCAGCAGCGGCAGCCCCCGTAAGTCCCCAGCAATTCGAGCTTTACCCACACAGTGCTATCAATAGCAGCACAGGCTTTCACTTCACTTTACGGCGAGATAAAACATGCAAAGCGGCAGAATGTGCTTTGGCACCACCATCTGCCTGGCGGGGCAGAGGCAGGACAGCAGGGCACGGCGAGCACAGGCCTTCCACCCCAGCCGCCACGCAACACTCGGCAACGGCGCACCCCGCAGTCGACCCACAGGCCGCACCCCATACGCACACAGCCCCTGGCAGTGCAGCTGTGCGCCGCTGCGGCTGCCCGCACCTGGCTCACTGCCCCCGGTCAACCTCCCGAACACAGCGTTCCTGCCCCTCACACCCTCACCCGCTCCCGCCCTCCGTGCTGCCAGGAAGGCGTTGATGACCTTGCAGCAGTTGAGGATCTGGACCAGCTTGTCGCGGGGGCTCTGCGGGGCGGTTACGGGACAAAGACGTACGGGGCATTTGATCACAGCACCAAGAGGTGGTTTGCTGGGCGCGCATTGTGATGCACGTGACGCGGAAGGCACCTTGGGGGCAGGACAAAGACAGCACCCAATGGTCATGTGGGTAGGGACGTGAGCGCTCCCTTTCCCCCACCGCCCTCAGCGGTGTATTTCGCACAGCGACATCTCAAGAGCAAGGCCCCCCATCTCCCCCCTAGCACGGCACCTACCTTGTACAGGGACATTTTGCGCAGCTCCTGTACCGCCCCCCACAGCGCGCCGCCCTCCGCCACACCAGCCTCCAGCGCGCCCTGCACAGAGGTAACGCCCAGCGGGGCAAGGCAAATGGGCGATGTAAAACATGAAATACCTCTGTCACATTGTACTACACATTACGATGACGTGCCTTCTGAGCTCTCGGGGCATGAGTTGCAGGCCGCGCCATAAGTAGGCCCCAGGCACACCCGCAGGCGGGCTGGCGAAGTACCGAACCCCTGATCAACTACCGTCCCACACAACCCTCCTTCCTCCCCTTTCCCACTACCCCGTGTATCTCCACTCCCAGTCGACCCTTCTCTTCCTTTCCCCTCTCCTCTCCCATTCTCTCCTCTCCCCTTCCCTCCTCCACTGCGCTCCCTATTACACTGGGCGGGTCCAAGTTTCTCTTTGCCGCTTGGCGGCAATCCCCGCCCCACCGTCCTGCTCTACTCCACCCACCTGCAGCTCCCGCGACACCTCCAGGTGCGCTGGCGTTACGAACTGCAGCGCCGCCAGCCGCCGCCCCAGCATCGCGTCGCGCTCGCGGTCCCACGGGTCGGCCCCAAACGTCCTGTCGTACAGCTTAGTAAGCAGGTACTTCTCCAGCCCCTGCGAGGCGCAGGGGATGACTAATTGATAGTAGGGCCTCGGGGCCGCGGCCGGCGGCATGAGCCCTCACAGGCGTTAAAGTTGGGTGGGCGACAGGTGCGATGCTGAGTACAGTGGTGGGCGGATGATTGGCTGCGTGGAAGATGTACGACAAGGGCCTCATATTCCAGTTCGCCGTGTGTTGTACGAGTGCTCCACACCACTTCACTCACGTCACGTGGTACTCCGTGCACCTCCACGGCTTTGCTCTGTAGCTTCCACCTTTCACAGACACTGCAGCAAACCGCTCCTGTTGGTTTACCGCTCCCCGTCAACGCGCCGCCAACAATGCTCCCCCCACACGCAAACACAGTGACACCCTCATCCTGCCTTGATACATGCCTCGTCTTTATTACAACGTCATGGCTTCGGTCTTAGACTGGAACCTGTTAATATGCTTCGCCATCGCTGCAAAACATCCTACTGCACGCGCACCTCCACGGCACCGTCCAGCTCCTCCCGCCTCTCGAACCGTCCTCCATACACAATGCGCTACTCCGCTCCCTTCGCCGCTTTGCGACAGACCATCCCTTTCCCAAACGTACACGTTTACACACACGCACCTCCACGGCGCTGTCCAGCTCCTCCCGCGTGCTGCCGGCATACAGGGGGTGGCGGGCAAAGGCCGTCTCCATGGAGGACAGGAACTCCTGGGGAAGGTGTGTGGGGCAGGTTCAAGAGGGTTTGCGATGCGGCCGGAGAGCGGGGGTCATTGGGAGGGGGGATGGGCAAGGTCTGGGGTGGATTGAAGTGGGTGATGGACCATGGAGGGGTTCGGAAGGGATCCATTGATTGCATGCATCAGACGGGTGAATGTGTTCTGGAAGGCTTGTGGCAGCTGAACGAACGTGCAGCTTTGGGGTTTGTGGAGTACTATGCCATGCTGCTGCACACTACTCAGCTACGTACACCTTGGGCCAGGAGCGCTTGGTTAGAGGTGCAGGGCGAGGGGCCCCAGGCACTGAGACAGACAGTCCTGTGCCAGACCCCGCACCTGCAGCTCCCTAGAGTCCAGGTCATTGTCGGGCGCACGTTTGCGCAGGTTCTTCATAAAGCTGCAGCGGGAACGTGCCGGGAAAGCTGTCAGCACCTCGGGGATGGTCAGGGCGTAGCGTCCAAGAACCCCGGTTGCGTTGGCCTTACAGGTTGATACTGCGAACAAGATCTTTCGCTTGAGGCTGATTGATCGTGTTGATGAACTTCTCAAACGATAGCTGTGAGGTGGATGCTCGAAACAGTTCGTCTGCCATCGTTGCTTAGTCGCCCCGCTGGGACGTGCGTAACGTAGATCAGCAGTTTCAAGACTGTGGCCTACTGATCTGCAGTCAATCCAGGTTCAGCTGCTTACTGCGCACTGGGACGCGCGCGAGGCGCGACGAGCTGACTCGCTGCATCAACAGTTACCGAGGTACATGTTGCTGTTAACGGCATTCTAGGCTTCACATGCGTTACAATTGAGGCCCCTGTCGGCCTAATAAAGGCCAACAAACGTACCGCAACCACCTGCCGTGTCGACACGTGCTGACGTGCAGGCACGACCTGGGCACGACTGTTGCTCACACCAACTGGCATGCTGTCCTGTCTGGCTCCAGTCCAAAAGGTATACCTTTACGTGGCACCCTTACCCTGAGAGACAGTACCAGTAGCCAGCCAAGGCAGCCATGGCCCACGTGCTGCAGGCGGCCGCCGGCAGGTACGGCGCAAGGGTACACCGACGAAACTCACGTCCTCGGGCCAAAGGGGCCTTCGAGGGCGGCTACGTTCCCCCTTCCAGTATGACTTTTCCCTCGCCCTCTCGGTCAACGCACTTGCGGCTGTAAGCCCTGTAGCGCCGGGACGCTTGTGCAGACGGCATCAGGGTCAGCACCGTCACACGACAGTACACGTGTCAGGCAGGCCAATGCTCCGTTCGTGCGACATCCCTCGGGCCCTACGGCACCCTGTGAAACCCCAACGCAACCTGTCCGACGCCTTTCTCAGATAAGTTACAAAACTGCACGTCGTTCCGTGCACGCGCCATGCGCAAGACGCTCACACTCTTCTCCCTGTCACGGCAGCCGTTCGGTAAGGTAATGCCAAACCGACGCCCCCACTCTCAAACCCTCCTGGTAACATCCTGGATGCCATGCGTTGGAATCACGGCATTCACAATGAGACTCCTGCCAGCTACCACCCACAGCAGCTCGGCAGCCATGGCAGGTTGTCACGGGAACGCTCTTAGTCCGTGTCCTCGACCCCTCGTCCGGTCCGACGTCAAGTCCCTATTAAGATCGACTGTCAACGTTGCCCGCGAGCAACAGCAACCATAGAAACGGCTCCAAACAGCAGCAACCAACGGCCACCCGATGAGGAAAGCCGCCGTGCATCAACGGGCAACAGTCATCCCCGGCACGCCCCTCCACTCATGGAGAAGGGTAGCAAGCTCCCAAGCCACGTGCCCCTGGCAATCTGGCATGCCTGCAACCTTCCGCGCACGCTCAAACACCACCAGCCCTCAGCCGGGGCCCTGGCCCCCACCCTCCGCAACATGGTCACAAATCAGCTGGCATGGCGGTCAGCTCTACCCTAAGAAGTCTATAGCGGCGTCACACACTCTCCACACTCTCCTCGCGGGCCTTACGCCATGGCAAACACCTTGCTCTTGAAGGCCCCGCTGTTGACCCGCTCCTCCACCCAGCGGCGGGCCCACGCGTCGTAGTGCACGATGGCGTCCAGGTCGGGGTGCGCCACCAGCTCGTTCTGTGACAGCAAGGGCAAAAGTGTGGGTTAGCGTGCTGATAAGACACAAGCCAGCAGGCCGTAGTGCACAACAGCGTCCAGGTCGAGGTGCACACCCGCCGCGCTCCAGCCCTCGGTGCTGCGCACCTCCCCCGTTCCTGCTCTCCTGTCGTCCGTGACAATGCTGCCCCTCCCCACCTTCTGCCCTCGCAGCGTACCTCACGGTCACTCTCACCTAGAGTGCGATGCGCCTCTTCCGTTCTCCACGCCCCCAGACCCGTGCCAAACCCCCCTCCCCCGCTAGTGCTGTGTTCCCCCACCTTGTGCGCCTCGCAGCACGCCTCGTTGAGCTTCATGATGTCCAGGTAGTGCACCTTCTCGTCGATGAACATCTGGACGGCCTGCGTGGGGCGTTGCAGGACATCATCGTGCCACAGATTAGACAGGTTGCGCGCCATTCATTGAGCATTGGGATGGTGGGAGCCGCATTCTGGTCGATAAACAACTAGTAGCGGCAGGAAGAGGAGGTATGGCTGACGAAGGCCAGCAAGGGCATGCGCGTGGCCCGTAGTCCCCACGAAGGCGTTCCTGCAGAGGTGCTTAACCTGGCCGCATGCCTAACCCACGTGCCCCCCACGCTCCCCCACCTGCTCGTTGGCGGCGCTGAGCACGCCCGTCATGGTGCCCCCCATGCGGCCGGCACCGTACGCCAGGTCCAGGGAGGGGTACTTGGCCCGGTCGGGGGCCTTGAAGGTGAGGTTGTTGGCCTTGGTGAAGTCCAGGCGCGGCCACGTGGCGTCGGACACGGGCACGCGCTCCGGCCACGACATGGTGTACATGATGGGCAGCCGCATGTCGGGCCAGCCCAGCTGCGGAGGGGCGGCAGGCGGGTTGCATTGTTGTCGTTAGCAGGATGTACAAGAAACGTGCATCGGGCTTGGGCCATGGCTGACATGATGGGGAGCCGCACGCCAGGCTAGCCCAGCTGCCGAGCGGCGACACCGCAGCTGTCCAGTCTGTGAGAGCAGGAAGAATGGACTACGTTGGCTCTGGCCAGGACGTGTTGTAACCGTTCCAGAAACGTGCAATCTGGGCTGGCCCAGCTTCAAGGGGAGAGGGTACCCCGTCTACACACCAACTTGCTGTCAGTAAGGCGCAGTTGCCTGTGCAAGCAAGTCCTCACCTGCGCCAGCACGGACGAGTCGGCGGTCTCGATCATAGAGTGGATGATGGACTGAGGGTGGATGACCACGTCGATGTTGTCGTAGTCGACGCCGAACAGGTAGTGCGCCTCAATCACCTCCAGGCCCTGGGGACGTGGAAAGCAAGCAGGCCTCGGGTTTATATATGATCATAGCAACACGGTACTGAGACGGCCATTGTCGAGCAGCTAGTGCCCCTGAATCGGCATCACCACTACACTCCGGCCCACGGAAGACGCCCCTTTTCAACGACGCCCCTTTAGTGCCATACACTTACTCAAGGTCAGCCGTAACCCCTCACACCCAACCCCCACCAACCGAGAAATTATCGCTTGCGGGACACCTCACTCCCCGTGATACACGCTCTGCCCTGTTCAACAGTAAACCCACCCACTCCCAGTTCCAATCTCGTCTCCAACGCCGCTTCCGCTCTCCAATCCCTTCACCCCCCACTGCCGGTTGTTTCAACACCTTTTTAACACCCCACACCCCACCCTACCCCACCTTGTTCATGAGCGAGGCCGAGTCCACAGTGATCTTCTTGCCCATGGACCAGTTGGGGTGGCTGGTGGCCTGCTCCACGGTCACCTGCGGAGCCACGTGGCACCAGGGAAGGGATAGGGGATTCAGCGATCAGGCAGAGGGCCAGGGCAGGCGCAGCGGGCATGGTAAGTGTCCGCCTAACTGCCGGGCAGCCTGTCCAGCTGCTCTACTGTTTGGCGAGCCTTCCACCCGCTGCGGCAGGCCCAGGCCCCTTGCATGCACCCTTGGAGGCCAACCTTTCTCCCCAGACTCTGCATGTACCTCATACCACAGTCGCCATGCCTAAGCACCACGTCCAGTCAGTCCACTCCTTCACCACAAGCCCTCCCCTCCGGTCCAGCCAGCTCCCCTCCCGCCTTCGTCCAGCCTTTTCCCCTCGTCTCGGTAGGGTACACACCTCCTGTACAGCCCCCCCTTCTGAGCTGCTCCATGGCCGCATTGCTGCGTCGCGGATCAGGACACCCCCCCACGCCTCCTTGCTACATCTACGTGTATTCTCCGGTCTCCGCTTCAAGCGCTGCTCTCCTGGATACACCCCACCTCCTCGAGCTTCTCCACGGGCCAGTCGCCACGCCCCATGCCTGGAGCACTTCCAATCGCCCCCCCAGTACACCTTGATGGTTTGATGCACAGGAAGGTTACTAAGAGCCCCGGTACCCACCTCCTTGAGCTTCTCCACGGGCCAGTCGCCACGCCCCATGCCTGGAGCACTTCCAATCGTCCCCCCAGTACACCTTGATGGTTTGATTTACAGCAAGGTTACTAACAACCCCACTACCCACCTCCTTGAGCTTCTCCACCGGCCAGTCGCGGAAGGCTCCCCCACTGGCGGTGAGGATGATGCGGCGCAGACCGCCCACAGGCAGGCCCTGCATCACCTGCGGAGAAGCGGTAACGGAGGCAGGAGGCGGATGCTTCAAGCGCATGTTCCGCGCTTGGTCCCGCCAAGCATTAGCTCCTGTGCATGCGATGTGGCGCACGTACTGCAAGCCGGGGGAAGGGTGTACACGCCGCGCCCGCCGCACTTCGGTCATGGAAAGCCGCACCTGCAACGCCGTGCTGCTGTGCAGGCCCCCCCCCCTTCCGTACCGCGGCCCGTACGGCAGCACCCCACGTGCCGTACCTGGAAGATGGCGCTGTGCTCGCTGTCCGCGGGCAGGATCTTGGCGCCGTACTCCTCAGCCAGGGGCAGGATGAAGGGGCCACCTGGGGGGCGGCGCAGGGCGGCAAGGGGTCGGGGGGCAGCATGCAAGCTCAGCACTGGTGAATCCCATACTGCAGCCGGTGATCCCTTGCAGCTACCAGACACTAGTGCACTGGCGCGTCCAACGCCGTGGCACCACGCGGTGCATTGTGATTACCGTACTAGCACGTCGTGTTCAGCACTCGGCCTGGCCGCTGACCCACCCCACTATCACTACCGCCCACGCGCCGTGCGGAGGCAGTGTCCTCCTTTGGGTGCGTAGAAGCCGCTCTGGAAGCCGCACCAGCCCTCCCGCCAGGGAGCTTGATAAAATCCTCACCCTCACCCTCGCCCTGCCCCTACCCCCGCCGACGCAGACGTTCTTGTTGCGTACAAGCCCTTCCTCATTCAGTGCTTTGCTGCCTGGAGCCCCTGGCCTAGGGTGTCCACTCGGTGCACCGCGTCTGACAAGGGCGCATGTGCTGCTAGGCGAGGGTGTACTTGGGGTGAAACGTTGCATGCTCGTCGTGGGCCTGCAGGCCAGGCAGGGGAGGGGCGCCTGCCGGGGCAAGCCTCGCAGCCTGGAAGCACCCATACCCACATCCCGCACGGGAGAACTCCTTGCCATGCAGGGCAGTGCTAAGGGCGCCAGAGCACACACGACCTCATGAAGCAGGGCATCTCCTGGCCGCTCATTCTAGCAGGGCCTTGGTACCTGCTCTCCCAGCTGTCTTCCTGATGTGGCATGGCAGAGGAGAAGCATGCAGCGGCACAGGGCTTGCACAGGGTCTTGGCAGCGCCAGCGCCGCTGCCTGCTCCTCCACTGCCATGCCACATGATGGAGACAGCTGGGAGAGCAGGTACCAGAGCCCCTACTGGAATGAGCGGCCAGGAGACGCCCTGCTTCATTAGTGTGCCGTGCTTCCAGGCGCCCACCGCCATACCTTGCTCTGTAGGCACGCCGTGCTAGGTGACCGCGTGTATTTATAGTGCAAATACCCTGGCTATGCTGTAATTGCAGTTGTAATTGCAGGTTCGATTGAGGGTGCTCACATGCGTCCATGACTATGTAACCCTGGCCCCTTTGTCACTCCCGCCGGTCAGTCCTCGCCTCTCGCGCGCCTGCCCATGCCATTTCCACCGAGACAGGGGGTGTCATGCCGTGCGGACCTCCTATGATTCACCGCAGTTCGGTGCGTTGGAGCATCCGTGCATTAGTTGAAGCTCCCCCGGGGGCAGGGGATGTTCTGCCCCTTACCGCAGGCATTTCGATGCGGGCATCGTGGGCCCTCTGGACTCTCGGCGGTCCATGAAGGTCTGAAGGTCTACTTACGGTCTGAAGGTCTACTGAAGGCATTTGCTTAGCCCCTGTGCCCCACCCTTTAACCCACCCGACCTCCCCACTCACCCGCTCGCCTGTGATGCGCTTTCCCTTGCTTGCCATGCCCTCTGTGCCCCATCTGTACCCCGTCCCACCCACCGACAATGAGTGCTCTCCTAATTTGCCCCAAAGTCCCACCCACCCGCAATGAGTGCTCTCCTTGTTTGCCCCAAAGTCCCACCCACCCGCAATGAGCGTCTCCTTATTGGCCAGGCAGATGTCCTTCTTGGCCTTGATGGCCGCCACGGTGGGCAGCAGGCCGGCGCAGCCCACGATGCCGGTCACCACGGACTGGGGAGGGAGGGGGAGCGGGGGGGCGGGAGGTGGGGCAGGTGGGGCAGGTGGGGAAGGTCGGGTAGCGGTGAAAGCATGTGGGTGTGCGGAGATCAGAGGGATTAGGACACCTAAGAGGTGGAGTGAGTGGGGTGAGTGGAGTGAGTGGGGAGACTGCTTGAGTTGTCGGTGTGCCAGTGATAGCGAGCGCCGTCAGACCCCCAGCTGCTGCCTTCGGAGCAGGTCGGGGGAGAAATGAGATCGGGCTCAGGTGGCAGCTTTGAGTGAGAGCTGGGGCCGGGGCCCGGCCTTCCAGTCCCACGCGTTCCCCTTCCCTCCAGCCCAGCTGCGCCCTGCCAGCAGCAAGGGCCGCGTTGCGCGTATGGCCTGGGCGGTTGCCCTCCCTTGTCAGCGCCACTCCTCCTGCCCCCGCCCCTCGCCCCCCCCCCCCCCCCCCCCCCCCCCCCCCCCCCCCCCCCCCCCCCCC
>VFQN01004093.1_pt1 | contig 19691 bp, 35 predicted proteins | sample 3512371 | NCBI WGS metagenome assembly VFQN01 (sample SAMN10412370, study PRJNA504923) | tailings metagenome | isolation source: Replicate 2 from Balatoc abandoned mine | place: Philippines: Itogon, Benguet | collected 2017-08-28
CTCTATTCAATGGTATAGGGCAACACGACAGATTATGGCTGAAAAGACGGCAACACGTTAGGTAAGACCCAACATGTTCGCAACCATGTACGTGGTATTTTCCGCTCAGACCCGGAACATGTTGGGAACCACGTACGTGGTCGGCTCGCTTACTGCCATTTGCCCAAGCACATGTTCTCATGCTTGGCATGTAAAATCCCGTCATGCATACTGGAGTAGGTGTCCAGCGGGAAATCCCCAAGGGGTAGAAGACTAGAATCTAGAAACGTAGATGACTACACACTGCGTACTGCCATACGGCGAGAAGAAAGAGCTCGCGGTTCGTTGTGCTGGGAAAATCCTGTCTAGTGCACCTGGCTTCATAGCATCACTGTTCTATGACGTGCGGCAACAATCCAGCTCACAGGAGCCGCGCCAACTGTGCGCCATTTGTATCTCTTCAGGTCAAGCTAGCCTAAAGTCTAAAGCCTATGTGACTGAACTCGTCATGCATTATATCTATGGGGATTGGCCTCAGGGCCATTGACAGCTGCGCCATATTCGGAGGACGCGTAAGGGCGTGCAGTCGCGCATCGTGGCTGAGGAAAGGGAGGCATGCCAGCAAGCGTCTCTCGCAGCCAAAGTGGACGCTCGGTCAGCAGCTTTTCATCAGCGCACAGTCGCGATTCCGTCTCGCGGTAAGAGCTCTACGTCGACTGACAAAACTGGACTGCAAGCGCTTGCTCCACATGGCACGCATGCTTCGTATTCTGGTTGTTCGCATATAATCATTTCGATTGCAACCTTCCTGTTGCTCCAATGGGTCAACTGTACCCGACCTCCTCTGGCGCATGGCGGTGCCTCCATCATAACCCTGCACCTCAACCCTGCTCAGGCTGGGCCATGGGACAGTGGGACAGTCGGACCTCCTCTCACTTAGCGAGGTGAGCCAAGTGGTAAACCTAGCTCACCGAGCACACTGCTGCGCTGGATCGTAAGGGGGCGTGCTGGAGGGCCCTAACCTCAGTGGGGGCCACGGTGCCGCCCCTTGGGTGCAGCCTTTGTCAGGACAGACGTCCTGTAGATCAAGCTGCCCACCTGCATGAGCCTAAGCACTGCAAGCTTCCGGCAAAACCGTCAAGCATTTGGCCGGGGAATGGCTCTGGGACTACCGGTATCTATCACCAGCCGTCGTCAATTGCGTGTCAGCCAGCCACGTGCCCTGCGCACCTGCACCAACCAGACTACTGGTAGCGCGCCCGTGCCGTACGTACGGCATGGCGCCCTCAATCACTCAACCACTCGTACCGCCCTCCACGCAGTCCATCGACAATGCGCTGTTCGGCGTGCTGTTCACCATCGTCAAGGAGCGCTACAACACGGGCCTGCGCTTCCTGCTGGTCAAGCTGGCGCTGGACTTCGTGCAGCTGTTTGCGCTGGTGTTCAAACCGTCGGACGGATGGGTATACGACCAGAACCTCTGGTGAGCCTTGCGTCTGGGGCATCGGGTGCAGCAAGTGAAAGAAGGAGGGACGGCGGCATGGCATGGCAGCCCCGCAGCCCCGCAAACCATGGGCAGTGATATGCTGCAAAGCTGTGGCCCGTCCGGCGTGCTGCTCTTGCATGACCAACGTCAGAACACGGTCGTCGGGCCAGCACGCAGTGGAACTGGCAATGCATGGTAGCAACCTGACCGGCACGCAGCGGTATGCGCACCAGCTGGCCGCGTGATGCGCGCCCTTGCCCTGACCCTACCCCGCTTACAGGCTGTGGAAGTGGTTGAGGTACCTGCGGTTCGAGGACTGGCTAGCTCCCAGGGTGGGTGCACCTATGTCTGCCGCGTATATCAGGGGATTACCTGGCGGACCGCGGACCGTTACCCAGCGGTGCCCACATAGATGGTGGTGAACGCGCTACGTCGTTGCTGACATGCGACCCACGTGCGGCGGTCAATCACCGATGCTTCAATCATGGAGTCTTGTCACCGACTTGGCACTCGTGACGGCTCGCTGAGCTTGTAGTTGTGCGACATGCCTGCATTACAACGATGTTTGGAACCTGGACAGCCCAAGGTCCGTGGCCCGCAGTGTGCTGATGTAGTGTGGCAAATACATGTCTGCTGGAACCCTCCCATCACCTGGCCCCCTCCAGGGCTACGCGTTATTCCTGGCCGCGCTGTACACCATGATCGGGCTGATGATGGTGGCAGTGGCGCTGTCGGCGTGGGTGGCGTGGTGCTTCAGGAACAGGAGCTTCCCAGCAGTGTGGTGGGTGCGGGGGGCCGGGGCCGGCTGCCGTATGGGAGGGGCCGTGCCGAGGGGTCGAAGAAGCCTGCTGCACTAGCAAGGGCCTGTCATGGCCTGGACCTGTCGAACAAGAGGTGTCCCCGGTGTCCCTGCACACTGGTCAAGTAACGCCCAAGGCAAGTCAACTGTGCACCAGAGTAGTTATACATGAAGCGCTGCTTAGCCACGCAGTGACCCAGATCGCCTGGTGGCCCGAAGCTCATCGTCTCGCTGTCGGCGCTCCCCACCGACTCCCGCGCTCCCCAGGCCCCTCAGGCCCAATACCCGCGGCTGGGATCCACCCACAGCTGCGTAGAGTACGGTTTGACCATGACCCAGATCGCGTACAGCGCAGATCTGCATGCAGCTCAACCCCACGCTCGTCGTCTGCGCTCCCACCCCTTGTCCGCCCCCAGGCCCATCAAGCTGCTCCGCGTGTACGCCAACATCTTCTTCCAAACGCTGGACGTGGCCACCCTCACGCTGCTGCAGCTGCCCTTCGACTGTAAGACTCCTTTCATGCACCTGGATTCCTCCTAGCCCATGGGTTTACTTGCGTTGGCATACGGGTACGCTATGCGGGTGGCCACGCCTCAGCTTCTCGTTTGGCCAATCCAGCCACTATCCGGCCCATGCGATTACTCATGCCCTTGGTGTACTGTACTTGTATACTAGGTGCTTGACAATGGTTTGCGGGCCTGTCAATGGCCAAGCTAGCACTGCTGGGTCTATCCTACATGCCTGCAGGCCGCTGGGTGGGCTACCCCAAGGAGCTGCGGAACACCTTCGTCGTGTTCCCCAGCGTCGGTGAGTGTCACCTGGCAGGAGGCTGAAACGCACACTTGCTGCAGCCCCACCTTTCCGCAACCCAGCTTGCATTGTGGTCTGTAGCCTGCCGGGCGTACTGTGATGTTATTTCGCCCCATGAGTTGCCTGTTGCATGCAATGCACTCAACCCTTTGGCTATCGAAATTGTTTCCTTGACCCACGCTTCTGATCCCGCAGTGTGCACCGAGATGCCCCACGTTGTCCACATGGCGGTGGCGGGTTTCACGCTGGTGCTGTACTTGGCCATGGCGATTATCAACCTACTAGCGGTGAGCTGGTCACGCATGCGCGCGCCCGTTCTTGGCTTGCAGTGCCTCACGTGCTACTCGACGTCAGCGAATGCAGCAAACCCTGCACTATGCGACAGTTGCACGGCCCGTCTCCTGGTTTCACATTGGCACGTTTGCGCGTTGCGACCCAGCCAGCTCGGCGCTTCATGGGCGATGCAAGGCTGCAACCCGAATACAACTGTGCTCAGGTGCTCTTCTCTGCACTGGTTCCAGTGACATGCAGGACTTCGAGCTCAACCACACAACGTCCTGATAATGCTGCGCCCCCCTCAGCAGCGTACCAGTACATACACACCGTTGCGACCGACTGATTACGTTGCCCCTCCTTGTGCCAGGACTTCGAGCTCAACCCCACCACCCGCAACCTGTACGCCACCGCGAACAGCACCGTGGAAGTAAGTGCGGGCGGGAAAGCACTGATGATATGTCCTGCACGTGTCAACATTGGACAATGACAGCCGCGGGTAGGACAAAGTGTAGGACCTTGCTCCTAGCTGCACCTGTACTTGACGACCCTGTGTGTACGACACCACTGTGGTAGAGGAGAGCGGCGGCCCTTAGGACGTGCGCATTAGAGGGCAAGAGGCCTCAGCTCCCCCGGAATCGCGACAGTGCCCAGTTTGCTGCCGTGTTCGTTTGCCACATGCCCCCAGGTCCGCGCCTTCCTGATCAAGTTCATCATGACGGTGATCACGTACGGCATCGGGTGGAGCCGCGTGCACAACATCCTGCTGCTGCTGCTGGCGTGGTACCACACGTGGATGTACCTCAAATGGGTGCGTGTGTGCGGCCCCGCGCCTCGGCGCTGCCTGTGCATTTTGCATCTTGAGTAATGATGTCGGTGCGGCAAACCGGATGCAGCTCCTTAGCGGTGTCACAGGCGCTGTACCAGGCTGATCCGCGATCCGCGTTCCGTGGCATATCTGCGCCTGCATGGGTCCGCATACTCGAGCACTCGCTCAACCAGCCTTGGCGCTTTGGCGCAGCTCACCTTGCTGCTCCAGTTGCTTTACTTACGCCTTTCCTGCCTGTTGCGCATCTCTCTGCCCCAGGCGCCCCACCTGTTTGCGTGGGTCAACCACCTGCGTGTGGGCCTCTACTTCTGCATCACAGGCGTGGCGCTTGGGGGCGTGGTGCTGGCATTTCACAGCGAGGTACGCTGTGTGGCTGTTTGGTGTGCCAAACCATGTTGTGGCGCGCTGGCTTTACAGTGTACCAGTCCGTGTTGCGGGGCACGGGTCTTCGACCCAAAGCCGGGGGGCGTCCCGCAGGGGAAGAGGGTATGGTGTTGGCCGGTACCGGTACGGGAGGCCTGGTCATGTACAGGTACACGTATCTCCTGCATATGCGGCCTTTGAGCTGAGCTTGCTTGGCTTCATGACTGCTGGCAACCTCTCCGGCTTGCTATCGAAGGCGAGGTGCGCGGCCTAGGGCTCCAGGGCGTGTGGACCAGGTGCCACGTTCCCACATCCTTACATGCATGCTGCCGGGGCCCACAGGGCAACCTGAAGCTCCGCACGCGCACTACAAACGTCACGCTCGGCCTCCTGGCCCCCCTCGTTCTACTGGGCGGCGCGGTGTCGTACGTGCGGCTGGAGTGGTGGAGCAAATACGTGCTCATGCGGTACCGCACAGCCGCACCCGGGTTGAAGGCGCGCCGGATCTACAAGTTCCTAGACCCAAAAGAGGTGCGCATGATGTGCTGAGTGGAGCTGTGTGAGTCCTGGGTAGAGCGCTCATGCTTTTGTTGTGGAGTCATTGGCCCGCGAGGGCTTCTGTTCGGTGTGTGTTACTGTGTACCAGGTGGTTAGGGGCCCGCCGCTCGCCCCCTGCCCAACTATGGGTACGTGATGCATGGGTGCTCTGAAGCTTCTGTTTCTTGGAACTGGCACGGACCCTTCACAAGGTCAACGTTTGCTTCTGAAGTACTGCACGACCCTCTTTCTTTGTGCTGTGTAGGTTGAGATTGCTGCCCGCGTGTGCCGCAAGTGGACCGATCAGCACCACGAGATGCTGGACAGGCAGGCGGCCAAGGAGGTGGGCCCTGGAATCGCTAATGCCGTCTGGGACCTTGCCTTAATGTAACACATGCAAAGCCACAATAACCGTTCATTGTGCAATAGCCACTGCTTGAGTGTATGCCTTCTTGCTCGGAGCGTCCCCTTAACTCTTGCCTTTACCGACGCCTGCCTTCCGTACAAAACCTCGTTTGCACTATTGCCCTGCGCAGGCGGAGATCATCATCAAAGGCGGCATGCAAATCTTCCCAAGCAGCGCATACCTGATCATCATTTACTCCAACCTGCTGATCGACGTCATGGAGTCAACCCACACCGGCTATAGCCAGCTCCAGCTGGCCCGGAAGTGCAGCCCCAACTTCACAGAGCGCTTCGCCATTTTTGTCAGGGAGCAGGTGCGGTGGCCCAGGTCGTTGATATGCAAAACGGGATGTGGGAGTGGTTGCACTACAACAGTACAGCCCGCAGACTCCATTACTCCACGCGTGCTGCTGTTTTGCTTCCCCCGCAGGAGCACATGCAGCGTTCCGCGGGCGCGAACAGCGGCGAGAGCAGCGTCGACCTGATGTCATACGTCGAGTACCAGCGGAACCACAGGTAACGTGCCATGGGACCAATGACTTGGCGCAACAATTGACTGCCCACCACAGAAACCGGCCAGCATAATCCGTATTGCTACGAGCCATCACAGGCCATGGGGGCTTACCCTTAAGACGGCGTTGCCCTTTTCCGCACAGGCTGGTGATGCGGGCGCACCGCAACGCGCTGGTGGCCATTCGGAAGTTCTGGCAGCTGCTGCTCCACAACCAGGTGGCCTTCACCACCCTAGCCAAGGCGCTCATGCGCATTGAGAAGTCCGTACGCGTGGTAAGGCTGTATGTATGTACCGTACCTAATAGCAGGGGCCGGGCCGGTGGAAGCGTTAGTCTATGCGGACACGTAGTAGCTGCGGGGGAGCGGGGGGAGCAACTGGATGGACACCAGTTCCAAATGAAGGGCCTCCGACCTGATGCCCGTCGCATCGCCCAAGCGGTCTGGCTGCGTGACGGTGAGTTGTCCCTAAACTTGCAGGCCGAGGGTATCTACAAGAACACCCTGCAGCGGTACCCTGCCAGCCCCAAGCTCCTGCGAGGCTACGGCAAGTTCCTTGAGGCCGTGAAGAACAACCCCTGGAAGGCGTCAAAGTACTTCAGGTGCGCAGCGCTCCAAGTGACGGAAACGCATGTTCCGGTTGGGCTTTGTGCTTCCCCGGACCTGTAACTACTTCCCGTCTTATTGCAGCCGTAACACGAGTGGCGCCGCTGCACACGGTGTCCGCTGCAGTGCACGCCTCCCTCATTGCATGGCTCACAGTTTAAGGAACGCACAATAGCCTATGCTGACGCAAGCCGTGTGCGTTCCTCCGTTATGCTTTCCGTAGTGAGGCCGATAAGCTGCGCGAGCAGCAGGAGCAGGACGAGGCAACCATGGCGGTGATGGACATGACAGACGGCGAGCCGGGCAGCCACATGCTCAACCGCGTGGACGAGCGGGTCAGCGTGGTCTTCCTCATCAACAGCGCAGGTGGGTAGCGGTAGTGCGTACCATAGTCACGCCGGTGCCTGGCCTGCCTGCGGTCCGGTGGGCAGCATTACAGCAGGCGGCGTCTATGTGCTGGCCATGGGCAGCAGGCAGACCGTGAGTGCCCACCACACTCAATCTGACGTTGAGCCCTGTGCCAACTGCCCTGCTTGCCATCTTGCGCGCAGGCGTCATCCAGATGGCCAACAAGGTGACTGAGTTGGGTCAGATGAGGATTGTGTATGGGTTGGCAAATCCTATGTGCGAGGGTGGGAAGGCCTCTAAGAAACCTGTTTTGTCTGCTTGCTAGCCTGGCTGTCTTCACTCTGGCCGAGCCGGACACTCACAGCATGCGGTACAGCCTAAACCGCTGCGTCTGCCTATAGCCCCTTGCACGTGGCGTCGTTGCAATACAGCAGTACTGTGCGCCGTACATGCCCTTTAGAATTTCACATGCACAGGATGCCTATACCCTGTGCATCAGCAGTTACGCGCCCCTGTGCCAGCTGGTAACGTCCTGACATCAGGAAGCAAACGCCTCCCCAACGGCCCGCACCTTTTTGCAGAACGCATGCTCGCTGCTTGGCTACGGCAAGGGAGAGCTCGAGGCCAAGAACATCAACCTCATCATGCCGCCACCTTACAGCCAGCGCCACAACCGCTACCTGCGGCAGTACGTCCAGACGGGCCGCGAGCGCGTCATGTCCTCGGTCAACACGGTGTTGGCGCTGCACAAGGCGCGCTACGTGCTGCCGGTCAAGCTGGCAGTGTCCAAGGTGTCGGGAGCAACGGAGGGTGGGTACACTTTCAGGCTCGTGGCCCAGTCGGGTCTCACTCCTCCGCCGTGTAGCATCGCTCCGCATGAGGCGAGCCGTCCTGTACAAGCGCATCCCGTTGGCTATTGCTTGCAGCGCATAACAGCATTCCTTACTACCTTATTGCCAAGTAGCCTTCTTGACTTCCCTTAAACGATGACCGGTTCGGCACCCACAGACTCTGTGTTCATGGGCGTGCTTGAGCCGCTGGCCGTGGACCCCAACGAGGCGCACCTGTACCTGCTGCCCAACGGCGTGGTGACCGCCATGGACCTGCCCTTCTACGAGTGGCTGGGCCACGAGCTGGGGGACATCATCGGCAAGGACGTGGGCGCGCTGCTGCAGGAGGCGGAGGCGGTCAGGGCGTGAGTCAAGGGAGGGCTGCGGGGGACAGCAGGCAGCTGGGTCTACTGCAGAGCCCCCTGCGCACTGCACAGTGCGGAAGTCTAGCGCTGTGTCCACTACACGACCTGAAATATGCGTACGTGGTAGGATGGCCGTACACTCCGGTAACCAACACCTGACGCCGCTCCGCATGCCTTACTTGCGTGCTTCCAGGGCGCTCTCCGCTTTCGACACCAGCCCATCCCGGAAATCCATCTCCGACAGCAACCCACCAAATGGCCAGACCTCCAGCGTCGGCCGCACCCTGCAGACTGCCCCCAGTGGCATCGCGGCGAGTGGTGCTCCACCCACCCCGCCCACAGCCGCTGCCGGCCAGCACTCGGACCACGGATCGGTGGCCCTGGCCCCAGGCAAGGTGCTGACGGAGCACGTGGCGTCCGTGTTCTTCCTGCACAAGTACTCGCAGCCCGTGGAGTGCAGTGTCACAATGCAGCGGATGGGCATCGGCACGGAGTGCATCGTGGAGGTGACGCTGCGGCGCGTGGGGCCGCCTCAGATGCTGGTGCTCACGGGGGCAAGCGGACGGATCAAGTGGGTAGTGAGCGTACCTGCAAGCCTGGCCTGTCGTAACCGTTACAGGATAGGGTGATACTGCCTGCAGCTGATCGAGCAACGTGTCACTGCAAGCTTTGATCACTGCCAGAGTATGGACAGCCCCAAGTGCGGTCCAAACGCCTGCCGTCCGCACTCGCGCCTGTTTCCCTAACCTACGTCAACCCCTTGACTTTGCCACGAAGGTACGTCTCATCTGAGCTGGCTCGCGCGCTGGGTACCGCGCCCTCTGCACTGCTGCGGCAGGCCATCGGCGACATCATGCCGCAGCCGTGGGGCACGCTGCACGAGGCGTGGATCCGCAGCCACAGCAGCCAGGCGGGCCCGGGGCAGTTCATGGCGCCGCCCGGCAGCTGCCGCACGGGCATGGCCATGGTGCTGGGCGCATCGCACCGCATACAGGGGTACTACAGGATGGCGATCACAAGTCCCGAGGACCCAGACGCGGACGAGTCAGGTAGGCGGCTGCCAGGTGTTGCGCAACTGTAGGAAGTGTTGCTCTGAGGGCAGGCATTGGAAACCCCGGTCCCAGATCGTGCGTCGCTTGAGCCGCGCTGTCATCACTTTTTCCCCTGCAGGCACGGACTCCGCCCAGCACGTGGTGCAGGTGCACCCCAGCAGCCGTGAGGAGGCGCTGGCGGACCGGCGGCTGGTGCTGACGGTGGACGCGGACGGCATCGTGACGGAGGTGGAGGACGGCCCTGGGTGGTTGTTCGGGTTCAGCCCTGCGCAGCTGCTGGGTCGCAGCCTGGCGGACTGCGTTGCCACACTGAGGCCCACGGGCACGGGGGCGGACGGAGCCCAGGAGGAGGAGGAGGACGTGTCGGATCTGCTCGGCATGCTCGTTACAAAGTGAGGAAACCTCAGGGCTTGGCCAGGGTTAAGCAATGCAATAGTGGTGTCGCACTGGAGGGCTCTGTGGACGCGTACTCAACAAGGTGTTTAAGCCTTAGCCCTGGTTTACACGTGAAACATATCGTGGCAATGACGATGCGTATGCCGCCACTAACGTGAATCCTTTTTGTGGTGATCATGCCAAACACTGCAGGGCCATGCAGCACGGTGGCTGCTCGTGGCGTGTGGGCGTGACGCCGCCCATGGACGAGGTGGAGCTGGCGGCGCTGGGGCCCATGCGAGACGCAGTGGTGGCCAAGCGCACCGTCGCGGCCGTCATGGAGATAGAGGCGACGCTGGACACGGACGCCATTCGTGGGGCGGCGGGCAGCGGCGGGAGTGGGGCCAACAGCAAGAGCGGCATGCGCTCTATGGATGGAGGCGCCAAAGGTGCATCCCGCGCCGGTACCTTTGACTCTCTGATGGGGCGTCAGGCCACCGAGGACAGCAACACAGCGGGTCACAGGCAAGGTGGCAGGGCCGCGCAGACTGGTCGGCACGCGTTCACGGCGCCGGGATACCTCAATGCCGAGCCCATGCAGCCGTCGGTCGCCACAAGCGGCGGGCCGGCACCTGGTGGCGACGCCCCCGAGCGGGCGGCGCCACAACGACGAGCACGCCGCAGTAGCTGGGTGGCGGTCGAGGCGCCGGGTGGAGGCATTATGGTGGTCAGCGGACGCAAAGCCAGCGGCTTGGAGCCCACACCAGGGGCAGCGGGCGACCGTATCGCACCGCTTTCCCCCGATGCGTCGGCGATCAGCTTCTCAGCACGAAGGCCGCCGCGGGCGGTGAGGATGCAGGCAGCAAGGCTTGGGGCGGATGCCGCGGGTGGCGAAGTGCAGGGCGCGTCGGGCCTTCAGGGCACTGCCGCCCCAGGCGCGGCAGAGACGCCGTTGCGCACGAGGAGCGCTGGTCCTTTTGGGCTTGAGCCCGAGGCCAGCATGGTCCTGGAGCCGCTCGCCCCTCCTGGGTATCCTGGTGCTGCGAGGGGCGAGATCGTCAGCGGCAGCCTGCACGGCTCGGGCTTTGCCGCAGCGTCGGGGCATGCGCAGGACGAGAGCGCTACAGCTGGCATGGCTGTCCCTTCTGAGCAGGCGCCGTTCGCCTTGCGGGGGCGCGAGAACACCTACGGCAGGTCTCCTTTCGAGACGGCACAGAGCGCGTATGGCGGCGGTATCACAGCTGACGAGCAAGCTGCACAGCGCAGCCCTGGGGACCCCGCCAGTGGGGCGGTGGGGGATAGCGCTGCAGCTGCACACACCACGGGCACCAGCACGCCCGGGGCAACGGCAGGGCGTCCCCTTGCCGCTGCCGGCTCCCGGACCCTGTCCCGCCAGCTCACAGCAGAGCTGAACGCCCGGCTAGTGGGCTCCATGCTCTCGGTGCAAGCCTCACAGGAGGGGCCGGGTGCGGGCCCGCTGCTGCCTGGAGGCAACACAGCGGAGCATCATACGAGCCATGTCCGGTCGGCCATGCTTGCGCAGCTGCTCATGGACAACCCGGATGACCTCGCCGGTGCGGTGGCGACGGCCCTTAACGCAAGCAGCAGCAGCTTTCCAGCCAGGGCAGCAAGCATGCGCAACCGGGGCGGTCAGGGCAGTGAAGCCTTCAGCAGGGGTACCAGCCGCTGCCTGAGCATCCGCAGGCAGCAGGAGGCCGTCAAGGGAGGGCCGCAGGAACAGCAGCTGGAGGGAGGGGACGAAGAGGATGACTTGGACGATTTAGGAGGAGACGAGCGGGTTGTGCTGCTGCGGGTCAGCCTGTGGCGGGCCGATCTGCTGACAACGGTGGTGGAGGTGGACGGCAACAATAAGATAGCCTCGTTTGTCGGAGAGGACTTGGTGCCGCCGGGTAAGTCCACACAGTCTACATCGAGATGTTCCTAGCACTTGATGCTTCCGTACTGTGTCAGCCCATGCCGCCGTCAAACTTTTTGGGTATGCACGCTGTGCCCAGTTGTGCTGTGCAGCAAGTGATGCCGTCATGGCCGTGCATGCTGTGCTGGTCATCTCAAGGGCCGTCGAGCCTAACGGCTTCTCCACCCGTATGTACGCACACCCTGCAGGCCTGGTGTTCGGCGCCCTCACGTCCAGCCTGGTGTCCGCCTCGCTGCCCTCCCTGCTGGACCTGCCCGACCGCTCCGTGGCGGGGCTGTTCCACGATCTGGGCACCGCCAGGAGGGGCGGCCTCAAGACCACGGCCAAGCAGAGCAACAAGGTCGGGGCGCTGAGACAGGTGAGCCGGTCAACTCTCCCCACGTACCTGCAGCGAACCCCGCCACGTGCAAAATGGCAGCAGCGTACGGCATGCCACACGTAGTGCGTCAAGCACACGGTACTTGGGTGGCTGAAGCAGTTCATCCTCCTCCCTATCGTCCTGCTGCAGGTGTGCGGGCGCCATGCGGACGGCCAGCCACTGCAGCTGAGTATGCAGGCGGTGGTGCGCGAGTCGGCGCCCAACCGCACCTACGTGGTGCTCAAGCCGCGTCAACCGCATCAGGGCAGCCGGGAGGCGCTGCTGGCTAGCTTGCAGTCCCAGGATGTGGGGCTCAAGCTTGACACAGAGGAGCAGGCAGAAGGATCCGAAGAGCAGCATAGCAGCCTGACGGGGCTCTCGGTGGAGGCCGAGCCGGCAGGTGGCTTTGACCCGCACCAGACGGGCTCCCTGCACGGCGGCGCACACAGGGGTGCAGCGTTCAAAGAAAGGGCGGATTGGCTGCCGGAGTTGCAGGGGTCAGGGGAGGTGCGCGACAGGGCGTCGCTGCGCAGGAACTCGGAGGAGTCTTCCTGTGCGCACTCAACGGGTGACGGGCCGCTACGTCCCGCGGGTGTCCACCGGAGCAGCTTCAGGGAGCGGGCGGCTACGACGGAGAGCCATGACCGCGGCTCCCCTAGGCAGGTCAGGAGCAACGGGGCCACCTGGCCCACGCCGGAGTCTCGGGCCCCGCGAGCTGTGAGCCCCATGACGCCAGAGCTACGGGGCGGCCCTGGGAGGGTGCATGAGGCTGACAGCATGGACGCTGGGGGGCTGGCGGCGCTCAAGATGCTGTCAGAAGCTGACTGCCTGCCAGATGAAGGGACCGTGGGGCCCAGCCCAGCAGAGCCGCATCCCTTCGCTGTCCTGGACGGTGCTGCAGCTTCGCTGCCGCTCTTGCGTCGGCATGGCTCTGGGGCGTACGACATGAGCAGGAGTGCGGGCAGGGTTGGCGGCAGTGGTTCCGGGATGGGATCCCGGACCTTGCTCTCGCCACGTGTCAGAGGTGCTGTCGGTGGCAGCTCGGGGCTGGCGTGCCCGCCCATGGCTGCCCTGGCGGCTGATCACCTGCACGAGAGGCTGCCGCCTGCGGAGCCTGACGCTAGAATTGGTGCGGACCGCTGGAGCGGTAGCACGCTGTCAGCAGAAGGCGAACTCGCGGGCGGGAGTGCGCCAGGGGAGGAGGTGCCGCAAGCAAGGAGACATGTTGCGGTTCGTAAGGATAGCGCTTATGCAGAGGAGGAGCCCCACATGCGTGAAGACGCCAGTAGTGAGGATTGGGAGGTGCTGGCTGCCATGGGCCGGTCGAGAAGTGTGACCTTTTCAGCGTCCACGCGGCAGAGAAGTGCGGAGGCGGTTGGCGAGGGCAAGGAGGCATTCAGTGGGAGCGGCGCCAGCGACGACGCTGGGGGAAAACAGGGGGGCCGAGATGCAGCTGCATTTGCCGCTGGCATGGAGCGGCTGTCCCGCGGGCAGGAGGCTGCGGAGCGCGACGATGACGGCGACAGTGAGACGTCGGGCGTGTCGGGGGTGTCAGAGGCCATGGCAGGCGTGCATCAGGCGGACTACCGGCGTGGCAAGCGCTACCGCAAGCTGCTCAAGGTGCTCACCTTGCCCAGCGTGCAGCGTGCGGCCACGAACTTCCAGTGGCAGGCACTGCTCGCGAATGTGGCACAGCTGCTTGCAAACTTGGTGGCGTTTGTGCTGCTGACGGTCCTGTTGCGGCACGAGGTGGAAAACATCAACGGGCTGGTGAGCAGCAAGCGGTCGATTCGCCTGGTTCACGAGATCTTCATCAACCTGCAGGTAGGTGTCCAGTTGTTCTGGGTGGATCAAGTTCTTTGCGTCTGCGCCTTATGATGTGGACAGACTTGTATCAACCATTGGATCCAGCTAACCCCATCGGACTGCCATCTGCTTGGCAAATCTGCAGAAGCTGAACAACATCTACGAGGGCGCTGTGCCGGCTATGGGCTACTACAACACCAGCGACCTGCCGCAGCTGAGCGCTGACCTGCTGTCCCGCCTCGACCGGTTTACAATCCTCCACACTGCACTCTATACAAGTGGGTCTTGCATGCAGTTTTACCATGAAGCAAAAGAGCACCCTACTTGCGTGGGCAAACAGCATGGTGGCCATATGGGGAAGATGCTCTGCCTGGGGTCCTGTAGGACGTTTCAGGATATCAGGGGCGTTGCTTGGCAGAGGCCTATTGCTTTGGAGATGGCACCATCTGTTCCCAAGCAGTGCAGCACCTGTGCCCTGCAGGTATCAAATACAACCTGCGCCCGGACCCGAGCGAGCCGTACGACCCTACCAACGAGCAGGACATATGGAACAAGCCCATCCACAACGAGACTGTGTTTTATGGGTACGCCTGGGCACAGTGTTGACAGCGAGTGCAGGAAGCGACAGGGCCTGACTCTTCCTGCAGCACTTCCACGTTTGGGGTTGTACGGCTGCAGTGCATGCATGCGCTTCTCTGCTGCAGCTTCCTACGCACCCAGCATTGCCGCACAGTGTGGTGACGTTGGACCAATGCAAGGCACGTACCACTTCACTGCATGCTCTCCGACAGTGTGTCGCCGTACCGTGTGGAGTACGTCAACACATCGCTGTGGGACCTGGTTAACCACTTTATCGAGCGCACACAGGAGGTGCAGCACACGCACGACGAGTGGGGCCCAGTGCACGGCACGCTGTCGGACATGGACGCCTACCGCTACTGCATGACCAACGGGCCCTCTAGCGTGTTCGCCGGCTACAAGGATGCAATGCTGGCGAGGACGATGAAGGCTATCGAAGCGGCTCAAGCGGTAAGCAGGCAGTCACAGGGACCGGGATCATGATGGGGAAGGTTTGGAGGCGTCCTGGGCGTTAGGCTGGCCGTAGCGTTCCAGTCCTTGCCTGCAAGCAGCTGGGCACCTCGTCATACAGCACCTGCCAAACCAGCACGCTTCTCGAGAGTTCAGCATCTTAATTAGTCGACTGCAGTTACAAACTCCAAACCTGTAATGACACGAGCTCCTGCTTGCACTGCTGGGTTACACGTACTCTGCAGGTGAACCGGCTGCAGCTGGTGATGCTGGTGGTTCAAGGCGGCGCGGTGTGCGTGCTGCTGCTGCTGTACATGTGGTGGCTGCAGCGGCGCGTCTCTCAGCAGCGCTACGGCATGTACTCGCTGTTCATGATCCTGCCGGTGGGGCTGCTGAGGGCGCTGGCGTCCAAGAGCGTCACCGTCATGGACGACTCGGATGATGGGGAGGTGGGCGTTGTTCAGAGAATGGACACGGGGCGGCTTACCTGTCCACTGTGACCTGTTGGTGGCCCAGTCTGCAGTGCGGCTCAGCCGACTGTGAATGTGTCATCCAGCACGTGTGTATTGCAGGCCGTTGGCCCGTCAACAGCTCCAGCGCTCTTTTTATTTTGTCAGTTTCACCCGCTTCCTGCCATAAACTTTGCTACACTTGCCTGTGTGGCCACCCTCCAGGAGTCGTCCGACGAAGAGAAGGATGAGAGGCACCCGCAGCTGCACGGCCACAAGCAGCCCGACCCACACAACCAGCAGGGCAGCAACGGTGGAACATCGTTCAAGACGTCCCAGAGCGGCAGCAATGGTGAGGCCCCTTGCAATAAGCGTTCATGCTATGCCACCGCATAGGGTTCGCTGGTCCGCGAAAGGAGCCCTTTTGTACGACTGATGATGTTGGATCCATGACGTAGATGGGGACTCCTCGGTTTGCTGTAAACCTCGACGGCTCAGGGATGTTATACACCACTGGCAACACAGGGCCCAAGCGCAGCCTCAGCAACCTGTTCAAGAGCCGCTCCCGCAGCGGCCGCAACGCCAAGCAGCGGCACCTGGTGCCCAGCAACCACGACTCGATCTCGCTGCTGACACCCTTTGTGGTGTGGGGCGGGCTCATCTGCGTCCTGTACGCCGTCGGTGGGTCTGGAGTTTGTATGGTCAGGCAAACAGGTTTTCTAGCTGTGACGTTTGCTGCTGGCGCACATGGGGTGTGAACAAACTATTCCCGTCGGAATCCAACAACTGCGAACCGTAAACAATGCTCTCAACAGACGCCTGCAAAGCTGTCCTGCAGTGCCGTACTCGCACGTGCACGGCATGCCAGCCTCCAAGCTGAACCATTACTTGTACTATACTTCTATCTTACGTCTTAGGGCCTAGTGTCAACGTCACGTGTCGTATCCCACAGGGTACGTGCTCCTGTCAAAAGCTGCGCTGCCTCTGTCGCTACTGTCGGTGCACAAGAGCACGGTAGTCCGCATGCACCGGCTGATGCTGTACAGCCTGCGCGTGGGCAGCGAGGCCACGGACGAGGGCAAGGCCATGCTGCAGCCGGTGCTGCAGCACGAGCTCAGGGAGTTCGAGGTAGGGGCGTGGAAGCAAGTGGGGACAGGGGGTGCCTGGATCGGGGCCAGGACCAGGCCTGGGGCTGGCCCGGTGGAGCACAGTATTATATGCCTGCGTAGTCGTCGTGCATGGGGCACCGTATCTGTTCCCTTCGCAGCCTGGTTGACAAGATAGTGCAGTTTGCGGCACACCGCACATGCTCGGCGCCATGCCTCCGGCGCGAGCATGTACTTGGCTGCCCCCGCTCCTCCGTTTGCAGCGCGAGTGGCACGTGCTGCTGTACGGCGCAAACAGCACCGCGCGGCAGGACCCGCGGTTCCAGATGTGCAGCGTGGGGACCGCGCTGGGGGAGCAGGACCTCTCGCACCGCATCTTCAGGTTCTCAGGCTGCCTGCCGGACACTCGTGCGCATGTCTTGAGCGGTAAGCCGTGTCGCTTTTAGGAGTTGGCGCAAGCGCAAAGTAAACTGCAAGCGGTGAACTGCCGCAAACAGGTGCCAGGGCCACGCCCATGAACGGTGGTCGCGTGGGCTAGGTGGCCTCAGCTATGGGCTCAACCTACCGTCACTAACGCCGCACAGGTTGAATTGCTGACGTTTCTTACACGTGTGCCAGTCCGCTGTATCATGTACCGAGGGAATCCGTACCCCAACGATGTATCGCAGGTCCAGTCGAGGACACGTGCAGACCAACGGACAGCGCCTTCTATGCGGTAAGATCGTCGTGAGTTACATGGATTTCTCACGTGAATGACTCACGTGCGATCACATGAGGTTCTGCACGCGGTACACTGGCCGCGTTTGGGAAGCTCCTGCACCTGGCGAGCACGGGCCGCACGCACGGCAGCGTGTAGGTCCTTTACTTGTAAGCACGATGGCAGATCGTCTTAGCGCTGATTCTTGGACCATTGGCTACGTCACGTCCTCTTACGGTATGTCGTGAAGGTACGTAATTCTCACTTGACTACAATCTGCTCTGCAGGCGGTGACGCACGGCACCAACCATATGGTGGAGCGGCTGATGGAGGACGTGGCGTACCTGACCCGCCTGCCGCCCGCCAACATCTCCATCAACAGCACGCACCTGGACTACATCATGTCGGAGGGAGAGGGTGAGCAGTTCCATGCACATCCACTGCTCGGTCCTTGATGTATCGTTCATGCAGCTGTAAATTGCTGCTGCTCCCGCCGGAGCTGTACCGTTGGCAACAAATCGCCACACCCGTGTGCACATCCGTATTGACCGGCTGTCACGGCCCGCATACCGGTATCTCACCTTCGTAGGCAACATCGACGTGGGCCTGACGGACATTGCGGACTCGCTGCTCGCCGACATCCGGCGGCTGTACACGCTTGTGGGCAACCTGCAGATCTGCAGCCTGGTGCTGTCGTGGCTGCTGGCGGTGGCCTTCATCTTCCTGCAGCTGCGCCCATTCATAGCGCGCAACCGCACGGAGACGCACCGCATCGCGCGCATGCTGTCGGAGCTGCCCGCGGACGTGGACGTGGAGTCGATGGTCAGGCGCATGCTGCTCAGGGACGGGGACGGCAGCGGCAGGAGGACTAGCTCAACGGGCATGGGGCGCGAAGGCGCGGTCGGGGCTGGCAGCAGCTCCTTTGGTCGCCTGCTCGCCAGCGCTGGAGGAGTCGGGGGCGCGCATGTACTGTCGCCTGGAAAGGCCGGAACCGGAGGTGGGTGTAACAGCGTCGCCAAGAACTCCACTGGGTTTTGCGGGGTGCTGCAGTAAGCCAGAGCCAGCAGGGCTTCAGGTACTGGCAGCGAGCTTTACGAAAAAGCCAACAGCCTCTGAAGCTCGCGCTGACCCTCCTGTCGCTGATGCTGTTTTTGGTTGGATTGCAGGTACGGGCGCAGATTCAGGCGCTCGGCAGATGGGCAGCCCACGGAAAGGCTTACGTGGCTCTTGAAAAGGATCAAACCTCGCTGCTGGTTGGCAGGAACCATCAAGTCGGAACTCAACGGCAACTTTACAGAACAGCAACTGCGCATCGCCTTCCTGGGGTGCTGCAGAACTGAAAGTGGTACACGCATTAATGTACAATCGCATTGTGGTGCTCCGTTTGATATGTACACGCATGCACAGGCGTGCTCGCAATGTCCCGCATGCGGCTCGGGACGTCAGGGCAGGTCCCTTGCTTGGCTGTAATGGGGCTAACATGCCTATAGGACGGCAATAAGTGCTATCGGGGCAAGAACTGCGCACTGCGGCTGCACGTTTTGCAGTACGGACCAATGGGACATGTTACCTACTGAGTGCACGTGTGTACGATGGAGTGATGAATGCTGTATTGCGGGCATGAGCGTACTGGCGGTGTGTGTTGCCCACACGATGCCCCACTTCACGCGGAGAATGCTGATACTGCATTGACTAGTCTTATAATAAGTGTTCCTAGTCAATGTGGGATCAAATTTTGTGCTGCAAGTTTTCCCATACATGGATGCGCGGGTCTTAGACTGCACTGCTTATGTGCAATGCTGTTTGACCAATGGCTACAAACCCCTGGATGCGTGCAATAGTATTGAGGGCTTTTCGGCAACTTGATTTCGGGGGTTTTGACAATGCAAAGGTCCGCCAACCGACTGGCTTGAGTTCAAAGGTATTTGTTGTGCGTGGGAGGTGTTGCCATGTCGGGTGGCAAGTTCGTGTTGGCGGTTTTGGACACTTTCGGTTGACCGGGTCCGTCGTATGCGTTGGCGGTAGCCGCCGTGACCACCGAACCGCTAGTGGGATTGATGCGCAGTGAGCGCAACAGTTTGGTGGGGGTGGCGGTCCAGGGGGAACCCCTTGCTGCCGCCGTACGCAACACCCTTCTGTTAATTGATCCGCGTTCAGGGCTCTGAGTAAGGCCTTGGAGCTCGCACCTGCAAGCATACTCATTCGGGATGTACGTGCTAATATGGGGCTAATGCACTACCACCAACCTGAGGACCCAGTACTTCGTCACGAGGTCCTGTCTCGGCTGTGCGCACCAGCCGGACCATGGGCTCGAATACGCTTGCGTCTCAAGGTCGATACCGTATCTACGGTATACCGGTATTAGGGGATCCCCTGATCTATGTACGTGTGTTCGCCGGGTTAATGTGTGTTCGCCTAGTAAGCGTAGGCATGGGTTGCAGCGAGGGTGAGCACCTTCCTTCTCGGGCCTGGGCTAGGCCAGGCTAGGGGCGACGGTGCACGAGGGATGGAGGTGTGCCTGTGGGGCACGCGCCCTGGCACATCTGCATGATCACATGGCTGGCGGCTTGGGTCAGGTTGGGCGCAGTCCACCCCCTGCTTTCATGCGTTCTGTACAGGTCCGGAAGGGACACAGGAGGGCCCCCTCCCCGCCGCAGCACGCACGGCGCTGGCGGAGGCAGCCGCTGCCCTACAGGCGGAGCTGGATGTGGCGCAGCAGGCAGGGGGTGGGATGTGAGGGTGC
>VFQN01004094.1_pt1 | contig 19683 bp, 10 predicted proteins | sample 3512371 | NCBI WGS metagenome assembly VFQN01 (sample SAMN10412370, study PRJNA504923) | tailings metagenome | isolation source: Replicate 2 from Balatoc abandoned mine | place: Philippines: Itogon, Benguet | collected 2017-08-28
AAAACGAAGGAAAGTATGCACAAGCAGAATCCTTGTATACCGAGTCAATTCAGAGAGAGCATTCAAAGGAAAGGAATTGATGAAATTCATCAAATGTTAGGAACAATTGATGCAGAAAAGAGTGAATGTGGGAATAAAGATGATCAAATAAAAATATTTGAAGTTATTGTAAAGACAATTGGTTTTCAAGAATTAAATTCTATAGTATTTAAACAATTAAGAGAATGGGTAATTTCTGTAACATTAGAAGCTATTCAACAGGAAGAAGATGAGGTGAACCATATCAAGTTAAAGTTTTCTCTTGCTTCCTTATATGAGCAACAAGGTCAATTTTTGATTGCAGAACCATTATTCGAGGAATGTTTGAAATTTCGAACTAGCGTATTAGGTGATCATCATTCTGATACTTTATCTGCTATGATTGCTCTTGCTGGTCTTTATCAAAACGAAGGAAAGTATGCACAAGCAGAATCCTTGTATACCGAGTCAATTCAGAGGATGAAAGAAGTATTATCGAATGATTGTAAAGATGAAAACGAGTATCATCCGGCTATTATGAAAGTAACAAATAACCTTGCGATACTCCTCGAAATTCAAGGGAAATATGATCAAGCACAACCATTACTTGAAGATTGTTTAATGAGAAGGAAAAAACATTTAGGAGAAGATGACCCCGATACAATAACTACCACAATTAATTTAGCAAATTTATACAAGCGTCAAGGAAAGATCACACAAGCAGAAAATTTATTGGTTCATTCCTTAGAGCTAATGAATGGAAGTAGCTCTTATGGAAGGAAACATCCACATACTTTGCATGTAATGAGTGCACTTGCTGATATTTATATGAAATTAGGTGAGTTAAAGCGAGCTGAGTTGTTATTGAAAGTTACGCTACAAGAACGAAACTCTTTATTAGGCGAGAATCATCCTGATACCTTAACATCAATGAATAAGTTAGCTGTTTTCTATCAAAATCAAGGTAATTATCAACAATCAGAGGAGGTATTTCGAGAATGTTTAGAAAGAAGGCGAAATGCTTTTGGGCCGACTCATGTAGATACTTTAACCTCTTTAAATAATTTAGGAGGACTTCTTTATAGTCGTGGACGTTATGAAGAGGCGAAGGTATTATTTCTTGAGTGTTATCTCCATTTAAAAGAAATATCGTCGCTGAAACATCCTGATCTTCTTTCATCTATCAATAATTTAGCAGCAATATACTATATGCAAAATGATAATAAACAAGCAGAAGAATTATTTCAACTTTGTTTTGAAAAAAGGAAAATTGTATATGGTTTAAATCATTCAGAAACATTATCAGCCATGAATAATTTAGCTGCAGTTTATAAAAAACAACAAAAATATGATGAAGCAGAAATATTATATATTGAATCAGTCATACGTATGAAAGAATTATATCATGATAATCATCCAGAGATATTAATTATTAAAAATAATTTAGCATCATTATATAAATTACAAAATCGATTTGAAGAAGCAGAAGAATTATATATTTATTGTCTTGATCAAAGAAGAAGATTATTAGGTGATAAAAATCCTCAAACATTACTATCTATGAATAATTTAGCTGCTATTTATCTAGTACAAGGGAAATTATTGGAAGCAAAAGAGTTATTTGAGATTTGTTTAGGTTTAATGATTGAAGTTCTTGGGGATAATCATCCAAACACCGTGATGATTCGTGAAAATATTCATGAAGTTCAAAGAAGAATGAGAAGTATCCAGAATGAACATTCGAAAAATATTCCGGAAATAAAGAAATAAAAAAAGAAGGAAGCTTGATGAAGAACTGTGGACTTTTATCTTATACATCGAAGAATTGTTGTATTACGACAAATTATGAAATAGTTTTATGATGATAATAATAAATGATAGAATCATCACAGAAAACTTTTATCTCTTCACTTATTCCTACTACCTAACAACGACAACTTGACAGCGACTACAAACTAAAACTACAACTAGAATAAACGAGGAACTAGAACACGAGTGAGCTGCTTCTCTTATGATTCAAGATATGGAGTTAAAATTGCAGCAATTTCTGGAGAAATCCATGATCTCCAATCCCCTTGAAATGTATCACAAGTTCTATCAACAGTGCAACCAATATCTAAAAGCTCTTGAATAATTTCGACTCTTGCAAGATCTTCATTCATTAAAGCGTCACTAATATAATCGTGAAATGCAACATTTTCTGGTGTTGCAACTAAACGGAAAAGACCCTCCTTCTCATAGAAAGGACCGTTTAAGATAGCGGTGATGCAATTAGCGCGGCAAGGAGATCGGTAGTTTTTATCTGCACCAAGATCAGCTAGGAGAGTGATCATCTCTGCATTACCAATATAACAGGCTCTCATCAAAGGGGACCAGAAAACTGTGTCGAGATTAGTTTCAGGCTCATCTATTGCTCCTGTTGGGTGAAGTTCATTCGGCTCATCTTCCTCTCCGGTTTCGAACTGAGCGATAGGAGGATATGGGGTAACTTGTTGCACAAGTCCAAATCTTGTCATAGACTCATAAACCATGCCATTAGATTTACGAACCTCTGGAAAGCATGCTACAGGGAGTAGAGGTTGATTAATAATCTCATAATTCTGTTCTAAATCTTCAGTAACTTTCTCTAAATCTCCTTGGCAGATAGCACGATGAAATAAGACTAATTTTCGATCAGCATACATTGAAAGAATCTCAGCTAACATCTCTTCAGTATCAACACCATCAATCACATCAATACTGGTAGTATTCTCATTAAACTCTGCCATCTTTTTGAAAATTTCAGTTTGCAATAGATATTTTTTTTCTACTAAAGATCTAAAGATCGTTGCTGTGAATTTTTTCGAATTGTCGGAAATGATTGCAGAAATTTACATCATAGAGAGATAATGTCTTTCTTATTAAAACAAGGCGTGACATGAAGACCGAGATCGATCGTTTCATTTTTTGATGAGAGTTATTTGAGAAATGAGTTTAGTAAGTATTGATGAGAATTTTTCACTTCCTATCATAGGATTAGGTGCTTTTACTTATGATAATCATGAAATTACAACTAATATCTTTATTCATTATTTAAAATATTATGGTAAAGTGATTGAAATATCAGAACTTTTCACTAATTTTCATTGTTTGAATCAAGCATTACAAACTTTACAATTAAACCGACATGATATTTATATTATTTTTAAAGTATGGCCACAAGATCAAAATCCAGATGAATTATTTCAACGTTTACAATCATTTCTTCAATTGTCTCAGTGGGAATACTTTGACATTGTCTTTATTCACGCCCCAATTAATCTGACCTACCGGTATGAACAGTGGAAAGCATTAGAAAATTTAAAGAATTTAGATCTTGTCAAAGCGATTGGAACGACAAATATGTCGCTCAATCAATTAATGACAGTGATGAAGAATGCTGATCTCTTACCTACCGTCTTCTCTGTTGAAATCTCACCTTTCCTTCAACAACGTGATTTATCAGATTATTGTGATGCAAGCAGTATTACCATGATTAATGTTGAAAGTAATTGCAAAGGAGTCAAGAATCATCATCCGTATTTAATTGATATCGCGCGATCCCTAAACCTTTCCGTGGAAGAGGTAAGAACTACTACTTCTTTCTGACTACTTCACCGACTGATTTCATGTATACCTTTTTCAGTTATTATTTCGTTGGTCGGTGAGTAAGAAGTATGTAACGTTGATCTCTCCTTCTCTACATGGGATCTTCTTTCCGTCGATTGTAAGTCGTGGCAAGGCTAAAGATAATCGGAATAATAGTGGCGCACAATACAATCGCTTTGGTAGCAATGCGAGAAATCATTTCGTGCAAACTAATGTTAATTCCAATGGCTTGGTGAATTGGGAAAGATGGCAAGAACCTCTCCCCAGGGATATTCTGCGCCAACTGGAGGAGTTAGATGAAGAGTACTTAACAACTTGGGCTCCAATAGTTGAGGAGGATAGCTAAATTGTGACTAAGCTTGAGTTAACACTTGATGAAATCCGTAAAACGACATAAACCAACTTACATTAAAGTTAACATTTAAATCAGCTGTAAGTTGAATTGAAAATTGGAAATTCAAATGTTTTCATTCAAAACTGATGGTTTAAAAGAAGAAAATTGTTTTAGTTTTAAGTAGATTGAAAGGTCGCATGTTTACTTCCCTTCGCGAAGACCCCTCATTAATTTTTGACTAAGTGCTAAAACTTGTTCGCTTTTATAAGTGGCTACATCATCAAAAGGAACCTTTGGGTTGATGCCAAGAATATCGAATAAGAAGGCGCGTATATTGTCGTAACTTTTGGAGAAAATACACCAGGCTCTTGATAGGCTTGGTATTCACCAGCGACTTGGATTTTCTTGTCAGTCATCTTTAAAAAATACCAAGTTTTATGGTTAGTGACAGCTCCCCAAAGAATATAAGGAATTCCTTCAACTCTTTCGTTTTCTGCAATCATTACCATATATGCGGCACACTGAAAAATTCCACCACCAGGATCTCCCCTTTTCGCTTCCACGTGAAGCAATGTGGAACCATTCGCTCGCTTTACAGAAAACTCCACTCGTCCTTTTCTCCCATCCATGGTTGTTAACCAGTACTCTAAAGCAAAATAAATTTCAATAATATCTTTTTCGTTTAAAGTATCTATATCGCGATGAACTTCACCAGGATTTAGATCACTTTCTTCTTCTTTAGAAACAGTCGAGGAAGGACGAGAATTCTTTCTAATACGTTGAGCAACAGCCAAAACATCATGAATCGGAACAACACTTTCATGCTTCGGCACTAAATGATACTCATGCTTTGCCATAGAAATGGCTGGTGCAAGCATTTGAAATATAAAGGGTTCCACTTCAGCTTCAGTTACTGGGAGTATCTTCATGGTTTCAAAGGTTTCGTACCATGAGGGTATAATGGCATCCAGGAAGGAACATATCTTGGAAATTCCTTCAGGCGAACCCCATGGATCATCTACAGGTCGAACCAAGGTGCCTTGTATCACAGTGGCATTATCAATAGTATATCCTTGATCAGAAAACTGTTGAATGAACAGTTCAAAAGATTTTATATCGGCTGGAGCAAGTAATTTCGCGTTCACTTCATGTAAATTACCATTTTGGTCCACAAGCTCCACACTCTTTCTTTTCTTTGATCTATTAGTCTCAGATTTCAGCATCTAGCTTTCCAGCGATTACAATTCTCTCAGTCCCTCGCACATGAGGCGCAAATTAAAAGAAAACGGTAAAAGACGACTGTAGGCCAAAGTTCAAACCTCTTGATTCCTTTCGACAAAAACATCCCAAATGAGTGGGACGGCTCTAATCCTTGTACCTGAGAAACTAAACAATTTATGTGATAGATACCTCGAACAAGGGTTTGTAGTTAAATGCAATCACAAGCATTTGAGCATTTGCGTCAGTGGCGAAGAAATTTGAGGATCTAGGGAAACGAACTCAAATTCAAAATTTGATTGTAAAGAGATAAGAGACAAGAGATATCATACATAACACAAGATGTATGCAGAGAAAAATTATCTCGCACTTGGATATAAACCTGGATCTATTATTCGTGTCCAGGTTAAGAATTTTTTGACTTATGATGAGTGTGAAGTATTTCCTGGTCCAAAGTTGAATGTGGTTATTGGACCAAACGGCTCAGGGAAATCAACATTAACTCATGCTATTTGTCTTGCTTGTTGTGGATCTACTGGTGATATAGGTACGTTCGATCTTTGCCTTGGCCTTTTTATTATTAAAAATTCTTACAGGTCGAGCCAATGACTTAGCTAAATTTGTTAAACGTGGGAAGACTGAAGAAGAGGCTTTCGTTGAAGTCGATATTTTAGAACAGTCAGGATCATTATCTACTCTTCGTCGTACAATTAATGCTGCTTCTAATTCGAGTAAATGGATGTTGAATCGTCGTCCTTGTTCGTTATCGGAAGCAAAGAATCATATTGCGAGATTCCAGATTGATGTTGATAATTTATGTTCTTTCATGCCTCAAGATAAAGTTGGCAAATTTACTCAATATTCACCGAAAGAAGTCTTACAAAATACTTTAAAATCTATTCGATATGGCAGTAGACATGCTCGTGCTCCTGTTGTTGTTCCTGTTACTGGCAATAGCTCTTCTAACTCAAGCAGCGCGATTACCCATGACCTTGCCGAAAATGAGGAAGCAATGGATGTAGAAGATAGAGATGTCAGTGAGGGAAAGGACTTATTTACTGAACAACAAGAATTATCTGATACACAAACAAATAAAGAAGATTTAAGAAAACGTAAAGAATCAAAACAAACACAAGTAGAAAATTTGAAAAAACAAATGGATATATTATCATTAGAATTAAATCGTATTAAACAGAAAGATCGTGCAAAAGAATTAAAGAAAAATTATGAAATTAAATTATTAAAATTAAATGGTACAGAATTAAAATCAAAAAGAGAAGAGAAAAAACAAGAAATACAAGAATTAATTAATCATATTAAAACATTATCAGAAGAATTATCACCAGAGAAAATACAATTACGTGATTATGAAAAATTATTATCACGTCTTCAACGTGATGAAAATACTATGATTGATCAATTACAATCAACTTCTGAGAAAATTACGAATAAAATTGGTCGTGTGACTGATAATGAAGAAAATGCTGAAAAAATGTCGATTGAAGTCATTAATGTTGAAACAATTCGTCTAGCAACACAAAAAGAATATGAAAATAAAACTAATGAATATAATAAAACTGAATTAAAATATAAGCAATCATTAAAAGATAGTCATTTAATACAAGAGGAAATTGATAAATTACAAGATGAAAGAAATGATATTTTAATGAAACAAGATAGTACTAATAATAAAATTGAAGAATTAAAAGATAGAATTGAACAAAATATTAATATTATACGTGATATAACAAAACAATTATCATCATTACAAGATTCTCGTGCGATTTTTAAACAAAAATTACAACAAAGAAGTGAAGTGAGCGGTGATCGATTATTCAGAGATACTGTTATTGCAATGAATTGGTTAGAGCAAAATGAAGAGTTATTAACACAACAAAATCGACGTATTATTGGTCCAATTGCTTTACAGATTAAAACCAGAGATAATGCATGTGCAGCGATGTTAGAACAAATTATTCCATTAAATCGTTTATTAGGTTTCCTTGTTACCAATGATTCTGATGCAACTTTCTTAAAGAAGAAACTCCGAGGTGATATGAAATTACAAGTTGATATTTTTACGATGAAAAACGTATCCAGAGAAACACCTAAACTTCCATACTCAGAAGAGATGGTGAGAAGAATTCAAGATCATCATATTCCTGGTTTACAAGGTTATTTATATCGACAAATTGAATGTGATGATATTGTTCGATCGTTTCTCTTCTCTTTCCAAGCGTTACATACGATTCTTTGGGGAAGAACGGAAGGATCTTCGAATATCACAACGGATCAGTTAATGACACTCTGCCCTCCTGGAGTACCAGGATTTCGCTTATTTATGCACGAAAAATCAAATGCAGTAAACACTCCGTCTCGTAGCTCGAGCACTCCTCAAAGAAGGGACGGAGGTGCTGGGTCGAGTATTATCGAATTTAATGGTCGTAAGAGTCGTTATGCACCTAATGCTCCTCCTTCGACGGCCTCCTTTGTGGTCACTCCGAAGGGCCTCATTACAGCAGGAAGTGGAGGTGACGACACATCGATTGAGGATCTTCGCAGAGAATATCAGGAGAAAAAGCATCGTTATGACTTGGAGTCGGAACGACTATCTGCAGAACTGATGAAGGAAGAAACTCTTTTTAGTCAATTTCAAACTGAGGCATTAGGAATGAAAAATCAAATTCAAGATCTTATGAAGAAATTAAAATTACCACAACAACTGGAAGCGGTGATGGTAAACCTAAAGAAGAGTATCAAGGATTTAGAAAAACGGTTAACAGTGGACTCCAATAAGCAAAAGAAAGAGAAACAACAGCAATATGCGAGCAGTGTTGATCAGTTATTAAATCATTTAGAAGGAATGACAACTGATATTGAGGCTTTTACACAACAAAGAATGGATCGACGAGTCTTTCAAACAATGAAACAGTTAGTTCAATCTCAATTCGAAGAGAAGCAATCACAGTTGAAAAAGAAAGAAAAAGAGATTGAAGCACTGAGAAAACAAAAAGAAATTTTACAACGCGAATTAGATAAAGTGGAAAGAGAGTTAGAAGAGGCTACGATGACGTTGAAAGACATTATGGATCGTGAGAGTCCTGGTAATCGTGATTATTTTATAAATGTCATTTTTCCAAAAATTATGGATGAATGCCCAGAGACGACACGAGAAGAGATTGAAGATCGAATTGTTGAGATTGAAGCACAAATTAAGGCAATTATTGATAATCCTGAGGTTGTTGAACGATATCAAGATTTAGAGAGGGATTATGAAAAAGCTTCGAAAGAATTAGAGATTGCTGAGAAGGAATATCTTTCAGCTGAAACAACTTTACAACAAAGATCAGAACATTGGTTAAATACAGTGCAAACGATTACCCAAAAGTTGAATAATCTATTTAGTGCATATATGAAAGGATTAGGGTTTGATGGTGAGGTTGTTTTGAGACCGATTGGGCGATTCATTGATTATGAGATGCAGTTAAGAGTAACCTTCAGGGAAGGTGCTCCATGCACTGATTTATCAGGAGCAAGACACTCAGGAGGTGAGAGAGCGGTCTCTACGATAATGTTTTTAATGGCATTACAGCAGATGACTTCTTCACCTTTCCGTGTAGTGGATGAAATCAATCAAGGTATGGATGAAAGGAATGAGAGATTAGTGTTCGACCGTGTTGTGAAGTCATGCTGCGAGGATTCGCTGTCTCCCCAGTATTTCCTTGTCACTCCTAAGCTTTTACAGGGATTGCGATGCTTAGATCATCCTCAAGTGACAGTGCTGTTGATCTGGAATGGTCCAGGAATTCAAGAGAAATGGAATTTATCGACCATAGTTCGAAATCTGAAGCGTAAGAAAGGTGTGATGGAAGAAGAGGAAGAGGATGAAGCTGCGGAATTAGAAAATCGACCAAATATACTGAAGAGGAAAGAGAGTACAGCTTCTACTTCAGTGAAGCAAGAAGGGCAACCAATGTTGAAGTATCTTAAGGCAGGTAAATAAAAAGTAATCTTTAATCGATAATTATCGAATTAACTCAAGCATGGGCTATTATGTTGAGTCAAACTTTCCCAATCGTGCGGAATATTATAGGAAATCAAGAATTTTATGAGTTAATTAACATAAGCAAAGTTCGTCTTAGGAAACTCTATTCTATTTATTAACGCAAGTCATATGCTAAATGCTATTCTGGTTCATATCTTCTGCTGCGAGAGACATCGCAATCAACCCCCCAGCTTGAGCACCTGATGCCACTGCCACCGAAACTTGACGAAAAATTGACTCGCAATCCCCTGCCGCATACACTCCAGGAACAGTTGTTTGAAAGTTTTGATCGATCTTTAATCGCTGATGCGGTTCTACCAATTCACATCCTAACTCCATAGGGATTGTGCAATGTTGTACTGTTGGGCAAGGAGCATACAGCGCATCGAGTTCGAGCGGTGGCTTGCCTTCTGCTTTGAAGGTAATATGGTTAATCTGTCTGTCTTTGTGGTCAATGGCGTGAATTTCGTCCTCGACAATCATGACCTTCGCTGTCGGATGGTTTAATAACATTTGTTTTGTTTCTTCTGGTAGACTGCAAGCAGCTCCGTTCGTTAAAATAGTCAAGCTATTTGTTAATTTGAGAAGGAAAGAACAAAGCGTCAACAATGTTGGACCATTATCCAAGAGCGCAAGTTTCTTATCTTTCAATTCATACCCATGACAGAAAGGACAATGTTGAATACTATATCCCCAGCAATCGGCAAAGCCTGGAATTTCAGGCAATATATCCTTCTTTCCAGTCGCAAATAATATTCGTCGGCTTTCGAACTGTTGATTGTCTTCCATCGTAACTTGGAAAAAGGGACCATTCTTTCGAGCAGAAATCGCTTTCCCACGCACAAAATTAAACGTCGGATACTTAAACAGTTGAGATCTGGCCCGTTCTTGGATATCCCCAGGATTGTCACCATCATGAGCGAGAAATCCATGAGACTCTGTGACCATCTGATTGCAACGAAGTCCAGAATCAACCAGTAACACATTAAATCGCATACGAAGAACTGTCAAAGCAGCAGAAAGACCAGCAAATGATCCACCGATGATAATTAAGTCGCGCATCTTCCAGTAAATATTCGCGAATAAATTGTGTCAACTTCTCTCTTCGTTCATTACAAAGTTTTCAAGTTTCCACCTTCAATTTCCCTCTCTCCTAAGTTGTCTGAATTCCAGAATTGCAGAATTCGGCGCGGTGTGTAAAAAGTAGCGAACCTAGCAATGCCTTATAAAAGGAAATAAACTCATAAATTCCCATAAAAATGATGATTGGCTTAGACAAAAATAGTAATATTTCGTTTTCTTGAAAGTCGATATTCTTATTTCGAAGTGGAGAGGGGTGCAACATTTGCGTGGAAAGTTATTTTACTGTGAAGAATCGTGAGATTTCTTCACATAAAGACACAATTTAATCAAGCTAACCATGCAATCAGACGGAAAAGATGCAATGAATCCAATGTATGCATTGGAAAAGGTCGTTTCAAATCCTGAACCAGCGTTATTACATGCGGAAGGTATGCAGATTGATGTCGAGAAGTTATGTTATGGGATACAAGTTGGAAATGAGAATACCATTAAGAATATCTTACATGAAGTGAGTTTTCGATTAAGACCAGGTTCAATGTGTGCATTAATGGGACCATCAGGCTCTGGAAAGAGGTAAAAGTCCCCAATCACTGTTAATTGCTCCTAACGAATCTCTCTGCTTCTTCTCTTAGTACTCTATTGGATCTCTTAGCTGATCGTAAACTTGTTGGAAGATGGTCAGGAGAGATCTATTTTAATCATGGACCTCGTTCAAAGTATTTTAATCGTGATTCTGCTTATATCTTACAAGATGATCTTCACTTTGCTACCCTGACTGTACGTGAGACAATCTATTATTCGGCTTGTTTTAAATTACCTGAAGGTACTTCACAAGAGATTATCAACCATCGTGTCGATGAATTATTGAATTTAATGGGATTATCTCATGTCGCACATTCTATGGTCGGTGATGCAACACATAAAGGAATCTCAGGTGGACAAATGAAACGTTTATCCATTGCCGTAGAAATTGTTCATCTTCCTGAATTAATCTTTTTAGATGAACCAACCTCTGGTTTAGACAGTACCATGGCATTAGAAGTGATGACAGTTGTCAAACAATTAACAAAACAAAACCGCACATGCATTACCACCATCCATCAACCATCCCCTGAGGTATTCGAATTATTTGATAAAGTCGTATTATTAGTGGAAGGTCGATTAGTCTATTACGGTTCCTCCAAGCATGTCATTGATTACTTCACGTCAGAACCATTGAATTATTATTATATTGAAGGACAAAATCCTGCAGAGTTTATTATTGACGTAGGAGAAGGTATTATTAAACCAATTAATTCAGAAAAGACATTATCAACAGAAAAATTAGAAGAATATTATTTAAATAGTAAATATCGTTATATCCCACCAACAAAAGACGCAATTGATTTAGGATATAATAAATATCAAGAAAAGGTGAAAAATGATAAAAATTCACGTTTACATGCAACTTCCAATACCACACAATTTCTATTATTAACCCATCGTAATGCGATTGCGATTATTCGTGATTTACCTGAAATTAGTGCACAATTAGGTAAAAATATTATTGTTGGTTTATTAATTGGCATCATCTTCTATAATCAAGTAGAAATAACGGATACACCGTTGTTTACCCCACCGCCATTAAATCAACCTTTACCTGAAGTCACTAACATTTCATCTTTATTATTCTTTGGTACCATGTTTACAATGGTTTCTAATATTCAAGCAATACCATATTTAATTAGTCGTAATTTAATCTTCCGTCGTGAAGTTGCATCATTTGCATATTCTGTATCACCTTATTGGTTATCACATTGTTTAACTGTAATCCCAATACAGTTATTAGGTTTTACATTATTTGCATTTTGTGTTTTTTTCTTATGTCATTTCCCACGAACTAATGAATATTTCTTCTATTTTTATTGTATTATGTTCTTTTCATCGATGAATGCATTTTATTTTGCAATGTTTCTTGCTGCTTTTTTCCAACAACAGAAATTAGCCTTAATTTTTTATCCTTTATCCTTTCTTTTCCTATCAACATTTGCTGGTTTTGCTATCCCTGTGAATGATGTACCACCTGCTTGGAGTTGGGCACCATACGCCGATTATGTACGTTGGACATTTGAAGGATTAATGACCAATCAATGGGACAATTATGATGATGATACCACCGAACAAACAGTATTAGAGATGTATGGAATGACAGGATTTAATAAATATGATTCCTTTTGGACTTTAGCGATAGCTACAGGTATTATTCTGATCGGTGTTTATATTGCTATGAGACCTGCCAAGAAAAGGTTAGAGAAAGTTACTAGTGAAGAATTTAAACAACATAGTTTACGAGAAACGTTAAACTCTCTTCACTCCTCTGCTTTGTCGCATCCTCCTCCTTCTACCAAAGTACCGGACTTAGAGGCGAATACCCTCGTTGATAAACTACTAGACGATGAAGAGGACGATAGAAATCTCCCAGTGAGTCCAGGAGGAGGTGTTGGTCGTCAACCAGCATTAAAGAAGGTTGTGAGTGATTTGGAGTCTAGTAAAAGTGCTAGCTCGCATCGAGCGATGGACTTCGAGGTTGACTCATCTGGTATGAAACCATTACATGGTTATTATCTCACCTTCCGTGATGTCAGCTACTCCGTGGTTGTTAATAATCCTCAAACAGGGAAGAAAGAGACAAAAACCATCTTAAAGAAAGTCAGTGGTCGTGTTGAACCTAATGAGATGTGTGCACTGATGGGTGCATCAGGTGCTGGTAAATCCACACTGTTAGATGTGTTAGCTGATCGTAAAACTACTGGAGTTGTTTCAGGAGAGATTTATATTAATGGTAAAGCACGTACAAAGAGTATGATGAAATCAACTGCTTATGTCATGCAAGATAATGCTCATATTGGTGCATTAACAGTACGAGAGACTCTTTATTTTGCTGCATTACTTCGTTTACCACAAACTATGACCGAACAAGCCAAAGAAGAAAGAATTGAAGATATTATGAGAATATTAGGATTAAATCATATCGCTAATTCTATTGTTGGTGATGAAGAAAGACGTGGTATCTCAGGGGGACAGAAAAAGCGTTTATCGATTGGTGTAGAGATAATTCATTTACCACAAATGATTTTTTTAGATGAACCAACCACAGGTTTAGACAGTGCAATCGCTTTTGAGGTAATGTTTGCAGTACGCCAGATAGCAAATCAACAAAGAACCGTTTTATGTACCATCCATCAACCATCAACATTAACCTTTGATTTATTTGATAAAGTAATGTTATTAGGTGCAGGACAAATGTTTTACTACGGTAAACGTCAAGCGATTGTATCATACTTTACATCTTGTTCCTATGCTTTCCCTTTTAAGACTGGATCCAATCCTGCTGATTTTATCATCGCCATAGCTTGTCAAGCGATTGTACCAGGTAATAGAGGAGGAGAAGAAGGAGAGAAGGTATCAGCAGATGAATTAATTGAATTATATCAAAAGACAAAATTATATCAAGATTTTTATAATAAGATTAATGAATTATTATCATTAGATGTTTTTCAATTCAATAAATATCAACAACAACATAATCTTGCTCATTTATCACCAGAAGAGATTGAAAATATTCAATTAGGTGATAAAGAAGATTATTATCATACTTCATTATTTTTTCAAATACAAACATTAGTCTATCGTGCATGGGTACGAAAAATGAGAGATTGGAAAGCAACACTAGTTGTCACTCTAAGGTAAGTGAATGAAAACACATCGTGAACGAACTCTGAAGTCTCTCTGATTGATATATAGATATGCAGTTGTTGCTTTATTTTATGGTACCATCTTCTTTCAATTAAAGACAGGCACTGATGCAAATGTTTATAATAATCGTTTATCAATATTATTTTTTACATTATTATCAATCTTAATGAATCATCAAGAAGAAATACCTGAATTACATGAAGATAGATTAATCTTCTATCGTGAAAGATCAGCACATGCTTATGGTCCTTTTGCGTATTGGATATCAAAATTAATGATAGCAATACCGTTTGATGTGATTAATAGTTTTGTATTTGCTATCTTACTGTATTTCTTATGTGGATTACGTGATAATCCAGTAGAATGTTTTGGATTTTTCTTATTAATTGTATGGGTTACAACCTTTATTGCATTATTTATATGTCAATTTATTGCTTTTATATCACCATCAACAGAGATTGCAATGAGTTTATTCCCGATTGTATTATTCTTTGCTACTGCATTTGAAGGTTTTATAATATTCTTACCACAATTCCCGAATTGGCTTGGTTGGGCAGCGAATGTCTCTTATATGAGATTTGCCTTCCAAGCATTAGTATTAAATGAATTTCAAGGGAATGATGAGAATTTACCAAATGAAAGTTATTATATTGATGAATTAGGATTTGATACATTTAGTAAAACAGAATGTGCAACTTTTCTATTAATCTTCTTAGCGTTTCATGGGTTTATGTCATTTATTGCAATTCAATATGTAAACTTTGAGAAAAGATGAAATAAAATAAGAGAATAGAAGAGAAAGAGTGGAAAAAAGATGAGAACATTAATGAAAATGAATGAGGAGGAAGTAAAGTTATAGGAATTTTGATTAGGTTGTGTTGCTGTTGTTGCTGATTATTGTGTCGTGGGTGAACAGTTTGAGTTGTTGTGTCTATTGTTTGATATGTTTTTATTTCTGGTTAGTTGTGATTTTCCCCAACAATTTCTACTTTTGCCAAGAATTTTGATAAACAATGATATCTATAAAGAATATCGTCTAAATTATTCTCTTACTCATATTTTCCCTTTCTTGCTAAGATATGCATATATGCACAAGCAGAGCGATGTAAAATATAAATAAAATATCATTACTTGTAAGAATCATTCCTCCGACAACTCGATCTATTTTCTTTTGCTACTTTATATTATCTATCCTTTGGATTTTTAGCGTATCTATTAGGCCATGAGTTTTATCTTCCCACCAAGAAGAGGAATTTAGGATCATGTTTACAAACTACTTGAGGCTAATTAATTAAACCACCGAAACAAAAGCAAAAACAGGCTGATTAAAGTTTTACAACAAAAGCTATCATTGTAAAATATAGTTAAAACTATCTTTACAATACCTTGTATTATTGAGATAGAAATAACAAAGTTCCATAAAGGAACAACGATTCAGTAATCAATATAAAATCAACATAGATTTTCTCTTACTGCCTCTAGTTTGATCTAATACTCTGAGAAACTTTTCTACTTGCATCACTGAGCTTGTCACTCATCCTTCTTGATACTTTTGTGAGTTCCTTTCCAACTCTTTTCGCCAATGTACTAATGTAATAATGATATAACCAGACCATGACAGGTGTACAGACGTACAGACTAAAGAAAAGGATAAGAAGAAAATAAATTAGCCCTTCCCCGTTGTCTATGGAGAAAACGATTTCAAATCCCTCAACTCTATAGAGAAGAGTAAGAAGGAGAAGAAGAAAGCTTAGTAAGAGAATCATATTCTTGCTCAAAACTAGAATCAATTTTAGAGTTCTTTCTTTCTTTTGCTCAAAATTCCAACTCAAAATTTGGTTGTATTCTCTCGATAAATCAGACTCTTGCTACATCCGAACCCTTACTTGAGAACTTAAATAAGATACGATTATATAGGATATTATATATAGACATGATTAAAAAATGATTATATATACGATGTGCTTTCCTAGACTTTATTATGAATCATTCTTTGCTTTAAAACAGTCCATGTCCAACCTTCACTATCTCCATCCTCTGATTCTTCTTTCTGCCCCTCATGAATAGAATCGTATAACCATGTCACATCCAACTGTAAGATCTCTGCCTACATAGAAAGAAATGACACCATTCACGTTAGATGGAGGAAATGACTTACCCGACATCCTAACATTGATTTGACAGATGGTAAAGTTCTCCCGAAGTCTCCATGTACAAACTCCTTCACATAGGCACCAGCTGACGTCACTAACCTCATTAAGAAGTAATGTGAATTCAGAGGATAAGTTCTGACGTGATAGATGTATTTATCTCTTTCTAATAATGAACGACGATGCATCACTCTTAAAGGCGTCTTCTGACAGACTCTTAAACAAGGTATTCCTTCCTCATCGACGTCTCGTTTACTCGCTTCTTCTAAGAGTCTGAGTTTTGTCGGAGTGAGAGGTGACGTAGTGTACACGAGACAACAATAACCCTTCCTCTTCTCTTCTGCCTCGACTTGCATCCTCTCCCATGTAGCTGACGTTGTCTATTATCATACAAAAGAGAGATGAGAACAAATTAGCATCTAATCGTGAGAGTGAAGAGTGACGTACCACAGTGAGTTTAGATACTTTAATATCACCATATATATTCAATCCTCGCTGACACTGGTTTATGTCAGCAGTGATTTGAACAAGCATGGTGTCAGTAACAATTTTTCTAGCTTGTAAGATCTGAAGACAGAACGGTCGACCATTACCAAGACAACGTACATCAATGTCTTCACGACCACAACCATGTAAAGTGCATGCATGACATGACGTCGCCTCATAAATATAAGAGGCGATGATCTCTTCAACAGAGTACCTTCCTTTACGATCTTCATCAGGTATATCACCTTCATCTTCGCCTGTGTCATCATTAGAGTTAGGTTGGTATTGGAAGGGTGTTGACGTCAGTGACCAAGGTGATTGAGGCACATCTCTTGCATACTTGTTGTACCTGCCTAATACATAGATTGGAGGAAAAAAACTGTCTAAACCAAATTCATAGACAGATTGTCTGGGAGGGATGACGTCAGGACTGCTATTACCACCTAGATCACTGTAGAGGAAGTGATGGACATCAGTGATAATCTTCTCACAAGTCTGAGTCAGATGAGGTAGGTTATGATGTGGCTGAAATTCTTCTCTTAATTGAATCAGATACTGATCTATAAATAAACATGATATAACGAGGGTCAGAGAGTGTAAGAGAGGTGTTTCTTACCTATCTCAGAGCGTGTCCAATCCTCACTGACGTCACTACTCTCAGTGTTACCATTACCACTCACTTCTTCTGCTTTTCTTTTCCTTGCCTTTGCTTGATCTAACTTATTCCTGATATTGTGAGTCAGTGTAATCGCCTTCGATGATGTAAGATAAGTGAAATATAAATGTAACACTTCTCTCTGTTTCTCGATTAATACACGTATTTTGACAATTATATCAGCATTGGAAGGTACTACAATGATTTTATAACGTATTTGAAGTTGTGTTACAAGGTATTGACGGAGAAGTGCATCTATGGTGGTGAAGGAGATTGTCTTGTCTGTGGTTGAGGTAAGATAGGTACGAAACAGAATTCTAGGAACATCGAGTATGGCTGGGAAGGATAGATCAAGCTCTATGGCACGCTTTTCATCAAGTGACTTCTGAGGGAATTGTGTTTGATATCGTTGAGCAATGGAGTCAATGAGTGAGTTCAGAGAAGAAAAGTCAAGGACATCCCAACAGTTAGGACAGATCGGTGGAGTAGATACGGTGGAGACTTCATTTGAAAGATCTTTGAGTGATTTTCTTTTTCTCTCGCATTCTTTTATGATGCTTTCGTTTGATTGCTATTGGCATGAGATAACTAATAGTCACGTTCAGATAGTGGCAACTTACCAAACAGACCCATTCAGGTTTGCAACCTAAAAACAAAGCTTGACAAAAAGAGCAGACTGGAAACCGCAGTAATCGCTCATGGAAGGAACTCATTGTGATTTACGAGAGTTGGATCACTCCATTCAAAAAAGGGTAATTAATGTGCAAAATGCGCTGCACGAGACCAGCAGTGATTCACTGTTATTTCTGTTAGACAACCACCCCGCCCGCCCAAGTGGCAGCTTGGCCGAGTGGTCTAAGGCGTTGCGTTTAGGCCGCAATCCGAGAGGGCGTGGGTTCGAACCCCACAGCTGTCATTTCTTTTTATTTGTTTTAATAGAACCTGGGACATGTAAGAAGGATGCCGGGTTCAGCTCTTCTTCGTAGCGAGTCCTCGTTAAAAACCGACTAGGAATCTTTCTATAACCGGTGTTTCTTAACACCACAATAACCAATCGGAATAATTGGATAAGAGGCATTAATAAGGTGGACGACTATCGGTAAGGCCGTACAAAAATAAGGTCGGTTGCCGGTAAGATGTCTTCCTCGTGCATATTGGAAATGTTGAAACGAAACTGTGAGACGAAACCCATTTAATCAAACTTAACGTAAAGTCTCCAAACGCAGGTAATTGCTCTTGCCATAGAGGTACAGACTATCTCCATACGCAGATGACCATAATACAAAATGTCTAACCTCCAAGGTGGTTAGACATTTGGGTCTGTATTATGGTCATCTGCGTATGGAGATAGTCTGTACCTCTATGGCAAGAGCAATTACCTGCGTTTGGAGACTTTACGTTAAGTTTAATTAAATGGGCTTCGTCTCCCAGTTTCGTTTCAACATTTCCGACATCCACGAGGATGACATCTTTGAAGTCGTCCGTTTTGTTCTGGTAAAACATTTCCCTTCCGTTTTTCATTCCGCATGTTGTTTAATTCATCGAGGAACTTCTGCTTCAGATTGTCAAATTCTCCTCGTGAAATGAAGCTGTCATTGGTCATCATCGAATCGTTTAAAGTATCAGTATTTTCAATGAGAACTTACATACAGTCAGTGTTAGATAAGTAAATAGAGTGTATGCGCACCTCAGAAAAACTTCCTTCGTTTTTCGTTTTAAGCAAATACACTAAAATTTAAAACATTTCACTAATCGAATTCTACCGATAACAAAAATCGAATTCCAATTCTCCTTCGTTTAGCGATATCTTTAAATCGAAGGAGAATTCGTGCGATACTTTATCAGACATATCAATGAACATCTTACCCATTCTAATATCATTACCATGATTGGATTGACTAGGAAACATCGAAGAGGAGGTGACAGTCCTCGTCAATGGTTTGGAAAAGACGCCAAAACATGACCAGGGTAGGCTGCTGGAAAAGAGAGTCAAAAAGACTCTCAAGAGTCTTGATTTACTCATAAATGATGATAATCACAATGATTTATCACAGTTAGATCTTAAGAAGCGTTTCACATCAATGAATTGTCTCCCATATACTGAAGTGTCTCCCTGATGTGATACAGTATCATGTACTTTGTTGCAGACGCCACACGATTCGAAATTAGTCGTCCTTCTGGGCCTTATCAGATTCAAGAGATGTTCTATAAAAGCCCTCACTAAATGCACAACCAGGGGGAAGGAGATCATTCCCGTGGACTGATTTATCACTTGTGGGATGGATGACCTTGTAGGAAGTGCCAATGATCAATAAATTTAAAATAAATGATT
>VFQN01004095.1_pt1 | contig 19680 bp, 21 predicted proteins | sample 3512371 | NCBI WGS metagenome assembly VFQN01 (sample SAMN10412370, study PRJNA504923) | tailings metagenome | isolation source: Replicate 2 from Balatoc abandoned mine | place: Philippines: Itogon, Benguet | collected 2017-08-28
GGGGGCGGGGGGGCGGGCGGGGGGGGGGGGGGGGGGGGGGGGGGGGGGGGGGGGGACGGGGCGCGAGGGCCCGAGGTTGGTAGGGAGGTGGGTTAGGGGTGATCGTGTGGGTTAACAGTGTTGGGCGCGCGATGCACCTGGGGCATGTGTGAGAGCGGGTCAAGTTGAAGCAACAGGTGATGTTCTGTGGGCAGAAGGGTGCCCTTCTGTGCCTCACAGGGAGGTGCCGAACGGAAGTCGCAAAGGCGCCCTTGCAACCCACCGACGCTCCACGCGGTGTACCCCTACGTGCCTATGCCTCACTTTCCTTCCATCGCACCCCGTCCCCCCAGGCTCTGAACGACGAGGCGCCCAACGCCCCCTGGGCCCTCACCTTCTCCTACGGCCGCGCGCTGCAGTCCACCACCCTCAAGGTACGGCACCGTACCAGGGGGGAAGCGTCTGCCGTACAGGGGAAGCATTTGCCGTACATAGCCATGGCAAGGGGCCTGCGCACTTGCCGGTTGGAAGGCAGCCGGGTCCCCTTGGGACACGTGCGGAAGCGGTGCGAGGGCAGCAGGGCCCAGCGCCAGAGGGTGGTGCACAGGCAGCCGGGGGTTGGCGCTTGGCGGCCTGGAAGGGGACGGCCACTTAGCCGGAGGAGCGAATAGCAGGACAGGATGGAGGGCGCCTGCACGTCCCGTAGTGGATAGCCGCGGCGCAGCAGCACAACGCTATAGTGGTGCCGCCCTGCCCGTGGGCTTGCGCAGACCACAGCGCACACAGGAGCACTGAACAGCAGGCCTCACCGCGCCCCTCAGCGCCGTATACCGGTAGGGTGCCCTGTGGGCACTGCGTGCAGCACGCAATGCACCTTACCTCCCAGGCACACGCGAGGGCCCAGGCCCTCACACATGGCAGTTGTGACCGTACCCTCGCCCTGACACATGTCCCCGCCCTTTGCCTTTCCCTGCCGTACGCGACGCTGCACACCGCAGACGTGGCGCGGCAAGCAGGAGAACTGGGCGGCGGCGCAGGACATCCTGGTCAAGCTGGCCAAGGCCAACAGCGAGGCGGCGGCGGGGCAGTTTAAGGGGCCGCACCCCGTGCCCGGCGGCGGCCGCATCCTGCAGGTAGGGGCCAGCATGGGGCAGGGCCTGGGCAGCAGCTGGGACAGAGTGTGGGTGCTAGTAGGGGAGCCCGGTGAGACTGTATTGCAGCAGGGAGCGTTTCGAGCTGGCGGAGCACAGCCGTTGCAAGCTTGGCGCAGTGGGCAGCCTGCATGTGGTACATGCCTGATCGACGAAGTTCCGTCTAACAACAGCGCGTTTTCGTTTAGGCTGGCCAGTATGCCGGACCGCCGGTGCGGGTTGGATGTGGATGTTCGTGCAGCGCAAGCCTTGACCTCTGTGCTCTCGTTTTTGCCCCTGCAGGCCCTGCGCACCGGCGGCGCTGGCAAGTAAAGCTGCTGCGCGACCGTTGGACGACTTGGCTACAACCACTGTAACATGAGTGACGTGTACTTCCTTGCCACGCACATCCGGGATCCTGGGCAAGCGCGCCAGGTGCTAGGACGGGGGACCCCGCAGCCTTCGAAAGCGAGCAGGGGACGGCGACATGCCTCTAGTGGTGGTGCTAGGCGTGCAAACACATTGGGCTCAAGGGGCCGACCGATCTATTCTAGAGCGTAAGCTGCATAGGCCAGTAGGAATGCAGGCCTTCGCTGGGGCCTGCGGGGCCCCAAGCCTGAGGGCACGGGCCCAGGGTTTAACAACGGCAGCAGCAGCCACTCGGTGCCAATGCTGAACCTGTTCGGCCGGACGTTACACAGATGAAACCGGTCGTCTACTTTAGTGGCAGTATCGTGAGAGGCCATAAGCACAGGCAGCGTACGACAGTGGAAGTTGGGAGTCTCTGGCAGCAAGCTGCAGCAAGTCTCGATCAGCTCGTCAAAGTGCACCTCACAGCGAGGAACCTACACAAAACTGGTGACGCCATGGCTGTATAATACAGTTATTGACATAACATGCGACAGCCGGGGAGCGGGCACGTACGCGGGGCGCAACCGGTCCCATACCGCGGGACAGCGCTTCAAGCTCTCGTTTCACCCAGGAGCGCGTACAAGCGACAGACATGTAGCCAATTAGCTGCAGTCCTGGTTGCGCACTGCGACGCCGCGGGGCACAGCAAGGTGCGAAAGCGCTGTAGTCGACCGTCGCGAAAGCCTGGGCTTGTCAGCACCGAACAACATATCCGACCAATAGGTTACTTATAGATGCTGTGACCTCGTGGTTGCAGGCGGAGCACCCCGAGTGCCCTGGGCGCGTCGAGGCGGTGGTGTCGCGCCTGCAGGAGCTCTGGGGCAGCACCGGCGGCAGCAGCGGCGAGGTGCAGTGGCTGCCCTCTGCCCGCGTTGCCGCCCCCGAGGACCTGGCCCTGGTGCACCCGGAGCGCTACGTGGCCGCCGTGCAGGCGGCGTGCGCCCGGCTGCAGGTGTGCTGCACCCGTGCCGCACGTGTCCCGTGCAGGACCGCCCCTGTTCAAGTACTGGTGCTCAGGCCAAGCCCGCTGTAGCAGGGACGCCAGGCTGGTGTGCTTTCTGTTCCGGTCAACTGAACACTTGAGGAGTTGCTCCCGGCCGTACGGTGCCGTACGAGACGACACCCCCGCTCGGCCAACCCGGTACCCCGCAGGAGGTGACCCTGGTGGATGACTCCACCTACCTGGCGCCCGGCTCCTTCGACGCCTGCTCAAGGGTGGGTGTACGAGTTACGTTACATACCGGTAGCCCATGTCAGACCGGTGGCAACGTACGATCAGTTCACCGCACCGCTTCCTACGCCGTGCTCGATGCCGCATCCGTGCCTGCAGTACCACACCCGGCCTCTCAGCAGAGCGCTCGCTGGGATGGCGCGGTGTCTTGGACCTGCAGCACGCGCTCCCTACCGCAGCACCCCTTGACTACATCGCACCGCACACCCGTCAACCACACAGAGCGTCGGCGTCACGCTGGACGTTCTGGACACACTCCTGGAGCCAAGCGCACGCCTGATACGTAGCAGCAGCGCGGGAGCCGCAGATAGCAGCAGACTACGGAGCAACGGTGGGCGCATTAGCCCACCGGACGCCGGTCCCGCAGCGGGGTTTGCTGTTGTGCGGCCCCCTGGTCACCACGTGGCCCCCGCTGGTCGGCCCATGGGCTTTGGCGTCTTCAACACGGTAGCCGTTGCGGCACGGCACGCGCAGAGGAGACACGGCGTAGAACGGGTGAGGATGGGTGGCGGCGGGTCAGGGTGGGTCAGGGCCGGTCAGAGCGGGTCAGGGTGTGTCAGGGTGTATTGTGGCGGATCAGGCGGGGCCAGGGTGGGTGAGAGAGGCGCTGGGACGTTGCATTATGCATAGCCTCCAGGGTGGCGCACGCGGGACGCAGGGGTGGCAAGTGAGACTGCGCACAGCTTGTGTCAGTAGTCGAAGATGTTCCACGTGGGACGGGCACGTGTGGTGGCCCTGTTGTAGTGCTTCGGTTAACCGCGCCTTTCCATGCATAGCCATAACCAGTTGGCGTGGCGCGGGAAGGTACTTGCGCGGGAGCGGCACCGGAGTCAACCACTCATTTGCCACAACACTTCCCAGATCTCTGCAGCTTACGCGCCTCATGGTGCTTTGGCCTCCTTGCAGGTCATGATCGTTGACTTTGACGTGCACCACGGCAACGGCACGATGGACGCCTTCTACGACGACCCGTCCGTACTGTACGTCAGCACGCACCAGGCGGGGCTGTGGCCGTACACGGGCAAGGCGCGCGACGCGGGCGGCCGCGGCCCGGGCGCCGGCTGCACCGTCAACGTCCCGCTGCCGGGAGGGGCGGGCGACGAGGCGATGCGCCAGGTGGGAGGCAGCTGCTGGAAGGGCGGCGAAGGGCGGCGTTAGCCAGCCATCAGCATGTGTATTGAATCCTTTACAACGGGGGCGTATGAATGGGTGGTCGGCGGCGCTCTGCTGCACACCATGGATAGCGTTGGGGGCGTAACCGCCGAGCGGCAAAGTGGCTAACGGAAACGGTCGGCCCGCGGAGAGGGGGGGAGGGACGGTTAGGAGTCAAGCGTGTGCACACCATGAGCCAGCTCACTCGATCCATGTGTCGCTGCACACGATGTCGTCGCCTCGGCCTCTTGCTCGCGCTGTGTCCATTTGCTTCACACCGGCTGCCGCCGTGCGGTGTCCCCCTACCCAGGCGTGGCGGCACGTGGTGCTGCCCGCCGCGTCGCGCTTCCGGCCGCAGCTGCTGCTGGCCTCCGCGGGCTACGACGCGCACTGGCGCGACCCGCTGGCCGCCATGCAGCTGCAGCCCGCCACCTACCACTGGTGCGTGCTTGTGTGTGGCGGTGGGGGAAAGAGTCGTGCGGTGCAAAACGCTGCGTTTGGGGACACACCTGATTAGAAAGCCGACTCGTTGTTGGGGCGGGTCTGATGGAGGTGCTGGCTGGCCAGCTGCGGGCGCTCTCGTGCGTGGAGATGGACTAGTGTCGTGCGTGTGCTTCTTGCTGCACGGTTGCTGCGTGCGGCGTTTCCTGATGCATGCTGCGGGGCATGCAGTTTGCCACCCCTGTGCGCAGGGTGCACAGGGTACGCCTTCGTGTGAGGAGGCGCAACGCGCCTACCCCTCAGCACGCATGGGCGCAGTCTAGTGCTTTGCTCTAGCAAACTTGGTTCGGGGGTATGCTGCACACGCAAGTGTCCAGCTGGCGTAATTGGGGGCCTCACGCGTGTTGTTTGCGTGTCTGCCCGCAGGATGTGCCGGGAGCTGCTGGCCCTGTCGCAGCAGCACTGTCCGGGAAGGTGGGCCGGAGTGCGCTGCCTTGGCTGGCGGCAACAGTTGTGCACATTGTGGACTGATGCCGTGTTACCAGATGCCCCTAAGGCCGGTCTTTCTACATCATACGGATATGCATGTTCTGGCCATAAGGGTTCAGGTCAAAAGCCTAGTTGCGGTGTGACGTTTGCGGGTTAAGTAGGCACCCGTGCAGGACGCATGGCGCGGCTTCCCTCCCCTCCCCAGGCTGCTGCTGGTGCTGGAGGGGGGCTACCACGTGCCCAGCCTGTGCGAGTCGGTGGTGGCGTCCGTGGAGGTGCGTGGGCGGACAGCATGCGAGTAGCAAGGGACGGAGGCGGTATGGCGGCAGACCGACGGTTGCAAGCAGTGGCGCAACTGGTTGGTGGAGGGATGGAGCAGCACTGGCGGGGAGGGCTAATTGCGCATGGCGATCACGGTGAAGAGGGGTCAGTGCATAGCGCACGGTACACGGCATCCTGGGTGATTGTGCATGCAACATGGTTCAGGGACGTGGCTGTCACAAGGTCTTGCTGCTCCCCTTGGGCGACCGCTGACCGCTGACCTGTCACGCTGCCACGTGTCGCGTGTGCGCCACGTGTTGCTTACCCCGCGCACCTCCAGGGGCTGTTGGGCCTGCCCGGAACCAGCGTGCCGCCCCCGGGGCCACGCGACCTGTACGACGAGCCCATGGCCCGGGTGGCCCAGGCCCTGCAGGTGGGTGCTGCAGGTGCAGCCGGATCAGTCAAACGTCTGGCGAAAGAACCACAGGGCAAATCTGGACAGGAAGCAGAGGTCGTGTCGATGGGGTCTTTTGGGGTACGTTCAGATGGATTGGCCCCCAGCGTGTGGCGTAGTGTAGGGCACCGGCCGTGGGCCCATTGCCTCAACTCCGTGTGGTAGGGACGCCGCAACCAGGCCGGCCGTTTCTCGGAAGTTGTGACGGGTCCTCGCTTGAGCTGTGCCCCGCCTGTCTCCTTTATTTCCGACGCTTGCAGGAGGTGTGTGCCGTACACGCCCTGCCGTATGCCCAGCATTAGCAACAATGACACCGAAGAGACAATGGGAAGGCAACAACCCACCAACAGCATGGAGGGGGCAACATTACGGCTAGCAGTGGTGGCGACGAGGAGAGGGCGTCGCTGCAGCTGCCTCAAGCGCTGTCCGGCCAGGATCACACACTGGCACACGCCGCCCGGCCTGCCGGCCAGCCATGATCACGGTGAGCCACGCGGGTTGCAGCCCGGGCGCTCGCTGTACGACAGCGGCTGTTGCGTTGCACTGCTGGCGCAGCAAGGTGCGGGTCCCCGGTGGTGCAAGACACTCCAAGCAAACCTTGTCGTAGCCTCTCCCACACTCGCCTGCCCTGTGGCTTCCCTGTCCCATCGCGTTGGTACTCAGGTCACGTAGGTTTCGTGGACACCCCGCACCTGTGAAGGACTAGTTCCAGAGACTGAGAGCCCTGGCGTGATGCCGGGGTGCTTGAAGCAAATGGCCAAACCCCTGCAGCTGCATTATGAATGCACGCTGTGCCCTCCACACAATGCTACTGCGCTTAACTACTACCGCGCAGGCAACGTGGCTTTGTGGACATGCACGCTGCCACCCGCCGACCAAGTGCGGCGCGGCAGCAACACCACAGGTGCTGTGGCCCATGGATCATAACGCCAACGACGCGGACCGGGCAGTTGGAGGATGCGGTAGCGTTGCATGTGGGGCAACGCGTGGAGGACACTACTGCGAGCTGCAGCTGCGTTGTAGCATGGGGGGGGGGGGGGGCGGCAATAGCACACGGTGCGGGCATCCACGTAGTCTGACGTAATCGCGTAAGGGGACGCAGAGACCTTCAGATGGCAGCTAAGGACATGACGATAACCCTTGAAATGTACTACCGGTATCGTGCACGTGGTGTATGCGTTACGGCGGCCCCCTTGGATCGAAATGCCCTCTGCACACCTGCGGGGCACTTTGCGGGGTTTGATACGAGCGGTTCTGTGCTGGGGTTGGGCCAGTGGCGCTACTTTTCAGTACACTAGGCGGCAAAACCATTGGTGCTCCTTGTAACAGTGTCCTGCTGTCTACATGCGTGGGTGTATTTGCGTAACCAGGGCTTCACAAAGCGCAGCAAATTTAACGCGCAGCCGCACAACCCCCAACGGATGTGCCTACAGCACATAATTCACTGTCAATTTCCGCGCTGGGTTCCCTGCTCAAGTTGCTTCCGTGCAGCTAGTGAACCAAACAGCACTAGATGGGAACGGAGAGCAGCAAGGCGCTAGGGCAGCGAGGTGCTGGCAGCCCCAGTAGGCCAGCCAGGTCCTATTGTCCTGGTCGACAAGTTACTACGCGGTGCCTGCCTGTGGTCAACGACGCAACCTGTTCAAACCAGGTACCGGTATCGTGCACAGGTAGTGCTGCAGTTGCTACGTAGCATAGGGCGACTCGACGCTCCAGGCCTGTACGCAGACAGGCCAAGTAAGGGAGGCAGGCGATGCCATGTCACATGGCGGGCCCTACCAGGCCCCACAGCAGCAGACACGCTTACCTCGAGCACATCCCCTGCCCCCTGCTGGAAGAGGCTGACTTCGCTGCCAACAGGTGGTTGCATAAAACAATTTCCCTTGACGTAAGCTATTGCAAATGGCCTGCACGTCCGACTCCTCCTGCGGTTCTGGCGTTTCACACCGTTTCACATGCAACCCAACACGAACTTTTACTGGGGATCAGCGCCTATGTCGCTGAACTGCATAAACGGGCTTGCTATTTGTTGAACTAGGCTTCACTTGCAACACGTGCGTTGCAACATCCGTTCTCTAATGTACCGCCGTTGTACCCCACGACTGCGAGGCAAGGATATACTGACAGCATCAGCCTGTTGATGTGTCAAATATGTGGTAACGGTGTTGCTATTGCCACTGCAAACACAGTCGCCGAATCGCCCTCAACGCTCAAGATCCTCATTCACGTCCTAGGCAGCTGAGATCTCTCTTACCTTCAGTAGTTTTTGGGTAGTCTACTGCCCCACAAATGCCTAGTTAGAACGCAGGGACCTAAAAATTCGGCCTAAAAATTGCTCTGTGTCAGACCCGCATGGGGCCACATGGGTCCGTACAATGCGCATGTGGCCCAGTAATTAGGTTGGCCCCGTGGCCCACTCCTTAAACCACCCCATACTGTGCTTAACAAGTGCTCCAGTCGCGCAACGTTTGGCAGTTGCAGCGCTATTGCTAGGCCACTGCAAGCCACCGCTTCAGAGCTGGCCCCTCTGCGCTTTTTTCTCCCCAGCGGAGACTTGAGGCTTCCTTGAAGCGCCTAACGTCTCAACGTTTCGTCTGAAGATAAGATCCTGCGCTGGTGAGTGAATGCGCCTGAGAAAAGGACAAACGATGGTCAGGTGACTGCCCCTCTCTGCAACGAACCGGCGCACGGGGCCCACGGGGAACTTGGTTGATCTTTAGAATTGTAGCATCATACTTCACCGCAATTTGCTCACCATGGCTTGCGGGTTCTTTTGGCAAGGCCGGCCGCCGCGTTTGCACCTGATAAGAAGCCAGCGTCATCTCACTATCTTGAGTATGCATTACCTTGTCCCTAGCGAACACTCCATCATGCAGTGAACTCTGCAACCCTTCCTTGCGCCTCGCTAACTTCATGCGGGTCGCCTCACCTCGCGAAACGAAGATGTGCGTTCCTCCCTTCCTTGCCGCCCCGCCCGACAGATCAACCTACAAGCCAAGCATGAACACATCTACGTCGCGTCCAATCGCCGCCTCGCGCGCTGGCAACAGTGAACCCGTCCCTTGCGGGTCCTTCGGCGCCTGGCTCCCCCAAAGCTCCCCCCTGTCCTGCGCCACCGCCCCGCTCCCCATCCCCCAAGCCCACAAGCCCAACGGCACCGCTGCCAACATCGTATCCGGCCGGCCACCCGTTTTGGCGAAGAAGGCCGCCAACCACCCCTTCCTGGGCGCCTTCTACCAGGTGGCCTTCCAAGACGATGAGCGCCCCCTGCGCCGCTTCTCCTCCGACAGCGACCTGGACGACGGTGATGACGACGACTCCCTTGACAACGAGCTGGACATGGACGTCGACTGGCAGCCGCCCTCCAGCCAAGGCTCCCTGGACTCGTTCGGCTCGCCGCTCGAGAAAAACCGGATTTGCGACTGGGAGGCCGCCATCACGCTGCAGCCCTTCCTGAGCACCCAGCCCCCAAGCTCCGACCCCCACAAGCCGCCCTGCTCCCCCTCCTCCTCCCTCTCCTGCTCCCTCTCGTTCCCCGCCCCATCCACCTGCGCACCATCCACCTCCTCAAGCCCTTTCAGCGCCCGTGCCACCACCCCCAACCCCTGCTTCCCCCGCTCCCCCTCCCCCTCCCTCTCCCACGCCGCCTCTGCCCCCGCCTCCTCCCTCGCCGCCGCCACCGCCGCCCTGAGCGACCCCTCCACCGTCCCCCTCAAGCGCACCACCTACGAGGGCACCATGCGCGGCGGCCGCCCCCGCAAGGCCAGCTGCTGGCACCAGGTGGTGTGCGTCCCGCCGCCCCCCGCCGCCCCCATCGCCTCCGCCGCAGCCGCCAAGCTGCAGCTGCTGTCCGCCTCCGCTCCCAGGGCTGCCGTGTCCATGAGCCAGCGCGCGCCTGCTGCCGGCACGTGTCCCTCGCTGCACCCGCTGCTGGTGGAGGAGCTGCGGCAGCAACTGATGGCTAGGCGGCTATGAGGGGTGAGGAGTCGAGTGTGAGAGTTGTTGTGCTGTGCACTGTCGGCGGGTGTGGCCAGGGCGTTTCGTGAGGAAGTCTGAAGAAGTAAGGTGCGGCGGTGTTGTTCGGAGTTGGCGGCTGCATGGTGCAGCCTTCATTCGGGATTGAGTACGCGGTAAAGGGAGCTCCCTCGATGGGTGCGAGGGGCTGCGGGCGATCATTCAGTACCGGCGGTGCGGGTGCAGGCACGTGTGTGTGGCCGTGACGGGGTGCAACGGCTGGAGCGAGGCATGACACGTGCTTGGCATCGTATGCATTGGCTGGTATTTATCTCATTTGGTTGGCACGGGACCCGATGTGGAGATGGGCCGACCGGTTAGGCCTCGAACGGGCAAAGGCTAGTAGTCTGGATGAATCAAGAAGTGCGCTGGGCATTTTTCATGACGCTACGCCCATGTGATGCGTGCCAGGCGCAACAGCCGTAACAAGGCGTGCTTTGCGTACTGCAGGTTGCATACGCACGATTAACTGGCGGGAAAAAGCCTAGTGCTATCTCCTGCACATTGTACATAGTATGTGAGTCCGTTGGGTGGAGTTGCTTATTGCTATTACCGTACAGACATTGTTTGGGGCTGTTCCGCCCCTAGAACCATGGGGGGCTGCTCAGTGAAGCTGGTGGTGCTGGTGCATCCGTCTCTTTGTGGTCAGGCTACAACATGTTTTGTGAGCGCCGTTGGTGTGAATTGTCTCAGGTGTACGGTTTTGACTTAGGGAACGGGGCGCGCTCCATTTGGAGCTGCGGCGGTGGGTTCTGGCGCCGCGCCTGTTGCGCTGCGGCCAGGTGACCTTCCATGGACCTTGGCGGGGGTGGCTATGACCAGCAGAGCTTTCTTCTGCTCGACTCCTAAAGACAAATGACACGAGGGCAGAGGGTTACGACAGACCGCACGCTGGCCATTACGTATTGCGCCTTTTCGCAACGCAGTAGCCATTTAGTACATGAAGCTACAGTTGTGCTGTGATCTGTGGCGACGTGCTTGAACCCTGCAGCACTGGTAAGCGGCACGTGCGGCATTATTGGGCACTTGTGGCGGCGGCGCCGTGCGAGGCGACCTCACTGCAATTGGACACCGAAGAGGAGGTGCTTGGCTGGCAGCGGGAGTGGCCGGCGTTGTAGTTCATCGAGACGCCGTCCATTCGCCTTGCGTGTGGCCGTAGTAGGGAACGCGCGTTCGCGCTTGCGTTTGCGAGCTACGTGGGTGCTGGAGAGGGGTATGCCACGGTGTTCCCTTTGGACCCGGCATGCCGTACGTATTACCGTAGTAGCGTACCTGTACTACGGTTGCCATGGCGTGCTGTTGTTGCTGCTGCTGCTTTCGCAGGTGGTGTGTGGCTGCTGGCATCGCGATGATGTCGTGCTGGACGGGGAACACGTTTTTCGGCTTGGCAGTGGTTGGATGTGCTTGTGCTAATGCGTGGCTGCACTGGCGTACGCCGCTTTGGGCCCTCGCATTTGGGTCGAAAGACACGTTTGCAGCAGCTTGTTGCTGATCTGTCTGTGTGTGAAAGGGCGTGGACGATGAGGGTGGGGCGGGACCACACTGACCAATAGGTGATGGCGCATGTACAGCGACGACGAGTCCTTGGGTGGCACTGTGTCAACGTGGCTTGGCGTTGGGGAAGTACTGGCGTTCAAAAACTGTTTTCTCGAAGACTGTAACGCGTTAGAAGGAACATGCCGCCTCAACGGACTGCTGGGCCCCTGCCTGGACACCCGCTCAGCTCGGACGGCAGCCGTCGGCTCAGCGTCAACATCCGGCCTACACTGCACTGCTTCTCATACCGACGCACAGTTAGCCTGGTGTGGAGAGCGCTAGATAACCCCTGCACTGCGCTGCTGTTCCCGCCAATGCGCAGCTGCAGTATCCTGATGTTACAGCGACACGTGAAGACAGTACACTGTACTGACAATGTACCAGGTACCAGTCGATCGTCCTGTGCACCAGTAATGTACCGATGCCCACAACGGCGCATCACAAGCAACATTCAACGGGAGACATGCGCCCTGCCTGGCATGAGAAGCCCGGAGAAAAACGCATATGTATGCAGGAGTTTTAGCCAGGGGCCCTCACGAAAGGCTATAGCTCTAGGGCGTACCCTCCCTGCAGTAGTACAGGCACGTGTCTGGGGGTGAGGCTGTCCCTGCTCAACGGAACTCCCATGGCGTCGGAACGAACCAAGCCGTGACTGGTAACCCTAACTAGCCTGCACCTTTCTGTGCAAGGACCATGCCGAGCATTCGTTCGATCATTACCGCGCTGAAACTTGAAGGTTCCTTTGTCTCTCCAGTCGTCATACCGCCAAGCGAAGCAGTGCACGGTCTAAACACGCCCACATGACATACGACGGTTCGCTGGCATTTGCCACGATACCCACGTCTGACGGTCATCTACCATACATGTCTGGCAATCATGCTACCAAGGCCCATAGACTGGACCGGTACCCCGTGTGCCCCACGGGGCCAATGCAAGCGCGTCATGGCTCCACCCAATCCAACCTACCATGGAGTGCAAGCCACAACCCACGACCCCAGCACTGCTACCCAACCTACCCACCGGCCAGCTGCCCAACCCACCCGTCAGTCTGTCCAGCCTGCCTCCACTGGCCACACCGTCCACTACCTTGCATGACTGTGTCCGTCATATGGCACCTTACTTGCCCAACGCCATGCAGCCCAGCTGGCCCGATAGACCACTCCTAGCCCATGCAAGGCCTTTAGGAGGGGCCGCGACCTCGGCCCGAATTGCTATTCCCAGCATAACCACCAGTGCCACCCCCAACACTCCGCTGCTGCTTCTGCTGCTGCTGCTTCTGCTGCTGCTGCTTCTGCTGGTATGCTCCTTTGCCGTCGACAGGTGCCCGTGGAGTGCTGCGGTCCTGTGTCGGGGCTGCTATACTAACGCAGCTGCCATTGCCACAGCCAGCACCCTTCCTGGGTACGCCGTTGGTGCTGGAGGGAGGGGCTGCGGGCGGCGTGGTAAGGTTCGGGCTGGCGGCCACGGCTGCCCAAGTGCGGGTGGCCGCCGCCGGTGAGCAGTTGGTGCTACCGCCACCGCCGCTGGCCGACGGGCTGAGGCCGGGGCGGCCATCGGCCGGGCCAGCAGCCGCCTCCGCCACGGGGGCAGCCTGCTGCACTTGAGTGGCAATGATGGTCGTGCCTCCAACAGTTCCAGCGGGTCCGCTGCCGCCCGCTGCGTCCACACCGCCGCGGCATGGTGCATGGCTGCCTGCCAGGCCAGGCGGTGGTCCCGCTGCCCAGCTGCTGCCGCCTGGGGCAGTTGTTACCGGCTCTCCGACGTCCCTCCGCACCGCAAACGTGCCGCTACCCCTGCTGCCGATCGCATCCGCCCCACCATGGCCGCCGTCGTGGCTGCTGCTGCCGCTGCTGCTGCTGCCGCCGCACCCTGTGTCCTCCATCCGGGGCCCACCGCTTTCTTTCCGCTCGTCTATCTCGCCACCAGCAGGCGGCTCATTGGACCCCGCGCGTCTCGCCTCCGTTGTCCGCTCCGTCACATGCCCGTCGCCCGGACCTCCCATGCCACGTCCGCCGCCAGCTGCAACCCCGCCCCCGTCGCCGACCCACTGCCCCTGTGCACCAGGGGCGCTTGCGGGCGGCATCTGGCATGCTGCGACAGCCACCGCTCCATCCTCTTTCTCCAATCCATTGGCTGCCGCCCCTGCTGTCTCCGCCACCTCTTGCAGCCCCACGCCATCATCTCCGTCTGCCGCCACCGCCAGCCCTGTGCCCCCCGCTGCTCCTCCTGCCGCCGGCACCTCGCGCGCTGGCGTGGGCGGCGCCGGTGGGGGCCCACCGCTGGCTCCCCCTTGGACCCACCCGCCACCACCCCGTCCCGGGCCTTGCTGCCCCCCGCCGCCACCGTCCAGAGCAGCACTAGACACGTGCTGCACCCGCGCGTCCTGGCGAGGTGATTGCTTGGCCCACACCCAGGTGATGACGCCCTCCTTGACGAGCACGCGCGAGCCGCCAGGCTGGGGCCAGGAGGCGCCCCCGCTGGCAGCGCTGCCGGCGGCCGCGTAGTACGCGCCGGGCGTCACGGTGAAGACTACACGGGGCGGGTCCGTGCTGCTGCCGGTGTTGCCGCTTTCCCAGTCGTTAGACACCGGCTCCTGCTGCTGCTGCTGCTGCTGCTGCTGCTGCTCGTCTCCCTGGCTGCCGGCCGGCGGCGGGGACCGCAGGACGCCCACAGAGGACAGCTCCTCGTGTAGGTTGTCGTGCAACAGCTGTGGGCCCTGGCCCGAGTGCGGCAGGGGCGTGACCCACACCCGCAGGAGGGGGTGCGAGGCGCGCACCAGCAGCCCCAGCCGCAGAGCATCAAAGGCTAGGCGGTGCAGCGAGGCCACCAGCTGCTCTTGCTGTTGCTGATTGTCCAGCTGCAGGGGCCTCAGAAGCTGAGCAGCTAAGTTCCCGACTGCGCCCCTGAGCATGTCGGCAGTGTTGTGAGCAGGGGCCTCGAGGGGCCTTGCGTCTCTTGCTGTGGCGGTGAAGGACCCCGTCGCCGCCCCTGCCGCCGCCGCTGCCACGTCACACCACCTCCTGGCCGCGTGCCCGTACAGCAGCTGCAGCGTGTTGGCCTCCTGCTCGTCCAGCCCGCCGCCGTCACCGCCGTACGGCAGGCCCATGAGGTCGCCGCCCTCCGGCAGGATGTACGACAGGGGGTCGTACCAGGCGGGCTGCAGCCGCGTCGCGAGCCAGGCGGCCAGGCAGCGGGCGATGAGGTCGGGGCGGGCGGCATCCGCATCGGCCAGGTAGACGCCGTACGGAAGCAGCTTCTGGGCCGACTTCCATACATTCTCTTGCAGGCCAGGAACTTCTTTGACCAGCTGCTGTGCCTGAATGTTGAGTTGCAGTAAGCAGAAACGCGATAGCATCAAGACATGCCCTAGCAGGGGTTACACTACAGGGTAAACACCGTCCCTTGTACCGGCTGGGAGGCCTGATCAGGGGTCAATCCCAGCCCAACGGCACGGACGGACCGGCCAAGTGCAGGGCATACTAGGTCTTGTGCACCTCCCTCGCTCCCTGCACACCTACTAGTAGGAAAAGCTTGTCAGGTGACACCCACCTGACGCCTGAGCTTCTTCCCCATGCCGTACAGCGCGTGCCGTACTTCATCCGCGCCAAAACCGACTTCGTGGTCTGCGTCCGGCAGCAGCCGCCGTCCCGACAGCGGCAGCACGGGAGGGTGGGGCGCGTGGTGGTTGTGGTGGTGGTGGTGGTGCGCGTTGTGGTGATGCCCCTGCAGTTGCTGCTGCGCAAGGCTCTCCTTCAGCTGCAGCAGCTCGATCTCCAAGTCGGTGCGCTCCCGCTCCTGGCAGTAGCAGTTGCGCGAGAGGTAGCGGGCAAATAGTACGGTTGGCCTTTTAAACACGGCGAAAGGCCGAAAGCCGAATCACTCAGTGCATGGCCCTCACCACCGATGCAGTAAGACTACATAAGACTTTAACATGTTGGATAAGGATAGAGGCTGTACTGTCAGGTTGCAGCAAGTTATGGCGAGGCCATATCATAACGCGACAGCTGGGGGCGGAACCGTGGAGCGAGGGCTGCGTGATCTCCATCCTTATAAATTACATACGGTAATTGCCTGCCTTATAAATTACATACGATATGCAGTATGTTGGCAATCGTGACGTGATCACATCAAGGAAGGCTCACCAGCTCGCTGTGGCGCTCCCGCTCCACGTTCAGCTCCTCCTCCGCCGCGTCAACCCGCGCCTGCAGCGCATCCACTGCGCGGCCCAGCTGCGCCAGGCTGGACTTGGTTCCCTGCAATGCACGGCACCGGGCCTTCATACACCAGTGCTGCGGAGCCAGGCATCCCATAACCCGCTCATACAGGGTGGGGGAGACACAAACCTAAACGTGGATGTGCAGGGCCAGCAAAAGGGCTCACCTTGTGGGCCTTTTTTGCTGCCTCCAAGTCGGCCTGCGCGCGGCCATGCCAGTCCGTACCGGAAGTGGGATAAGAGGCTACGAGGTTGGTATCGACGTTTGCGGGCACAGGCGGCACATACAGACGCGGCAGCTAGGTAGTGTGCGGGAGTAAGCAGAAGAGCGAGCCAGCGATGTAGGCGGGGCAGGATTGTGCGAGGCGTGCCAACGCACGGCGGCAACGTCTATGCACACGCGGTACTACACAGTACTGCATAACACATGCTGGTGTCTCGTGTCCTGGTGCGGGTTAGACACGAGACACCGCCATTAACCAGTAACCCGCACCAGCTTCACGCTACCCGCCACCTGCCTCACACCCACCTGCAGGAAAGTCACCTCCTCCGACAGTCGTGACACCTCTCGTGCGCGGGCGGCTGCCCTCTGCGTCGCCTCCTCCAGTTGGGCTTGAAGGCCCTTCGCCCAACGTGCCTAAACAGAGTACAGGTCAAAGGTGTGGGGTGACGATCAGGGTGGGCGGAGTTACGACGGCACCGACAGGAACGCCTAGCTGGTTACAACGTACACGTGCGGGCCGACAAGGACCTACCACAGGTAGCGGGCGTGACGCCTTGCAAGGATTCATTCATAGCCCATCCGCCACGGTTCATATACGACCAATTGCACTGGCCAGCAAGCAGGCCCCACCTCCGCGTCCCGTTGCCGTGTCACGATGCCAAGGTCCGCGTTGAGCTCCCGGAGCTGCTTCTGCTGGTCGCTGAGCCTTGCTTGCTGCTCTGTTAAAATTCCTTTCTGCATCTGCAGCGCCGCCTGGGCAGCGTGAAGCTGGTGCTCGGCCCCAGTGTGCGGGTGGACTTGGGTGCCAGCACCACTGGCAAAGCGGAAGCCGGTTCCGCTTTCTGTGAGGGCGCCGCGGCCTGCGGAAAAGTAAGTGGGCATGTGGTACGCCTACGGGCACTGTATTTGGATAGATGTGGTGCTCCTACGAGCGTGCGGAGACGCTAATGGGCACAGACTGTGAGGCAGGTATACTGCCGTATGCTTCCACCCCTGTGTGCGCACACAACTCGTGACCCGCAAGAGACAACACAATGCATTTGCTCTTGGCCGCCCCGCTGATTTACAGGAAGGCTATACCTTCGCTTTGCACAGCGTTCAAACCAGACACCCACCCTGGGCTGCGGCGGTCGTCACGCACTCGCAGCGCGGCATGGACCGGAAGCCTGAGGCGTGAGGCTGCAGCACCGCCGGCTGCGGGGCTGCTTCTCCTTGCTCCTGCTCCTGGTGTCCGCTTGGCTCCATGCCCTGTGAGCAGGACAGGTGAGCAGCAGCAGCATCACCAGCACCAGCGTCAGCGTACGGCCCCGGCCGCTGCTGCTCCTGCGGCTCGGTGCCATGGTGGCTCTGCAGCACCTGCCACCCATCGACGCTGCCCACCGAGCCGCCTGCGGCGCCCCGCCGCAGCGCGCACTGGTCGTCCTCCTTAGCGGAGGACAGCGCACCCGCTGTGGCACCCCACTCTACTGCGAGGCCAGCTGCTGCACGGGTGGAGGAGTAGCCGCCCTCCAAAGCTGTAGCGCGAGGTGGCGCTGCCGGAGAGAAGACTGACCGGGCAGTGTCATAGAGGAGCCGCGCCCATCCTAAAGGAGAGAATGTCTGCTGCGCTCTGTCAAATCCTGGCGTGCTGCTGGCGCGGCTGCCGGCTGGGCTGGGTGTGCGGCTTGCGCGCAGTTGGCCTCCCGCCACAGAGCCGCAGCCGTCCGGGAGGGCGTGTTGGCTTTGTGACGGCTCCGGCTGCTGCAGCGGCAGCGGCGTGTGCTGCTGCGGCTGCTGCTGCTTCTCGTGTAGCCGTCCGTACCGGGAAGCAGGCGTCCCGTCAGTGTACTTAACGCCAGTGGAGGGCTTACCGGCCCTTGCGAGCTCGTCCGCGATAGCAACGGCAATGCGGCGACGTCCTGGCGCTGCTGCTTCATGCTGCTGTGGCTGCAATTGCAGTGGTGGCTGCGGCCCGTCCGCGTGGGCATGCGTAATGTGGCTCTCCGCTGGCCCGGCGGCTCCGCTGCCAGGATGGGGACCGTAGCTGCACGCTGTGTCCACGGGTGCAGCTGTTCCCGTGCTAGCTAGCTGCGGCTGCGGCTGCGGCTGCGCGGTGTTGGATCGCTTCGTTGGCAGCTCAGATGCTGCTTGCGAAAGCGACAGCGCAGAACGCCCCTGTCCCGCCGGCGGCTGCTGGGCACCAGACGCACATTCGACGCCACGGCCACCGCGCGCGTCCGTCTCGACCGCGCCACCTTCGGGTTGTCCTGTGCTCCTCTCCGCGACCGCCACCGCCGCAGCCGTTCCCACAGCCGCCGCCGCCACCGCCGCAGCCGCAACAGTAGCAGCAGCAGAAGCACCTCCCCCCGGCTTCTCAGCTCTCGCTACAGGTGGCACCTCGGTCTGTGGGTCGGGTCCTGCGTGGCATGGCCTTGCCGAGGCCTTGTCGGCCAGCCACCCCAAGCTGGCGGTGGTGGGGGCTGCCGCGCTGGCAACCTCGGGACCACACGTGCCGCCAGCAGGCGGCGCCCTGCTTGGCATGCCGCTGTGCAGCTGTACCTGCTCCTGCCCCTGCACTCGCTGCTGCTGCTGCTGCTGCTGATGCTGGAAGTGGCCCAACGGCTCAGCACCCTCGGCTTGCTGCTCCGTCACCAGCCTGGCGAGCGGCGGCGCCACAGGAGGCAGCTGCTCCTCTTGCGGCTGGTGGTGTTGGGGCACAGCGAGCGCCTGTGCCCGCTCGTAATCCAACTGCCGCTGCCGAAATCCCACGAACGCCGGGTCGCCAGCCAGAGGCGCTGGAGCGTTGTGCCGGTAACAGCATTGCTGCTGCGTGGCATAGGCAGCCGCAGGCGCCAGGGTGCCGACTTGGGAACTCAGCACGCTGTTGGTGTTGGCCTGAGGCGCGCCAGCTGAGCTTGCGGCGCCTGTACTCCGGATGGCGGCGACGCTGCCGCTGCCGGTATTCTGTGGTGCAGGAGACGGAACGACAGCCGGCGCTGGGGCTGCGGCGGTACTCAGGGCCGCCTCGGCTGCCTCCCCCGCATGGCTGTAGGTCCCCTGAGACCCACCAGCACCTGCCAGAGCGTGGGCTGCCATTGGGGGAAACAGCTGTGCATGCTGAGCTTGCATACCAGCTTCATTTCGGGTGGGAGCGGCCGAATTGCCGTAAGCTGCACTGCTGTCACAGACAGCTGGCGCCGGGTCCACCACGGCAGCGGGTGTCCCTGCTGCAATGGATGGCGCCACAGTTGGCGGCGGTGCGGCCGTGGCCACCGGGGCCAGGTGCCCGGGGCGGTGAACAGGGCATGGCGGTAACACGATGGCGGGTACGGAAGGTGATGGCGTGACCGCAGATGGAGATGCTACGGGAGCAGCACTGCAGGCCACGTCATTCTGGTGCGGCAGTTGTCTCCGCTGCTGCTGCTGCCGTTGCGGCGGCGGCGGCGGGGAAGGTTGCTGCTGCTGCTGCTGCAGTGGCGGCGGGGAAAGGTCCTGCTGCTGTTGCAGCGGCGTCGGCGAAGGCTGCTGCTGCTGCGATGGCGGCGGCGGCGGCGGGGGTCGGGTCACGGCCCGCGGCTCTTCATGCTGCCCTTGCTGGCGCTGGTGTTGCAGCCTGAGAGCAGCGTCCAACATGGAGCGCGAGGGTGTAGGAGGCGGCGCAGCAGCAGCTGCTGTGGCATGTGAAGGCGGAGGCGAGGGTGTCTCGAGCGCGAACGGGCCGGCGCGCCCAAGGTCGTTGACGCCGCGCTCTTCAAGTGGCGCGCCATGAGTCGCAATGCCACCCTGAGCCGGTGCAGCCCAGGATGCTTGGGTGCTTGGGTTGTTGGGAGGAGACAGCTTCAGAGGCTTGCTGACATATGCGTCGCCCGGCCCAGAATCGGGGGCGGGGCCAGGGGCGAAGGAGGCGGCGGCAGCGGCAGGGGGAGCAGGGGCGCGGGCGGGAGCGGGGCCAGGAACGGGAACGGGGCCGGGGGTTGGGACCGGGGCTAGGCCGGGGGCAGGACCGGTAGCGGAGGTTGGAGCCTGGGCGGGGCCTGGAGGGGGAGCCCGGTCAGGAGCCGCAGCGGCATCGGGGGTGGGGCCGGGAGCGGGAGCGGGATTCGCGGGAGGGGCGGGGGCTGCTGAGGCAGCCGGAGCTGCAGCGGTGGCGGGGAGGGGGGCGGCAGC